>Ga0209238_1000694_pt1 | contig 12274 bp, 6 predicted proteins | sample GraSoi013_1_20cm_FD_185823 | JGI IMG/M metagenome (GOLD analysis project Ga0209238, IMG submission 185823) | Grasslands soil microbial communities from the Angelo Coastal Reserve, California, USA - Sample 10_02_2013_1_20cm (SPAdes) (version 2) | ecosystem: Environmental > Terrestrial > Soil >...
CCGCCGTGACCTACGCTGAGGCGGTCGCTCGCCTGCTCGCCCTGCGCGGCGGCGAGCACGCCGGGATGCGCCCCGGGCTCGAACGGATCGAGGGGCTGCTCGCGGCGCTGGGTCACCCCGAGCGGCGCTACCGGCTCGCCCAGGTCGGGGGCACGAACGGCAAGGGCTCGGTGGCCGCGATCCTGGCGGCGATCCTCAAGGCCGCCGGCCACCGCGTCGGTCTCTACACCTCACCCCACCTCGTCTCGTTCCGAGAGCGGATCCGTGTCAACGGCGAGCCCGTCTCGGAGGACAGCGTGGTCGACGGCGTGGAGGCGCTCGGCACGCTGGTGGCGCGTCTGGACGCCACGATGTTCGAGGCGGCGACCGCGCTCGCCCTCGACCACTTCGCGCGCGAGGCGGTGGATATCGCGGTCCTCGAAGTCGGGCTCGGCGGTCGGCTCGACGCGACGACCGTGGGCGTCCCGGCCGTCACCGTCGTCACGCGCATCGACCTCGATCACCAGGCGGTGCTCGGGACCACGCTCGCAGCGATCGCTGCCGAGAAGGCGGCGATCATCCGCGCGGGCGTCGCCGTCGTGGCGTCGCAGGCGCCCGAGGCGATGGCGGTGCTCCTCCGGCGTGCGACCGAGGTCGGCGTCCCGCTCCTCGTATCGGGCCGCGATCTGTCGGTGACGGTCGAGCATCGCGACCTCGACGGGCAGAGGATCAGCTGCGCCGGGCCCGGCTGGTCCGTCGCGCACCTGCGGCTCGGCATGCTCGGGAGCTTCCAGCCCGAGAACGCGCTCCTCGCGGTCGCGGCGGCCCGCGTCCTCGGCGTCGGCGACGCCCCGATCGGCCAGGGTCTTGCGCGCGCCCGGTGGCCGGGGCGCTTTCAGGTCCTCGCGCGCGACGGCGGATGGCTCGTGCTCGATGGCGCGCACAACCCCGGCGGTGCCCGCGCGCTCGCCACCTCCCTGCGGGACCATTTCGGCGCCGCCCCCGTCACGTTCGTGGTGGGGATCCTGCGCGACAAGGACGCTCCCGCGATCCTGGCCGAGCTGGCACCGCTCGCCCACCGGCTCATCCTGACCGCGTCGTCGAACCGCCGCGCGGCCGACCCGGCGGCGCTGCGCGCGGCTGTCCCGCCCGCCGTCCCGCGCGTCGAGCTCGCCGCGTCCCCGGTCGAGGCCCTGGCGCTGGCCGGCCGTTCGCCGAAGAGCCCGGTCGTCTGCGTCGCCGGCTCGCTCTCCCTCATCGGCGACGTGTGGAGACACCTCGCGGGGAGCGATGACCCTTGCCCCGTCGAAGTTGATACTATGGGGTCCCTTTTCTGACGGGGACGTTCCAGACACCGATGCGAGGTCTCTCCGCGGCCGCGCTCCTCCTCGCCGGCGCCCTTCTCACCGGTCCGCTCCCCTCGGCCGCCCAGGCGCCCGGCTCCGTGACCGTGCGGACCAATGGCGACGTCACGATCCTGGCGGATCGGATCGAGGAGGTCGCCCCCGACAACCTCCTCGTCGCCAGCGGCAACGTGGAGGTCTCGCGCGGGACCGCGCGTCTCTTGGCCGATCGCGTGGAGCTGAACCGCGAGACCGGCGACGTGGTCGCACAAGGGCGCGTGATCTTCTACGACGGCGACGACCAGCTGACGGGCGAGCGCGTCGAGTACAACGTGAAGACCGGCACCGGCGTCGTCTACCGCGGTCGGATCCTCGTCGCGCCCTCCTACCGGATCGCGGGTGAGCGCCTGGAGCGGGTCGGGGAGGGCGTCTACCGCGTCCGCCGCGGGATCTTCACGACGTGCGAGGACGGGGAGTCGCCCGCGTGGTCCTTCCGCTTCGGCTCGGCCACGGCGGACCTCGAGGACCTGATCTACGGGACGAACGCGTCCTTCTGGGCCAAGGGTGTCCCGCTGGTGCCGTTCTTCCCGTTCTTCGCCGCGGCCATCCGGCGCGAGCGCCAGACCGGCTTCCTGCCGCCCGTGTTCGGGACGTCGGGCCGGCGCGGGTTCTTCGCCGAGATTCCGTTTTTCTGGGCGATCTCGGACAGTCAGGACGCCACCCTCGGACTCGACTTCTTCGAGCGTCGTGGCGTCGGCGGCTCGGCGGAGTACCGGTACATCCTGTCGGAGCGGCAGCGCGGCGGCCTCGGTGGGTTCTGGGTGCACGAGAGCATGCAGCACGACGACGACCGGGGTTGGGGGCGGCTCGAGCACCGCTGGCAGATCGCGCCCGAGTTCCTGTTCCGTGCGGACCTCTACGGCGTGTCCGACGACGGCGTGCTCCGGCTCTACGAAGACTCGCTCCAGCGGCGGGCGGCACAGCGAGCCGAGTCGAACGTGTCCCTCACGCGGACCCTGCAGGACTGGAACTTCGTGAGCCGCGTCTTCGTCTACCAGGACCTCACCACACCGCACCCGGTCGAGCTCCAGCGGCTCCCCGAGCTGTCGATCCAGGGGGTGCGGCAGCCGCTCCCGGGACTCCCCGGCGTCCTCTACCAGGTCGATGCGAGCGCCATTTACTTCTACCGCGAGCTCGGCTCCGACGGCACGCGGGCCGACCTGCGGCCCCGGCTCTCGCGGCCGATCCCGCTCGCCGGCTACGCCACCCTGACGCCGTTCGCCGGCGGGCGCGTGACCGCCTACGACCGGACGGTCACGAGCACCGGGTTCGAGCACGACATCTTCATCGAGCACACCGACGACACGGAGCGCGTCCGGCAGCTCGCCGAATTCGGCGCCGACCTCGAGACCCGAGCTACGCGCGTCTACGCCCTCGGCGGTGCGGGCGGCTTCGACGCGCTGCTGCACTCGATCGAGCCGCGCGTGCACTACATTCGCGTCCTCGGCAAGAACCTCTACAGCCTGCCGATCTGGGATGAGCGCGTCGACCGGGTCCCGGAGGCGAGCTGGCTCGAGTACTCGGTCACGAACCGGCTGCGGGGGCGAACCGTGAGCCCGGAGGGCACGGAGCCCGTGCGGCAGGAGCTCGCCCGGTTCACCGCGGCCCACGCGTACGACATCGAGGGCCGGCGCTGGGGGAACCTCGCGGGTGACCTCACCGTTCAGCCGACGAAGGTGCTTCGCTTCCGGGGTGATGTAAGCTACAACGTTGAGCATGGAGCCTTCGTCGCGGGGACCACAGACGTGGCCGTGACCCTGCCCGTCGTGACGGCCACCGTCGGGACGCGCTTCGATCGCCGGACGCCGTTCGTCCCGGACTGGGTCGAGATCCCGGGCACGTACAACCCGGGCCTCCCGCTCCCCGAGCGGGCCACCGTGAACTTCCTCCAGGGGAGCATTGCCGCGGAGGTCTCGAAGAACCTTACCCTCCGCGTCAGCACGAACTACGACGCGCGCACGGACACCTTCGTCGAGAGCCGATTCGGCGCCGACTTCAAGTTCCAGTGCTGGGCGCTCGTGGTCGAGTACATCAACCGGAGCCCCGAGTTCGCCGGCAAGACGGCCGACAACGAGTTCCGCTTCTCGCTCAACCTGCTCGGCGTCGGAGGCGTGCTGTCGACGCGGCTCGGTGCGAGCGAGTCCGGAGCCCGCCTCAAGTGATCCCCTTCATCGACCTGACCCGCCAGCACGCGGGACTCCGCACAGAGCTCCTCGCGGCGATGGCCCGCGTGCTCGACCGGAGCCAGTTCATCCTGGGCGACGAAGGCCGCGCGCTCGAGCACGAGGTCGCCGTCGCGTGCGGCGTCCGCCATGCGGTCGGCGTCGCGTCCGGCACCGACGCGCTCCGCCTGGCCCTGGTGGCGCTCGACGTCGGGCCCGGTGACGAGGTCTTGACGCCCGCGTTCTCCTTCGTCGCCTCGGCGTCGACCATCGTGATGGCGGGTGCCACACCGGTCTTCGTCGACATCGATCCCGCCACCTACACGCTCGACGTCCCGGCGGCGGAGCGCGCGCTGACGCCCCGGACGCGAGCGATCCTCCCCGTGCACCTCTACGGCCACCCCGCGCCGATGGACGCGATCGTGGCCCTCGCGCGGCGGCACGGGCTCGCCGTCCTCGAGGACGCGGCGCAGGCCATCGGCGCGACGTGGGCCGGGAAACCAGTTGGGAACTGGGGAGACGCGGCGTGCGTCTCGTTCTATCCGACGAAGAACGTCGGCGCGTGCGGCGACGGGGGGATGGTGCTCACCGACCGCGACGACGTCGCGGAGCGCCTGCGGCGCCTCAGGCACCACGGCGACGGCGGCCGCTACCGCCACGTGGAGCTCGGCTACTCGAGCCGGCTCGACGAGCTCCAGGCGGCCGTCCTCCGCGTGAAGCTCGAGCGGCTCGGGGAGTGGACGGAGCGCCGACGACGGGTCGCGGCCCGGTATCGCGAGCTCCTCACCGACCTGCCGCTCGGGCTCCCGGTGGAGCGTCGACAGGCACGGCACGTCTATCACCTCTTCACCGTCCGCCACGCGCAGCGCGACGCGCTCGCCAAGGCGCTCACCGATCTCGGCGTGGGGACCGCGGTACACTATCCCCTCACCGTGCCGAATCAGCCCCTGTTCGGCGGGGACGAGCGCCGCTTCCCCGAGGCCTGGCGAGCCGCCCGCGAGGTGCTGTCCCTGCCGTGCTTCGCGGAATTGACCGACGCCGAGGTCGACGCCGTCGCCGCCGCCGTGCGAAAGGCGTGCGAACGGATATGACGTCCACGGCGGAGGCGCTCACGCAGCGACTCGCGGCGACGCCGATCGTCGGCCTCATCGGGCTCGGCTACGTGGGCCTGCCGCTGGCCGTGGCGTTCGCCGAGTCAGGGGCGACCGTGATCGGCCTGGACGTCGATCCCACGCGAGTGGCGCGCGTCCGTGCGGGCGAGAGCTTCGTCGAGGACGTGCCGACCAGCACCCTCGCCGGTCTGGTGACGGCGGGGCGCCTCACCGCCACCGACGACGTCGCCGCCCTCAAGGACGTCGACGCGATCCTGATCTGCGTCCCCACGCCCCTCGGCAAGTCGAAGGAGCCCGATATCTCCTACATCGTGAGCGCCGCCGACGCGGTCGCCGGCGTGATCCGACGCGGCCAGCTCGTCGTGCTCGAGTCGACGACCTACCCGGGCACGACGCAGGAGATCCTGCTGCCGCGCTTCCAGGCCCGCGGGCTCAGGGCCGGGGAGGACTTCTTCCTCGCGTTCTCGCCCGAGCGCATCGACCCGGGGAACCGCCGCTACACGCTGCGGGAGATCCCCAAGGTGGTCGGCGGCCTCACGCCGGCGTGCCTGGAGCTGGCGGCGACGCTCTACGCGCGCATCACGCGGCAGGTCGTCCCGGTGTCCGGGCCGGAGACGGCCGAGATGGTCAAGCTGTTCGAGAACACCTTCCGCTCGGTCAACATCGCCCTGGTGAACGAGTTCGCGATCATGTGCCGCCGCCTCGGCATCTCGGTGTGGGAGGTGATCGGCGCCGCCGCGACGAAGCCGTTCGGCTTCATGCCCTTCTACCCCGGGCCGGGCCTCGGCGGGCATTGCCTGCCGAGCGATCCCCACTACCTCTCGTGGCGGGTGCGCCTCGAGGGCTACGAGCCGCGCTTCATCGCGTTTGCCGACGAGATCAACCGCCAGATGCCGACGTACGTCGTGCAGCTCGTCACCGACGCGCTCAACGAGCGTGGCCGCGCGGTCCGTGGCGCACGCATCCTCGCCCTCGGCGTGGCCTACAAGGCGAACGTCGCCGACACGCGCGACTCGCCCGCGATCGAGATCCTCCAGACCCTCCTCACGAAGGGCGCCGCGGCCGTCTACCACGACCCGTTCGTGCCGTCGCTCACGCTCGAGCGCACGACGCTCGAGTCGATCGCCTGGCGCGACGCCGATCTCGCGGGTCGCGACCTGGTGCTGATCCTCACGCCGCACAACGGGTACGACTGGGGGGCGATCGTGCGGGAGGCGCGCCTCGTGATCGACACCCGCAACGCGACCGCGGACGTTCTGCCCGCCCCACACGTCATCCGTTTGTAGCCGGGCGGCGCGGGCCGCCGGGCCGTCCCGGGTGCGCGGCTGGGGTAGAATGGCGGCGTGAGAAACCACGTCGCGATCCGCTCGTCGGCTGCGCGCCGTTCGCGTCGGGACTGACGTGACCGGCGCCGTCCGTGTGCGCTTCGCGCCGAGCCCGACGGGACACCTGCACGTCGGCGGCGCGCGCACCGCGCTGTTCAACTGGCTCTACGCGCGCCACCACCGCGGCGCCTTCGTCCTCCGGATCGAGGACACCGACCGCTCGCGCTCGACCGACGCGAACGTCGCCGCGATCCTCCAGGCGCTCGAGTGGCTCGGCCTCCCCTGGGACGAGGGGCCGCCGACGCCCGGCTATCGCCAGACCGAGCGGCTCGCGATCTACCGCGAGCACGCCGAGCGGCTCTTCGCCGCCGGCCGCGCTTACTACTGCGACTGCGCGCCCGCGGAGCTGGAGCGCGAGCGCCGGGCGGCGCAGGCGCGCAAGGAGACCTTCCGGTACTCGGGACGGTGTCGCGCGCGCGGCCTCGCGGCGGGCGCGCTCCGCCTCAGGATCCCGGACGAGGGCGCGACGGTCGTGAACGACCTGATCCACGGCCCGGTGACGTTCGACCACAGCCAGCTCGACGACTGGATCCTCGTCCGCACCGAGGGGACGCCCACGTACAACTTCTGCGTGGTCGTCGACGACGTGACGATGCGGATCACCCACGTGATCCGCGGGAACGACCACCTGCCGAACACGCCGAAGCAGATCCTCTGCTACGAAGCCCTCGGTTACCCCATCCCCGAGATGGCGCACGTCTCGATGATTCTGGGACCGGACCGGAGCCGGCTCTCGAAGCGCCACGGCGCGACCTCCGTCCAGGCGTTCCGTGACGCGGGAATTCCCGCCGAGGCGATGGTCAACTACCTGGCCCGCCTGGGCTGGTCCCACGGCGACCAGGAGATCTTCACGCGGGAGGAGCTGATCGAGCTCTTCGACATCAAGGACGTCGCCTCCTCCGGCGCCGTCTTCGACCACGCGAAGCTCGAGTGGCTCTCGCACCAGTGCATCAAGCGGATGGACGCGGAGGAGCTCGCCGCGTCGGTGGCGCCGTTCTTCCCGGCGGTCGGACTCGACGCGCCCCGCGACCGTGCGTACGTCGCGCGCGTGCTGCCGACCCTCAAGGAGCGCGGAAAGACGTTCCGCGAACTGCTCGAGGTCGGCCGCTTCTACTTCGAGCGCCCGCGTGACTACGCGCGCGAGGCGGCGGACACGTACTTCACCGAGGCGGGTGCGGGGCGGCTCGCGGCGATCGTCGCCCGGCTCGAGACGCTGCCGAGCTTCACCCCCGACGCGCTCGAGTGCCTGTACCGCGACCTGGGCGCGGAGCTCGGGCTCAAGCTCGTCGACCTGGCCCAGCTCACCCGCCTGGCGCTCACCGGGGGCACGGCGTCGCCGCCCCTCTTCGAGGTCCTCGCCCTGCTGGGGCGCGAGGAGGCCCTCGCGCGCCTTCGCGCGGCCCAGGACTGGATTGCCGCGCGGAGGCGTCGGTGAGGCTCCTGCTGGTGCGCCACGGCCAGTCGGAGTGGAATCGGGTGCGGCGCTTCCAGGGCGCCAACGACGTCGGGCTCTCCGACACCGGGCGCGCCCAGGCCGAGGCGCTGGGGCGCGCGGTTCGGCGTGGCTATCGCGTGGCCGCGGCGTACGTGAGCCCGATGCGCCGCGCGCTGGAGACGGCCGCGATCGCGCTCGCGGGGACCGCGATCCCGCGGACACCGTTGCCGGACCTCCGCGAGCTCTCACTCGGGGAGTGGGAGGGACGCACGGTGGACGAGGTCCGCGCCCTCGACGGGGACCCGTACCACGCGTGGGTCCGCGCGCCGCTCGATTGCCCGCCGCCCGGTGGCGAAGCGCTCCCGGAGGTCTCGGCCCGGGTGGGGCGCGCCATCGAGCGGATCGGCGCCAGCCATCGGAACGGCGACGACGTGCTGGTCGTCGCCCACGGCGGCGTGATCAGCGTCTACCTCTGCCACCTGCTGGGCGTCTCGCTCAACGCGCTCTGGCGGCTCCGCATCGACAACGGCTCGCTGTCGATCGCGGAGCCCCCGCGGCTCGTGTGCGTCAACGACACCGCCCATCTCCCGCCGATCCCGCGCTCCATGTGGTTCGAGACGTCGAGGGTGGGGGACGCCCCACGCTCAGGGCAGCCCACGTCGCTCGGCGCGCCCCCCGCCCCCGACGGAGGTCGTGCGTCATGATGGTGTTGCTCGCGCTGTTTGGCGGGATGGCGCTCCTGCTCTACGGCATCCGCCTGAGCGGGGAGGCACTCCAGCGGGCGTTCGGCGGTCGGTTGCGGAGCCTGTTGACCGGGCTCTCGCGCAACCGGGTCCTCGCCGTCGTCTCGGGCGCGGCCATCACCGCGATCATCCAGTCCTCGGCGGCCACGACGCTCATGCTGATCGGCTTCGTCGCCGCGGGCCTCATGACGTTCCGCCAGACGCTCGGGGTGATCCTGGGCGCCGACATCGGCACGACGTTCACGGTGCAGCTCATCGCCTTCCGCGTCACCGACTACTCGCCGCTGCTCGTCGGCCTCGGCTTCACGACGACGTTCGTCGCCCGGCGGCGGGTGCTGAAGGACGTCGGGCAGGCCCTCCTCGGGCTCGGCCTCCTGTTCCTCGGGCTCAAGCTGATCCTCGACAACGCCGGAACGCTCAAGGCGAGCCCCCTCGCGGTCGACCTCCTCGACGCGATCGCGGGCAACCCCGTGCTCGGCGTCCTCGTCGGCGCGGCGTTCAGCGCGCTGGTGACGTCGTCGGCCGCGACCCTCGGACTCGCGCTCGCCTTCGCCCACCAGGGGCTGCTGAGCCTCCTCGGGGCCGTCGCGGTCGTGCTCGGCGCGAACATCGGCACCTGCGTCACCGCGCTCACGGCGTCGATCGGCGCGGGCGCCGAGGCCAAGCGCGTGGCCGTGGCCCACATCGCCTTCAAGCTCCTCGGGGTCGCGCTCGTCTTCCCGTTCCTCGGCCCCTTCACCACCGTGGTGGCGAGCACCGCCGCGGAGCCCGCGCGCCAGATCGCGAACGCCCACACGCTCTTCAACATCGGCATCAGCCTCGTGTTCCTGCCCTTCACCCCGTGGGCGTCGCGCGCGATCGAATCGCTCGTGCCGGACGCCCAGGAGGGCGACAGCCCGTTCCGCGCTCGCTACCTGGACGAGCGGGCCCTCGAGCAGCCGGCCCTGGCCTTCGGCCAGGCGACCCGCGAGGCGCTCCGGATGGCGGACGTGGTGCAGGCAATGCTCCGCGACGTGTCGGTGGTGTTCGCGAGCGACAACGCGGAGCTCCCACCCCCGCCTCGGTCGCGCGGCGATGGGCCCGGACCTGTCGCGCAAGGAGATCGCGCTGATCTCCTTCATCGGCAACCTCGAGAACATCGGTGACATCATCGACAAGAACCTGATGGAGCTCGCCCGGAAGAAGCTCTACCAGGGACGGCGGTTCTCCGACGCGGGCTGGGCGGAGATCCAGGAGTTCCACGGATTGGTCGGAAAGAACCTCGAGCGGGCCATCGCCGCCTTCGCCGCCAACGACCGCGGCCTGGCGCAGGAAGTCCTCGACCAGCGCCCCGTGGTCCGGCACCGCGAGCGGGATCTGCGCGAGTCCCACCTCGGACGGCTGCGCGCCGGCCTCGCCGAGTCCATCGAGACGTCGGAGATCCACCTGGATGTCCTGACGAACCTGAAACGCGTCAGCTCGCACGTCTCGGCGCTTGCGATCTCGATCCTTGAGGAGGTCTGAGATGAAAAAGATCGAGGCTATCATCAAGCCGTTCAAGCTGGACGACGTGAAGGAGGCGCTGACGGAGCTCGGCGTCGTCGGCATGACCGTGACCGAGGTGCGCGGCTTCGGCCGGCAGAAGGGCCACACCGAGCTCTACCGTGGCTCCGAATACACCGTGGACTTTCTCCCGAAGGTGAAGATCGAGGTCGTCGTCGCCGACAGCCTGGTGGACAAGGTCGTCGCGACCATCGTCGGCGCCGCAAAGACGGGCTCCATCGGCGACGGGAAGGTGTTCGTGCTCCCGATCAACGAGTCGATCCGCATCCGGACCGGAGAGACGGGCGAGTCGGCCGTCTGAACCCCACCGAGCGGGACTTCCGCCGGCTCGGATTCGCCGATCCGGCCGCCGCGCTGGCGAATTTCGACGGCCTCACGCCGACCCCGCGGGACGCGGAGCTGCTGGCGCCGACCGTCCCGCGGCTCCTCGCCGCCCTCGAGGCCGCGCCCGATCCCGACATGGCGCTCAACAACCTGGAGCGCCATGCGGCCGTGGTCGACCGGTCCGTCCTCTATGCGACGCTCGCCCAGCACCCCGGCGCGCTGCCCCTGCTCGTGCGCGTCCTCGGCTCGAGCCAGTTCCTCGCCGACGCGCTCCGCCGCCGGCCGCAGGCACTCGCCTGGCTCCTCGAGCCGCGCACGATGCGGGTCTGGCTGCCGGAGGACCTCGCGGCAGAGCTCGCCCAGGCCCTCGCCCCCTTCGAGACGCGCGAGGCGCGGATGCGAGGGCTGCGCCGCGTGAAGTACCGCCACCTGCTGCGCATCGGCGCGCGAGACCTTCTGGGTGACGCCGACCTCGCCGTGACGACCGCGGAGCTGGCGCACCTCGCCGACGCGTGCCTCGCCGAAGCGCTCGCGTTCGCCGAGGCCGCGGCGCGCGTCGCGTACGGCGCGCCGCGCGACGCGACCGGGGCGGAGACCGGCGTGGCGGTCGTCGCGATGGGGAAGCTCGGCGGCGAGGAGCTCAACTACTCGTCCGACATCGACCTCATGTTCGCCTACGGGGCCGACGGCGAGACGACGGGCGGCCGCCACGGCCGCGTCCCCAACGGCGAGTACTTCGCGCGCGTCTGCCGGGGGGTCGTGGCGTTCCTCGAGGAGGTCACGGACGAGGGCTACGCGTTCCGCGTCGACCTGCGCCTCCGGCCCGAGGGGCGGATGGGCGCCGTCGTCCTGTCGCTCGACCGGTACCGCGACTATTACCGGGACCGCGCCGAGCTCTGGGAGCGCCAGGCGCTCATCAAGGCGCGCGTCGCGGCCGGCGACCTCCGCGTGGGGGCGCGCTTCATGGAGCTGGCGCGCGAGGCCGTCTACCGGCCGGGCCTCGACGCTCGGATCGTCCCGGCGATCCGCGCGATGAAGGGGCAGATCGACCGGACGCTCATCGAGGCGGGCCGCACGGCGACCAACGTCAAGCTCGGGCGCGGCGGGATCCGTGAGGTCGAGTTCCTCGTCCAGGCGCTCCAGCTCCTCTACGGCGGCGAGGACGCGTGGCTGCGTGAGCGCAACACGCTGAAGGCGACCTTCCGACTGACCGAGCGCGGGTACCTGGTCCCCGACCTCGGCCGGATGCTCTCGGAGGCGTACGTGCACTTGCGGACCGTGGAGCATCGGCTGCAGATCCTCCACGAGTTCCAGACCCACACGCTGCCGGCGTCGCCGCTCGAGCTCGGGCGGCTCGCCCGGCGTGTCGGCTTCGTCGGGCCGCCGGCCTCCGCGGCGCGCGCGTTCCGGGCGCGACACCGCCAGATCACCGCCGCCGTGCACCGCGCCTTCCGCGCGTTCTTTGGAGCGGGGGCCGCGAGGCCGGAAGACTCCGTGGGTGGCCTGACCCAGGCGCGAGCCGGCTCCGTTGGAGCGGGGGCCGCGAGGCCGGGAGACTCCGTGGGTGGCCTGAGCAAGGCGCGCCGCGGCTCCGTCCGGCCGACGCCGTCACGTCAGGGTGGAGCGAGGCCGGGGCGCGCCCGGGGCGGCCCGCAAAAGGCACGGCGTGGCGCGGTTCGGCGGCCCAGCGTCATGGCGCTCCGCGCCACGGGGTTCGCCGACCCCGAGCGCGCGCGCCACAACCTCGAGCGCATCCTCGAGGGGCGCCCGCTCGTGCCGTACGCGGGCCAGCTCCGCGCGGCGCTCGAGCGCCTCTACCCGATGCTCCTGGACGCCCTCTGGAAGAGCGCCGACCCCGACGAGGCGCTCAACCAGTTCGAGCGCTTCCTGTCGGCCGCCGGCCCGCGCGCTGGGCTCGTCGAGCTGCTCGCGGACCGCCCCGAGCTTCTCACTGGGCTCGTCCGTGTGTGTGCGGGTGGCGACCTCCTGACGCAGCTCCTCATCGCCCAGCCCGAGCTCCTCGCCTCGCTCGCGGCGCCCGAGCGGCTCCTCCGGGGCAAGGCGAGGCCGGCGTACCGCGCCGCGGTGGCCCAGGTCTTCGCCTCGGGACTCGGACCCGGGGAACGGCGGGACCGGCTGCGCCGTGTCAAGCAGGCGGAGGAGCTGACGATCGTGTGGCGGTACCTCTC
>Ga0209238_1000698_pt1 | contig 12258 bp, 7 predicted proteins | sample GraSoi013_1_20cm_FD_185823 | JGI IMG/M metagenome (GOLD analysis project Ga0209238, IMG submission 185823) | Grasslands soil microbial communities from the Angelo Coastal Reserve, California, USA - Sample 10_02_2013_1_20cm (SPAdes) (version 2) | ecosystem: Environmental > Terrestrial > Soil >...
ACCTCATCGACGAGCAGCATCAGCTGCTGCGCATACTCGTGCAATTCACGCAGCCTGGGCTCCATTCCCGCGATGCTTCCTTCGCTGGCGCTCTCCAGCAACATCTCGCTGTAACCGATGATGTGGTTCAGCGGCGTGTGCAGCTCATGCCGCAGATGATTCAATGTCGCGCGATCGGTGGTCACGCCGCAGGTCCCTGGTTGAGCAGGCTCTCGATCTTCCCCAACAGCCGCGGCAGCTCGATCGGCTTGGTATCGAAGTCGTCACACCCCACGGCCAGCGCATTATCGCGGTCGCTGGCCATGGTGTGAGCGGTCAGCGCCACGATCGGGATATGGCGGGTCTGCGGCGCCGCCTTGAGTCGCCGCGTTGCCTCCAGGCCATCGATCCCCGGCAAAGTCACGTCCATCAGGATCAGCGCCGGCGCGTCCGCCTGAGCCATGGCTATGCCGGTCTCGCCATCGACGGCCGTCACCACCTCGTACCCTCGCTTGCGCAGGCGCCGCGACAACATATCGCGGTTGAGCTCGTTGTCCTCGATCAGCAGGATCTTCTTCATGCGCCGAACCCGGGCGTAACGTCTTTGCTCATGCGATCATCCGGTTTGTGAGCCTGACAGGGCGCGAATCTTTTCGAGCAGGCGCGGCATTTCGACCGGCTTGGTGTCAAAGTCGTCGCAGCCCGCCGCCAGCGCTTTCTCACGGTCGCCGCTCATCGCATTGGCCGTCAGGGCGATAACGGGTATGTGCCGAGTGTGCTGTGCAGCCTTGAGCTGGCGCGTCGCCGCCCAGCCATCCAGCACCGGCAGGCTGAGATCCATCAGAATCACATCGGGCCGCTCGCTCGCGGCGAGCTGCACGCCAGTGGCGCCATCGCGCGCGATCACTACCGTATGCCCCTGGCGCTTGAGGCGGCTTTCCAGGACATAGATGTTGTCCTCATTGTCCTCTACGTACAGAATCTTCACGCCAGCATCTCCTTGACCTTCGCATGCTTGCCGCGCTCGATCGAGCGCGGCAGCATGCGGCCCAGTTCGCGCAGCAGCTCACTGAGCTCGCAGGCGCTCTTGCGCATCACCTGCTCGACGTAGCCGTTGAGGCGCTTTTGATCCTCGACGCTCAGGTCCTTGGCCGTCAGTACCAGCACCGGAATGTCGCGCCATTCCGTGCGCTGACGCATCTCGACCAGGAACTCGAACCCGTCCATCTCCGGCATCACCAGGTCCAGTACGATTACGTCGGGACAGGATTCGGCCAGATGTTGCAGCGCGAAGCGGCCGTTGCTCGCCCCCTCGACCTGCCATTTCTCCTGCTCGAGCACGCGCCGTACGCTCTCGCGCATGATTTCATCGTCGTCCACCAGCAGGACCTTGCGTGCGATCGGACTGCTGATGTCCTGCAGCAGGCTTATGAGCCGCTCGCGGTCGATCGGCTTGGTCATGTATTCCGTGGCGCCGAGGGAGTAGCCGCGGCTGCGGTTGTCCTCGATCGTCACCAGCACCACCGGGATGTCTGCCAGCTGCGGATCGCCCTTGAGCGCCGCCAGCACCGTCCAGCCATCCAGGTCCGGCATATTGATGTCGAGCGTGATCGCGGCGGGGTGAAGTTCGCGCGCCAGTTGCAAGCCTTCCCGGCCCCCGGTTGCGATGCGAACCACGAATCCCTCGCGCTCCAGATAGCGCGCCATTACCTCGCATACGGTCTGGTCGTCATCGATAACCAGGATGAGGGAGCCTTTGACCGGCTGCATCGCGCGGCGCTCAGGGCGCACCCGGCGCAGCAGCGGCGCCGGCTGGAGCGCCTCGATGTGGGCGGGCAGGCGGATCGTGAATGTCGAGCCCTTGCCCAATTGGCTCTCCACGGCGATCTCGCCGCCCATCATCTGGCAGAAACGGCGGCTGATCGCAAGTCCGAGCCCCGTGCCACCATACTTGCGCGTGGTCGAAGGATCGGCCTGCACGAATTCCTGGAACAGCCGGCCCATCTGTTCGGACGACATCCCGATGCCGGTATCCCTGACGGCCATCGTAATCTGTTCGCTGCCCTTGCCCATCACCCGTGCCACGTCGATGGTCACGCTGCCATGCTCGGTGAACTTGTTGGCGTTGCTCACCAGATTGAGCAGCGCCTGGCGGATTCGGGTCTGGTCGGCGTGCATGTCGCCGACATCCTGCGGGCAGTGGACGATGATCTCGTTGCCGTTCTTGGCCGCCGCGGGGCCGATCGTGGAGATCACATCCTCGACCAGCGGCGCGATGGCGAAGGTCTCGACGTGCATGTCCATCTTGCCGGCTTCGATCTTCGACAGGTCCAGGATGTCGTTGATGAGCTCCAGCAGGTGGTGCGCCGCACGCAGTACGCGCTCCAGCGGTTCGAGCTCCTCGGCGCGCCTCAGGTCGCGCGCATCCTCATGCAACATCTCCGTCAAGCCGATGATCGCATTCAAGGGCGTGCGCAGCTCGTGTGACATGTTCGCCAGGAACTGCGACTTCAGCTTGCTCGCCTCCGCCAGCTGCTCACTCTTTGCCTGGCTTTCCTTGAACAGCCGGGCATTCTCTATGGCCATCACCGATTGCGAGGCCAGCGTCTGCAGCAGTTTCACGATCGAGGGCGCGAACTCACCCGCCACTTTGCGGCGGATCACCAGTGCGCCGGTCGCGTGCTCGTCGCGCAACAACGGTACCGCAACCACGGCGCGGATTCCGTCGTGCGTCCACAGGACGCTCGCCCTTTGGGACAGCTCGACATCCGACACCTGGACTGGCGCGCGGTTCACCGCGCACATGCCCACCGGACCGTCCCTCAGGCCGATGCGCGAGCCGCGCAGTGTTTCGATCATCGAGTCGCTGACACCGAAGTTCGCGCGTGGATCGAATACCCCATCGGCCTCGTCGAACTGATAGAGGGTGCCCGAATCCGCATCCGCCAGGCGCACTGCGCGGGCGATGACGGTTGCCAGCACCGTCTCCAGGTCGAGAGATGAACTCACCGCCTGGCTTACCTCGTTCAGCGCCTGCAGTTCTGCCACCGAGCGCATCAGCTCGCGCGTGCGGGCCTCGACCTCCGAGGTGCGCTCGGCGACACGCTGTTCCAGTTTGCGCTGATCCTCCTCGATCTCCAGTTGCGACAGGCGCAACTTCTCGCTCATCATCCCCAGCGAGGCGAGCAGGTTGCCGAGGTCGCGTTTCGGCAGATGGTCCGCAGCCAAGAATTCGCCCGCCGCGATGCGCTGGGCGAGATCCACGGCGGCGTTGAGCGGTTCGGTAACGCCGGTGATCATGCTGTAGATGAACCAGGCCGCGATCAGGAGCGTGAACAAGGTGGCGGCCGCCACGATCCTGCTCTGGCGCCGTGCGGAGTCGATTGCCTGCGAGATGGCCGCAGTGCTTGCTTTGTCATAACCCGCCTCGAGCGCACGAACTGCCTCGCGCGTCTGCCTGATCTGGGGCTGCAGCGCCAGCAGCCGCTCGAGCGGCATGGCTACCGAGATCTGGCCCGCCAGCGCCCCGAGACTTGCGGCAACGGCCGCCGCGCCCGGGTCCTTGCGGCGCAACGCGGCGGCGGACGCCACCGATTGCTGCAGCGCCTCATACGCGCGCTGTCCGAGGCTCCCCATATCCACGGCGTCCGCGGCATAAGTCATGAAAGACTCGAAGCCGTCCTTCGTCGCCCGCGATAGTCCGTGGCGCACCACCACGCTCTCAACGGCCGTCGTGCGTCGCAGGTCCGAGACCGCCTGATAGATCAGCACCAGCGCGATCGGTGCGATGATGATCACGAACTGCGCAAAGATGCGCAGCTTCAATTGTTTTACTTTGATCACCGGGACGGCGCCCCCCGGGCGCCGAGCAAACGCCTGCCATCCCCACCGAACTACCAGTTTCTACGCGGTGCGCAGCGGGCCGTCAATCACGCACGGGCGCCGCCAGCCAGGGGCCAGAGGTGGCTCCGGTCGAAGGTGGGATTTACCCTCACGCGCTGCAGCGCCGCCGCGAATCCCGGCGTCGCCTGCCCGCCGCGCTGTGTCGATCGCGTTCGCTAGCGCCCGAGGCGCGTCAGCCGCCAGATGTCCTTGCCGGTCGCGATCAGGAGCGGACGCAGCTTCGGCGCTCGCTAGGATCGCGGGGTGGCGTGTCCGGTGGTGCCGCCGCGAGTGAACTCGAACCGCAACAGCCACCCTCGAGAGTCTGACCCGTCTGCGGGAGCGAACCTCCATTTTCTGGCGGCTTCCCTCGCCTGGCGGGCGAAATACCAGCTTGGCCCCGGGTTTTCCAGCAGCGCATCGATGACATTGCCCGAGTGATCGACGATCACGAGCACCGCGACCTTGATGTGGCCGTGAATCGTGCGGCGTGCGCTGCGCGGAACGTTGGGAATCTGTGCATGGACTACGGAGGGCTCCGCCAACGGTTGTGCGGGTTGATTCGACCGACGAGAGGCGGGGCGCGGAGGCGTGGGCTTGGATTGTGCGGGCTTCGCGCCGGCCGGGGGAGCGGAGACCTCGGGAGGCGCTGGCAAAGCCGTCGCGGGATGCTGCGCAGCGGCGGCCGGCGCGGCGGCGGTTTGTTGAGCAGGCGTCTGAAGAGTGCTGGACGCCGATTGCCGGGTGTTGGGATGACTCTGAAACAGGCGCAAGCCAGCCCAAACTGCGACCAATAGTATGAGGACCGCTACCGCTACGATGGCCGGCACGAGCAAGCGCTCTTTGGGCGACTCCTGTGGAGGAGCGACTGGGTCCGGCGCTTCACCAACGACAGCTTGAGGAACCGAAACCACCGGCGCTTGTGGCGTGCGTTTGAACTGGGCCTGCAGGTCGGTGGCCGTCGGACGGCTGTCGGGGTTGTGGCTCAAGCATCGCTGTACGGTGTCCACGAGCTCCGGAGCAAGAGTCGTGGGCAGGCAGGCGGTTTCGGACCGTTCCTCAGGCCACGCAGGAAGGCACTGGGTGAGGGCCTCGACCAGGGTTACGCCGAGACCCCACATATCGCCGGCCGGGGACAGCCTGCCGTTTTTTGCTTCTGGAGGATCGTACAGGCACGATTTGGCGGTGCTCGCCCTGGGTTCGCCGACGGGACGGACGGTATCACTTGCCAGTTTCAGTTGATCATTGACCACCAGAAAGTTTGTCGGCATGAGCCCGCCCTGCACCAGGCTCCTGCCGTGAAGGAAAGCCAGCGCGTCCAGGGCGGGAAGGAGCATCTCCCGCGCTTCATCGGGAGTCAGGGCCCGGTGGGGAAGGACCTGAGCGAGAGTCTGTTCGGCATGCTCCATTACGACGAAGAGAAATTGGCGACCTCCGAGCTGGCAACGCCCTGCGTCGAGAAGCCGAATCAGGTGAGGATGGGAGAGGCCGGCGGCCGTTATCCAGTGCGAGAGCTGTGCCTCCGGCAGTGCCCGCTCAGCCGGAATGATCTTGATCGCGGCGGTGGGAACGCCTTGTGCCTTGCATTCGGTCAGGAATACCGCGCTGTGGTCTGAGCCGCTCAGATAGCGGCGCAGGGGATAGACCCCGTTGATGACCTCGCTCTGCCACTTCGGCGAGGCTTCGGTCATCGTCTCCCTTCTCGCCTCCACACTCACGACGGACGACGCTCTCCCGGTGATGTACGTAAGAAGATACCACCACGAGGGAGGCTGCTGGAGAACCAGATATCGAGATATGGGTCACACTTTGGTGTCGAAGGGCGCTGGCGACTGCGTCTCGCGCCGGGGCGATCAGTCCGGGCCGCGAGCTGCGGTCGCTATCGGGCGGCTCGCGCCGTGGCCCCCCTGGCCGCGAGCCGCCTCATGCGCCGGGCTTCAAGTAAGTATTGAACCAGTTGACCAGGCGCGACGCGACGTCGACCTGATCGGCGCGTCTGAAGAAAAAATGTCCCTCGTCGGGGTAAACGACGAACTCCGTCCTTACGCCGAGACGCCGCAGAGCGTTCCAGTATTCGTAGGACTGCGTGATCGGCACCTCCGCATCGCGATCGCCGCCTACGATCAGAGTCGGTGCGTGCACGTTCTTGATGAACGTCATCGGGGAACTGCGTGCGTACACCCTCGGGTCGTCGTAGACCGAGGCGCCGAAGTACGGGATCATCCACGTATCGATGTTGTTCGTGCCGTAGTAACTGAGCCAGTCTGCAAGTCCTGCGCCTGCGACCGCCGCCTTGAAGCGGTCTGTTTGGGTCAGGGCCCACATGGTCATGTAGCCGCCGTAGCTCCAGCCGGTGATCCCCACCCGCTCAGGATCGATCGGCGCGGTCTTCTGCGCCGCGTCGATACCGCTCAGAATGTCGCGCAGGTCGCCGTAGCCGAAGTCCTTGACGTTGGCCTGCGTGAATGCCTCGCCCTGACCGTAGCTGCCGCGCGGATTGGGCTTGAACACGAAGTAGCCCTGGCTCGCAAGGACCGCATCGAAGGAATCCGGGCTCGCCGGGAAGAGCGGATAATGCGCGTACGCCGGGCCGCCATGTACCTCGACCACAAGAGGGTAGCGCCTTCCCTGCACGACCGACGGCGGTTCGATGAGCATTCCTTGAACGCTGAAGCCATCGCTCTTCCAGAACACGTTGGTCGCCTTGCCGGTGATCGGCTTCACGCCGGCGTTGGCTCTGGTGATGGGCTTCCACTTGCCGGGCGGCCCGGTCTCCACTTCGGGCGGTGAGGTATACGACTGACGAATGACGGCCGAGAGGGCTGCGTTCCTTGAAAAGGATATGCCCGCGTCCCCTGGCGTGAAGCCCAGCAGACAATTCGCCCAGATCATCTGCGCAGCGCGCCACAGCTCGCGCTGCGACTTCGAATCGACGTCGATCGTGGCGAGCACCTCGTCGCCCGCGACAAACTCGGTGGCCACTATGCGCGTAGCAGAGCCATTCCAGGTGATCGTCTGTACGGAGCCCGCCAGGCCCGCAGTGGCGTCAACGGGGGCTCCGCCGGCGGCCGGTACCACGTAGATGTCGCCCCCGCTGATGCCCTCGTCGCTCATGAGGCCGCCGATGTACGCGATGCGCGTGCCGTCCCCCGACCAGCGCGGCGAGGCGATCTGCAGATGCGGTCTCAGGAGAGTGGTCAACGCGCCGCTTTGCGCATCGAGCAGGTCGAGTTCGGCGATCCACCAGTTGTCGTCGCCGGATCCGCGCGCGGCCGTGACCACGAAACGCTTGCCGTCGGGCGACCAATCGTATTCGTAGATGTTCAGATCGGCCGGGCCGAGCAGCGTTGCGTCCCCACCGCGCGCGGAAATCAACGCCAGCCGCTGCTCGTACACGCTCGAGGAGAGCACGCCTGCGTCGCGCGCGAGCGGATTGAGGGGCCCTGGCGTCCTGGGTGCACCCTCGGAGTACAGAAAAGCAATGCGACTGCCGTCGGAAGACCAGCGGGGCGTGTCGAGCGGGCCGTGGGCGCTGGTGATGATCTTCACGTCGCGATTGCTGGCGGTGGCGATTGCGATCTGCGTTTGCCCCTGTGCATCGGTCGTGACGAACGCGACCTGCGTCCCGTCGGGCGACCAGGCGGCACTATGCTCGTCGCACACCGACCCTGGGCAAGCCGTCAGGCGGGCCGCGCCGGACCCGTCGTTCGCATTGGCTATCCAGAGCGCCGACACGTCGACCTCGGCCCCGCCACGCTTGCCGCTAACCACGCTGCCGTAGACCACGCGTCTTGCGTCTGGCGAGATTGCGACCTCGCCAAAGGAATGCACGGAACTGAGCGTATCCAGCACCGCCGTAACGGGCGCCGGCTGCGCCGCGGCAGCTTTGGCGAGCACGCCGCACAGGAGCAGGGTTGCCACGCTGCACCCCAGCGCAGCCACGTGTTTATTCAGGCTGCGAGGCATTCTATCGCTGCCCCACATCGAGCAAGCGCAGCATGCGAGTGACATCGGCAAATCTCCTCACGGTTTCATGGCCATTGGCCCGAGCGCGGCCAGGCTCAATATACGATGATGGGGATATCCCGCTCCATCGGGACGGTCTTCGCGACGTGAGCGGGGCCGGCATCGAAGAGGGAGTCTTGAAGCATGACCCACATACTGGTAACCGGGGCTTCGGGCGGCATTGGCGCAGCGATCTGCAAGGCGTTGGCGGTGCGTGGCGTCACGGTCGTGCTGCATTACCAGTCCAACCGGGCGGCAGCGGAAGCGACCAGGCAAGCCATGAAGGGCGGCGGCCACACCATCATCCAGGGCGACCTCGGCAACCCGACCTCGATCGAACGCCTGTGGCAGGAGGCTGCGGCGCAGCGGCGCATTGATGCCGTCGTGAACAACGCCGGCATCTTTCCGGACCATCCGCCGCTGACGACGGATTACGCGGACTGGACGGTGGCGTGGCAGCGTACGCTGGCGATCAATCTGACCGGTCCGGCACACCTTTCTTATTGCGCCGCGCGGGCGATGGTAGCGCAGGGTGGCGGCAGGATCGTCAACGTCTCGTCCCGTGGCGCTTTTCGGGGAGAGCCGGGGGCGCCCGCGTATGCCGCCAGCAAGGCCGGCTTGAATGCGCTCAGCCAATCGCTGGCCAAAGCACTCGCGCCGCAGGGCGTCTACGTCTTCGTCGTCGCCCCTGGCTGGGTGTCGACACAGAGAGTCGCTCATCGGGTGCACGACAAGGCAGTCCTGGCCGACCAGCCACTCGGACGGGTCGCAACTCCGGACGAGGTCGCGCAGGTCGTCACGTATTGCACGCTCGACGCGCCGGCAAGCATGACCGGCGCGGTTCTGGACGTGAACGGCGCCTCTTATTTACGGACCTAGAGGTCACCCGGCAGGTCGATCCCCCCGGCGTGAAGACTCTTATTTGCGCTTCGGCTTCGGTGGCTTGACGGTCTGGTTATAGGGATCGTAACCGCCGCCAGCGCTCGGATCCGACCTGATCCGCAACTGCTCGTCCTTGGTGTCTTCCATCCTCAGGTCCGGCGCCTCGAGTTTGCGCAGCAGCCGCGAGGTGCTCTCGATGGCGATGCGGCTGGTCTGCTTGACCCACTGCCACACGGCGTGGCCGCGGTCATCGTGGACGACCTTCCCGGTGCTGGCGGCAGCGGAGGGCCGAGCGCTCGGTCCCGCGGGGCCGGCGCGCGCGGCCGCACCCGGCGCGGCAGGCTTGGCAGCGGCGCTACCGGGCGCGGGAATGCCGGACTTGGGGTGGCGTGGGTCGCTCATGGCCATGCCCTGTTCGAGGCTGCACAGTCGTGTAACCAATCTTTACCTTATAACGACGCAGGCGCTCGCTCAGCATGGGGACTTTCCGGAAGTGTGGGAATGGTCACAGCGCGCGGCCTACGAGGCGGGCGCGGCGCCCCCTTCCCGACGGCGGCGTTCGACGAACTGCGTCAGCGCCTCGTGCACGGCGGGGTCGAGGGCGGGCGGCTGGAAGGACGCGAGAGTCTCGCGCCAGCGCGCGTTCGCGCGCTCGGTCGCGGTCTTCGCGCCATCGTCCGACCAGGCGCCGTAGTTGCGCCAGTCCGACACCAGGGGCGTGTAGAAGGCGTCACGGTAGCGCTGCATGGTGTGGGCCACCGAGAAGAAGTGGCCCCCGGGCCCCACCTCCGCAACGGCCTCGATGCCGATCTCCTCGGCAGAGGCGAGCACCGGCTGAAAGAGCTCCGCGAACATCTGCAGCATTTCAACATCCAGGATGAACTTCTCGCATGAGGCGGTCAGCCCGCCTTCGAGCCAGCCGGCCGCGTGCAGGATGAAATGGCAACCGCCGAGCAGCGCTCCCCACAGGCTCATCTGCGACTCATACACCGCCTGCGCGTCGGGAGCGTTGGATGCCGTGGCGCTCGAGCAGCGCCACGGCGCACCGATGCGGCGCGCCAGCTGCCCGGCCCCGAAGGCCGCCTTGGCGTATTCGGGCGTGCCGAATGCGGGTGATCCGGACTTCATGTCGACGTTCGAGGTGAAACTGCCGTACATCACCGGCGCGCCCGGCCGAACGATCTGCGACAGCGTAATGCCGAACAGGGCTTCCGCATGAGCCAGGGTCAGGGCGCCGGCGATGGTGATCGGCGCCATCGCGCCGGCGAGCGTGAACGGGGTAACGATCATCAACTGACCGTTCGCGGCAAACTCGATGATGCCGTCCGTCATGGGCACGTCCAGCTGCAGGGGCGAGTTGGTGTTGCAGATCGAATAGCAGTGCGCTTGGGCGCGAAACGTGGCCTCGTCGATTCCCTGCGCGATGCGCAGCATGGCGAAGCAGTCGGCGAGCTGCGCGTCTCCCCGGCAGTAGAAGTGCGGCACTTTGTCCCCGAGCGTGAGCTGCGCGAGTGTCGTCTCGAGGTGACGCTCGGTCACGCTGGCGTCCTGCGGCTCGACCGCCTGGCCGAGCACGTGGATGACGTCGAAGGCCTGCGATAGCCGCACGAAGTCGCGAAAGTCCTCGATCGTACCGGTGCGCTTGCCGCGCTGCAGATCACTCACGCTGGGGGGGCCCGCGACCGGAGCAAACACGACGTGGGGCCCTCCCACGCGGCAGGAGCGCGCCGGATTGCGCGCGATGAGATTGGCCTCGGCAGGGACGCTCGCCAGGGCCGTGCCGACCAGGCCGGGGTCGAGCCGCACCATCTGGCTCGATTCATCCACGGTGGCTCCGGCCCCAGCCAGCACCGCCCGCCCCCGGGGCGACAGCACCCGCATGCCCTGGCGCTCGAGGATTCCCAGCGCCGCCAGATGCATGTTCTCGACCTGATCGTCCGAGAATATCCGCACCGGCTCGAAGGGGTTGACGAGGTTTCGGTAGCGCGTCGAGCGCTCCACTTGTCCGACGTTGCCCGCCTTCTGGGAATCTCGCCTGCGAGGTCTCATCGTCGTCAAGTATGCCACTGTCGCGTTGCAGGCGTCGCTCTTGGTCCTTCGGACTCGACCTGATCGATGGCTGCATGCGCAGCGCCGGCATCCGCGAGCCGCGTCGCCGCTGCCCGGTCACAAAAGATTCACGCCTCGGACAAAAAGCCAGGATCCTCGTGTCATCTTGCGCGCCTAGCTTTGCTCCCCGGACTCACTTCAACCAGGGAGGATCTATGCATTCGCACTTCACCGGAACCTGGCGCACGAGAATCCCCGCCGTCGCATCCGCAGCGATGTTGTGTGCCTTTGCCTCGACCGCACCCGCGCAGGCGGCCGATCCCGACGCGCCGGTCGATGCGATCAGGACCGCCACGCCCATCAAGCACGTGATCATCATCGTCGGCGAGAATCGCAGCTTCGATCACCTGTTCGCGACCTATGTGCCCAGACACGCAGAGGAGGGGATACGCAACCTGCTGTCCGAGGGCATCGTCAATGCCGACGGCACGCCTGGACCTCACTTTGCCAGGGCGCATCAGTATCAGATCAGCTCCGCGCCCAATGACGGCAAATTCTTCAGCAGCGCCGGCCTTGCCAACAAGACTCTCTATGGCACCCTGCCGCCGCCGGACCTGAACGGTGTTGGCGCGGTCTCGCCCTATGTCGCAATTCTGAGCCTGCCGGGCGGGGACCCGGGGTTGCCACCCGAGGCTCAATCTCTGTTCGGCACGGGCGGCACCGGGCTCGGCTTCACGCTCGGTCCAGACACGCGCATCACCAATGTCGATGCCTTGCCGCCCGGGCCTTTTCAGCTGACGGGCCCGGACATGCCCTTCGATGCCTTCACCGGCGACACCATCCATCAGTATTTCCAGATGGTGCAACAGGTGGATTGCGCGATGGATGCGCAGCACGTGTCCAGGAGCAATCCCACGGGTTGTCTCCACGATCTGCAAGCGGCCGTGACCACGACCTACAGCACGCCGCCGGGCGCTACGCCGCACGACACCGGGCAGACCATGGCCTTCTGCAACATGCAGAACGGGGATGCGCCGCTGTTCAAGTCCCTCGCCGACCAGTACACGATGAGCGACAACTATCACCAGCCGGTGATGGGCGGCACGGGGCCGGACAGCCAGCCGCTCGGCTTCGCCGACCAGGTGTTCTTCAGCGACGGCAATGGCCATCCCGCCACGCCGGCGGCGGTGAACATCTACGACCCCGACCCGCAGCCCGGGACGCTGAATCTCTATACCCGCAGCGCGCAGTGGTTCAATTGCGCGGATGAGACGCAACCGGGGATCGCCGCGATCGCGAGCTACCTGAAGTCGCTCCCCTATGCGCTGCAGACCAAGTGTGGCGCGGGTGAATACTGGCAGGCGGTCAACGTCAACCCGGCCTTCACGCCCAAGGGCCTGCCACAGAGCGGGCTAGTGGTGCCGCGCACCGCACAGCGCAGCATCGGCGACGTGCTGAGCG
>Ga0209238_1000699_pt1 | contig 12257 bp, 11 predicted proteins | sample GraSoi013_1_20cm_FD_185823 | JGI IMG/M metagenome (GOLD analysis project Ga0209238, IMG submission 185823) | Grasslands soil microbial communities from the Angelo Coastal Reserve, California, USA - Sample 10_02_2013_1_20cm (SPAdes) (version 2) | ecosystem: Environmental > Terrestrial > Soil >...
GACTCTGCAACTCTTCCTCAAGCTTCTTCTCTCGCTTGCCTCTGCCAAAGAGTCCACTCAACCAGCTCATTGCGGTTCCCCTTTTTCTTGCAATTTCTGATTTTCTGCTTCCCAATTTCTGATTTCTATTCGTATCTCAGCGCCACCACGGGATCGACCGACGACGCCCTTCGCGCAGGGATGAAGCATGACAAGCCAGAAGTCACGACCAGTAGCAGGACCGCACCGGATAGGATCAGCGCATCGGATGAGCTGCCCTGAATCCAGCGCGCGAGCACTCGATTGAGCGTGATCGTCAGCACTACACCGGTTAGAACACCGCCAGCCACGCTTATCGTCGCCGAGCGAAACACCATCAGCAGCACGTCCTTGCGCACTGCTCCCAGCGCCATGCGTAGCCGAATTCCCCCGTTCGTTGAGCAACCGTGTAGGAAATCACGCTGTATAGCCCAGTTGCGGCTAGCGCGAGCGCGAGCACACCAAATCCCCCGAACAGTGTTGCTACCAAATGTCCCTGCGGCCATTCCGGCTGTCCGGTGATCCAGCCGTCGAGATCGCGAACATCTCTGACAGACTGCTGGTCCGGATCAACAGTATGAATCCGCTCGCGGACGGCGCGGAGGATGGTGAGCGGCGGAACCCCGGTGCGCACGAGGATCTGGGTCCAAACCGGCGCGAGGCCATCTCCAGATGGCTCCGCACTTCCTCTTCGAGCTCCGCTTCTCGCTTCTTCCGCCACCAAAATCTCACAGGTCACGTCTGCATTTTCCTACCTAGTCATCTCTGCTCCGGGTTCAGTACCCCGGCGATGGCATCCGAGAGCTGTGACCACTTCGAGCGTTGCTTGGTCAGTTGCTTCTTCCCGGCGGCTGTTAGTTGGTAAAATTTTGCCCGCTGCTTGTTTTCGGAGATTCTCCACTCCGCCTTGATGCACTTCTGTTTTTCCAGACGATGCAGCGCCGGATAAAGTGAACCGGTATCCACCCGCAAAAGCTCGCCGGAGCGACTCCGGATCGCCACGCTAATCCCATAGCCATGTTGCGGCCCCCATTGCAGGGTCTGCAAAATCAGCAGGTCCAGCGTTCCCTGCAAAAGCTCAATGCGGTTCTGGTACCGCTCTCTCTTCTCGGCCATCGCTTTGTCCCTCACACAATGCCTTCCATGCCCAAGCAGGTCCCTCGAAGGCCCCGGCCAGCCGTCTTCTTGCTTTCTCTCGTGGTTATGACGTCATGACCCGGCTCCTTGTTCCATCCAAGGCTGTCGACATCCTACCCCCAGCCTGTAGACACCCTACATCCTTGGCTTGTGCAACTCCCGTGCCGCTCCGTTGATGCCTCGAACTCCTTTTTCCTTAACGTCTTATCCGTGCTGTCTCTTCGCTTTCCGGGTGCCAATCGCTCGCTTCCGCGACGGCTCATCCCATTTTCGGACACCGGATTGGGAAACCCACGCGCCGTGCAGATTTCCTCATCTGCGGTATCATGGAACAAGGAAACACCGGGAACTGCCCGCGCAATCTTTTTTGTTCTTGTGGAGAAGGCATTGATACCACGCTACACGCGCCAGGAGATGGGCCACGTTTGGAGCGACGCCAACAAGTTCGCCAAGTGGCTGGAAGTCGAGCTTGCCGCCACGGAGACCCTGGCCGAAGCAGGCCAGGTCCCGAAAGAGGCCGCTGCCGCGATACGCTCTCGTGCCAAAGTGGATGTCGCCCGTATTCACGAGCTGGAAGCACGCGTGAAACACGATGTCGTCGCCTTCACCATGGCCGTCGGCGATTCCATTGAAGATCCCGCCGCGGCTCGCTGGTTGCACTACGGCATGACTTCGAATGATGTCGTCGACACAGCGCAAGCTCTCCAGGTTCGCGATGCATCGAAATTAATCGAGCGAGACTTAGTGATGTTCGGAGAAATTCTCGACGTGCGCGCTCACGAATTCCGCCACACCCCGCAGATCGGCCGCACTCACGGCATTCATGCCGAGCCCATCACCTTTGGCCTGAAAATCGCCAATTGGTTCTCGGAGAATCAGCGCAATATCGCACGCTTCCGCGCCGCCGCCGCGCAGATGGCCGTTGGGAAAATCTCCGGAGCCGTCGGCACTGCTTCGCACCTTGGCACGGAAATGGAGGAGCGCATCTGCAAGCGTATTGGGCTCAGCGTCGCTCCCGTTGCTTCACAAGTGATTCAGCGCGACCGCCATGCGCAATATCTCAGCGCCCTCGCGCTCATCGCCGCTACACTCGAGAAAATCGCGCTCGAAATTCGCCATCTGCAGCGCACCGAAGTCCGCGAGGCTGAAGAACCCTTCAGCGGCGAACAGCGCGGCAGCTCCGCGATGCCCCATAAGCGCAATCCCGTCATGTGCGAGCAAATCTGCGGCCTCGCGCGCCTGGTGCGTTCGAATATGCTCGCTGCATTCGAGAACGTAGCCTTGTGGCACGAGCGCGACATCTCCCACAGTTCGGCGGAACGAATCATCTTTCCCGATTCCACCATTCTTGTGGACTACATGCTTTCCAAAATGACCGCCATCCTCGGCCAGATGCGTGTTTTCCCTGAACGAATGATTCGAAACCTCGAATCCACCCACGGCCTGGTTTACTCGGGACAATTGCTGCAGGATTTGGTGGAGAAAGGAATGCCCCGGGATGACGCCTACAAGGCGGTGCAGGAAAGCGCCATGGCGGCCTGGGAGGCAGACACCAGTTTCCGTGACCGTATTGCAACCGATGCGCGCATCGCCAAGTACCTCGATGCGAAAGCGCTCGCGCACACGTTTGATCTAGAGCGGCAGCTTCGCCATGTGGATGCTATCTTCGATCGCGTATTTGGCGCACATCCTGCCGGCGAGAAATCCGCGGCCGGTTCAGCGGGGAAACTCTAAGAGAAAAACAAAAGGCGCCCCCGACTGAGCCGGGGCGTCGTTCTGCCTCTAGCAATTCCGGCCTGCGCTGAAATTAGCTGCGGAGGCAGAAACTCAGAAACGGAAAATCGAAATCAGAAAGTAAACTGCAGCCTCAAGACTGAAAACTAGAAGCCGAAACTAAAGACTACTCCACGCGCTGAACGTAGCGTGCTTCCGAAGTATCCACTTTAATTCTGTCCCCCTCATTTACGAAAGGCGGCACTTGGACCACCAGACCGGTCTCGAGCGTCGCGGGTTTCATCACCGCGCTGGCGGTGGCCTTCTGGAGCGTAGGCTCCGTCTGGATCACCTTCATATCCATGGTATCGGGCAAGTCCACGCCGATGGGTTTTTCCTCGAAAAATTCGACCTTCACGATGGTGCTGGGTATTAAATAGTAGACGGACTCCCCGAGCTCTTCCCGGCTCATCTGCATCTGCTCGTAGTTCTTGGTGTTCATGAAGTGAAAATCGTCACCCTCGCTGTAGAGATACTCGAACTCGACTTCGTCAAGGATGGCGCGGTCCACGAATTCTTCGGCGCGGAACCGGTAGTCGATGATCGCACCCGTGCGGAGGTTTCTCATGCGCGTTTGCATCGAGCCGCGCTTATTGCCGGGTGTGCGGTGATCGACGCTGAAAATAGTGAAAAGCTGGCCCTCGTGCTGAATGACCATGCCGGGGCGGAGTTGTGTCGCTTTGACGCTGCTCATTGTGTTTGTGGTCCCGACCGGGTCGGGGCCGACCGCTCCCTAGAAAGTCTGCTGATTTCGGAAATTCCGGCGGGCTTATGTTCGCGCCTACACTGCTCGCGGAATGACTCGAGGCACGCTGACGCGCAATCCACGTCCAGCGCGAACAATCAGTATAAGATGCCACATTCCCGGCGGTCAATCTCCTCGCGTTCGTGCCTCCTTGCATCAGAAATGTTTCCTCCGCTCAGAACCCCTGGGCTTCTGCCGTTACCGGCATTCCGGAATGGTGGACGTGAACCAAGCGCCATCGACCTTGTTCCCTACGATAGAGCTGTGTTTCCCTACCGTGGGTCGTGAGGGGAGAGCCATCGTTTCTGAACTTGGCAGCGAAATCCCAATAGAACTTGGCCCAGGCTGTGTCCCCGTGAACATGAAGGGAAATGTCATGAACCGTCAGTTTGCGTTCGGAGAACATATCGCCCATCAAACGAAGGTAAACATTTTGCTTGATTTGCTCGAAACCGTGCTCATGACCCAACGGGTGGATGAAGGAGACATCCGGCGAATCCAACCAGACCTCAGCAGCGAGAGCGGTGTCTGCGGCATCAACCGATTTCGCGTAGTTCTCAATCAAGCTCCGGATCACACTGCCATCGGTGGGTGTCTCCGCTGGCGAAACGTTTCGAGCCTCGCCTTTTTCTGTTTTTGCGAGTGCCGGCGCGGCTCCCGCCATGATCTTTTCGATTTCACCCGGATCTCGGGGGAGGCGTTCGCTGAGCAGCCTGTGGCCGGTTTCGGTGATGAGGACGTCGTCTTCGATGCGCACGCCAAGATTCTCTTCGGGGATGTAGATGCCTGGCTCAATGGTGATGACCATGCCGGGCTGGAAAGGGGCGCAGTATTCGCCCGGGTCGTGAACATCGAGGCCGATATGATGGCCGAGGCCGTGAATGAAATAGGTGCCGAGTGGCTTATCGTGGAGATCCTTGCCGTGGGAATTTATGTAATTGTAGGCAATTTTGTGGACGCTCTTGTCGCCCTTGATACAGAAGTCCATTCCGGGCTTTAGAGCGGCGAGGGCCGCGTTTTGCGCTCCGAGGACGATGTCATAGATTTCGCGCTGGCGCGGCGTGAACTTGCCGTTGGCGGGCAGCGTGCGGGTGATGTCGGAGGAGTAGCCGGAGTATTGCGCGCCAACGTCGAGAACGACGATGTCGCCGTCTTCGATCTTGCGCGAGAGCCTGTCGTAGTGCAGCGCGGTGGAGTTCGGGCCGGCGCCAACAATCGGGGCGTAACCCTCCGCTTCTGAACCACCCCAGGCGTGGACTTCGACCATTTTTGCCGCCACCTGATATTCGTAGAGGCCGGGGCGCATCAACCTCATCGCTTCAAGGTGGGAGTCCACCGACAAGTCAATCGCTTGTTTCAGAAAGGCGATTTCCCCGGGTGACTTGATCTGGCGCAGGGTATTGATCTGCGTGCGAATGTCCTTCAGCTTGGCCTGCGGTGCAGCGAGTTGCAGCCAATCGACAACGGCTTTCTCGTGCGGGTAACCGCCGAGTTCTTTTTGATAGGGAAGAATGGTATAGAAATTCGGAAATGTCTTCGCAAGATTCTCCACAACGGAGCGGAAGTCGCTCTCGAACGGTTTTACGGCAACAAAGCCAGTGCGCACTTCGATGCCCGGGTCCGAGGATGACATGCGGACGCCATTCCATTTTTCTTTCTGCGGATTCTTTGCCGGGAGAAAAAGAGTTTCGCGCAAAACTTTCGCGACGTCGCCTTTCTGCCCCGCGGGAAGGATAATCAGACCGGCGCCTTCTTCATTGTGACCGGTGAGGTAGTAGAAATTCTCCTCCTGGGCAAAAACGTAGGCCTGTGAAACTTCCTCCCGGCCCGTGAAACCCCAGAGGATGATCGGCCCATCGACTTGCACGCCAAGCTTTGCACGGCGTTCGGAGTAGACGCTGTTGGGCTCGCGCTCGCGGCGCTCCTGGGCTTGCACGCCGGCTGCGCAGCAAACCACACAGAGCAATCCGCAGAGAGCCCGTCTTGCAGAATTCAGCAAACCACGCGACCGCACCGGCCACAAGCGACCACTCATTCGCGCACCTCGAAACCACCATTTGATTGTTGCGTCCACCGGGCACGTGAGTTCGCGGCGTGCCACCGACAGCCGGGCGATTGTAACTGAAACGTCAGGCCTTCCGAAATATCTGGTTAACCTGCCATTGAGGATTGAATGGCAATAGGGGCGGATCGTGCGTCGCGATAAGCAATGTCGTTCTGTTTCCCGAGGTCGCTGGCTCACGGTGCACCCGTGAACTTACATTGTGTTTTCGGTGGCCGGAAGCGGCAACACGATCTCAGGAGGGTGGCCGGCGCTGCATGCGCGGCGGTCGCTTTCCTCTACTAGACGCCGCTCCCTCCGCGCCCGTCAGGGACCATTCCTGTCCAAATGCTCTCGGGAATGGACTTCGAGGACTTGCCTAATCAGACCTCACTGGCTGTGGGCAAGACCATAGCGGTGAAGGGACTCCTGTTCAACACTCCGGGAACCCGGAGCCTGGTGACCAGGATCCTCCGCGATCACCAGGGCGATTGAGGGGCCGAGGCACCGTTCTAATCTAACCGGGGGCAGGCTTCCCGCACTCGCGGGAAGCTTGCTGCGCCTCTGCTGCCGGCCCGGAATTACCCGCGGCGGCAAGACCTGAATGCCGGGAGCAACAGGCATGCCGCGGCGCTCAAGCGCGAAAGAAGTCCGCGAGTATCTGCGAGACTCGCTCAGGTTCCTCGTGCTGGAGCCAGTGCGTGGCGTTGGCAAAGGTGAAGAGCTCAGCGCTGGTGCAAGAGTGCAGGCTTTCCCCCAGAGGATGCGGGTGGAGACGCGGACGTTTTGGTCCTGAAATTTCACGCCAGCGCGGAAGAGGGCACGATACCAGTTGATCATGCCGGTCAGAGCGCCGGGCTGAGACCAGGCGCCCCGATATTGGGCGAGGTCTTCAACAGAGAAGGTGCCCGGGCGGCTGGAGTGGAGAAGCGCGCGCGCGCCAACGCGGAAGCTAAGGGCGGAGAAAAGCGCTTCCGGCAGCCAGGGGAGTTGGAAGAAAAACATGTACCAACTGCGGAAGAATTGACGCGGATGCGTCCTGAGGAATTTGCGCATCACCGCAGGATGAGGGATGTTGAGGACGGCGAGCTTGGCGATGCGCTGCGGATGCAAGAGGGCAGTGCTCCAGGCAACGGCGGCGCCCCAATCATGGCCGGCGAGAAAGATTTTGTCCTGACCGAGTTGATCGGCGATGGCGAGGACGTCGGAGACGAGTTCCGTTAAAGCGTAAGCTGCCACGCCGACGGGTTTACTGCTGAGATTGTAACCGCGTTGGTCGGGGACGACGACTCGGAGTCCCGCGGTCACCAGCGGCTCGATTTGGCGGTGCCAGCCATACCAGGATTCCGGGAAACCATGGAGCAAGGCCACCACGGGGCCGTCTTTGGGCCCGGCGGTGATGGCATTGGAACCACAGTCCAGCGTTTTGAAAAAAATGTACGGACGATTCGCTCTGTGCGCACGCGGTTTGCCTCCGGTCCGGGGAAACGCTGTCGCGAGCATGGGAAAGAATGATCTGAAGGGCTTCCTGTTCGCTTCCAGAAAGGAGTCCGGTGCCCTGCATTTCGATTTCGTTGAAGATCGGCATCAACTCTTCAGGATAGCACTGCCTCCGGAGCTTATCTCGCCAGATTTCGAATGGACCTCGAGCGCCTTCGAGAATGTCACGACAGACATCTTTGGCAGACCAAAGAAGCGCTTCCCTTTGGGACATCTTGGAAGCGCCCATTTCACTTAGGGCCGGCCCACTGTATTTGGCACGTCCCAATGAAGCGTCTGCTCATAAGACGCCAGTCGGCGGAGCGCGGGGCCGTCGAGTCCAGCTTCCAAGGCATCCCGTGCTAGCGACGGCCAATCCGACTCAGGATGTTTTCCCGTGAACCACCGGGCGGCGATCCTTCGTGGCAAGAAATGCGAGGGCATAAGGTCAATCAGAAGCCCGGTGCGCCGGAGGTGGCGGGACGCATTTCAGGGGCGTTGACGCCGAAGCGGAGACGCGCGAAGTACGTTTGGCCGAGGGACATCGAGCCGGTGTAGAGGTAGCCCCAAACGAAGAGCAGCAGGAACGGAACGGTGGCATAGTTTTCGTTGAGGATGGCGTAGACCACAGTCGAAGAAAAGTACAAGCCTAAGAGAATCTCCGCGTAGGGCATCCAGCCAGCTTTGTTTTTGTAGGATTTTTTTGCGAAAGTTCCCTTTTTGCCTTCGATATTGAATTTGGGCGTGCGGGCGAATTCGCTTCTCTTGCCGAGCACCGCTTCGATCACCGCTTGCGCGTTGCGCACGGAAATTCCTATGCCCGTGGCCATGACGAAAGGCAAATACAGAAACGTGCGCCGCCACGTCTTAGGACGAAGTTCTCTTTGCGCCACGAGATAGAAGCTGGAGATGGAACACGTGGAGGCGAGAAAAAGCGGCAGGTCGATCACTAGCATCTGGAACCAGCCCTGATAGAAGCGCACGATCATTGCTGGTAGCAACATGGTAGAGAGCAGGATCATCAGCGGGTAGCTGATGTTGCCGGTTAGGTGGAAGAATGCTTCTGCTTTGACGTGCCAGGGCGCGTCGGATTTCCAAACTCTTGGGAGGATTTTTTTTGCAGTTTGCATCAGGCCCTTGGCCCAGCGCGCTTGTTGGGTTTTGAAACCGTTCATGTCCACAGGGAGTTCGGAAGCACATTCGATTTGCGGGAGGTAGAGAAACCTCCAGCCTTTGAGTTGCGAGCGATAGGACAGATCGGTGTCTTCAGTGAGTGTGTCGTGCTCCCAGCCGCCGGCATCATCGATGGCTTTGCGGCGCCAGACCCCGGCGGTCCCGTTGAAATTGAAAAAAGTGCCCCGGCGAGAACGCGCACCATGCTCAACGACGAAATGGCCGTCGAGAAGAATGGTCTCAACGTTAGTGAGCAGGGAGTAGTCGCTGTTGAGATAGGTCCAGCGCGTCTGTACCATGCCGATCTTACCGCCGCCTTGCGGATTCATGAAGTAGGGAATGGTACGGAGCAGAAAATCAGGTTCGGGGAGAAAGTCGGCGTCGAAGATGGCGACGAATTCGCCCTTGGCGGTTTTCAAGCCGTTTTCCAGAGCGCCGGCTTTGTAGCCTTCGCGGTTGCGGCGATGGAGGTGAACGATTCGCATGCCCTGTGCGGCGTGGCGCTCCACACAGGCTCGAGCGACTTCGCAGGTCTCATCGGTGGAGTCGTCCAGCACCTGCACGTCGAGCAGCTCGCGTGGGTAGTCGAAGCGCGACACAGCTTCGACGAGACGCTCAATGACGTAGCGCTCGTTGAAGATGGGCAACTGAACGGTGACGCGAGGCCAATCGGCCACCGGAGGCGGAGCCGGAGGGAGGTTCTTCGAATAGGCGAAATAGTCGTACACCAGCCAATAGCGGTGCAGGCCGTAGACCGCAAGGACGAGAAGGACGACGAAATAAGGAATCATCATGGCGAGGTCGAAGGCATTGGCGTGGTAAATGCCGGTAAAGGTTTTATCGGTGATCTTGTGCCAATAGTGGCTGATGGGGTTTTGTGTCGCAAGAGATACCGTAAGTAGAAGTGTAGGGTTCACGTCACTGAGCTGACCCAAAGTCCACGCGGGAACTTTCGCGCCGACGTCGGGAGAGAACGATTATAAGACGGTGTTGCTGCCAGTCAAAGCGCTCGATTCGTCCGGAGCAGGCAGAAAGCCGTTACGGTAGGAGAACGATTTTCCCCGTGGCCCCGGCCTCGAGGATCTCTTTGTGGGCGCGTGCCGCCTCGGCGAGGGGTAACTCCTTGCCGACCACGGGGCGGAGCGTGCCGTTTTCGAGGCCGGCAATCAAGCCGGCGTGAATTTCGGCTTCTTCCGCGGGCGTGATGGCCCAGAGCGTGAAGCCCCGGGCAGAGGCTCGGCGCAACATCAGGTCGCGTGGATTGATGGTGATCTCGCCGCGATTGCCGATGACGATCACGCGGCCATTCGTGGCGAGAAGCTTCAAATCGGTCGCAAGGTTCACGTTGGCCAGCATTTCAAGAACAATGTCCATACCACGGCCTCTGGTGGCCTTCAAAATTTCTTCCTGATAGCCTGGCTTACTGTGATCAAAAACGTGATGCGCTCCTTCGCGCTTTACCAAGTCGATGCCTTTTTGAGTACCGGCAGTGCCCAAGACGGTGAGGCCCATGGCGCGCGCCATTTGCACTGCCGCGCTGCCGACTCCGCCGCTGGCGCCGTGAACGAGAACTGTTTCCGACGCGCGGGCTTCCGCCGAATGGTGTAGAGCGTGGTACGCCGTGCCATAGGGCACCCACACGCCGGCACCTTGCCCGAAATTAATTTTACCCGGCAGAGAATGCACCTGCTCTTCCAGCGCGAGAGCGTATTCCGCGTACGCGCCTGTAACGGTCTTGGCGGTGTACACGCGATCGCTCGGCCTGACTCTTTTCACGCCGTCGCCGATGGCCTCGACGACGCCTGCGGCATCAGAGCCGGGCGTGTAGGGAAGCGCCGGCTTCACTGAGTAAGTGCCGGCACGCATATAAGTGTCATAAGGATTAACGCCAGCGGCATGGATGCGGACAAGAACTTGCCCCGCGGCTGGCCTGGGCGTGGGCACTTCTTCGAGTTTGAGAACTTCGGGACCGCCGAATTCACGAACGAGAATGGACTTCATGGTTTCTCTCCAGCGAAAAAGTCAGCAAACCAGAAAAGTAGCGGCAAGCTAGCGCCACCCAGGCAGCTCAGAAGTGGTCATCGACGCCGATCGCGGCCACTTCTTTGTCAATGAGCCCGGCGGACTGCGCCCAGGCCGTGGTCTGCCAATTGTCTTTGCCTTTCTTAGACGGAATCCAGGGCGGCAGCGTCTGGTTCAGATAATTGGCCAGCGCATAGATGTAGGGCTCATACATTTTGCGAAACTCGATAAGTCTGCGATCGGCGTCCTCTCCGTCATGGACCTTCATGCCGTGCTGGGCAAGGATGTCGCGGATGTGGCGCAAGTCTTGCGCGGGTAGTCGGTCGTGCGGCAACGGCTTGGGCGCCGTGCCGAAGACTTGCGAAAGGTCGACGACGGCGTGACGCGCAATCGCGAAAGTCAGCTCGGCCTGCTTTTCGCAAGCACCTTCAACGCCGACGATGACGAGTGCGCACGTGTCGAGAATCGCCGTGAGCGAAGCGATCCAGGATTGGTTGTCGTGCTGCGAGCGAAAATAGGCGAGCACGGGATAGGAGAGATGGCTCTCCATCAACTCGGCGCACCAAAGCTCCCAATCTTTGAGGAGAACGCGGAGGGCCTCCTGGCCGTGGAGGTAGCTGTGGCGGCGAAGCAGTTCGCCGGCGCTGGGCGGCGTGCCGGCGCGAGAATCGAGCAGGGAGATATTCACTTCCCGCTTGGAGAACGAGCCATAGATGAAAGGCAAATAGCCAATGACGGCGGCAAGAAATCCGAAACCAAAACCGGCTTCGGTGACCACCAGCGCGCGGGACAAGCCGGAACGCGGAATGACGTCGCCCAGGCCGAGGGTAAAAAAGGTCGTACCGCTGAGATAGATATCTGTCAGGAAACCAGGCTGACCGCCCGCCATCACCACTGCGGACCCCGCGCCATATTGCATGAGGCCGAAGCCCAGCACGAGGCCAACGGCCCAAACCCCGACGAGAACGAGGAGTGAGAGCGGGCCATAGAAACCCAGCGAGGCTTCGCGGGCTTTGCGCGAAGGGATGAGTGCGGTCATAAATCTCCACGTTTTCCAGGTGGAGCGGTAAAACAGGCGCGCCAGGCGGAACTTTCGCGTTACGCGGCGCGGGAGAATGATGGCCTCGAATGCGTCCCACAGCACGATCAGAAAGATCGCCACACCTACAGCGAATGCTCCCGGAGCCGAAATCATGTGCTGCATTGTACGCGTTTGGCCCTCTCGAGAGAACGTTCAGTAAGAACGTTTAGTGACCTAGCCCAGTAGGTGAGAACGTCCTGTCGGAACCCCTGGGACCTAGGATTCCAGCCGAGCGGTGACGCTGATTTCTGCCTTGAAGAGTTTCGAGACGGGGCAGCCGGTTTCCGCGGCTTTAACGGCCGCTTCGAATTTGGACTTGTCCGCACCCGGAACATGCGCGACAAGGTCGAGATGGCTCTTGGTGATGCCGAAGCCGTCGGGAAGCTTATCGAGGGTAATTGTTGCCGTCGTTTCGAGCTTGCTTGCCGTCATGCCGGCGTTTCCGAGTTGCGCGGAGAGCGCCATGGTGAAACATCCGGCGTGGGCCGCTGCGAGGAGTTCTTCCGGATTGGTGCCGACCCCATTCTCAAACCTCGTGCTGAAGGAATATTGCGTTTGCTTGAGGACGCCACTATCCGTTGAGATCATGCCCTTCCCGTCCTTCAAGCCGCCCTGCCAAACCGCGGATGCTTTGCGCTGCATGATTTCTCTCCTTTTGGATGTTTCGCTCTTTTTGAATCCAGAGAATTCGATTCCAGAGCTAGGTGGAAGGGTATATTCAGAAAATGACCTTGTCGAGAAACCTTTGTGAGCGGGCATGAGGGCTATCCTGAAAAGAGCGAAACATC
>Ga0209238_1000701_pt1 | contig 12237 bp, 9 predicted proteins | sample GraSoi013_1_20cm_FD_185823 | JGI IMG/M metagenome (GOLD analysis project Ga0209238, IMG submission 185823) | Grasslands soil microbial communities from the Angelo Coastal Reserve, California, USA - Sample 10_02_2013_1_20cm (SPAdes) (version 2) | ecosystem: Environmental > Terrestrial > Soil >...
GTGCCGATGCGCTTGCCGGTCCGCGGATCCTTGAAGGCGCCGAGGTTCTCCATCTTGTGAGAGACGAGATCGAGGCGGTAGATATGGCCGCCGTCGGAATTCTTGATCCAAACCTTGTTGTCGCTAGGAGTGCCTGCTATCGCGATATGGCCGAGCTGGCCAGCGTCCGTGTCCCATTCCTTGGGGGTCGTCCACATCCGGAATGTCTCGGTCTTCCTGTCGAACTTCGCGATGGCGCTCTGGTACATCACGCCCACCCAGGGGTTGTCGTCGCGGTCGATCTCGAGATCGAGCGTGCCTTCCGACCATCCCGGCTTGACCACGGGGATCGGATATTGCGTGACCTTGCCGGTCTTCGGGTCCATCTTGCCGAGGAACATCTGGCCGAAGTCGGAGTACCAGGCGTTGCCCTCGCGATCGAGCACCACGTCGTGCGGCTGGATCAGCGGATTCGGCAGGTCGTATTCCGTGATGATCACGCGCGTCGACCTGCCCGTGAGCCGCGGCTCGGTCTTCAGCGGGTAAGCCCAGGTTTGCTGCTGGCTCAGGTTGACGCTCGCGAGCCATTCCGCGGTCTTCCTGCCGCTCCCGCCGCGCTCGACGTTGCGCGTCGCCTTGCCGGCGAGCCGCTGCGGTTTCAGCGGCGTGCTGCCGGGATAGTAGCCGGCCATGCGCTGGAAGATCTGCATGAAGCCGTCGGCGTCGTACGTCGACTTCATGATGCGCTCGAGCGTGTGGCAGCCGTTGCAGTTGAGCAGGAAGCGCTTCTGCTCGTCCGTCCCGGGCATGCTCATCATCCATTCGGCGTTGGTCAGGTGCGCGGAAAGATTCTTCACTTTCCTGAGCTTGATGTCGGCGCTCGCCAAGCTGCCCGCGGCGACGTCCGCGGCCCGCGGTTCGTCGATCTCGTAGCCCGCGGCCCGCGCCTTCAAGGTGTAATGCCCGGGCTCGAGCCGCGCGGCCGGAAAAGAAAAGCGCCCCTGCGCGCCCGTGACGACGCTGATGCTGATGGTCGAGCCGTCCTTCCTGGCGCTGATGACGACGCCTTCCATCGCTCCCTCTTCGGCGGAGCTGACCTGGCCGGTCAGCGCCACCGCCCCTTGAGCGTGCGCGACCGCCGTGAGAAGAGCGAAACAGGTAGCGGTTACAGTGCGGCAAATCAGGGGATTCATCCGTCTTTCCTCTCCCAAATTGAGGTATTGTCCGGCCGAGGCATTGCGTTTGCAATCGGCTCTTTGCTAGACTCAGCTTTCGGGGATTCGGCAGCCTCCCCGCTCAAGACGCCCACGGCGTCCAAGGCCTGCTCGACATCTGGCGTGCTCGCCACATGGAGGGTCTTTCTTGGACGCTTCGCGAAACTTCCCGCCTCGCGCCGAAGTGATCGATTCGAAGCCTCAATACTCCCTGTGGCAGCTCGTGACTTACGCGCTGCGCCTGGGCACATTCGGGTTCGGGGGCCCGGTTGCCTTGGTCGGCTACATGCATCGCGACCTCGTTGAGCAACGAAAGTGGATCTCCGAAACGGACTACAAGGAAGGCTTGACGCTGGCCCAGCTCATGCCGGGTCCGCTCGCCGCGCAGCTCGCGATTTATCTCGGCTACGTCCACTACCGGAATTTGGGCGCAACGGTGGTGGGCGTCGCATTCGTGCTGCCGTCCTTCCTCATGGTCATTGCGCTCGGCGCCGCGTACGTCGCCTACGGCGGACTTACCTGGATGCAGGCGGTGTTCTATGGCGTCGGCGCGTCGGTCATTGGAATCATCGCGATCAGCGCTTACAAGTTGACCACCAAGAGCATAGGCAAGGACAAGCTCCTGTGGGCGATCTACGTCTGCGCGGCGGCGGTAACCGTCGTCACCGAGTCGGAGATCGTCTGGCTGTTTCTGATCTCCGGAGCATTGGTGTGGCTGGTGAAGGCGCCGCCGAGGAACTGGTTCGGCGGTGGAGCGAGCAGCATGGCGATTGCAGCAGTACAGCTTCCCGCGGCCCCGGCGGTCGCTTCGGTGATCGATTGGCCGCAGCTCCTCCAGATCGGATTGTTCTTCGCCGAGGCGGGCGCGTTCGTGTTCGGCAGCGGCCTTGCGATCGTTCCGTTCCTGTACGGTGGAGTCGTCAATGAATATCACTGGCTGAACGAGCGGCAGTTCATCGACGCGGTGGCGGTCGCCATGATCACGCCGGGACCGGTTGTGATCACGGTTGGATTCATCGGCTATCTGGTCGCCGGAGTTTCCGGCGCGGTGGTCGCGGCTCTCGCGACCTTTCTGCCCTGCTACCTGTTCACGATCATCCCGGCGCCTTATTTCCGCAAGCACGGAAAGAAGCCGGGCATCGTCGCCTTTATCGACGGCGTCACGGCCTCGGCGATCGGAACGATCACAGGAGCCGTGGTCGTCCTCGGAAAGCGCTCCATCGTCGATTTACCCACGGTGCTGATGATGCTCATCACCATCGCCCTGATCTGGAAGGTGAAGAAGCTTCCGGAGCCGGTGATCGTCGCCCTTGCCGCAGTTGCAGGGCTGGTGATCTATCCGTTGCTGAAGACGTAGGTGCGGGCCTATGCGGGATGCGTCTGAGCGTGTGCATGCGATGTTGCTGGTGGCTCGCGTCCTCTGCACGCTTGGCACGCTGCTTCTTGTTTCTGAGCCCGCTCTTGCCCTGCGCCCGTACGACTCGACGGACGCCGACGTCGCGAAGCAAGGCGAATTCGAGCTGGAGCTCGGTCCCGTCGGCCGGCGATGCGAGGACTCGAAGAGGATCGAAGTCGCCCCGGCCGTGATCGGCAACTTCGGCCTGGCGGGCGATCGCGAGCTGGTGATTCAGGGGCAACGCGAGGTGGCGCTCGATCGCGATCCGGGCGAGCCGCGCAGCGCGATCGTCGACAACGGGATTTTCATCAAGCAGGTGCTGCGCCAGGGCGCGCTGCAGGACGCGTCCGGCCCGAGCGTTGCAACGGAATACGGCTTGCTGCTTCCGTCGGTACACGGGGAGAAGGGGACTGGATTCTCGGTCGCCGGCATCATATCCCAGCGCACTGAACAGATATCGGTCCATCTCAATGCGGCGCTCGCGTGGACGCGCGAGCACGAGCCCGACCTTTTCCTGGGCGCCATCCTCGAAGGCCCGTATTCGTGGGCCGTGCGCCCGGTCGCCGAAGTCTTCGGCGAGCAGGCCTCCGGCACCCCGCGGGTCACCTCGGCGCTAGTCGGTGCGATCTGGCGCTTCCGGGACGGTCTTTCGTTCGATGTAGGCGTTCGCAGCGCTCACGACGGAAACGAGACCATCCGGGAGCTGCGCCTGGGATTGACCTGGACATTCGGCTGAAAACGGAGCCACGACATGAAAGCGAAATGCAAGCTGATTTTGGTACCATTCCTGTCGCTTGTTTTGCCCTTCGGGCTGCAGGCTGCGGATGTGCTCGAGCCGGCTGCAACCATAGCCCTGCCTACCGTGAAGGGGCGCATCGACCATTTCGGGGTTGACCTGAAGCAGCAGCGCCTCTTCGTCGCCGCCCTTGGCAACGATACGCTGGAGATCGTCGACGTGAAGTCGGGTCGGCTGCAACGGAGCCTCGGCGGATTCGGCGAGCCGCAAGGGGTCCTCTATCTGCCCGAGTTCGACCGCATCTATGTCGCGAACGGGAGCGCCAACCGCGTCGATATCCTGGACGGGACTTCGCTCGCGCGCATCAAGGGCGTCGAGCGACTGAATGACGCCGACAACGTCCGCTATGACGCCGGCGCGCGCAAGGTGTACGTGGGGTACGGAAACGGCGCGCTGCGCGCGCTCGACCCCGCGACAGGCGGCTCTTCGGGCGATATCCGGCTCGCCGGACATCCGGAATCCTTCCAGCTGGAGACGCGCGGGACGCGGATCTTCGTCAACGTGCCCCCGGCGCGCCACGTCGCGGTGGTGGATCGCGCAAAACACGCGGTTGTCGCAACTTGGGACGTTCCCGGCGCAGAATCCAATTATCCGATGGCGCTCGATGAGCCGGGCAGGAGGCTGTTCGTCGGAGCACGCAGGCCCGCGATGCTGCTCGTATACGACATCGATTCCGGAAAGGTCGTGGCGAAGCAGTCGATCGGGGAGGACACGGACGATATTTTCTTCGACCCGGAGCGCAAGCGAATCTACGTCGTCTGCGGAGAGGGGCGGATCGACGTCATACGCCAGCAGGATCCGGATCGTTACTCGCTGGAGGGCACGGTCCGCACGGCTCCCCGCGCGCGCACCGGACTTCTTGTTTCAGAAGAAGGACTCCTATACGTGGCCGCACCGGCGATCGGGACATCGCCCGCCAGGCTGCTCGCTTATCGGCTTCGTTGAAATGAGACAAGGAGCGCTCGACAAATCGCAACACGTCACGGGGCCGTACCGCCCCGCATTGATAAGGAGGCAAATCATGAAACGTAAAGAACCCCGGTACTTCTACATTGTTCCTTTGATCTCCGCATTCGTAGTCGTGGGATGGCTATCCTGGCAGCCCGCTCGTGCCGCAGGGGATTCCAAAGAGCTCCAAGCGGTCGCGCAGGCGCTGGGCAAGAGCAAGCTCAGCTTGCTTGCGGGCATCCGGCAGGCAAGCCAAGGAAGCGCAAGAGCCATTTCGGCGAAGTTCGAGCTGGAAGACGGGAAGTTGTCGCTTTCCGTGTATACGGCAGAAAAGGGGCTGGCGGTCCCTGCCGAAAAGAATGTCCTTCAGGAGCTGAGCGGCAGCCCCGAACAGGACAAGTGGACACCGAAAGTGGAAGTCTTCAAGGACGTGCCCCATGTCGCAAGGTCCGCGGAACAGCTCACAGTGATGGCGCTCGGCCGGAAAAGCCTCGCTGCCGTGATCGCCGAAGTGCGCAAAACGCATCCCGGCGCTGTTCTCTCGGTTACACCGACGATCAAGAACCGCAAGCCCGTCGCGGTGGTGCTTGTCGCCCAAAAAGGCAAAGTCACGACGGTGACTCAGCCTCTATGAGTTCATTCCAAGACCACTCTCTAGGAGAAGTCATACCATGAAGCGATTTAATCTAATACTCACAAGCTTTGGGTTCGCGCTCGGACTGTCCACCGCCGCCTTCGCAGCCGACGACGACTGGGCCCGGGTCGCGCAGGCGCTTGGGAGATCCGGTGCGCAGTTGCCCGGCGGAATTTACCGCGTCGGGCTCGGGCGGAGCGACCTGAAGGTCACCCTCGACGAGGTCGCGATCAGACCCACTCTTGCCCTGGGCTCCTATCTCGCATTCCAGAAAATGGGAAACGAGGCGATGGTGATGGGCGATCTCGTGCTGCTGCAGGAAGAGGTCAACCCCGTGATGAAGAAACTCGTCGAAGGCGGAATCGGGATCACGGCGCTGCACAACCATTTGCTGCGCTCTTCCCCTGCCACCATGTACATGCATTTCTACGGCCGCGGCGACCCCGTCAAGCTCGCCGCCGCGCTGCGCGCCGGCCTTGCCGAAAGCAAGACCCCATTGGCGGCGCCGGCACCCGCGGGTTCTCCGCCGCCGCCGCTCGACCTTGACACCGCCGCAATCGATCAAACGCTGGGCGCGAAGGGCAATGTCAACAGCGGTGTTTATGCGTTCAGCATCCCTCGGGCCGAAACCATCATGGAAGATGGAATGCCGATTCCCATCGGCATGGGTTCGGGCATCGCCATCAACTTCCAGCCGACCGGCGGCGGCAAGGCGGCGATCACCGGGGACTTCGTGCTCATCGCGAGTGAGGTCAACCCCGTGCTCAAGACCTTGCGCGAGGGCGGGATCGAGGTGACGGCGCTGCACAGCCACATGCTCACGGAGCAACCGCGGTTGTTCTTCATGCATTTCTGGGCGAACGACGATGCCGGGAAGCTGGCCAGAAGCCTGAAAGCGGCGTTGAACAAGGTGAGGCTCGCGAAAAACTGAGCAAGAAACATCGCACCGCGCGCTGGACGCGCGGTGCGTGCAGCCGAAGGATCTACGCGCGTGCCAGCGCAGCCTTGACGCGCTCGGGCGTGAGCGGCGCGCGCCGCAGCCGCACGCCGGTCGCGTCGAAGAACGCATTCGCCACCGCGGCGGGGACCACCCGGATCGACGGCTCGCCGGCGCCGCTCGGTGCGATCTCCGGCCGATTGATGAGCACCACCTCGATCGCTTCGGGTGCGTCGCGGATCTCCAGGATCGGATAGCTCAGCCAGTCGACGCTGGTCACCTTCTCGCGATCGAAACGCACCTCCTCGAAGAGCGTGCGCGACAGGCCCTGCACGACGTTGCCCTCGATGGTGTAGCGCAGGCCCTCGGGGTTGATGATCAGGCCGCAGTCGTGGGCAACGGTGAATTTCTTCCCCCAGATCCGCCCGCTCTTGCGCTCGACTTCGATCTCCGCGACCACCGCGACGAGGGTGCCGTTGCGCTGTGCGTAGGCGATGCCGCGTCCGGACAGGACGTCGCCTGAGCGGGCGGCGCGCGGCGCTTGCCGCGGCTGCCAGCCGGCTTTCTCGGCCGCTGCCTTGATGACCGCCGCGTCGCGCGGAGCGCTGAGGTATTTCAGCCGGAACGCGACCGGGTCTTCGCCCGCGGCGATCGCCAGCTCGTCGATGAACTGCTCGCTGCCGAACTGGATCTGCGGTCCCACCGGATCGCGCAGGTGCGAGCTTCTGAGCGGCGAGCTGGCGTCGAGGAGCGGCGGAATCACTTCCCAGGCGAGCAGCTTGCTGTCGAATGCGTAGGCTTCTGCGGGCACGCCGAAGTCGATGCTCGGTTTGGGCGGCAGTCCGATCGACATGCCGGCGAGGCTGTCGCGCGGATCCGATTCATTCGTGTCGATGTTCCTGCGCGAGAAACCCTTGGAGATGAACTCGTAGCCGATCACCTTGCCCGAAGCATCGAACGCGGCGCGGCCGCGGTGCACGGACGCCGGACCTTTCGGATCCCAGGCGATCCCGTCGCTGCGCATGCCCTGCACGCGCACCGGGCGCCCCGTGAGCTTGGAGAGCAGCGCCGCATCGAGCGCGGCGTCGCCGGCATCGTTGCGCCCGTAGGAGCCGGGCCCCGCCACCCAGATGGCGCGCACCTTTTCCGGGGGCACGCCGAGCAGGCGCGCCACTCCGGTCTGGACGAAGTGCGGTTTTTGCGAGCCGGTCCAGACGGTGACGCCATCCGCACGCACGTCGGCGACCGAGCACCCGGGCCCCATGCTCGCGTGAGACTGGAACGGCCACTGGTACTCGGCTTCAACGACTTTCGCCGCGGTCTTGAACGCGCCCTCCAAGTCGCCTTTCTTCACCGCGTCTTCGCGCTTCACCACGGGCGCCTTACGGATGTGGTCGTAGATCTCCGCCATCGGCGGGAAGGGATCCTTCTTGATCTCGTTCCACGAGATCTTCAGCATGCGCGAGGCGCGCACCGCGTCCCACTCGTGATCGGCTACCACCGCGACGAAGTCCTTTTCACGCACGACGCGCGCGCCCTTCACCCTTTTGATGGAGCTCTCGTCGATGCCCGCTACGGTACACGCGGCGCGCGCGCACCGGATCACCCGGGCGTGAAGCATCTTGGGGAGAGAAATATCGGTCACGTACTTCTCGGTGCGGTAGACCTTGCCGGGTAGGTCGCGGCGCGTCAAGGATTTCCCGACGATCCGGTATTCGGAAGGCGACTTCGGATTTGCCTGGACCTTGATGTCCATGGCATTGCCGATCTGCTTGTTCCACTCGACCTGGTGGTGGAAGTGGCGGCCGCCGATCAGCTCGGCGTAGCTCGCCTTCTTCGCGGGATCGGAAACGGCGCTTACCACGCCGTCGTCGACGCGCAACTGCTCGGCCGGGAGCCCGAGTTTCTGCGAAGCGGAGTGCACCAGCAGCCGGCGCGCTTCGGCCGCCGCGTTGCGCAAGGGGCGGGCGCCCGACTGGATTCCGGTGCTGCCGGAGGCTCCGCCCTGGTTGCAGGTGAGCGCGGTATCGCCCATGACGACGTCGACCTTGTCGACTGCGACGTCGAGCTCGTCGGCGACGATCTGCGCGATCGCGATGTCCAGGGACTGGCCCATGTCCATCTTGCCGAAGAAGGCGGTGACGCGGCCGTCGGGTGTGATCGCCACCCAGGAATCGAGCTCGGTCGGGACGAGCGGCGGCTTTGCGCCGGCAGCGGTTTGCGCAAGCGCTTCCCCGATGAAAGCGGGTCCGGCCGCGGTGACGATCAGGGCGCCCGATGCCTTGAGAAATTCACGGCGGGAGAGAGGTGCGTTCATGGTCGTCTCCTAGGCCATCTGTGTTTGCGCGCGCTTGATCGCGCGCATGATCGCCGCGTGCGTCGCGCAGCGGCACTTGAGTCCGGCGAGCGCGTCCCGGATCTCGGCGTCGGTCGCTTTCGGCTTCTTTTTCAGGAACGCCGCCGCGGTCATGATCCAGCCGTTGATGCAGTAACCGCACTGCGGCACCTGCTCTTCGACGTACGCGGCCTGCAGCGGATGCGGCTTTTCCGGCGTGCCGAGGCCCTGGAGCGTGGTCACCTTCTTTCCGGCCACGGCCGACAGCGGCATCACGCAGGAGCGCACCGGTTCGCCTTCCAGATGCACGGTGCACGCGCCGCATTGCGCGAGTCCGCAGCCGAAGTGCGGATTGCTCATCTTGAGGTCGTTGCGCAAGGCGTAGAGGAGCGGCATGTTCGGGTCGGCGTTGACGGTCACGGTCTTGCCGTCAACGGCGAATTTGATGCTTGCCATGGAGCCTCCTTTGGATGTGCGGCCGAGTGGATCCGCACCGGTCGATGTCGTGAAACTAGTGTAGCCCCGGGGCGATGCCGGCGCAACGCAATAGCCGCCCTTTAGCGCGGTGGTACGATACGCCGTTGATTTTGGCGAGGAGGAGTCGAAAGCGGTGAAAACGGGCGCGCGCGAAACCGGGATCGACCTCGAGCGGTTCAGGCTACGACGCTTTGTAGAGGAATTGCGACAGTCCGGAGAGCTCGAGGTCCGCGATGGAGCCGCCGATCTCGCGGACGTCGCCCCGGCGCTCGAGGGCAACGCCAGGGCGGTGCTCTTCGAGCGCCTTGGCAAGGAAGGCGCGCAGCTCGTCGGCAACGTCATGGGCAGCCGCGCGCGCCTGGCGCGCGCCTTCGGTGCCGCGCCCGACCAGCTGCTCGCCGAAGTGCTGCGCCGCCTGCGGGCGACGCCGCAAGTGGTCGAAGTGCCGCGCGAGTCGGCGCCCGCGCAGGACATCGTGCTTACCGGCGACAAGGTCGACCTGACCGCGCTGCCGGTCAACCTGCAGCACGGCATGGACGGAGGTCCGTACATCTCGGCCTCGATCGATTTCGTGCTCGACCCTTCGAACGGCTGGACCAACGTCGGCGTGCGCCGCCTGATGCTGCGCGGCCGGCGCGAGGCCGGCGTCGATCTCAATTCGCCCTCCGACCTGCGCGCGCTCTACGAGTCCGCAGTGAAGCAGGGGCGAAAGCTGCCGGTCGCCTTCGTCGTCGGCGCGCACCCCGCCGATTACGTCGCCGCGGTGATGCGCCTGCCGGCGGACGAGCTGGGACTCGTGGCGAGCCTGCGCGGTGCGCCGCTCGCGGTGGTGAAGTGCGTCAGCTGCGAAATCCGCGTTCCGGCCGATGCGGAATGGGTGCTCGAGGGCTATCTCGACGAGCGCGGCCACGTCGAGGCCGAAGGCCCCTACGGCGAGTTCCTCGGCTACTACGGCGACGTGAAGCAGAATCCGGTGTTCCATCTCACCGCGGTCACGCGGCGCCGCGACGCGCTCTTCCAGACCGCCACCATCGGCGGCCGGAGCCTCGCCCGCACCGATACGGCGCAGCTGAACGCGCTGCGCACCGAGGTGATGGTCTGGCGCGCTCTGGAGACGGCGGTGCGCGAGACGAAAGCCGTGTACGCGACGCCTGCCAGTGGCGGGATGTACAACTTGCGCATCGCCCTGCGCCAGCGCGTGCCGGGCGAGGCCCGGAACGCCATTGCCGCGGCGTTCGGCTGCCTAGCCAACGTGAAACACGTGTTCGTCGTCGATCCCGACATCGATATTTTTTCCGACGAGCAGATGGACTGGGCGCTCGCGACGCGCTTCCAGGCGGACCGCGATCTCGTGGTGCAGTCGGGGTTCCGCACGCTGCCGCTCGATCCGTCGCTCTCCGGCGCCAAGACGGGCGCCAAGGCGGGGTTCGATCTCACGCTGCCCGTGGGAGAGGTGCGCGGAATCGAGTCCACGATTCCGGAGCCGCCGCGCCTCGAGGGCAAGCGTTTCGCTTCGGTCGAAGCGGCGCTCGCCGACGGACCGAAGACCTTCGAGGCGTTGATGGCTGCGCTCGCGAGCCGCGACGGGCGCGAAGCGGTGCTCGCGCTCGAAGCGCTGCGCGAAGCCGGGCGCCTTGTCAGGGAGAAGGACGGTCGCTACGCGCTGAGATCGACTTAGTGCAGTCTCGACGCCCTTTCCTAAGACCGTGGCGGGCCTGCCTCGTCGCGGCACTGCTCCTTTCGATGGTGGATGCGAGCGCGGCGGCCGAGGTCTCCGCGCAGGAAACGCGCGTTCCGGGGACTGAATCCCAGCGCATCGACGAGCCGGTGTTCGGCGGGCAGATGGTCGTCTACGAGGCCGGCCGCGGCAATGCGCGCGAGATCCTGCTGGTGCACGGAATCGGCGACGAAGCAGCGCGCGATTTCCGCGACCACATCGCATGGCTGCAGAAGTCTTTTCACGTCGTCGCAGTCGACCTACCCGGATTCGGCGCTTCCGACAAGGCGAATGTGCTGTATTCGCCCGAAAACTACGCGCGCGTCCTCAAAGTCGTCGCCAGCCGCTTTTTGCATGGGCCGTTCGCGCTGGTGGGGCATTCCATGGGCGCGGTGGTGAGTTTGCGCTACGCGGCCGCCTACCCGGACGACGTGCTGCGGCTCGCGCTCGTCGATGCGCCGGGCGTGCTGCATAGTTCCTCTACGACGAGCCAGTATCTCGCGCGCTTCGGCTTGGAGTTCGTACCGCCTGCTGCCGATCCGGCCGATTGGCTCGTCAACCTCGCCCGCAAGCTCCTCGCGCCGCTGCAGCAGCTGCGCCTCGACCCGCAAGTCATCCTCTCGAGCGCGCAACTGCGCCAGAGCCTGCTCGGCGCCGACCCCGCGAAGATCGCCGGCCTCGCCGTGGTGAGCGAGGACCTGCACCTGGAGTTGCCCAAAGTCCGCGCCGAAACCCTGATCATCTGGGGTGCGCAGGACACGCTCGCCCCGCTTCGCACCGGCAAAGTGCTCGCGCTGAAATTGCCGCGCGCGCGCCTGTCTGTAATCGAGCGCGCCGGGCACGAGCTGATGCTCGAAGCTCCCGAGCGCTTTCGCACGGTGCTTGAGCCGTTTCTGGAGCGGGGCCTGCCGCCGGCGCCGGCTCGCGCCGCCGCCCCTTTGACGAAGCGCGGCGAAGGGATCTGCCGGAACGAACGCAATAAGGTATTCGAGGGCGAGTACGAACGCTTGATCCTCGACGGCTGCCGCAATGCCGAGATTCGAAACGCGCGGGTGCGGGAGCTGCACGTTCTCGAATCCACCGTCACCATGGACGACAGCGACATCGGCGGCGGCGAGACGGGCCTCTACGCGTACAGCTCCACCATCGTCATGACGGGCGGGCGCATAGAAGGGAACGTGGCGATCGCGGCCTCGGGAAGCAGGCTCGATCTCGCCGCAGTGGAGGTGGAAGGGCGCGAGGCGGCGGTGACCGCCCGGCAAAGATCGTATGTCGTATTTTCTCTGAGTCGGGTGCGCAGTCCCCGCGTTCGCGGCGAAGTGCACGAATTCTACGCGGTCACCGCGAAGAACCCGCTGTAGACGTATTCCCTTACCTGCCCTGCAGGGCGGCGATGCGCTGTTCGATCGGCGGGTGGCTGGAGAAGAGCGCCATCCATCCCGGTGCTCCGCTGATGCCCGATGCGACCATCGATTGCGGCAGCGCGCCCGGCTGCATGCCTCCGAGGCGCATGAGCGCGCCTATCATCGGCTGCGGCGTGCCGAGGAGCCGCGCCGAGCCTGCGTCGGCGCGGAACTCGCGCTGGCGCGAGAACCACATGACGATGATCGAGGCGAGGATCCCGAACACGATCTGACTGACGAACACCGTGATGTAGAAGCCCGGTCCGATGCCGCGCTCGGTGCGGAACACGGCCTTGTCCACGATGAAGCCCACGACGCGAGACAGGAAATACACGAAGGTATTGAGCACACCCTGGATGAGCGTGAGGGTCACCATGTCGCCGTTGGAAACGTGGGTGATC
>Ga0209238_1000717_pt1 | contig 12151 bp, 7 predicted proteins | sample GraSoi013_1_20cm_FD_185823 | JGI IMG/M metagenome (GOLD analysis project Ga0209238, IMG submission 185823) | Grasslands soil microbial communities from the Angelo Coastal Reserve, California, USA - Sample 10_02_2013_1_20cm (SPAdes) (version 2) | ecosystem: Environmental > Terrestrial > Soil >...
GGTGGCGACCTGGCGCTGGCCGAAGGCGTCGTAGAGGGTGTCGTCGATCGCCTGAGGCGTGATGCCGAGCCGCGCCGCGGTGTCCCGATCCACCGTGACGTCCAGGCGGAGCCCGTTCGTTTGCTGGTCGGTATTCACGTCGCGCAACTGCGGGAGGGAGCGCAGTTTCTCCAGGACGCGCGGCGCCCACTGCGTCAGCTCGTCGAGATTCGCGTCCACCACCGTGTACTGGTACTGCGCGCTGGAGAGCCGGCCGCCCAGGCGCACGTCCTGGACGTTCTGCAGGAAGAGGCTGATGCCCTGCACGCGCGCGAGCCTGGGCCGCAACTCGCCGAGCACCTGGTCGGCGGTGAGTTTGCGCACGCCCCATGGCTTGAGCTGGATGAAGAAGAAGCCGGTGTTTCCCTGTCCGATGAAGGAAACGAAGTGCTCGATGTTCGGATCCTGGGCGACCACCTCGTTGAGCGCCTCGGTCCGCGCTTTCATCGCCGGGAAGGAGATGTCCTGCGGCGCCTGCGAGCCCCCCGCCAGCGAGCCTGTGTCCTGCTGCGGAAAGAGGCCCTTGGGAATCACGACGTAGAGATAGACGGTGAAGGCGATGGTAGCGCCCGTGGCGGCGAGCATCAGCCACTCGTGCTCGAGCACCCAACGCAGCGTGCTGCCGTACGTGTCGCGCATCCAGTTGAAGGTGCGTTCCGAGGCCCGGTAGAGCCGGCCGTGCTTCAACTCGCGGTCGTGCTTCAGCATGCGCGAGGCCATCATCGGGGTGACCGTCAGGGACACGACTGCCGAGATGGCAATGGCGAACGACAGGGTCACCGCGAACTCCCGGAAGAGGCGGCCCACCAGCCCGCCCATCAATAGAATCGGGATGAAAACCGCGAGCAGCGAGACGGTGATCGACACGATGGTGAAGCCGATCTGCTTGGCTCCCTTGAAGGCCGCCTGCAGCGGCGCGTCGCCGGCCTCGATGAACCGGGAGACGTTCTCCGTGACCACGATGGCGTCGTCCACCACGAAGCCGGTGGAGATGGTCAGCGCCATCAGCGAGAGGTTGTCCAGGCTGTAGCCGCACAGGTACATCGCGCCGAAGGTGCCGATCAGGGAGAGCGGCACCGCCACGCTGGGGATGGCGGTTGCCCGCACGTTGCGGAGGAAGAGGAAGACCACCAGCACCACCAGCCCGATGCTGATGAGGAGGGTGCGCTCCACGTCGACGACGGAAGCGCGAATGGTGGTGCTGCGGTCCAGCGCGATGGTGACGTCGATGGCCGGATTGATCGAGCGCGTCAGCTCGGGGATCAGCGCCTTCACCCGGTCGATCACCTCGATGATGTTGGCGCCCGGCTGCCGGCGGATGATCACCGGGATGGCGCGCCGTCCGTCGACCCAGCCCGCCGCGCGCTGGTTCTCGACGTCGTCGGTGACGCGCGCCACGTCGGAGAGGCGCACCGGCGCGCCGTTGTTGTAGCCGATGATCAGCGGCCGGTATTGCGCCGCGGTGGTGAGCTGGTCGTTGGCGGCGATGCTGCGCGTCTGCAGCGCGCCGGAGAGCGAACCCTTGGGCGAGTTCGAAGTGGCGGTGGAGAGCGCCGTGCGCACGTCCTCCATCGACAGGCCCACGCCCGCGAGCGCGCCGGGGTCGACGGAAACGCGCACCGCCGGCTGTTGCCCGCCCCCGACCGTCACCTGGCCCACCCCGGACACCTGCGAGATCTTTTGCGCGAGGATGGTGTTCGCCGTATCGAACACCTGGGCCATCGGAAGCGTCGTGGACGTCAGCGCCACGATCAGGATCGGCGCGTCGGCGGGATTCGCCTTGCGGTAGTTGGGCCGGCTGGGCAGGTTCGACGGGAGATCGCCGGCGGAGGCGTTCATGGCCGCCTGCACGTCGCGCGCGGCCGAATCGACGTCGCGATCGAGATCGAACTGCAGCGTCAGCTGCGTCTGCCCCAGGGTGCTGGCTGAGGTGATCTCCGTGATCCCGGCGATGCGGCCGAAGCGGCGCTCGAGCGGTGTCGCCACCGCGGAGGCCATCGTTTCCGGGCTCCCCCCGGGCAGCCCGGCGTTGACGTTGATGGTGGGACTGTCGACGCGCGGCAGCGGCGCCACGGGAAGCTGCGTGTACGCCGCGCCGCCGGCGAGGACAACGGCGATGGCGAGCAGCGTGGTCGCCACCGGCCGCCGGATGAACGGGGCGGAGACGTTCATGACGCGGGTGCCCCGGCCGGCATCGACTCTGCCGGCTTCCCCTTGCGGCCGCGGCCCAGCCACGCTCCCAGCCGTCCCATGTAGAGGTATATGACCGGCGTCGTGTAGAGCGTCAGCACCTGCGAGATGAGCAGGCCGCCCACGATGGAGATGCCGAGCGGCCGCCGCAGCTCGCTGCCCGTCCCCGTGCCCAGGGCGAGGGGAATGCCTCCGAGCAGCGCCGCCATGGTGGTCATCATGATCGGCCGGAAGCGGAGCTGGCACGCCTGGTGGATGGCCTCCCGCGGCGTCAGCTCCTGATCCCGTTCCGCCTCGAGCGCGAAGTCGATCATCATGATCGCGTTCTTCTTCACGATGCCGATCAGCAGGATGATTCCGATCAGGGCGATGATGGAGAAGTCGGTGCGGCAGACGATGAGCGCGAGCAGCGCGCCGACACCCGCGGAGGGCAGCGTGGAGAGGATGGTCACCGGGTGGATGTAGCTCTCGTAGAGCACGCCGAGCACGATGTACACGGTCACCACCGCCGCCAGGATCAGGATCGGTTCGGACGCGAGCGATTGCTGGAAAGCCTGCGCGGTGCCGGCGAAATCCGCTCGCACGCCGGGGGGAAGCCCGATCTCCGCCTCCGCCGCGCGGATCGCATCCACCGCCTCGCCCAGCGCGCTGCCTGGGGCGAGATTGAAGGAGATGGTGGCGGCGGGAAACTGGCCCTGGTGATTGATCGAGAGCGGGGAGGTGCCGGGCTCGAAATGCGCGAAGGCGCTGAGCGGCACCTGATCGCCCGTCTGAGACTTGAGATAGATCCGCCGCAACGCGGCCGGGTCTTGCTGGTCCCGCGGCTGCACCTCCAGGATCACGCGGTACTGGTTGAGCTGGGTGAAGATGGTGGAGACCTGCCGCTGACCGAAGGCGTCGTAGAGCGTGTCGTCGATGGTCTGCGGGAGGATCCCGAGGCGCGCGGCGCTGTCGCGATCGATGGTCAGCATCTCCTGCAAGCCGGAGGAGAGCAGGTCGCTGGTCACGTCGCGCAGCTGCGGCAGGGTCCGCAGCTTCTCCACCACCTTCGGGCCCCACTCGGTCAGCTCCTTCGCGTCGGCGTCCTCGAGCGTGTATTGGTATTGCGTGCGGCTGGTGCGGGTCTCGATCTGCAGATCCTGCACGGGCTGCAGGAAGAGCTGGATTCCCTCCACTTGCATCAGCCTGGACTGTCCGCCTTGCGATCGCCATGGGGCTTGAGCGTGATGTTCAGGCGGCCGCTGTTGGTGGTGGGATTCGTCCCGTCGGCGCCGATGAAGGAAGCGACCGCGGCGACATCCGGATCCTGCAGGACGGCGTCCGCGAGCGCACGCTGCCGGTCGATCATGCGGGTGAATGACGCGTCCGGCGATGCCTCCGAGATGCCGATGATCAGGCCGGTATCCTGCTGGGGAAAGAAGCCCTTCGGAATCGCCAGCGCGAGCAGGAAGGTGAAGACGAGCGTGCCGATGGTGACGGCCAGCGTGAGCGCCTGGTGATCGAGCACCCACTTCAGCCCGCGGTCGTAGAGGCGCGCCAGCCTCTCCCACTGCCGCTCGGTGAAACGGGTGAAGCGCGTCTGCTTCTCCTCGGCGTGCGGCTTGAGCACGTGTGCGCACATCATGGCCGTCAACGTCAGGGAGAGGACGGCGGACACGCCGATGGCGACCGCGAGCGTGACCGCGAACTCGCGAAAGAGCCGGCCGATGATGCCGCCCATGAACAGGAGCGGGATGAGCACAGCGACCAGCGAGACCGTGAGGGACACGATGGTGAAGCCGATCTGCTTCGCGCCCTTCAACGCCGCCTCGAACGGCGAGTCGCCTTGCTCGATGAACCGGGCGATGTTCTCGATCATGACGATGGCGTCGTCCACCACGAAGCCGGTGGAGATGGTGAGCGCCATCAGCGAGAGGTTGTTGAGCGAGTAGCCGCAGAGATACATCACGCCGAACGTGCCGATCAGCGAGAGCGGGACCGCCACGCCGGGGATCAGCGTCGCGCGCAGCGAGCGGAGGAAGACGTAGATCACGGCGACGACCAGCAGGATGGTGAGCACGAGCGTGAACTGGACGTCGTTCACCGATGCGCGCACGGTCTCGGTGCGGTCGGCGAGGATGTTCACGTCGACACCCTGGGAGAGCGTGGCCTTGAGCTGTGGAAGGAGCGCCTTCACCCGGTCGGCGGTGTCGATCACGTTCGCGCCAGGCTGCCGCTGGACGTTGAGGATGATGGCCCGATCCCGGTTCGCCCAGCCGGCGAGCTGGGCGTTCTCCACCCCGTCCACCGCGTCGGCGACCTCGTCGAGCCGCACCGGCGCGCCGCTCTTGTAGGCGACGATCAGCGGCCGGAACGAGGCCGCCTTTCCCAGCTGGTCGTTGGTGGCGAGGATGAAATCCTGTCGCGGGCCGTCGAGGTTGCCCTTGGGCTGGTTGACGTTGCTCGCCGCCAGCGCCAGGCGCAGGTCCTCGAGCGTCAGGCCCGCGCCGGCGAGCGCGGCCGGGTCTGCTTGCACGCGCACGGCGGGCTTCTGCGCGCCGTTGATGGTCACCAGGCCCACGCCCGAGACCTGCGAGATCTTCTGGGCGAGGATGCTGTCCGCGGCGTCGTTCACCTGGTCGAGCGGCAGCGATTTCGAGGTCACCGACAGGGTGAGGACGGGCACGTCGGCCGGGTTGCTCTTCGAATACGTCGGCGGCGCCGGAAGCGTGCGCGGGAGCAGGTTGGAGGCGGCGTTGATGGCTGCCTGCACGTCCTGCTCGGCGGCGTCGATGTTCCGGTCCAGCTCGAACTGCAGCGTGACCTGGGAGGTGCCGAAGCTGGAGATCGACGTCATCTGCGAGAGGGCGGGCATCTGCCCGAACTGCCGCTCGAGGGGCGTGGTCACCGCTGAAGCCATCGTGTCGGCGCTGGCGCCGGGCAGCAGCGTCAAGACCACGATGGTCGGGTAGTCCACCTGTGGCAGCGCGCTGACCGGCAGCTCCCGGTAGCCGATCAGACCCGCCAGGAGCAGGCCTACCGTGAGCAACGCCGTGCCCACCGGCCGCCGGATGAATGGCTCCGAGATGCTCACTGCCGCGGTCCTCGCTGGGTCCGCGGCGTGTCCGCGCGCGGGCCTTCGCCTTCGCGCTGGATCCGCGCCGGTTGACCCGCCTGCCGCGCCATCACCTTGGCGCCGGCCCGGAGCTGGTTCTGTCCGTCGACGACCACCTGCTCGCCTTCCGTCAGTCCCTTGGCCACGATGGTGACGTCGCCCTCGGTGTGCTCGATTTCGATGTTGCGCGGCTGCACGGTCTGGTCCTGCTGCACGACGTACGCGAAAAGCCCGTCGGGTCCGCGCTGGGGCACCGTGGCAGGGACCACCAGGGCATCCTTGCGCGTGGTGAGCAGCAGGCGCGCCTTCACGAACTGGTTCGGCCAGAGGAGCCTCTGCGGGTTCGAGAACACCGCTTTGAGCCGCAAGGTCGCGGTGGCGGCGTTGATCTGGTTGTCGACCACCGCCAGCTGACCGGTGGCGAGCTTTTGCGACCCGTCGCGGCTCCATGCTTCTACCGTCAGGACGGCTGCCTGCTGCTCGCGCATCACGTCGGGCAGCTCGTCCTGCGGGAGGCTGAAGAGCACCGCGATCGGGTCGAGCTGGGTGATCACCACCAGGCCGTTCGCGTCGGCGGCGTGCACCAGGTTGCCGGGGTCGACCACCCGCACTCCGGTGACTCCGTCGATGGGGGAACGGATGCTGGCGTAATCGAGATTGAGCTTCGCGGAGGCGATGGCCGCGACGTCCACCTGCACCGCGCCTTCCAGCTGTCCGACCATCGCCGCTTGATCGTCGGCTTGCTGCTGCGGGATCAGCTTCTTCGCCGCAAGCTGGCGGTAGCGGTCGAGGTTGACCTTCGCCGCCTCGAGCTGCGCCTTGTCGCGCGCCAGCGCGCCCTGCGCCTGCGCGAGCTGGTTCTGGAAGGGCCGCGGGTCGATGCGCGCGAGCAGGTCCCCTTTCTTCAGCTGCTGTCCTTCGCGGAAGAGCACCTGGTCGAGGCGCCCGTCCACCTGGGAGCGGACGGTCACCGTGTAGAAGGCGCTCACGTTGCCAAGCCCGTCCAGGTAGATGGGCACGTCGCGGCGCTGGACCGGCGCGACGATCACGGGGATGGCGCGTGCTGCCGCCTGGGCTGCCTGTTCGCGCTGGGCGCCCGCCTGCTTCTTCGCGCTGCTGCGGCGGTAGACGAAGAAGCCGGCCGCGGCGATCACCACCACCGCGACTGCGATCAGGACGGTCCTGCGCTCGCGCATCGTTGCGCTCCTATAGCCGGCCCAGCGCGCGCAGAAGCTGCGCGCGCGCGGTGGAGAGTTGATCGTTCGCCTGCACGACCTGAGCGGCCGCCTGCGTGAGCGCCACCTGCGCGTCGCCCAGCTCGATCGCGCTGCCGACGCCGACCTGGTATCGCTCCTCCGCGAGGCGCAGGCGCTCCTGCGCGTTGACGAGCGCCTCCTGCGTCGCGCTCAGCGATTCCTTCGCGGCGCGGACAGCCAGACGAGCGCCGTCGACGTCGGAGCGGATCTGCAGCCGCTGCAGATCGAGCTGGGCCACCGCGGCGATCACGTTCGCCTCCGCCTCGCTCACCAGCCCCTTCGTCAGGCCGCCCTGGAAGATGTTCCAGCTCAGCGACAGCCCGGCGGCCGCGTTCCAACCCAGGTTGTTCAGGCGGTCGCCGCCCTGCTGGAACCCGAGGGTCGCCGCGAGCGACGGCGCATATTGGCCCTGGAACGAGCGCATGGTGAGCTGTTCGGCCCTGATCTGATCCTCCAGGGATTGCACTTCCGGCCGGGCGCGACTTGCTTCCTCGAGCAAAACATCGAGCTCGGCGTCCTCGCCCGCCACCGGTGGCTGCGCCGTGTCTTCGACGTCGTAGTCGGTCGGTCCCTGCACGCCCATGGCGGAGTTCAGGTTCAGCTTCGACGTCTGGTACGCGTTGTCCGCGTTGATCAGCATCACGCGGGCGTTGGCGGTGTCGGTGCGGGCTTGGACGAGATCGATCTCCGCCCGCGTCCCCGCCTGCACGAATCCCTCGATCTGCTGCAGGTGCCGCGTCAGGTTGTCGAGGTTCTCGCGCGCCACCTGCACCAGCGCCCGGTTCGCGCGCGCGGTGAAGTATGCTGACCGTACGTTGAAGTCCACCTGCAGCGCGGTGGCGCGCTCGGTTGCTTCTTGCGCCTCCGCCTGGGCCCGCGCCGCGCGCCAGCGGTTCGGCTGCGAGCCGAAGTCGAAGACGAGCTGGGACACGTTGATGCTGTCGGAGTACGAGTTGAACGTGTCGAACTTCGAGTGCGCGGCACCGAGCGTCCCGGCGAAGCCCACGCTGGGCTGGCCCGGCCTGGTGATGGCATTCGCCGTGGTGCGCTGGTACCCGGCCGTGGCGGTCAGTTGTGGCAAGAGCGGCGCGAGCGCCTGGCTGACGCGGGCGCCGGCCGCGGCCGTGTTCGCTCGCGCCTGCCGCAGCTGTGGCTGATGCTCGCGCGCGGACTGGACGGCTTCGTCCAACGTGACGATCTGCGCCGCCGCTAGAAGAGCGAACGCGGCGCTCATCATGGCGCGCCTCCAGCGTGGACCTGGTGGCCGCTGGCCGCTTCGCCGGTGAGCAGCTGCACGTTCGCGATCACCTTCCGCAGCGAAGCGCGCAGAGCCTGCTGCTCCCGGCGGGACATTCCGCGCACGAGCGAGCTGCGGACCGCGGCGGCGTGCAGCGCGATCCGCTCCGACAACCTCGCTCCCGCCGGAGTGAGCAACACGCGCAACGCTCGCCGGTCCCGATCGTCCTCCGCCGTCCGCACCAGGCCGCGCCGCGCCAGTCCCTCCGCGACCCGCGAGGCCGTGGGCGCATCCATCCCCTGCTTCCGTGCGATCTCACCGAGCGAAGCTCCGGCGAGCTCACGCGCAGCGTTCAGGAACCAGAACTGCTGCGCGGTCAACCCCAGCGTGCGGGAATGCTGTTGCACGGCCAGCTTCACGCTGCGCTGCGCCACGCCGATGAGCAGGCCTACGTATTCTTGCTCGCGCAACATTTGCTGCGGCAACTAATTGCCGGGCGGGCGCACCGTCAAGGGCAAGGGTCGCAGAGAAACAAATCGAGACAAAAGGCGGTTCTGTTACAAGCATCCGATGGCCGACGCGAAGGTGCCCTTCTGGCAGCGGGCGACGGGTCCACTGCGGCGGCAAGCGGCGCGATTTCCGTTCGAGCGGGCGATCCTGATGGGGCTCGCCGCCGTGGTGGGACTGTACGGAGGCATCGCCGCCGGGCTGTTCGCCACCGCCATCCGCTTCGTGCAACTGGTGGTGTTTCGCGGCGCGGAAGTGGCGTCGTCTCTCTTCGGCAACGGTCGCGTCGCCTGGCTGCGCCTGTTCCGGACCCGGCTCGGCGCCGCGCACTGGCACCTCGAGTTCGTTGCGCTGGCCGCCCTGCTCCTCATCGCGGCAGCCGCGCTCGACGCGGTCGGCGCGAAGCGGTTGCCCATGTTCGAGGTGCATCGGATCCGCGCCGTCGCGCTGGCCGCGGCCCTGGGCCTGTCGCTGTACTACCCGTTGCTCCTGATGCGGACCTTCAACGGTACTTTTCACGAGACGGCGGGCGGGCTCTACGCGATGCTCCTGCAGGCGCCGCGCTGGACGTGGGTGCTCGGTCCCGCGGCCGGCGCGTTGCTGGCTGCGCTGATCGTCCGCCTCAGCCCAGAGAGCGGTGGTCATGGCGTGGTGGAGGTGATCGAGGCAGTCCACAAGCGCGCTCCGATCAAGGGCCGGGTCGCGCTCTGGAAATCGCTCGCCGCCGGCCTCGTCATCGGATCGGGTGGAAGCGCCGGACGGGAAGGCCCCGTGGTCCACCTCGGCGGCGCCGTCGCATCTTCGCTCTCGCGGTTTCTCGCCTTGCCGAGAAGCGAGACTTCGATCCTCCTCGGCGCCGGAGCAGGCGCGGGAATCGCCGCGTCGTTCCAGGCGCCTCTCGCCGGATCGCTGTTCGCGCTGGAGATCGTCCTGGCGGACTTCGACGTGCGACGTTTCGCGCCGGTGGTCCTCGCCTGCGTCACGGCCGTCGCCACCTCGCGCGCGCTCCTCGGCGGCGGCAGCGAGCTTCGCCCGGTCGCGTGGTCCTTGAAGCATCCGTCGGAGATCGCCGTCTACCTGCTCCTCGGCGTGGTGGCCGGGCTCTGCGGGCTCCTCTACATCCGCGTGATCCACGGCGCAGAGGAGCGGCTCGGCCGCGTTCCGCTCCGTCCGGAGCTGCGCGCCGCGCTCGGTGGGTTGCTGGTCGGCTGCGTGGGGCTCCTGGCGCCTCGCGTGCTCGGCACCGGCATCGAGACCATGAACGCTGCCCTGGCGGGAAAGCTCGCCTTCGGGACGCTGGTGCTCGCCCTCGGATGCAAGCTGATCGCCACCTCGTTCACCCTCGGATCCGGCTCGCCCGGCGGGAGCTTCTTTCCCGCCGTCTTCATCGGCGCCATGCTCGGCGGCGCATTCGGTCAGCTCGCCCACGCAGCGCTGCCCGGCATCGCCTCTTCGCCGGGAGCCTACGCCGCGGTGGGCATGGGCGCCGTCGTGGCCGGCGCGACGCTCGCGCCGTTGACCGGCGTCCTCATGATGTTCGAGCTGACTGGGAGCTACCAGATCGTCTTGCCGCTGCTCGTCGCCTGCGGCATCGCGGCGGCCGTCGTCCAGGGAATCCTGAGCGGATCGATCTACACCATCGGCGCGCGCAGGCGAGGGGTGCAGCTTTCACGCGGCGGCGCGGCGTTGAGCGATCTCTCCGTCGCCCAGGCGCTCGATCCCGTCCTTCCCCTGCCCGCGGACCTTCCCTACGAGGACCTGGTGAGGATCGTCGGGCCCACGCATCACGCCGCCTTTCCGGTGATGGACGGGACCGCTCTCGCCGGAATCGTGTCGGTGCGGGAGATCCGCCAGGCCTTGCTCAATCCCACGGTCGACCGGACTTCCATCGCCCGGTCGTTCGCGCACCACGCGGAAACGCTGCTGCCGGACGACGACCTGGGGACCGCCGTGCAGCGACTTTCCCAGGCGGGAGTGGCAGAGGCCGTAGTGGTGGACGGGGAAGGAAGGCCGATCGGCGTCGTGACCCGCGAGGCGATCCTCGAGACCTGGCGGCGCGCGACCCTGCCGGGCTGACCATCAGTCGCGCCCGGATCTAAGATGCACCCATGGACACCTCGCAGCGGTTCAACATCGGAGCCGAGCTGATCGAGCGGAACCTGCGGGCAGGACGGGGCGACGCGCCCGCCATCCTTTCCGGCGGCAAGATCCTCAGCTACCGCGACCTGGAGGCCTTGACCGATCGGCTCGCCGCCGCGTTCCTGCGGGCTGGCGTGGAGCCGGAGCAGCGCGTGCTCTTCGTGCTTCCGGATTCGCTGGAGCTGGCGGCCGGCTATCTCGCCGCGATGAAGATGGGCGCGGTGGCGGTGCCCTGCAATCCGCTTCTGCGGCCGGCCGACTATGCCTACTTCGTCGAAGAAAGCCGCGCGCGCCTGCTGATCACCTCCCGCGCCTGCATCGAGCGCATCGAGCCCGCGCTCTCGCAGGGAAGCGCCCTGCGACGCGTGCTGGTCGTGGGCGAGGGCGGGGACCGGAGCTTCGAGCGATGGGTCGCGGATACGCCCGCGCAACGCGTGGCCACGGCCGCGACCAGCCGTGACGAGCCCGCATTCTGGCTGTGGACGAGCGGCTCCACCGGACGTCCGAAGGCGGCCGTTCACGCGCACCAGGACTGGCCGCACTGCTGTGAGCTGTACGGGCGCGCCGTGCTCGACCTCTCCTCGAGCGACAGATGCTTCTCCGCCAGCAAGCTGTTCCACGCCTACGGGTTGGGAAACGCGCTGGCGTTTCCCTTCTGGGTGGGCGCAAGCACGGTGCTGTCCCCGGACCGCCCGACGCCCGACATCGTCTACCGCACGATCGAGGAGGCGAAGCCGACGATCTTCTTCGGCGTTCCCACCCTGTACGCCGCGATGCTCGCGCAGAAGGACGTCCAGCGCGACCTCTCTTCGCTGCGCCTCTGCGTCTCCGCCGGCGAGCCGCTCCCGGGCGAGCTGTTCACCCGCTGGAAGTCGCGGTTCGGGACCGAGATCCTCGACGGCATCGGCTCCACCGAGGCGCTCCACATCTACGTTTCGCCCCGCCGTGGCCAGGCGAAACCGGACTCCACCGGCGTACCGGTGGAGGGATACGAGGTGAAGATCATCGACGAGAACGGCAGCGAGGTCCCGCGGGGGCAGACCGGCGACCTGGTGGTGCGCGGGCCGAGCACCGCGACCATGTACTTCAACCGGCGGGAGCAGACGCGCTCGAAGATGCGCGGCGAGTGGTTCTTCAGCGGGGACAAGTTCCGGCAGACGGAGGACGGCGAGTACCACTACGTCGGGCGCTCGGACGACATGTTCAAGGCGGGCGGGGAATGGGTCTCGCCGACCGAAGTGGAAGCCGTGCTCGTCTCCCACGCGGCCGTGCTGGAGGCGGCGGTCACCCCGCGCGACGAAGGGGGGCTGATGCGCCCGCAGGCGCATGTCGTGCTCACCGAAGGGCGGGAGGGAACGCCGGAGCTGGCGGAGGAGCTGCGCCAGCACGTCCGCTCGCGCTGCGCCGGCTACATGGTGCCGAAGCAGATCCATTTCGTGCGCGAGCTGCCGAAGACTGCGACCGGGAAGATCCAGCGGTATCTGCTGCGCGAAGGTCCCTGACGCCGGCGGCCGCGACTGAAGATGGTTGTCTTCGCAACCATTTCAGGATACGCCGCTGCCGTGAAGGAGCCCGTCGGCCTCTTGATCGCCGCCGCGCGGCGGAAGATGAAGCGCGCGGTCCACGAGCGCGTCGCGCCCCACGGGCTCACCACGCAGCAGTTCTGGGCGCTGGTGAACATCGACGAGG
>Ga0209238_1000719_pt1 | contig 12133 bp, 14 predicted proteins | sample GraSoi013_1_20cm_FD_185823 | JGI IMG/M metagenome (GOLD analysis project Ga0209238, IMG submission 185823) | Grasslands soil microbial communities from the Angelo Coastal Reserve, California, USA - Sample 10_02_2013_1_20cm (SPAdes) (version 2) | ecosystem: Environmental > Terrestrial > Soil >...
GAGGCCGTTTCAATGATCTGCGAGACTAACGCATTGACCAACAGCCCCGCCAAGCCGCCCTGGTTTGAGTTTCTGTTTTCGCTTGACGAAGCGGTAGCGCCACCATGCCAGAGCAACTCTCCGGTTCGCAAATCCACAATGCGGGCCTGGGCGGTAACCCTGGTTTCGCTGGCAATAACCCTGTAGCCTGTGCCGTACTGCGTCACCTTGATGTAGACCGCCGCATCGGCACCGAAGATTTCGCGCAGCTTTCGCGGCGACACGTCGTGGATCTCCGGCGGGTTGTTGAGTCCATTCTGGCGGAAGGTTTCGTCCATCAGCGACACCGGCAACACGTAATAACCCGCCTCCGCCAGGGGCAACGTCACCTGAGAAAGCACGCCGTAGGTAGCGGTGACCTCCGGGGTCTCGTTGACGGGCGGAAGTATTAGCATCGATACCGGCCGATTTTGCCTGAACGCCGTGTAGTCATAGGGCGCGGGCGCGGCGCACGCACCCAGCGCGGCGACCACAACCAGGGTTGCAGCCAGTCGGCCGGAACGCGCCGCCGCCGTGCCCTGGGAAAATACGCTCGTCGTCATAAGATGTTGTGCATATGGCGCGCGGACTCAGATTTTCGGGGCCGTCATTCGCTTGAGCAAGAAGTCCATGTACTGCGCGGACTCGGGAAAGTTTACCTTCTCGGCTTCGAGTTCCTGCTTTGCCTCGCCATCTCGTCCGAGCCGAAGGTAAAGCATGGCGAGATGGGCCCGGAAGCCGGGCGGCAGGGCTGCACCTCTTGCTCGGGCCTTTTCTACCTGAGCTCCCAGGATGCGCAGCTGCTCCTCGGGGCTCGATCTATCGGCCTTGAAATATTCGTACAACTGATCCTGGAAGGCTTCCCAGTGGTACAGCCGCTTCGGCGCTGGCGCACATCCCACGAGGACGCTGCCTACAGTGATCGCGGCAACCAGCCTCAGGGGGTCAGCGCTCTTCATCGCAGCAAAACTACTACCGCGCCCCTTGCGCGGACCACTGCCCCGTGTCGAGCGCGCTGACGAGAGTATTCACGGCTTCGCGCATGGCGAGGTCGAGCACCTTGCCGTTGAGAGTCGCGTCATAGCCGGCAGTTCCTCCAAAGCCGACCACCTCGCGATTGGATAGCTCGTATTCGCCGGCACCGCGCGCCGAATAGACCACCTCGGAAGAAATGCTGTTGACGATGTTCAGAGTCACCTTGGCGTACGCGACTTGCGTCTTGCCGCGGCCGAGAATACCGAACAGCTGTCGATCGCCGACATCCTTACGGCCAAACTCGGAAATGTCGCCCGTGACGACGAAATCCGCGCCGCGAATGGACTGGCTCTGGGACTTGAACTGCGCTTCCTGCTTGGTTTCCGCGAGGTTCTCACGGTCCAGCACATTGAAGCGCTGGGACTGCTGCAAGTGAGAAATCAGCGTCGTTTTGGCTTGGCTGCCGAGGCGGTCCACGCCATCGGTGAAGATGCCCCGCATGAAGCCCGAACGATTGTCGAACTTGCCCACGGAAACGGGAACTCGCGTGCCGCGAAATGGCGTGGCCGCAGATTCCACCTTGGCGACTGCGACGCTGCGTGAAGACTCGGTGGCGCAGCCGCCCACGTTGACAAGAACCGCGGTGGCAATTGCCGTGATAAGGAATCGAGACATGGCGCCGCCCACGTTCCTGGATGCCAATGATAGTCCAAATGGAGGTGCCAGGCTAGCACAAGCGGAACATGAGGAACGGGGTCTTACGGCCGTCGGCGGCACGCCGAGCTCCCTTGAATTAGCAGGACCTTAGCTCGGGGTGGAACGATACTAACCCCCGCGTGGTTTCCTGCGAAGCGAGTCCTCTCCCGAATCGAGGGAGGGTTCGGGGTTCTCCCGGAAGAGGACCAGGATCTTGCCGATGTGCTGTACCGGTTGCGCTCCCGTGCGGATACATATCTCCTCGAGAATCGCCTCGCGCCCGGAACGATCGGAGCCGTTCACGCGAACCTTGATCAGCTCGTGGCTCTTCAGGCCGCGATCGATTTCCGCGAGGACCGGGGGCGATAGTCCGGTTCCGCCGATCAGCACGATCGGGTCGAGCGCGTGCGCCCGCGCCTTTAGCTCGCGCAGCCGGGAGGGTAAGAATTTGCGCATCGAAGACTTTTTCAGTGACGTAACAGTATTACCCGTTCAGCCACCGATGCGCTGCAGGCACGGTGTGGCTTAGGCACCGATTCGAATAAGCTGGCCAGGTTGAATGGTCTTGAGCGCTTCTAGTACTTCCGGAATCAGCGGACGTAGTGTCTCGATTCGGTTGTTTACCGCGACCATCACGATGACTGCAATGGGCAACGTCCTGAGGTTTTGTTGAAACTCCAGGTTCCGATCGCCAGTCAGAAGGACCTGAAACTCCTGGCTTGCTTCGCGCAGGAGCGCGCCATTCTTAAGCCCCGACCGGCCGTGCTTTTGAACCGTCTGTGCGTGGTGTCCGGGTAGTTCGAGCGCTAGCTGCCGTGGTAGGGATTCGTCAAGCGGGATGCGCATCAGCCACAAGAGCTTCCCGCGCCAACTCAAGCGCTGCAACCGCTTGCGCACGAGTTACAGAGGGAAACTCATCGAGAAAGACTTCGAGGCTGTCGCCAGCCTCAAGGTAGTCGAACAGGTTCTTGACTGGAACGCGGGTACCTACAAATACCAGCGTTCCGCCCAAGATCTCCGGATCGCGGTGCACGACGAGATTCTGATCGATCATTGCCGTTTCCTGATATCCATCAACGGTCATAATACTCCGGCCGTCGCGCGGCGCCTAACGTGGGTACCATGACGGAATGGCCCGCAGCAAATCCAGCAGCGCGTGGCTGAAACGCCACGTCAGTGATCCCTATGTCCACCGGGCGAAAGCGCAGGGGTATCGATCGCGCGCGGCCTATAAGCTGCTCGAACTTCTGAAGCGGGACGGGCTAGTGCATCCCGGCGATATCGTCGTCGACCTCGGCGCGGCACCCGGCAGTTGGTCGCAGGTCCTGGTCGAGCGCGTCGGGCGGTCCGGCCGCGTCATCGCGGTCGATCTTCTGGAAATCGCGCCGATACCTGGAGTTGCGATCGTTCGCGGGGATTTCCGGGAAGAGACCGTGCTTCGGCGACTCGAGGACGCCTTGGAAGGGGGAAAGCTCGACCTTGTGGTTTCGGACATGGCCCCCAATCTAAGCGGCGTGCGCGCAACCGATCAGGCCCGCAGCATCCATTTGTGCGAACTCGCGCTCGAATTCTCCCGGGTTCGCTTGAAGCCGAATGGCGCGTTCTTGGTCAAAGTGTTCCAGGGGGCCGGCTATCCGGAGTTTCTGGCGGCGATGCGCGGGGCCTTCATCGATGTTTCTTCTCGAAAACCCGGGGCCTCGCGCGGCGGCTCGAGCGAAATGTATCTGTTGGGCAAGGGATTGAAACCCGCACTGGTTCCTGAACCTCACTTGGGCTTAGAATGGTCGAAACGTTTCGGTGGCAAGAAAGGAAACTAGTTGAATAACCTCTTCAAGAACCTCGTGATCTGGCTCGTGATCGGGCTCGTCCTGATGACGGTGTTCAACCAGTTCAACACGCGCCAGCAGACCCAGGCCGTGATGGACTATTCGCAATTCATGGAGGAGGTCAAGGCCGGGCGCATCGCCGAGGTGATGATCGAGGGTCGCGACCTCAAGGCGAAGACCACCGACGGGAAGCCCGTCAACAGCTATTCACCCGGCGACATCTGGCTCGTGTCGGATCTGCTCAAGTACGGGGTCAAGATCAAGGCGAAGCGCGAAGAAGAGCCTTCGCTCCTCATGAACATCTTCGTCTCGTGGTTCCCGATGCTGCTCCTCATCGGCGTCTGGATTTTCTTCATGCGCCAGATGCAGGGCGGAGGGCGGGGCGGCGCGTTCTCGTTCGGAAAATCCCGCGCGAGGATGATCGACGAGTCCAACAACAGCATCACTTTCGCCGACGTCGCCGGTTGCGAGGAAGCCAAGGAGGAGGTCTCCGAGCTGGTCGATTTCCTGCGCGACCCCGCAAAGTTCCAGAAGCTCGGCGGTCGCATCCCCAAGGGCGTGCTGATGGTCGGCAACCCCGGCACGGGCAAGACGCTGCTCGCGCGCGCGATCGCCGGCGAAGCGAAGGTTCCGTTTTTCTCGATTTCCGGTTCCGACTTCGTGGAGATGTTCGTCGGCGTGGGCGCCGCGCGCGTTCGCGACATGTTCGACCAGGCGAAGAAACACGCGCCCTGCATCGTGTTCATCGACGAAATCGACGCGGTGGGCCGGCAACGAGGCGCGGGCCTGGGCGGCGGCAACGACGAGCGCGAGCAGACGCTCAACCAGCTCTTGGTCGAAATGGACGGATTCGAGGGCACGACCGGCGTGATAGTCATCGCCGCGACCAATCGTCCCGACGTGCTCGACCCGGCGCTCTTGCGCCCCGGCAGGTTCGACCGGCAGGTCGTGGTGCCGCTCCCCGATATCCGCGGCCGCGAGCAGATCCTGCTGGTGCACATGAGGAAGGTCCCGGTGGCGCCGGACGTGAAGGCGGAAATCATCGCGCGCGGGACGCCGGGCTTCTCAGGCGCCGATCTCGCCAACCTCGTCAACGAGGCGGCGCTCTTTGCCGCGCGCAAAAACAAGCGCCTGGTGGACATGGACGATTTCGAGCGCGCCAAGGACAAGATCGTCATGGGCGCGGAGCGCCGCTCGATGGTTATGCCCGAAGAAGAACGCAGAAACACGGCTTATCACGAATCGGGCCACGCGGTGGTGGCGAAGCTCCTCCCCAAGACCGATCCGGTGCACAAGGTCACGATCATCCCGCGCGGACGGGCGCTGGGCGTCACGATGCAATTGCCCGAGCAGGACCGGTACAGCATGGACAGGGAACGCCTGCTCTCGACGATCACGGTGCTTTTCGGCGGGCGCATCGCCGAGGAAGTGTTCATGGGCCAGATGACGACCGGCGCTTCGAACGATTTCGAACGCGCCACCACCCTCGCCCGCAGCATGGTGACTCAGTGGGGCATGTCCGACGCGATGGGCCCGATGGTCTACGGCGAAAACGAGGGGGAAGTGTTCCTCGGACGCTCGATCACCACGCACAAGAACGTGTCCGAAGTGACGATGCAGAAGGTCGACGCCGAGATCCGCAAGATCATCGACGAGCAGTACGGCCTGGCGAAGAAGCTCATCCTCGACAACCGCGACAAGGTCGAAGCCATGGCCAAGGCCCTGCTCGAGCTGGAAACCATCGACGCGGAGCAGATCCAGGACATCATGGACGGCCGGCCGCCGCGCCCGCCCAAGCCCACGCAGGCGCCGCAGCAGCCGCCTCAAGCGGGGGCGCCCGGCGCGGCCGAGCCGGCACCAGTCGCTTAGCTCATTCCAGGAACGAGGCCCGAAGCCTGCTTCGGGCCTTTTCATGCCTGCGGCCGTGACTGCTCGAAGTCTCCGCTGTGGCAGATTCCGGCTCGCGCTCGATCGCCCGCTGGTCGCGGGCGTGGTCAACGTCACGCCCGATTCGTTTTCGGACGGCGGGCGCACCCTCGACCCGGCGGCCGCGATAGCGCACGCGCGAAAGCTGGTGGACGAGGGAGCGGATCTTGTCGATATCGGCGCCGAATCGAGCCGCCCGGGTGCCGGCAGCGTGTCGGCCGAGCAGGAACTGTCGCGTCTGATGCCGGTGCTCGAGGGACTTCGCGCCTTGCCGGTGCCTGTTTCCGTCGACACCACCAAACCCGAGGTCATGCGCGCGGCGATCGGCGCCGGCGCGGCGATGATCAACGACATCGGCGCGCTCAGATCACCCGGCGCTCTCGAAGTCGTGGCGGCCTCCGATGCCGGGGTGTGCCTGATGCACATGCAGGGAGAGCCGCGCACGATGCAGCAGAGCCCGAGCTACGGCGACGTGGTCGCGGAGGTCCGCGCGTTTCTCGCCGAGCGCGTCGCCGCGGCCGAGGCGCGCGGCATCGCCCGCGAGCGCATCGTCATCGATCCCGGCTTCGGTTTCGGCAAGACTGTCGCCCACAATTTCGAGCTGCTGCGCGATCTCCGCCGTCTCGCCGAGATGGGCCTGCCGGTGATGGCCGGGTGGTCGCGCAAGTCGTCCCTGGGAGCCGTCACGGGCCGGGGGGCGGACGAGCGCCTTGCCGGGAGCATCGCTGCCGCTTTGCTGGCGGTGCAGCGCGGAGCTACAATCGTTCGCGTGCACGACGTGGCGGCGACGCGGGACGCGTTGGCGGTGCTCGCCGCGATGGACGGGCATGGGGACCGCGGAAAACAATGAGCAGGAAGTATTTCGGAACGGACGGCGTGCGCGGACAAGTCGGCGAGGGGCCGATCACGCCGGAATTCGTCATGCGACTCGGTTTTGCCGCGGGCGAAGTACTGGTGAAGCGATCCGCGATGCCGAAGGGCGCGCACCCGGCGGTGCTCATAGGCAAGGACACGCGCATCTCGGGCTACATGCTCGAGGCCGCGCTCGAAGCCGGATTCGCCGCCGCCGGCGTGGACGTGATGCTGACCGGACCGCTGCCGACCCCCGCGGTCGCCTATTTGACCCGGGCGCTGCGCTTGCAGGCCGGGGTCGTGATCAGCGCTTCGCACAACCCGTATCAGGACAACGGCATCAAGTTCTTTTCCGCGGAGGGCAGCAAGCTTCCCGACGGCGTTGAGATGGATATCGAGACGCAGCTCGAGCTCCCGATCCGCTGCAAAGATTCGGCGAGCCTCGGGAAGGCCCGCCGCGTCGAGGACGCCCGCGGGCGCTACATCGAGTTCTGCAAGAGCACGTTTCCCTCATCGCTGGACCTTCGCGGAATGAAGATCGTGATCGATTGCGCTCACGGCGCGACCTATCATGTCGCTCCCCACGTTTTCCACGAGTTGGGCGCCGACGTCGAGACGATAGGAGCGGATCCCGACGGGTTCAACATCAACGATAGCGCCGGAACCGCGCATCCGGAGATCCTGCAGCGGGCGATCGCCGCGCACAAGGCCGATCTGGGCATCGCGCTCGACGGGGACGGCGACCGCGTGCTCATGGCCGACGGGAACGGCCGGCTCTACGACGGCGACGAGCTCCTGTTCGTCATCGCGCGCGAGCGCGCGAAAAACGGCGGGCTGAAGGGCGTCGCCGGAACCTTGATGACCAATCTCGCGCTGGAGCGCGCGCTCGAGGAAATGGGGGTCTCTTTCTCGCGCGCCAAGGTCGGGGATCGCTACGTGCTGGAGATGCTCCAGGAAAAGGATTGGCAGCTCGGAGGGGAGAATTCCGGGCACATCATTTGCCTGGACAAGCACACCACGGGCGACGGCATCGTCTCGGCCTTGCAGGTGCTCTCTGCGGTGCGGACCCGCCGCGCGAATCTCGGGACCCTGTGCCGGGGACTCGCGCTCTATCCGCAGGAGCTCGTCAACGTGCGCGTGGCCAAGGGCTTCGACTGGCAGAAACAACCGGCGATCGCAAAGGCGAAAAGCGAGGCTGAGCGCGCTCTCGGCAAAGACGGGCGGGTGCTGTTGCGTCCGTCGGGCACCGAGCCGGTGCTCCGCGTCATGGTGGAAGGCAAGGACGACGCGGAAGTCCGGCGGCTCGCGAGAATGATCGCCGAAACCGTGCAAGAAGCGGCCTAGTCTCGCCGCATGATCGCGCTGTTGCAGCGCGTCTTGCGGGCCGAAGTCAAGCTCGGGGGCGAGACGCTGGGCGCCATCGATCACGGAATCCTGGCGCTCGTATGCGCGGAGCCGGGAGACGACGAATCGAGCGCCGAGCGCATGCTCGAGCGCCTGCTCGGCTACCGCGTGTTTTCGGACGGCGCAGGGAAAATGAATCTCTCGGTCGAGGAGGTGCGCGGCGGCCTGTTGCTCGTGCCGCAATTCACGCTTGCAGCGGATACCTCGAAGGGCATGCGGCCGAGCTTTTCGTCCGCACTCGCGCCCGATGCGGCCCGCAAGCTGTTCGATCATCTCGTCGCGCGTGCGCGCTCGCGCCATTCCAACACGGCGTGCGGCCGTTTCGGCGAGCACATGCAGGTCGCTTTGGTGAACGACGGCCCGGTGACGTTCTGGCTGCGCGCATCGGGGTCCTGACCGCGGAACATCTGCAAGGCTCTGAATTTTCCAGCGTTTTCGATTGACCCTCACAGCGATCCGGCGGTAAAATCTCCCCCTTTTTGGCTCTCCCGGAACGGGATGCGCGCGAGGCTCGTAGCAGGCAACTGGAAGATGCACGGCAGCCTCGCAGCGAACGCACGGCTGCTGGAGGCGCTCAAGGCGGGCCTCGAGCCAGCCGAAGGTCTCGGTTACGCGGTGTGCGCACCGTTTCCCTACCTCGCACAAATCTCGCAGGCCCTGTCGGGCAGCCGCATTGCCTGGGGCGCGCAGAACGTTTCCGAGCATGACTCCGGAGCCTACACGGGAGAGGTGTCGGGAGCGATGCTCAAGGAGTTCGGCTGCCGTTTCGCGATCGTGGGCCACTCGGAGCGGCGCGGCCTCTACGGGGAAGACGATAACAGAGTCGCGGCCAAATTCGTTGCGGCCCGGCGCGCCGGCCTGACGCCGATTCTATGCGTGGGGGAAACCCTGGAGCAGCGCGAGCGCGGTGAGACCGAAAACGTAGTAAGTCGCCAGCTCGACGCGGTGCTCGCCGCCGCGGGAGTCGCCGCGCTGGCAGGCGCCGTGCTCGCTTACGAACCGGTCTGGGCGATCGGCACGGGCAGGAACGCGACGCCCGAGCAGGCTCAAGACGTGCACGCGTTTATCCGCGCGCGGCTCGGAGCGAGCGACAGGGCGCTCCCGGGGAACGTGACGATCCTGTACGGCGGCAGCGTCAAGCCCAACAACGCCCCCGAGCTGATGGCGATGCCCGACGTCGACGGCGGATTGGTCGGTGGGGCTTCGCTCGTGGCGAAAGATTTCATCGCGATCTGCGCTGGGGCGCGGACATAACTCTGGAGAATGCAATATGGATTTCTGGTTTACGCTGATCCTCATCGTCGATGTCATCGTCGCGCTTTGCATCATCGGTCTCGTCCTGCTCCAGCACGGCAAGGGAGCCGACGTCGGCGCGGCTTTCGGCAGCGGCGCCTCGGGAAGCCTGTTCGGCGCAAGCGGCTCGGCAAATTTTCTGTCTCGCACGACGGCCATCCTCGCGGTCGTGTTCTTCCTCACCACTTTCGTGCTCGCCTACCTCGTCACGCACAAGCCGCGCGCGGGCGGAGGCGTCATGGACACGGTCAAGGAGCGGCCGCAACCGGCGCAGCAGCAGGTGCCCGCTTCTCCGCCGGCGCCAGAAACAGCGAAGGCGTCCGACGCGGCCAAATCGAAAGCAAACGAGGTGCCGAAGTAGTAAAATCCAACGCTTTGAGGGCGGGCTCGTTTCTGACACGACGACGCTTCGAGCCCATCACGCCGACGTGGTGAAATTGGTAGACACGCCGTCTTGAGGGGGCGGTGGCGAAAGCTGTGAGAGTTCGAGTCTCTCCGTCGGCACCAGACAAAGGGGGACTTGGATCGGAAGCGGGGGACTTCCGGCCCAAGTCCTCTATTTTAAGAGGGGTATGGCTTTTGTGAGAGCGAGCGTGCGAGTGCGGGCCACCGGCACGGCGCTTTGTTCTCAGGTCCGCCGCTGACCCGTGCTCGAGAACTATTTCCCGATCCTGCTGTTCATCGTGATCGCTTTCGTCTTCGGCGGCATCATGGTCGCCGCGGGCACGGTGCTCGGACCGCACCGTCCCGACAGCGAGAAGCTGTCCCCGTACGAATGCGGATTCGAGGCCTTCGAGGACGCGCGCATGAAGTTCGACGTGCGTTACTACCTGGTTGCGATCCTGTTCATCCTGTTCGATCTGGAGATCGCGTTCCTCTTCCCCTGGGCGGTGACGCTCGGCGAGATCGGCGCCCTCGGCTTTTGGTCGATGATGATCTTCCTCGCCATTCTCGTCGTGGGCTTCGTCTACGAATGGATGAAGGGGGCGCTCGAGTGGGAGTAGTGAAAGTGAAGGTGATCCATGGGTATTGAAGGCGTATTCGAGGAAGGATTCGCGACCACCTCGCTCGACAAGCTCATCAACTGGACGCGCACCGGGTCGCTGTGGCCGATGACGTTCGGCCTGGCGTGCTGTGCCGTCGAGATGATGCACGCGGGTGCCGCGCGCTACGATCTCGATCGCTTCGGAATCGTGTTCCGCCCGAGCCCGAGGCAGTCCGACGTCATGATCGTCGCGGGGACCCTGTGCAACAAGATGGCGCCGGCGCTTCGCAAGGTGTACGACCAGATGGCCGAACCGCGCTGGGTGATCTCGATGGGCTCCTGCGCGAACGGCGGCGGCTATTACCATTACTCCTACTCGGTGGTGCGCGGCTGCGACCGCATCGTGCCGGTCGACGTGTACGTGCCCGGCTGCCCGCCGACGGCGGAGGCGCTGCTCTACGGCATCGTCCAGTTGCAGAACAAGATCAAGCGCACCAACACCATCGCGCGCTGATCGGATCGAAGGCATATGGCGGCGAAGCTCGGACGACTGAAAGACGCGCTCGACTCGTCGCTCGCCGGGAAGATCGTGAGCCTCGCCGAATCCCTGGGCGAGCTGACGCTGGTGGTGGAGGCGAAGGACTACGCCGCGACGGCGCGATCGCTGCGCGATGACCCGGCGGTGCGCTTCGAGGAGTTGATCGATCTGTGCGGGGTGGACTACTCGGGTTTCGGCGAAGGCAGGTGGAAAGGACGCCGCTTCGCAGTCGTGTCGCACCTGCTTTCGCTGGCGCACAACTGGCGGCTGCGGCTGCGCGTGTTCGCGCCGGATGACGATTTCCCGGTGGTCGACTCCCTCACCGGCGTGTGGCCCAACGCCGACTGGTACGAGCGCGAGGCCTTCGACCTGTTCGGAATCATGTTCACCGGGCACGCCGATCTGCGGCGCATCCTCACCGATTACGGTTTCATCGGCCACCCTTTCCGCAAGGATTTCCCGCTCTCGGGCAACGTCGAGATGCGCTACGACCCGGAGCAGAAGCGCGTCATCTACCAGCCGGTGACGATCGAACCCCGCGAAATCACGCCGCGGGTCATTCGCGAGGACGAGTACGGCGATCTGGGAAGCTCGCGCTGACGATGGCCGAGATCCGCAACTACACGTTGAATTTTGGTCCGCAGCATCCGGCGGCGCACGGCGTGCTGCGGCTGGTGCTGGAACTGGACGGAGAGGTGATCATGCGCGCCGATCCGCATATCGGCCTGCTGCACCGCGCGACCGAGAAGCTCGCCGAGCACAAGACCTATATCCAGGCCTTGCCCTACATGGACCGGCTCGACTACGTGTCGATGCTGTCGAACGAGCACGCCTACTGCCTGGCGGTCGAGCGCCTCCTCGGAGTCGACGTGCCGGTCCGCGCCCAGTACATCCGCGTGATGTTAGACGAGATCACGCGCATCCTGAACCACCTGCTCTGGCTCGGGGCTCACGGCCTGGACATCGGGGCGATGACGGTTTTCCTCTACTGCTTCCGGGAGCGCGAAGACCTGATGGACTGTTACGAAGCGGTGTCGGGGGCGCGCCTCCACGCCGCCTACTATAGGCCCGGGGGGGTATACCGGGACCTGCCGGAGACGATGCCCCAGTACCAGGCCTCGATGTACAAGAGCGCCGGCGCGCTGAAGAAACTGAACGAGAACCGTCAGGGCTCGCTGCTCGACTTCATCGAGGACTTCACCCGCCGCTTCCCGAAGTACGTCGACGAGTACGAGACGCTGCTCACCGATAACCGCATCTGGAAGCAGAGGACGGTCAATATCGGCGTCGTGCCGCCGGAGCGGGCGCTCGCGCTCGGCTTCACGGGGCCCATGCTGCGCGGCTCGGGCGTCGAATGGGACCTGAGGAAGAAGCAGCCCTACGCGGTGTACGACAAGATGGAATTCGATATTCCCGTGGGAGTAAACGGCGACTGCTACGACCGCTATCTGGTGCGCATCGAGGAGATGCGGCAGTCGAACCGCATCATCAGGCAGTGCATCGAGTGGCTGCGCAAGAATCCGGGACCGGTGATCACCGACAACCACAAGGTGGCGCCGCCTTCTCGCGTCGAGATGAAGAGCAACATGGAAGAGCTGATCCACCATTTCAAGCTCTTCA
>Ga0209238_1000722_pt1 | contig 12116 bp, 8 predicted proteins | sample GraSoi013_1_20cm_FD_185823 | JGI IMG/M metagenome (GOLD analysis project Ga0209238, IMG submission 185823) | Grasslands soil microbial communities from the Angelo Coastal Reserve, California, USA - Sample 10_02_2013_1_20cm (SPAdes) (version 2) | ecosystem: Environmental > Terrestrial > Soil >...
GCAGGCTATACAGATGGGTGTTACCGTTTTGATTGGTGTTACCGTTTTTATTAGTGTTACCATTTCTCCGGGAGATTGAATTCATAGAAGCCCCCACTCTCGAAAGAGTGACTATAATGTTATATCGGAAGTGTTAGTAAAGCAATGCCCAGAAAAGCGAGGGCAAACACGACGCTCGAATGGGCCCAGCGCATCGCTTCGTTGCGCCAGCGGCTGGGGATGAGCCAAGCCGAGTTGGCGCACCGGCTGGAATGTTCCGCTATGACTGTGTCGCGCTGGGAACGCGGGTTACTTGCGCCCTCATCCGATTACTATATTCAATTAGGAAATCTTGCAGGCAAATCGGAGTGCTGGTTCTTCTGGGAACGAGCCGGCCTGCGGCTTCCTGATGTTGTGCGGGCTCTGCCGTCAAAGATGCGCGCCAGGCTTCCGGTTTCTGCCGTCCCGGCACTGGAGGATGCGCGCGCGGGCGGTGGCGAGAAGCAGAGAGATTCGAGTCGACCCGGTCTAGTGGCTATTCCCTTGTTAAATGTTGTCGCGGGGTCTCATGGGAATCAGGGAGATAAGAAGGTAAGCCTGGACTACATTCCGGCGAGCCGGGTTATGGGAGCTCCCGTTGAATGGTGCCCCAATCCCCGTTACACCAGTCTGCTGCGTGTTAAGGGGAATTCCATGCAGCCGATGATGCATGATGGAGACATCCTGGCCGTCGATTCCTCTCAGACCGATCGTTCGCAGCTAAACGGCAAGGTTGTTGTCGTGGCAAATGAGCAAAAGGGATTGTGCATCTCTCGTTTGCGGCGCTATGAGAACGTTGACGTTCTCGAACCCGAAAACCGGGATTACAAGCCCATCGTTTTCACTAAGAGTGAAGGGTGGCGGATTGTTGCAAAGGTCTTATGGTGGATTAGTGAGGCCCCATAGTTAAGCCCCAGCCGTGTTCGACACCGAACATACCGTCCGCTTTCGGTAGTTGTAACATCTCCTCCATACCTCCTAAAGGTCGCGTATTATGGCAGAGCGAGCCCAAACGACTTGCGTGCCGTGTGCAGCCTCGCCCAGGCAGAGATGGATTCCGCAAGGCTCCAGCAGCTCTGTGCAACAGATTAATCATCTGCTAGAGACTGAACAGAGCGCTAAGAAGCAGCAGCGAGAGCCGGTCCGGGCGACTCCGAGAACGGACGCTTAAAGCTTTTCTCTCAGGGGCATTCCGATGAAGAAATCTCTTCGCAAGAAGGCTCCGACTCGCGGTCGAAGTGTGTCACGAAGCAGTCCTTCGGCGGAGAGTAGCAGCTCGAAGCTTTTTCCCATCGTTGGCATCGGCGCGTCGGCCGGAGGCTTGGAAGCATTCTCCGATCTCCTCCATCACCTGCCTGAAAAAACCGGTATGGCCTTTGTGCTGGTGCAGCATCTGGATCCAACGCATGGTAGCGTCTTGCCGGAAATTCTGGCGCGGAAAACGACGATCCCGGTCGAGGAGATTACCGATGGGGTCCACGTGCTGCCTGACCACATCTACGTTATTCCGGCCAACAGCAACATGCTGCTTGAGGATGGGGCGTTGCGGTTGAGTGCGCGCATAGTGGTGCGAGGGCAACACATGCCCATTGACGCTTTTTTTCATTCGCTGGCGAACGAAAGGGGCGCTCTTGCGATTGGAGTGATTCTGTCCGGCACTGCGTCTGATGGCACAGAAGGATGCACCGCCATCAAAGTAGCGGGCGGAATTACATTCGCTCAAGATGAAGCTTCAGCCAAATACAGCAGCATGCCTCACAGCGCAGTGTATGCGGGCTGCATAGATTTCGTGCTCACCCCTAAGGATATTGCCAAAGAACTCACAAGAATCGGGCGGCATCCCTACGTCGCCACTGCGCTCGCGAAGCCGGAAGAAACGTCTGATATCGCGACCGGGAGCGAACTGCAGACGCTCTTCTCATTATTGCGCGATGCGTCGGGAGTAGATTTCGCGAATTACAAGCAGAGCACTCTGCAGCGCCGGATCAACCGCCGCATGGTGCTGCACCACCTTGAAGAACTCAAAGATTATGTGCGCTACATCAGGCGTAACCCGAAAGAGCTAGACGAGCTTTACAGTGAGATCCTGATTCATGTAACTGGATTCTTTCGAGACCCTGAAGCCTTCAACGTATTGCGCACAACCGTGTTCCCCCACCTTTTCAAGGATCGAAACCCGGAAGACGGTCCGGTGCGCATCTGGATTCCAGGATGCTCAACCGGCGAGGAAGTCTACTCCATCGTCATTGCTGTCACTGAATATATCTGGGAGGAGGCGCGCAATCTTAAAGTGGCTTTTGCCGGCTCCAAGGCGGTGCAGATTTTCGCGACAGACATCAGCGATATCTCTCTTGATCGCGCCCGCAGCGGACTGTATACGGAAGCTGCCGTAGCGGACGTTTCTGCCGAACGGCTAAAACGTTTCTTCGTGAAACTGGAGAAAGGCTATCAGGTCGATAAACCGCTCCGGGAAATGTGCATCTTCGCCAAGCAGAATATCGCTAAAGATCCGCCTTTTTCGAACCTGGACCTGATCAGTTGCAGGAATCTATTGATCTATCTCGGCCCGGTCCTGCAGAAACGCGTCATTCCCACTCTGCACTACGCGCTCAAGCCGAATGGTTATCTGATGCTGGGGGGCTCCGAGAGCCTGGGGGCATTCTCCGATCACTTCACTCTGGTCGACAAGAAATACAAGATTTATCAGAAGAAGCAGACCGCGGCGCCTCTGATTACCTACCTTGCCGGACTTGATTACGGTGTTCGCAAACCTCAAACCAGCAGACCCCAGAGAATGCTGACACCTGAAGTCCCGGTGGACCGTGAAGTGGACCGGACGCTTGCAAACCGCTTCATCCCGGCCAGCATTGTGGTCAATGACGAGATGGAGATTCTGCAATTCCGTGGGCGTACAGGCGCCTATCTGGAACCGGCGGCAGGTCATCCCACATTCAGTTTGTCCAGGATGGCCCGCGAAGGTTTGCTGGTTGACTTACGTTCCGCGCTGACCAAAGCAAAAAAGGACGATGCGATCGTCCGTCGAGAGCGTGTGCGTGTGAAATCCAATGGTGGCACGCGAGAGGTGAACCTGGAGGTGATACCGATTCGCGGGCAAGGCACCCACGAACGCTTTTATATAGTCGTGTTTCAGGATGCTAGAAATCAGGCCGCTCATCCAGTTACCCGTAAGCCAGCGGGTGGCGCGGAGCAGGCGAAGAACGCTCCCCTCAGGCAGGAGAACGAGCGCTTGAATCGGGAAATTAACCAGTTGAGGGAGCAGTTGCAGGCGCTCATCGAAGATCACCAAAGCACTTCGGAAGAGTACAAGTCGGCAAACGAGGAGGTTTTATCAACCAATGAAGAACTGCAGAGCACAAATGAGGAGTTGGAGACCGCCAAAGAGGAGCTGCAGTCCAGCAACGAAGAACTGACTACTGTCAATGAAGAGTTGCAAAACCGCAACACCGAACTGAGCCAGGCCAATAACGACCTGCTGAACCTATTTGGGAATGTCAACATCCCCGTGGTGATGGTCGGCAATGACCTCCGCATCCGCCGCTTCACCCCTCCGGCACAAAAGCTTCTCAACCTGATCCCAGCCGATATCGGCCGACGCGTGGGGCAAATCCGGCCCAATGCGGATTTGGAAGACCTGGAGCAGATAGTCCAGACGACCATCGACAGCACGATTCTGCACGAACGTGAGGTGAGGGAAAAGGACGGTACCTGGTACTTGATGCGCGTCCGTCCTTACAAGACCGCGGAAAATAAGATTGAGGGAGCTGTGATCAGCTTCCAGGACATCGACGCGCTGAAGCGTTCTTTAGAGCAAAGCCGTCATTACGCTGACGCGCTTATCGAGAGCGCGCGAGAGGCCATTCTGGTTCTGGATGACAATTTGCGAGTAACGGTCGCAAACAGCGCGTTTTATCGCAAGTTCGAGGTCTCCAAAGAGGACACTGAGGGCAATCTGATTTACGAACTCGGGAACCGGCAGTGGAATATCCCGAAGCTGCGGGAGTTGCTGGGAAAGATCACAGAACAAAACACCCGCGTTGATGATTTCGAGGTACAGCATGATTTCCTCAATCTGGGCCCGGGTACCATGCTGCTGAATGCGCACCGCATGGAAGTGCAGCCGGGCAGGCACATGATCTTGTTGTCGATCGAGGACGTAACCCAGAAGAAGAAGCAACTGGATGAGCTAAAGCTACACGCAGCCCTGATCGAGATGGCGAACGAAACTGTACTCGTGCGAGACCTAGAGGGAACAATTCATTTCTGGAATCGTGGCGCGGAAGAGATGTACGGCTGGACCAAGGGTGAAGCATTGGGAAAATCAGTTCCCGAACTTTTGCAAAGCCAGTACCCTGTGCCCTTCGACGAAATCAGAGAGCAATTGTTCCGCACTGGCCGCTGGGAAGGTGAACTGGTCCACGTTCGCCGTGACGGTGAGAAACGGATTGTAAACAGCCGCTGGGCGCTGCAGAAAGAAGATGAGGGTGATCCCGTAGTGCTAGAGATCAATAGCGATATCACTGAGCGCAAGCAATCGGAGGAGAATCTGCGCCAGCTTTCCGGATACTTGATGCGCGTTCAGGATGAGGAGCGCAGGCGCATCGCGCGCGAGTTGCATGATTCAACCGGGCAAAAACTGGTGGCGGCTAAACTGAATCTCGAAGCTATTGCGAAAGATGGAAAACGCAAGGCGGCGCCCGCCAAAGATTCGTTGAATCAAACCATTAAGCTGGTAGATGAAGTGACCAGGGACATTCGCACCGTGGCGCAATTGTTGCATCCGCCGCTCCTCGATGAGGCGGGCCTGATTTCTGCAACTCGCTGGCTGGTAGACGGCTTCTCAGATCGCTCCAAAATCCAGGTAGATTTGGCCCTGCCGCCGGACATCGGCCGTCTGCCGGAAAACGTGGAGATTGCGCTATTTCGAGTGATTCAAGAATCCCTTAACAATGTGCACCGGCATTCGGGCGCCAAAAAGGCCACCATCGAACTGAAGCGCAATGCGGAGCACGTTACTTTGCAGATTAGCGACAACGGCAAAGGTCTTCCCGTGGGGTTATTGTCTGAGACGGGCCAAACCAGAGCCTTTGGCGTAGGAATCCTCGGCATGAAGGAACGCCTCGCCCAGTTGGGTGGGTGGCTTGAGGTCACTTCCAACAAAAAGGGAACCACCATAAAGGCGGTGGTTCCGGCGCAGTGACCAGGGTCCGCGCTTACTGCCTTGCGGTGTCGATGTTGCCTCGCAATATGTTGACGGAAGCCGCCGGCAGTGTGTACAGCGCATCTGGACCACCGGTTTGCGTCGATGTGACCGGAGGACCGTCCGGGTCCGCGTAGCCGCTCTTTCTCGCAGGATGCCACTGATACTGAGCTTTCCCGAAGCTGATTATAGTCACGGGGCCTCTGAAACTGTGACCCGTGCTGCTTGAGTCGTCATGGAAGACAATTCGCACTTGATGTGCGTTGTCATGATCTTTGTTCACAACCATCAGCGACCACTGCCCATCGGGACGAAGCACTGGATACGCGGTCACCAGCACGTGTCCCTGAGCATCCTTGACGTCGCTGACAGCCGTGAACAGCTTGTGGTCAGCGTCTTTCGGTTGCACCCATTCTTGCGTAATTAGCTTCGCGGCAAAAAACTGCGAGATGCGCTGCCGAATCTTGTAATCCTTATCCACCATGAACATGTGATATGTTCCCCAGCTATTTGGGCAAGCCGGATGCGCTGGAGAATACGGCAGAGCATGATAGTAGTGCGTGCTCTTGCCGCCCGCGGTCAGAAATCCCGCAAAGCTGTCGGCCAGCCAGAGCGCGCCAAAAATATCGACCGACGCCTCTCCTCCATGCGCGTTAGTTTCAGTGTCGAGCATGGGGATATTTGGCGGCAATCCATCGTCCCGCCAAACCTGCATGATGTGCTCGATCAGTTGTGGCTCCTGATAGAGGTTCTCCCACGGCGTGTCGCAACCGTCGTAGGGATAGTGCTCGAATGACATGAACGCGAGATCTGCCAGCCGACCATGTGCCTTCAAATAATCGAGGAACCGGCCAAACCATGAATTCTTTCCCTGTGCATTCCGCCAAACCTTTATGTCCTCAGTGACTCCCTCGAATACAGGTCCACCCAATTTGAAGGTGGGATCGACGCGATGAAGCGCCGTCGCCCATTGCAAGTAGAGAGCCCCGTAGTCCTCAGGCAGCATGTATTGGCCATCAGGCTCTTCTCCCATTTCCACGTAAGAAATTGGATAGCCGCGCTTCTTCAAGTAAGCCATCTGCGCGGCCGAATCTTCAGGCGTGCCATACAGCATGGCGACAGGCACAATTGCGGGCAGGCCGCGCGTGATTCCGCTGGTGAAGAACGGATCAAATCCTGGCTGATCTCCGGATTCCATCCGTGTTGCCAACATAAACTTCTTTAATCGCGAATCCCGCGCAGTTCCGGCGGTCGCCTGGGCCATGCGTGTCGCAAGTGTTCGAGGACTTTGTCATCAGAATACGTATGAATTTCGTGTTCACCTGAGATGAATCAAGCCGCAACGTTACAGTGCCGCCGCTGCCGTTCGTGACCACTCCAGACGAAAATGCTTTCCAGTCGCCGCTAGCCGGATCGTCCATGGCATCTCCCGTGCCGTTCCAATACTCGACGGTATATGCCTTTGCATAAGGCTCAGCCCAGGCGATGCGGATCGCATTCACGTCCTGCTTCTTTCCCAGATCAATCACCACCCATTGCGGATGAGCGGAGTCGTCCTCGCCAGTAAAAAATTGCGTGAGGTAAGGATTACTTTTCCAGTAAGTGTTCAGGTCGCCGTCGTCAAGCCGGGAAAAACCGTCAAATTCCGTTCCGCCGTTGCGCGTGAACCCACGATGCTGCAGCGAATAGCCATAGGAATGGCGGATCATCTCCGTGGGATTCGAATCGCCGGTGAAATATCCCTTACCTGACGCATCGCTCCAAGTTCCCTTGGGATTCCAGTGCCAGGCCTGCACAAACAATTCTGTATTCTGCCGGTAACTGACCACGCCCCATCCCGCTGAGACGACCTGTTTGATTTGATCTGGCGCGAAGAATACGTCGGTTGCATTGCTCGGCACCCGGTCCACGGTCGTGCCCAGCGCATACAGAGGGCTGAAGGTGTTAACGACGTGAGAGGGAGTTGTATCAACTTGAATCGTTTGGGCGATGAGCTCATTACGACCCGTCCCTGCCATTATCATCAGGCAGCAAGTAATCACGGCCATCGTGGTCGAGCAACGCGAAGTGATTTGGCGGATGCGCTCTGCAATTTTTCTTTTCACGGGGTGAAAATACCTTTCGCCAATCGTACCTACGTATTTTGCGGTTTTGTATAATACCGGAACTTCAATCAAGGCTGCGAATTCGTAGAGATCTGAAATGGTGCTGAAGGTATTACCGGATAAGAGTTCTCTAAGCAAGATGGCCGCCGAACACGCTGCCGAGGCTATTGGTCGCGCTATCTGCGATCGCGGTCAGGCGCGCATCATTGCCGCCACGGCTGCTTCGCAGTTCGAATTTCTGGACGCGCTGACGAAAATGCCCGGCATCGATTGGCAGAAAGTAGAAGTCTTTCACCTCGATGAGTACATCGGCCTGCCAATCACGCATCCGGGCAGCTTCCGCAAGATGCTTCTGGATCATTTGATCAAGAAGACCGGTATCGCTAAATACCATCTTCTCGATGGTGACGCCGATCCCGCGGAGGTCGTCCGCCGCGTCGGAAAAGAATTAACGTCCGCGCCGATTGACGTCGCATTCGTAGGCATCGGCGAGAACGGGCATTTGGCATTCAATGATCCTCCCGCTGATTTTCAAACTGAGGAGCCCTATCTAATCGTGGACCTCGACGAAGCCTGCCGGCAGCAGCAAGTGGGAGAAGCATGGTTTTCGGACATATCGCAGGTTCCCAGGCAAGCGCTGTCCATGTCTGTTCGCCAAATCTTAAAAGCCAAGGAAATTCTGGCGGTGGTGCCGGATTCGCGCAAAGCACAAGCGGTAAGAGCATGTTTTGAAGGCGAGATCAGCCCGATGGCACCGGCTTCCATTTTGCGCACACACTCGAACGCAACTGTGTATCTCGACCGCAATTCTGCCGCGTTGCTGAGTGCGGCATTGCAGACATCTGCCTAGACAATCGAGCCGGCATGGCGACTCCCGGGCCACACGCTTCGAGCAAAGTTCGCCCGATACCGTCGTTGCGCTGGTGGATTGGCGGTCTTTTGTTTGCCTCGACGGTTATCAACTACATTGACCGGCAAACCCTCTCGCTGCTCGCCCCTTATCTCAAACTCGAGTATCGCTGGACGAATACGGATTACGCGAACATCGCGATCGCTTTCCGGGTCGCGTATTCCATCGGTCAGACTGCCTTCGGCAAACTCATGGACCGGATTGGAACCCGCCGTGGTCTGACTCTCACGGTCATCTGGTATTCGACGATCTCGATGCTGACATCCTTAGCAAATGGCTTTTATAGCTTCTCCACCTTCCGCTTTTTGTTGGGAGCAGGCGAATCGGCCAACTGGCCAGCGGCGACAAAAGCTGTCTCGGAGTGGTTTCCGAAGCGCGAGCGCGCGTTAGCCACGGCCCTTTTTGACAGTGGTTCTTCTATCGGGGGCGCAGTCGCTCCATTCATCGTTCTGTGGATTTACTTCCGCTGGGGATGGCGGCCGGCATTCATGATCCCGGGCACGCTGGGATTCTTCTGCGATGGCGGGACTTGTTGAAGCTGCCCCAGACCTGGGGAACTATCATCGCGAAGACTTTTACCGATCCGGTCTTCTTCTTTATTACCGAATGGTTCCCGATCTATCTGGTCGCGAAAGGCATCGAGCTCAAAAGCGGATTGATCGCGATATGGATCCCTTTTCTCGCCGCCGATCTGGGGAGCTTCGCGGCAGGTGTCGTCTCCGGACTTTTAATCAAACGAGGATGGCCGCTTGGCGCCGCACGCAAGGCTCTGATTATTTTTGGCGGAATTGGCATGACCATGCTCATTCCCACAATCTTTACGACCAATCTGTACTTGATTGCCTTGCTTTTCGCGTTAGCAACCTTTTGCTATGCAAGTTTCACGACCATGGCGAACGTGCTGCCATCCGACCTTTACAACAGCGAATCCGTGGCATCGGTCAGCGGTCTCAGCGGTACCGGTGCAGGCATCGGGACTATCGTTGCCTTCAAACTCATCGGTTATTTTTCTGATGTGCGCCAGGCCAGTGGCACTCATTCCTTCGATCCAATTGTGATTCTCGCGGGACTGGTTCCGTTCGTCGGCATGATTCTCGTCTTGCTGCTGGTGCGTAATACTGCGGCTACGGATCAAGGATTGGTACGCCGAATCTGAGGCTTTCTATAAACTCAGTGGCGGCGGTTTGAGGAGGATCTGTTGAAGATCACCGATGCCAAAGTGTTTGTCTGCTGCCCCGGCAGAAACTTCGTCACCCTGAAGGTGCGTACCGATCAGGGTATCTATGGGCTCGGAGATGCCACTCTGAATGGCCGCGAGTTATCGGTTGCTTCTTATCTGCAAGATCACGTGATTCCCTGCATCATCGGACGCGATCCCTTTCAGACCGAAGATATTTGGCAATATCTGTACCGTGGCGCCTATTGGCGTCGTGGCCCCGTGACCATGACCGCCAATGCCGCTGTGGATATGGCGCTTTGTGACATCAAAGGTAAGGCTCTCAGCACTCCGGTGTACAACTTGCTCGGTGGCAAGAGCAGAACCGGTGTTCTGGTCTACGGTCACGCCAACGGACGTGATCTTCAGGAAACCTGTGACGAAGTTGGAAAGTACATCAGCATGGGATATCGCGCAGTTCGTGCGCAAACGGGAATTCCCGGACTTCCCTCCACTTACGGCGTCGGCAATGAAAAACTGTTCTATGAGCCCGCCGAGAAGGGATTGCCACCGGAAAACACTTGGTCAACGGAAAAGTATCTTCTCCATGTGCCGAAGCTTTTCGAAGCCTTGCGTGAAAAGTACGGCGATGACATTCATCTGCTCCACGATGTCCACCACAGGCTGACGCCTATTGAAGCCGCTCGCCTCGGCAAGAGTCTGGAGCCCTATCACCTGTTTTGGCTGGAAGATCCCGTTAGCGCCGAGCTTCAGGAGGGGTTCCGCATCATTCGCCAGCACACAACCACGCCTCTTGCCGTGGGCGAAGTGTTCAACTCAGTATGGGACGCGCACATTCTCATCACCGAGCAGCTCATTGATTACATCCGCATGACCGTCGTTCATAGCGGCGGCATTACTCACCTCAAAAAGATTGCCGCGCTGGCTGAGATCTACCACGTACTGACGGGCTGTCACGGGGCCACAGACTTGTCTCCTGTGTCGATGGCAGCAGCGTTACACTTCGACATTTCTGTTGCCAATTTCGGCATTCAGGAGTACATGCGGCACACGAAGGAAACCGACGAAGTGTTTCCCCAGGCCTACTACTTCAAGGATGGATATCTGCACCCCGGTGACGCCCCGGGATTCGGCGTGGACTATGACAAGAAACTCGGCGAGAAGTTTCCGTACGAACGTGCTTATTTACCGGTGAATCGAAAGCCCGATGGAACCATGTTCAACTGGTAGTGCACCGCTGCCTTCTCGCAAATGGCTCTGGTCGCTCTATTCCTAACCTTTTGGCAGCCTTTGAAGAAAATCTACTAGAATTGCTCCGAAAGCGGGGCGCTATCGAGCAAGCTCGAAGTTGTTGGTCCCTTGGAGCCGGACGATCTTTCGAAGCCTATCGCTTACGGCCAGCGCTTCGCGGTGTCATCCCAGCCCGCTGCACGGGCCGGCTGCGGCGTCGCATTGACTGCGGACTGCGCCATGCGTATGGGCTGCTGCGGCGTAGCCGCGGTGGCCAAAGTGGGCTTGCCCTCAGCGGCATCCTTATCGTCAGATAGCAGCGGCGCGGCCACCCGCAACGCCTCGACTTCCTTTTCCAATCTCGCCAACTCCAGCTCTTTTTGCCGTAAAACCTCGTAGACATTCTTCATCGTGGGCACCTATAGGACGCGCGAATTGAATCGATGGATCGAACTTTACCAGTTGTCTCATTTTTGTCAAGGAGTAAGAGGGGGACATGTGGCCGTTTTCGTGGAATAGGAAAAGCCTTCGGGCAATGCTCAACCCCGACTATGTACGAGCTTAAGCCCGTCCGCCTGCAGGATCCGCTGAATCTGATTTCGCGCGTGGATTGCCCAAGGCCCCGCTGTATCTAGCCTGACATACGCCCGCCAGTGTTTGAGCGCTTTACGCGGTTCTTTCATCTTTTCATAAGCTAGCGCCAGGTTGTAATGGGCATCGGCGTAGGTTGGGGCAAGCTGCAATGCGGCGTTATAAGTCTGAATGGCTTCAGCCACGCGGCCGGTTTCGTCGAGTACGTTTCCTAGATCGAAGTATGCCAGGGCATACCTCGGATCGACTTCAATTGCTCGCCGATAATGCTTCTCTGCCAGCGTGTATTCCTGCCGGTTGTAGTAAAGCGTGCCCAGATTGATGTGGGCGGCGGCGTGATTGGGATCAAGCTCCAGCACGCGCTGGTAGGTCTGAATCGCAAGGGTGTGCTGGCCGGGATCTTCCTCCAGCATGATCCCCCGGGCAAACAATTCAGCAACGTCCGTGGACGCGGGTTCGGGTTTTACAATCGAAATCTTCGAACTGCTTACTACACGCTCCTGGGTGGAAAAGTCGAACATGAACTGGCCGGCAATGGGCTCAACCAGCTTGCCCTGATGGCGAAATCCGACCCGATGATGGCCTGTCGTAAAAGCTCCCGCCTCGAGCAGCGGGTTTTCCATACCGGCTACCTGTTTCTGCATGGCCTCGAGCGATTGACGAATCACCGCCGGACGCACTTTGCGCGCGCACAGATCGCGTACTTTCTTGATTTGTAGCAGATCAAAAAAAGAATAGCTCTCGGCGGCGGCTACCAGTCCGGCCTTTTCCCAAGCTGCCAACTGACGCGCCGTGAGCCGCAGAATGCGAACCAGATCCGCTCGATTGTATCGATACACAGTTCTAAGGAACTCTGCCGGTATTATC
>Ga0209238_1000728_pt1 | contig 12076 bp, 8 predicted proteins | sample GraSoi013_1_20cm_FD_185823 | JGI IMG/M metagenome (GOLD analysis project Ga0209238, IMG submission 185823) | Grasslands soil microbial communities from the Angelo Coastal Reserve, California, USA - Sample 10_02_2013_1_20cm (SPAdes) (version 2) | ecosystem: Environmental > Terrestrial > Soil >...
GACGACGAACGCGGCGGTGCGGCCGAGGTAGAGCGGGACGAAGGAGCGCAGCAGGTGCTCACGGTAGACGACGTTGTAGTGGTGGCCGAGCGCGAAGTCGTAGACCACCCGCGCCCACAGCTCGTCCGGGAACCGGAACCGCGCCGCGCTGCCCGCGTCGAGGCTCAGGACGTCGCCGAGCGTCTCGGGCGCCAGGATGTGCTCCCAGATCGTGCCGAGATCCCGCAGGCCGCGCCGGAACGCGCCCACCATGCGGTCCACGTCGAGCGCCACGGGCTCCACAGACGACGGCGCCGGCGCGCCCGCGGTGGGGACCGGCTCGCTGCCACGGATGTCGAGCCACAGGTCGTCGTATCCGCCCATGACGGCAAAGAGTCCCCCGACCGCCTGAACGACCATCGTCGGGAGGTCCGGCGTCAGGGTCCGCGACGTCGCGCGCCGGTGGCCGAGCCACGCCTCCCAGACGGCGAAGCCCTCGGCGATCGCGGTCCCCTCGACCCAGAGGTCGGTCTGGTTCGTTCCGGGCGCGGGCCACCGCGGGTCGGCGAGCAGCCGATCGAGCAGCCCAGCGGAGAGCGCCCGGGCGCCCGCCAGCGGCTGGTGCAGCCGTCGTCCGAAGAGCGCCCGGACCAGCGGCGCCAGCACGAGATTCGTGATCGTGCCGTCGTACCGGTGGCGCGCGTACACCGGGACCACGAGGTCGGCCTTCTGCTCGAGGACGGGACGGAGGAGACGCTCGAGCCACTCGTCGGCCGCCGAGGTCACGTCGGCCTCGAGCAGGCCGAGGCCGCGCGCACCGAGCCGCCGGGCGACGGCAAAGGTGAGACGGAGCGCGGCGCCGCGCGCGGGCACGCCGTGGAAGGGCACGGCGACGCGCTGGGCGAGGGGCGTCGCGTGACGGGCGCGGACGAGGGGGAGCCCGGCCGCCGCGAGTAGATCCGGCGTGCCGTCCGTCGAGCCGGCGTCGGCGTTGATCAGCACGGCCCGGGCGCCGGCGAAGTGACGCTCGAGACCCGCGCGGACGACCTTGGCCACGGCCGGGACGGTCTCCGCGTTGTTGTACGTGAGCACGCCGATCGCGATCTCGCACGGTGCGACACCCTCGAGCTCAGGCTCGACGTCGGGCGGCAGCGCGAACCCCGGGGCGCGGTCCGTCATCGCGCGAGGTGGATCATGAGCGCCAGGAAGTCCGTGAGGTGGCGCGTGATGAGAAACGACCGCCGCACGTGCTCTCGGCCGGCCGCGCCCATCCGGGGGATCAGCTCCGGATTGTTGAGGAGGTGGCGGATCCGGAACGCCGCGCCCTCGACCGTGTAGACCGTGTAGCCCGTCGCGTTGGGGATGATCTGCTGCGCCAGACCGCCGGCGTAGCCACCGATCACGGGCTTGCCCTTCCACATCGCCTCGGCGGGGCCGAGCTCGAACCCCGCACGCACCGACTTCTGCAAGACGATCGTGGCCGCGCGCTGGAGCGCGTTGATCTGACGGTACGCCTCCGCCGGCAGCTCGAGCACGAGGACGTCGGGGTCCTCGCGGGCGGCCTCCCGAAGCTCGTTTCCGATCTCGACCCGATCCGGCTCGTCGCCGCCCGTGCCCGCCAGGACGAGCCGCACGTCGTGGTGCTTCTTCACCAGCCGATAGGCGTTCACGACGCCGATCGGGTCGTCACCGTGGGTGAACGATCCGATCTGAACGAGCAGCGGTTTGTCCCGGACCACACGGAGCGACGTCAGGATGTCCGTGAGCTCGCGCGGCGACAGCTCGCGGTTCTTCTCCGACAGCGGGTCGATGGACGGCTCGACGACGTACATCGGGATCCCGAGGCGGCCCTCGAATCCCGGCAGCGAGAAGACCGCGGCGTCGTACTGGTCGGCGAACTGCCGGAAGAAGGACCAGGCGGCCGGACGCGCCGACGAGCAGTCGAAATGGCAGCGCCAGACCCACCGGCCGTCGGTCCGGTGGGCCACGAGGCTCGCCGGCTGGACGTCGTGGACCAGGACGAGGTCGGCGTCGAGCGCGAGCTTCTTGGCGTTCACCCGGTTCATCTCGACCCAGTGGGCGAGCCCCTCGTCGCTGAGCACGCGCTCCGCGCCCTCGAGCATCGCCTGGAGCGTGCGCGCGGTCGCATAGTAGGCCTGATCGCCCCCCGTGATCTCCCAGCTCGTGTCGACGCCCAGGTCGCTCAGGATCGGGACGGCCGTGCGGAGGATCTCGGCTACGCCGCCGCCCAGCCGACCGCCGGTCAGGTTGAGGAACCGTCGACCCCGCACGCGCTCGGCCAATTTCTGGATCACGTCCACGGCGCCCGGCGGCGCCACCTGACGGTAGTCGTCGATCCGGCTCACCCCCGCTCCTCCTCCAGCGCCCGGTCGACGAGCCTCAGGAGCCGCCCGCGGACCCGCTCGAGGGTCGTCAGGTACGGGTCGATCCGCTCGAATCGCTCGGCGAGCGCCGGCAGCTCGAGCGCGCCCCGGAGCCACTCGGCGAAGTCACCCGCACGGCGGCCACCCCGCGCCCGCGCCTCGACCGCGTGCAGATAGATCGCGGTCGCGTCGGCGGCCGCCAGGCCGGCGCGGAACTCCGCGAGCGTCGTCGCCGCGAGACCCAGCTCCACCTCGACGAGGTGGGAGCGCTGGAAGTGGAACGCCCGATCGAACTCGACACGGAGGTCGCCGCCGCGCGCCCGGAGGTGGTCCTGGAGGATCGTCACGAGATGCTCGCGCAGCGCCTCGACGGTCGGGAACGCGAACGGATCGACGACGGCCAGACGCTCGGCGAGCGCGCGGTCGCCGATCTCGAGCGCGGCCCACCGCGCAAAGTCGTTGCCGTACGCGGTGGTGAACGGCCGGTGGCGGAGGAAGTAGCCGAAGGTGTGGAAGAAGACGGAGTCGGCCGGCACCTCGGCCACGCGATGCATCAGCTCGCGCTCGTCGAGCGCGTGCATGTCGAGCGTCTGTCGCAGCTCGACGCAGCCCACGAAGAGGAATGGGTGCGCGGCGGTACGCATGGTCGGGCGATCGACCCCCCTCTCGACGGAATCGTGTCAGCCGAGCGCGACGGCGAGTCGGCGGAGCACGGCCTGCATCTCCCTGACGTCACGCACGCGGTAGTTCGCGGCGCTCGGTCCGTTGCCGACTCGGACGGTCAGCGCGCGCCCTTTCAGCGCGGCGAACGCCGCCTCGTCGGTGGCGTCGTCGCCCGCGTAGAGGACGACGCGACTGCCACGCGGGAGCGTCCGTCCGGCGCGGTGCACGATCCAGCGCGCGGCCTCGCCCTTGCTCCAGCGGACCCGTGGGACGAAGTCGAAGACCTCGCGACCGGCGATGAGCGCGAGGCCGGGGACGCCGCGGAGCACGCGCGTCACGAGCTCGCGCACCGCGCCGCGCCGCGACGGCGCGACCCGCCGGTAGTGGAGGCTCACCGCGAGCCCCTTGAACTCGACGCGCGAGCCCGGGATCGCGTCGGCGGCGGCGGCCAGCGTGCGCCGCGCCGTGACGAGGCTGGTGGCGCGGACCCCCGGGTGACGGAAGGCGAGACCGCCGCCCCGGATCTCCAGCCCGTGGCACCCACCGTAGATGACGTCGTCGAGGGCGACCCGGGCCCGGACGTCCGCCAGCGCGCGCCCCGAGAGGATCGCCAGGCGGGCCCGGTCGCTCGTCGCCAGACGCTCGAGCGTCGTCCGCACCGACGGTGCCAAGACCGCCGCCTGCGGCGACGGCACGATCGGGGTCAGCGTCCCGTCGTAGTCGAGGATGGCCACCAGACCGGCGCCGCACGCGAGCTCGCGCTCGAGACGCGTGAGGAGACGGGGCGGCACGGTCAGGACGCCTTGACTCCCGGCGTCTCGACCGGGATTCGGGAGAGCTCGCTCAGGAGGAGCCCGGCCCAGCGGTAGATGTTGTGCTCGCTCACGACGTGGCGCATCCGCGTCATCCGCGCGCGCCGTTCGTCCTTGGGCATCTCCAGCGCGGTGCGGATCGCCTCGGCGGTCCCGGCGAGGTCGTACGGGTTGATGATCAGGGCGTCCCGCAGCTCGTGGGACGCGCCCGCGAACCGGCTCAGGATGAGGACGCCGTCCTCGTCGTCGCGAACGGAGACGAACTCCTTGGCGACGAGGTTCATGCCGTCGTGGAGCGAGGTGACCATGCAGAAGTCCGCGTGGCGATAGTAGGACCACACCTCCCGGTGCTCGTGGTGACCGGAGAGGTACACGATCGGCCGCCAGCCCTTGGTCCCGAGCCGCTGGTTCACCTCGCGGACGGTCGCCTCGACCTCGAGCGCGAGCTCCGCGTACCGCTTGATGGAGGTCCGGCTGGGCGCGCCGAGCTGGACGAACACCACGCGCTCGCGGTACTCGGGATAGCGCTCGAAGAACCACTGGAGCGCGCGGAAGCGCTCGGGGAGTCCCTTGGTGTAGTCCACCCGCTCGACGCCGACGCCGAGGAACTCGGCGGAGATCCCGAGCTCGCGCCTGAGCTCCTCGCGCGTGCGCTGCGGCGGATCGTCCACGAACTCGGGCGCGACACTGATCGGGAACGGCTTGACGGCGGTCACGCGCTCACCGCGGGTGACCGCGAAGTGTTCCCAGTCGATCCGTGTTTCGAGCGTGCGATCCACCGTCTCCAGAAAATTGTTGCAGTAGTACTGCGTGTGGAAGCCGACGAGATCGGCGCCCAGCATGCCGGCGAGCAGCTCCTGCTGCCACGGGCAGATCGCGAAGGCTTCGAAGTTCGGCCAGGGGATGTGCCAGAAGAGCGCGACGCGCGCATCGGGCCGCTCCGCCTTGACGAGCGCGGGCAGCGGCGCGAAGTGGTAGTCCTGGATCAGGACGAGCGGCTCCTCGGCGTTCTTGATCTCGTCGAGCACCGTCCCGGCGAACCGGCGGTTCGCCTCGAGGTAGCTGGCCCAGTCGTCGGGCCGGAACACGGGCCGCGTGTGCACGATGTGGCACAGCGGCCAGAGCCCCTCGTTTGCGAACCCGTAGTAGTAGCCGTGCTCCTCCGCCGCCGTCAGCCACACCCGGCGCAGCGTGTAGCGCGGGTCGTCCTCCGGCACGGCGAGCCGCCCGCGCGCGTCCGCGGTCTCCCGGTCGGCGTCACCGCTCCCGTGAGCGACCCACACGCCGCCGCACGCACGCATCATCGGATCCATCGCGGTCACGAGCCCGCTGGCGGGCGTCAGCGTCTGGATCCGTCCCCCCTTTCGCACGTGGCTCACGGGCTCGCGGTTGGACACGACGACGAGCAGCCGGCCGCCGAGGCGGAGGTTGACGAACTGCTTGAGACGCTCCTCGGTCCAGACGGACTCGCCCGCCAGACGCAGGGCAGCCTCGTGCTCAGCCGCCGCGCGGGCCCGCTGCATGCTCCGCGCGAGCCCGGCGACCTCGCGCGCGAGCGGGCCGAAGACGTTCGTGTCGGGCACCTCCGGGGGCGGCACGTAGCGCCCGGCGCGGAGCGCCTTCGTCCACTCCGACATCTTCGCCATCGGGGCCGTCACGCTGCTGCGGACGAGGACCAGCGCGATGAGCGAGATCACGAGTGCCAGCGCGAGGAACCGGAGCGCGTTGCGCCACCAGAGGTCCCACTCCGCGGCCTGCAGGTGCTCGGCGTCGAGGAACACCGCCAGCGCGCCCACCGGCCGCTCGTCCTGCGTGAGCGGCGCCGCGTACACGTACGCCGGTCGGGCACCGACAACGCGAAAGCCCTGGCTCACGGCGTTGGTGGCGACGGCGTCGGTCACCTCGGGGAGCGACGGGGGGAGAAGCTTGGCGACTTCGGGGGTCGCGACCATCAGGCCGGCGAAGCGGTCGTAGACCGCGATCCCACGCGTCGGCCGGCCGAACTTCTTGAGGATGCGCTCGACGCCGACCGTCGAGCCGCGCGCGACCTGAGGCTCGATCGCCTCCTTGAGCCCCTCGCCCACGAGGACGGCGCGGCGCTTCAGATCGTCGAGGAGCCGCTCGCGCTCCTCGCGGATCTGGAGGAACGCGAACCCCCCGATGACGATCAGCACCGAGAGCCAGATGGCGCCGACGAGGCGAATCGTGAATTTCATGGCGCACGACCCCGTCCCGGCCGGGAGGACCGGGAGCACCGAGGGTCTCTCGGAATTTTACCCCTATTTCTTCCCGCGGCCCACGAGCCTCTGGAGCTTGAGGTTCATCTCCTTGACCGACGTCAGATCTTTCTCGGCCGCCGCCAGGCGGTCCTGGGTCTCCTTGAGCCGGGTTTCCAGCCCCCGCGCGTTGGTGCGAGCGGCGTCGAGCTGCTGCTCGAGCCCATCCGCGCGCTTGCGCGCGGCGTCGAGCTCCCCCTGAACGCGCTGAGGGGGCATGCCCCACCAGAGGAACCCCACGAGGGCACCGATCAGGATCCCGACGATCGTGCCAATCACGACGAGTCGGTTCACCGGCGCGCCCTCCTTCTACCGGGCCCTGAGCTTCAGGTCTTCGTACGGTGCGGAGTAGGCGTGGCCGGGGATCAGGCCGAGCCCCGACTCCTCGACCCGCGGGCCGACGCCGTTCAGGAACGCGAGCTGCCAGATCGGCACGAAGATCGCCTTCTCGTGCACGAGCTGCTGGATCTTCACGAGCATCGCCTCGCGTTTCTTCCGGTCGAGCTCCGCGGCCTGCTCGTGGAAGAGCCCGTCGATGTCCGGGTAGCTGCCGTAGACGTACGCCCCGCCGGCCACCACGAACGCTTCGAGCCGCGTGGCCGCGTTGCCGAACGCGCCGGTGGCCCCGTAGGTGAGGTTCTTGTACTTCTTCTCGCCCCACTCCTTGAAGAAGGCCGCGCGCTCGACCGGGCGCAGCTTCGCGCGGATCCCGACGTTCTGGAGGTAGTTGAGGATCGCCTCCTGTACGTTGGCGTACGAGATATCGCAGTAGTACTCACCGGCGTCGAACCCGTTCGGGTACCCGGCTTCGGCGAGGAGCCCTTTGGCGCGGGCGGGATCGTACGGATAGGCCGGCGGCTGCCAGAAGAACTCGAACGTGTTCGGGATGATGCTGAAGGTCAGCATGGAGTGCCCGAGCGTGATGGCCTGGTTGATCGCCTTCCGGTCGATGGCATAGTTGGCGGCCAGGCGCACACGGCGGTCGTGCCACGGCGACTTCGGGTCCCACTGGTCGAGCAGGTTGACCCACTGCGGAGCCTGGATCACCGCCGGCTTCAGCGTGAGCCCGGGCGTTCGCTGGAGCTCCTCGGCCAGCTCCCCGCGGATCGAGTAGACCACGTCGACCTCGCCGCGCTTGAGCGCGGCCAGGCGCGTGGACTCATCGGGGATGACTTTGAAGACCAGGTGCTTGACGCTCGGCGTCTTGCGCCAGTACTGTTCGAAGGCCTCGAGCACGAGCTCCACACCCGGTGTGAAGGACACAAAACGATAGGGACCGGCGCCGACCGGCGACTTCTTATAGCCCTCCTCGCCCACCTTCTCCACGTACTTCTTGGGCACGATCCAGCCGGCGCCGGTGGCGGTCGAGTAGAAGGTCATGAAGTCGGGCCACGGCTGCTTGAGGCGGATGCGGACCCGCCAGGGGTCAGGCGTCTCGACCGCCGCGACCCGGTCCTTGAGGGTCTTCTGGCTGGTGCCCCGGTAGCGCTCGAGCGAGAACTTGACGTCCTCGGCGGTCACGGGATCGCCGTTGTGGAACCTGGCCCCCTTGCGGAGGACGAACTCGTAGGCGAGGCCGTCCCTTGAGACCGTCCACGACTCCGCGAGGCTCGGGGCCAGGGGGATGCCGGGCATCGGCTTCACCATGGCGTCGTGCAGCGCGTACATGATCATGAACGGCGTGATGATCCCCGGGGTCTCCGCGGGATCGAACCAGGTTGGCGCCAGCGAGATGTGGACGCCCCAGGTGATCTGCCCCTCGGGGGCGGCGCGGGACGGCGTGGGCGTGAGCCAGGTCACGGCCGAGAGGAGCGTCGCGAGCGCGGCGCGGACCCACCGGTTCTCGAACGGCGCCGCTCGGCTCATGGTGATCTCCTCCTCTCGCGTCGCGAGCTTCGGAACGAGTGCCCAGGGGAAGGGGACGGGCACCCGAGAGTGGCGTGATTATCGCGCGTGTGCTACGGTCCGGGCAACCAGGAGGTGTTTCATGACGCGCCGGACTCTTCTCCTCGCGCTCCTCGCCGTCATCGCCACCGCGGGGGCCGCCGTCGCGGAGGTCTGCCTCTCGCCCTGGGTGAAGCGCCTCGCCGGGCCGGAGAAGTACCTCTACGTCTACGCGGTCGACGCCGACGCCAAAGACAACGACTTCCTCGCCGTGGTCGACGTCAACCTCGCGTCGCCCACCTACGGGCGCGTCGTCAATACGGTGGACCTCGGCTCGGCGGGCAACGAGCCGCACCACATGGGCTTCACCGACGACCGGACGAAGATCTGGGCGGGGACGCTCCTGTCCAAGCGGCTCTTCATTCTCGACACGGCGACCGATCCGGCGAAGCCCCGGATCGTCAAGACCATCGACGACATTGGCGCGCAGACGGGGTTGCACGGTCCCCACACGTACTACGCGCTGCCCGGGCGCATGCTCATCACCTTCCTGTCCTCGGCCGATGGGAATCCGCCCGGGGGCCTGGCGGAGTTCACGAACGACGGCCAGCTCATCCGCGTGTTCAAGAACCCGGCCAACGCTCCGTACGCCTACGACGTCGCCGTGAAGCCGGAGCTCAACCGCATGATCACCTCGAGCTTCACGCCGCTCCGGAACTACATGAAGCCCCTGGCCCAGTGGGATATGAAGGACGGCGGCAACACGATGCTCGTCTGGGACTTCAAGGAGCGCAAGGTCGTCCAGACGCTCGTCACCGACCCGGTCCCGCTCGAAGTCCGCTGGAGCCTCAAGCCGGGGGCGGCGTACGGCTGGACCAACTCGGCCCTCGGCGACTCGATCTGGTTCTTCGCGCGGACGCCGGCCGGGAGCTTCACGGCGAAGAAGGTGGCGGATCTCGGCAAGGGGTGCCTCCCGGCGGATCTCCGCCAGTCGCCCGACGACCGCTACCTTTACGTCTCCTGCTTCATGCGGAGCGAGATCCAGGCGTGGGACGTCTCGCGTCCCGATCGGCCGCGGCTCCACGACACCCTCGTGCCCGGCGTCTCGCCGAACATGATGCACGTGACGATGGACGGCAAGCGGATGTACATCACGAACTCCCTGCTCTCGACGATGGACTACTCGGGGAACTTCTGGGTGCGGCTCGCGCACATCGGCCCGGACGGCCGGCTCAAGATGGACCCGTTCTTCGACGTGGACTTACGAAGTTCCCGACGGGGCCGGCGCGGCGGGCGCCGGCTCGCCATTCTGGCCCTCGTCGGGGCAGTAGTGCTGACGGCGGCGCCCCGTGCGGCGCGCGCGCACGACGCGCCGGAGCGCGCCGGGGCCGCCGCGCTCCCGGGCTCGCCGAGTCCGAGCCTCGCCGTCATCGGTCCTGCGCCGCCCTTCACGCTCGTGGATCCCACGGGCCGCTCGGTGAGCCTCGCGGACTACGCGGGACGCGTCGTCCTCCTCTCGTTCGTCTACACCACGTGCCGGTCCGCGTGCCCCCTCGTGACCCAACGCATGGCGGTGCTGCAGCGGCAGCTCCGCGAGGCGGGGCTGTTTGGGTCGCGGGTAGGGTTCGTCTCGATCACCGTCGATCCCGACCGGGACGGCGCCGCGACGCTCGCGCGCTACGCGAAGGCGTTCGGCGCGGACCCGCGCGGCTGGACGTTCCTTCGAGACCGGCCCGACGCCCTGCGCCCGGTGCTGGCCGCGTGGGACGAGTGGACGAGGCCCCTCCCCGGCGGCGAAATCGATCACCCCGCGCGCCTCTACCTGATCGACGGCGCGGGCCGGATCCGGGAGATCTACAGCCTCGCCCTGTTCGACGAGCGCCAGGCGCTCCTCGACATTCGCGCGCTGCTCGGGCGCCCCGGTCCCTGACCCTGGCTGAAGACCGCCCCCTCTCGGACAGGACGATCCTCCTCGACTGCGTCTCGGAGGCTCGGTGAGCCGGCGCGCCTGGCCGATCGCCGCGCTCGTGGTGCTCGCCGCTCAGACCTCGCAGGCCCAGGAGACAGCCGAGCCGCCCTCGGCGCCGCCCGTGCTCCCCCCGGTGGTGGTGACGGCCCCTCCGCCCGTGGCGGCGTCCTCGGAGGTGCTCATCCCCGGTCGCGACTTCGAGCTCCGACCCCAGGGCCGGCCCGCCGACGTGGTGCGCCTCATTCCCGGGTTCGTCATCAGCCAGCACCAGGGGGGTGGCAAGGCGGAGCAGTATTTCCTCCGGGGCTTCGACGCCGACCACGGCACCGACGTCGCGCTCTTCGTCGACGGGATGCCCGTGAATCTCAGATCCCATGCCCACGGTCAGGGGTATGCCGACCTTCACTTCTTGATCCCCGAGACCGTCAAGCTGGTCGACGGGCTCAAGGGGCCCTACTTCGTCGAGTTCGGGGACTTCGCCACGGCGGGCGCCGTGAACTTCGTTACGAAGGATCTCGTCGACGCGAACACGGTCGAGGTCGCCGGCGGAATGTTCAACACCCAGCGCTACCTCACCCTGTTATCGCCGACCCGCGACGCCCTCAAGAGTCTCGTCGCGATCGACGCCTATCGAAGCGATGGTCCGTTCGAGCACGGGAACGGCTACGAGCGTTTCAACATCTTCGCGAAGGCGAGCGCCTCGCTGGCGGAGGGCATGGATCTCTCGCTCTGGGCCTCCCACTATCGCGCCGACTGGCACGGCTCGGGGCAGATCCCGCTTCGGGCCGTCCGCGAGGGTTTGATCTCGCGCTTCGGCGCGATCGATCCCAACGAAGGCGGCCAGACGCAGCGCACGAACCTCAACCTCGACTGGCGCTGGCGCCCCTCCGAGCGCCAGCTCCTCTCGGTCCACGCGTACGGAACCTCTTACTCACTGAGCCTCTTCAACAACTTCACCTTCTTCCTCAACGATCCCGACCACGGCGACGAGATCAACCAGCGCGATCGTCGCGTGCTCGCCGGTGTCGACACGCAGTACGCGCACCGAAGCGAGCCGCTCGGGGTGAGCGTCACGACCACGGGCGGGCTCCAGTATCGCCTCGACACCCCGCACATCGTCCTGGCCAACACGGCCGAGCGGCACCTCCTCGACCGCGTCCAGGACGCCGACGTGATCGAGCAGTCGTACTCGCCCTTCCTGAAGTTCGATCTGGCCCCGCTTGCCTGGCTGCGCCTGGTGACCGGCGCCCGCGGCGACATCTTCACCTACCACGTGAGCTCCAAGGTCAATTCGGCAGGCGGCGACCTGAACGGCGACGTGACGCGGGCTCGACCCAACGTGAAGGCGAACGTGATCCTCGGCCCCTGGTCCCAGACGGAGCTCTTCGCCAACTTCGGGACCGGCTTTCACAGTAACGATGCACGCGCCGTCATCCTCGATCCGAAGCTGCCGGCCTTGCCGACGGCACGTGGCTGGGAGCTCGGCGTCAAAACGAAGGTCCTCCCTCGGGTCGAGCTCTCCGCGACCTACTGGGTCCTCGATCTCGCCAGCGAATTGGTGTTCATCGGCGACGATGGCACCACCGAGGCGCGAGGGCCGAGCCACCGGGAGGGGTGGGAGTTCGCGACGCGCGTGAAGCTCCTCGAGTGGCTCACCTTCTCGGGCGACGTGACGACCTCGCGGGCGACGTTCGATACCGGAGCCGCCGTGCCGCTGGCTCCGCGTGTGACGGCGCGCGCCGACCTCGCCGCGCGCCTGCCCTGGGGGTTCGCCGCGAGCCTCGGCATGCGGCATCTCGGCGACCGGTTCGCGGACGAGGACCGGCACCAGACAGCTCGGGGCTCTACCCTCTTCGACGTGACCGGGCGCTATCGCTGGAAGGCCTTCGAAGCGTTCGCGACCATCGAGAACCTGACGAATGTGGAGTGGCGTGAGGCGCAGTTCTTCTTCGCGTCGCGCCTTCCCGGCGAACCCGCCGGCGGCGTGCCGGATATTCATTTCACGCCGGGCAATCCCCGGACGGTGCTCGGCGGCGTGGCCGTCCGGTTCTGACGCGCCTGGCGCTACAGGCGGTGGATCGGGAAGACGAGGCGGCGGAGCGCCTCGAC
>Ga0209238_1000729_pt1 | contig 12067 bp, 11 predicted proteins | sample GraSoi013_1_20cm_FD_185823 | JGI IMG/M metagenome (GOLD analysis project Ga0209238, IMG submission 185823) | Grasslands soil microbial communities from the Angelo Coastal Reserve, California, USA - Sample 10_02_2013_1_20cm (SPAdes) (version 2) | ecosystem: Environmental > Terrestrial > Soil >...
GCGCTCACCGCGCCTGCGCTGGTGAGCGTGTGCGTGGGGGCGGCGCCGCGCGTCGAGACTTCGTGGCGCGATATCGAGGCCCGCATTCAGTACGGTTATTACACCGAGGATGCCAGTGCGCTGAGGAGCCTCGAGGACACCGTGGCCGCGGATGAATCGCACGACAAGCTGCACGGCTATTACGCGGCTCTGCTCGCCTGGCGACTCGCGCAGCTCGCCGTGCAGCGCCCGTCCACCGCGCCGGGCGCCTCGGCGGCGCAACTGGCGCAGCGCTGCGTGAGCGAGCTCGACGAGGCGCTCGCCGTGGCGGAGGACTTTGCCGAAGGGCTGGCGCTGCGGGGCGCGTGCCTGGCGACCCAGGCCGAGCGCACGCATGCCGCGCACGCCGCCAGGCGCCTGCGCGGCGACATCGGCCGGGCGTTGCGGCTGGCGGCGCGCGACCCGCGCGTGCTCTTCATCGACGCCCTGAGCGACTATCAGCTCGCCCCGGAGCTGGGGGGCAACAAGGAGCGCGCGCTGGTGAAGCTGCGCCGGGCGGTCGCGGCATTCGAGCTCGAGCGCGCCGGCACCGAGCAGCTGCCCGGTTGGGGCGCCGCCGAGGCGTACGAGCTGCTGGCCCGCGACCTGCTCGATCACGGCGAGGCGCTCGGGGCGCGTGACGCGCTCGAGCACGCGCTGCTGCTCGCGCCCGAGTTCAGCCAGGCGCGCCGCCTGATGGCGCAGATCATTTCAGGTTGAGAGCCCAGGCTTCGCAAGCCATGTGATCGATGCCAACGGACACGGAAAACCAGGCGTTGTTGGGACAGCTGCGCATCGACCGCACGCAGCGCGACGGTGGCACCAATCCCGGGCGTCGCCGCTGGATGGCCGGCGCCGTGCTGCTGCTCATCACGCTGATCGGCGTCGGCGCCTGGTTTGGCCTGTCCGGCGGCGCGGCGCTGCCGGTGCGCACGGTGATGGCGCAGCCGATCGCCGGCGGCGCTGCCAACGCCTCGGTGCTCGATGCCACCGGCTACGTCACCGCGCGCCGCGAGGCGACCGTTTCGGCTCAGATCACCGGCACCCTGATCGAAGTGCTGATCGAGGAGGGCGACCACGTCAAGTTGGGACAGGTGCTCGGACGCCTGGAGGACACGGCGCAGCGGGCGGCGCTGGCCCAGGCGCAGGCGCAATTGAAGTCGGCACGGGCGCTGCTGGTGCAATATGAGGCGCAGCTGCGGCAGAGCGAGCGCGACGTGAAACGCGCCGAGGATCTGGTCGAGCGCAAGCTCGTGTCACAGCAGGCCGTGGAGCAGGCGCGCACTCAAGTCGAGACCGGAACGGCCCAGGTGCAGGGGCAGCGCAAGCAGATCGAGCTCGCCGCGGCCGCGGTGCGCTCGGCGCAGGTGCAACTCGGCTATTGCACGGTGCGCGCACCGTTCACGGGCGTGGTGATCGCCAAGGCTGCCCAGGTGGGGGAAATCGTCTCGCCGCTCTCCGCGGGCGGTGGCTTCACGCGCACCGGTATCGGCACGATCGTCGATATGGATTCGCTCGAGATCGAGGTCGACGTCAACGAGGCGTACATCAACCGCGTGCAACCGGGGCAACCGGTGGAGTCGGTGTTGAACGCCTATCCCGACTGGAGGATTCCCTCGCATGTCATTGCCATCATCCCGACCGCCGATCGATCCAAGGCGACCGTGAAGGTGCGCATCGGCCTCGACGCCAAGGACACGCGCATCGTCCCGGACATGGGCGTGCGCGTGTCGTTCCTCGAGGAGCACAAGCCTGCTGCACGGACCGAGGAACGACCGCGGGGCGTGCTGGTGCCTGCCGCCGCCCTGCACAAGGAGGGCGACCGCGACATCGTGTTCGTGCTGAAGGAGCGGCGGGCGCAGCGGCGCACGGTCACCCTCGGAGGCGCGATCGGCGATTCACGCCAGGTGCTGGCCGGCGTGAGTCCCGGGGAGGCGGTGATTGTCGACGCGCCCGCCGGACTCAAGGACGATGCGCCTGCGACCGCCGCCAGGCCGTGATCGATCCTCTTCATCCATCCTCTCATGAGCTGAGGTTGCTATGTCCGAGTCCATGGTTCAGGTCCGCAGCGTCACCAAGGTGTACGAGCGCGGCAAGCAGAAGATCGAAGTCCTGCACGGTCTCACTCTGGACATTCCCCGCGGCGACTTCGTCGCGCTGATGGGACCGTCGGGCTCGGGCAAGACGACGCTGCTCAATCTGATCGGGGGGCTCGATAAGCCGACCTCAGGGGAGATCGTGGTCGGCGGCAGCCGCATCGACCAGCTCTCCAGCGGCCAGCTCGCGCACTGGCGCGCGCACAACGTCGGCTTCGTGTTCCAGTTCTACAACCTGATGCCGGTGCTCAGCGCCGAAGGCAACGTCGAGCTGCCGCTGCTCCTGACCCGGCTCTCCGCCGCGCAGCGCCGCAAGAATGTCGCGGTGGCCCTGCAGGTCGTCGGCCTCGCCGACCGCGCCAAGCACAAGCCCAGGGAGCTGTCCGGAGGTCAGGAACAGCGTGTCGCGATCGCCCGCGCGCTGGTGTCCGACCCGCAGCTGCTGGTGTGCGACGAGCCCACCGGGGATCTGGATCGCAAGACCGCGGACGAGATCCTGGGCCTGCTGCAGGTGTTGAACCGCGAGCACGGCAAGACGATCGTGATCGTCACCCACGATCCCAAGGCCGCCGGGTTCGCGCGGCGCACCCTGCATCTGGAGAAGGGCCAGCTCCTCGAGCAGGCGGCTTAGAAGGCGCGCAGGACTCGCCATGACCCGGGGGGGCTTCGTCATCGCCAATCTGTTGCGCAAGCGCACGCGCACCATTCTCACCTTGCTGTCGGTGATCATGGCGTTCCTGCTGTTCGGCCTGCTGCAGTCGGTGAATACCATCTTCAACGCCGGCGCGGATTTCGTCGGCGCCACGCGTCTGATGGTGCAGGCGCGGGTGTCGTTCACCAGCCCGCTGCCCCTCAGCATGGTGCCGAAGCTCGAGGCCATCCCCGGGGTGGCACGCGTCGCCTACCAGCAGTGGTTCGGCGGCGTATGGCAGCAGAACACCCCCCTGATCATGTTTTGCCTCGATCCGCAGCGTTATCGCGACGTCTATCCGGAGTGGGTGATGCCCGACGCCCAGTGGCAGGCATTCGCCAGCACCCGCACCGGCATGATCGTGGGCAAGCAGCTGGCCGAGCAGTTCGGCTGGAAGATCGGCCAGAAGATCCCGATCGCCTCGAACATCTGGCCGCAGAAGAACGGCAGCAAGGCCTGGACCTTCGACCTGGTCGGCATCTTCGACGGCAAGGATGAGGACTGGAAGAAGCGCACCAACCTGGCGTTCATCCAGCAGGATTATTTCGAAGAGGCCAACCAGTTCGGCGTGAAGGGCCGCACCAACTTCTTCATCCTCAAGCTCACGGATGCCAGCCAGGCGCGGGCGGTCAGCAGGACCATCGACTCGATGTTCGAGAATTCTCCGGACGAGACCAAGACGCAGACCGAGAAGGACTTCAACATCAGCTTCGTCAAGCAGATCGGCGACATCGGCCTCATCGTGCGCTGGATCCTGTTCGCGGTGTTCTTCACGCTGCTGCTGGTGGTCGGCAACACCATGGCGCAGAGCGTGCGCGAGCGCATACCAGAGCTTGCAGTGCTCAAGACCCTCGGCTTCTCCGATGGCAGCGTGCTCGGCTTCGTGCTCGCCGAGGCGTTTGCGCTGTGCCTCAGTGGCGGCCTGGTCGGGCTGCTGCTGGCCTCGCTGGCCGGCGCCATGGTGCAGAAGGGCACCGGCGGGCAATTTCAGCTGCAGCTCGACGGCTCGGTGTGGCTGCTCGGGGTCGCGGCCATCGTGCTCATGAGCGCCGCGGTCGGACTGCTGCCGGGGCTGCGGGCGCGGCGCCTCAGGATCGTCGATGCACTGGCGGGCCGGTGAGCGGCGGCAGAGTCTGACGAGATCGTATCGTGTTGAGTCAGGCTCTTGCCATTACCGGCATCAACATCCGCAGCATCCCCGAGCGCTGGGGCTCCTCGCTGGTCATCGTCATCGGACTTGCGGGGGTGGTGGCGGTGTTCACCGCGCTGTTGGCCATGGCCACCGGCTTTGAAAGCACCCTCAAGGCCACCGGCCGCGCCGATGCCGTGCTCATCATGCGCGGCGGCTCGGACGCGGAGCTCAATTCCGCCTTCGACCGCGATTCCACCGACCTGATCAAGCAGCAGCCGGGCATTCGTGCCGGCGCGGACGGCAAACCACTCGCTTCGGCCGAGCTGATGGTGATCGCCGAGCTGGTGCGCAAGGATGACGTCAGGAATGGCGCGAACATCACCATGCGCGGCGTCGAGCCCACGGCGTTCATGCTGCGGCCGCAGCTGAAGATCATCGCGGGCCGCAACTTCACGCCCGGCCTGCGGGAGCTGATCGTCGGACAGGGGGTCCTGCGCCAGTTCCAGGGCGCGGAGATCGGCCGCGTGATACGCATGCGCGGCTCGGAGTGGACCGTGGTGGGCACATTCGCCTCCGGCGACGCGCATGACAGCGAGATATGGACCGACATCAATGTGGCGCGCTCCACCTTCGGACGCATCGGCTCCAGCTCGGTGCTCGCGGCACTGGACGGTGCCGACGGCCTGGCCAGACTGAAGAGCGCCATCGCCGCGGAGCCGCGCCTGACGCTGGACGTGCTGCGTGAGCAGGACTACTTCAGCGGCCAGACCCGGCAGTTCCGCAAGACCATCGGCTTCCTGGCCGGCGTGGTGACCATCATCATGGGACTGGGCGCGGTGTTCGCGGCGCTCAACAGCATGTACGCCGCGGTCGCGGCGCGCGGCAAGGAGATCGCGACCCTGCGGGCGATTGGCTTCGGCGGAAGTTCGGTGGTGGTGTCGGTGATGATCGAGGCGCTGCTGCTGGCGCTCAGCGGGGGTGTACTGGGCGCGCTGCTCGCTTACCTGCTGTTCAACGGCCTGTCGGTGTCGACCCTCGGGCAGAACTTCACCCAGGTGGTGTTCAACTTCAAGGTGACTGCGGAGCTGGTGGGGCGCGGACTGCTCATCGCGGTGCTCATCGGGATGATTGGCGGCCTGCTGCCGGCGATGCACGCTGCGCGAGCGCCGGTGACCGCGGGCCTGCGCGAGCTCTAGCCGACACCGGCGCCGCCGCCAGCGGCGGCGCTCACACCCGACGCAGCGCCGCGCACAGCGCCGGCACGTCCGCCTCCGGCTGATCCCAGGAGACCACGAAGCGCGCCGCGCCGGCGGCCTCCGCGCCCCAGTCGTAGAACTCGAAGCCGGCGGCGCGCAGCGCCTGGCGACGCTGCACTCCGAGTCCCACGAACACTTCGTTCGCCTGCACCGGGTGCATGAGGCTCGCGGCCGCGGCGCGGCCGATGTCCTGCGCCAGGCGGTTGGTGCGCTCGGCGTTGCGCTTCCAGACTCCGGTTTCCACGTACGCCAGCAGCTGCGCGGCGACGTAGCGCGATTTCGACAGCAGATGTCCGGCGCGCTTGCGCCGCAGCTCGAAATCCCGCACCAGATCACGATCGAAGAACACCACCGCCTCGGCAGCCAGCGCGCCGTTCTTGGTGGCGCCGAGCGACAGCACGTCCACCCCCGCTCGCCAGGTGAGGTCGGCGGGATGACAGTCGAGGAACGCCACCGCGTTGGCAAAGCGCGCGCCATCCATGTGCACCCTGAGGCCGCGCTGGTGCGCCAGGTTGCTGAGCGCGGCAATCTCGGCCGGTCGGTACACGGTACCGAGCTCGGTGGCCTGCGTGAGCGAGAGCGCCGCCGGTTGTACGGTGTGTACCGAAGTCGGGTGCGCGTCCAGGGCGAGCTGCAGGGCCTCGAGTGTGAGCTTGCCGGCGGCACCCGGCAGCGGCACCAGCTGCGCTCCGCCGGAGAAAAAGCCCGGCGCGCCGCATTCGTCGGCGGCGATGTGCGCCTCTTCGTGGGCGTAAATCGCGCCGTAGGGGGGCGAGAGCGTCGCGAGGCTCAGGGCGTTGGCGGCGGTGCCGGTCGCCACCGCGAAGGCGCGCACCTCGGCGCCGAAGAAGCCGCCGAGCACCGCATCCAGGCGCTGCGTCCATGGATCGTCGCCGTAGGCGACCGCGAGCCCCTGGCTGGCCTCGGTGAGCGCCGCCAGGATCTCCGGGCAGGCCGTTGCAGTGTTGTCGCTGTAGAAACGCACGCCGTTACCCTAGTCGATGCGCCAACGGAAGGACCAGGCCCCGAACGCGAGGAACGCGAGTGCGGTGGCCGTCAGATACAGCAGGTTCGGCGCGATCTGCGCCAGGCCCGCGCCATCGAGCATCACCGCGCGCGCGGCGTCGAGCACGTGGGTCAGTGGAAAGGCATGCGCCACCCATTGCACCCAGGGCGGTGATCCTTCGAGCGAGAACCAGATCCCCGACAGCAGCATCATCGGCCAGGTGAGCACGTTGAGCAGCCCGCCCACCAGCTCCTCGCTGGAAAAGCGCGCCGCGATCGTCAGCCCCAGGGCGATCATCGACAGGGCGCCGACCACGCCCACCAGGGCGAGCAACAGCAGGTTGCCGGCGTTGTGAAAGCCGATGATGGCGCCGATGCCGGCGTACAGGATCGCCGTGACCAGCAGGATGAGCCCCAGGCGGGACAGCACCTGTGCGCTGAGGAACTCGAAGGCCGTGAGCGGCGTGGCGTGCAGGCGCTTGAGGAAGCCGCTCTTGCGATAGCGCAGCACCACGTAACCGACGCCGAACAGGCAGCTGAACATCATGTTCATGCCGAGAATGCCCGGGAACAGCCAGTCGACATAGCGCACCGCGGCGCCGGTCACCGGCTGGCGGACCGCGGCGGGCTCGGCCGCCAGCAGCAGCTTCTCCACGATGTAACCCTTGGGAGAGTCGGTGTTCACCCAGTAGCGCTCCGGCGCACGCGGGTCGAGCAGCAGGTCGACCTGCTGGTGTGTGACCTTGCGCAGCGCCGCGCCGTCATCCGCCAGGGTGATGAACTCGACGTAGCGTTCGCGCAGGAACGGGTGCGCCTGCCTGTCCAGCTGCCCGGCGAGCACGCCGACCTTGAACAGCGGGCGCTCCGGGCCGCCGAACACGAAGCCCATGCCGATCACCAGCGTGACCGGCAGCAGCAGCGCGAACACCAGCGTGCCGCGGTCGCGCAGGAATTCGAGGTTGCGCGCGTGCAGGACCGACAGCAGCCGCCTGATCATGGGCGCAGCTCCGTGCCGGTGAGCTCCAGGAACAGGTCCTCGAGGTTGGCCGGGCGGATGCGCAGGTTGGTGAGGGGCACCTTCGCCTCCAGCAGGGTGCGCAGCGTGGCCTCCAGGTCGCGGGTGCTGATCTCCACCCGATCGCTCGCGTCGATGATGTTGAGCGGCAGCGCGCGCGCCGCCGGCGGAAACTCCTGGCGCGGCAGCTCCAGCAGCACTTCCGCGAAGTGCTCGTGCAGCAGGCGCCGCGGCGGCCCCTGGGCGATGACGCGGCCGCGGTCCATGATGACGATCTCATCGCACAACAGCTCCGCCTCCTCCATGTAGTGCGTCGTCAGGATGACGGTCTTGCGCCGCGCCTTGATCGAGTGCACCAGCTCCCAGAAGTTGCGCCGTGCCTGCGGATCGAGCCCGGTGGTGGGTTCATCCAGGAACAGCACCGCCGGGTCGTTGACGAGCGCGATCGCGAGCAGCAGCCGCTGCTGCTGGCCGCCGGAGAGCTTGCGGGCATCGCGCCCGGCGAGCTTCTCGAGCGCGCACAGGCGCATGACCTCATCGGGCTCGAGCCCGGTGGTGTAGAGGCCGCGGAACAGCGCGATGCACTGGCGCACCGTGAGAAAGTCCTGCAGCGCCGTCTTCTGGAAGAGAATGCCCGCCTCCTGGCGAAAGCGCTTGCCGAGCGGCTCGCCGCGGTAACACACCTCGCCCGCGGTCGGCGGCAGGATCCCCTCCATGATCTCGATGGTGGTGGTCTTGCCGGCGCCGTTGGGGCCCAGCAGGCCGAAGCACACCCCTTCGGGCACGCTGAACGACACGCCGGCCACGGCAAGGGTGGCCGGATACTGCTTGAGGAGCTCGCGCACTTCGAGGATGGGGGTGCTCACGCGCGATCCTAGCGGATCTTGCCGTGCGCGCGTCAAGCCCTTGCGGTGCCAAGTTGCCGCGCGGCGCGCGACGTGTACCATCGCTCACCATGACGACCCGTCGCTACGACAAATCCGAGCGCGTGGAGCTCGCCGACGAGGCGGTGCACTGGGACCTCGGTTCCTCGGTGTCCTACGGCGAATACCTGCAGCTGGAGAAGCTCCTCGCCGCGCAAAAGCCGCTGTCGAGCGAGCACAACGAGATGCTGTTCATCGTCGTGCACCAGGTGTCGGAGCTGTGGATGCGGCTCATGCTGCACGAGCTGACCGCGGCGCTGGAGTGCGTGCGACGCGACGACCTCGATCCGGCGCTGAAGATGCTGGCGCGCATCTCGCGCACCCAGACGCAGCTGATCTCGGTGTGGGACGTGCTGTCGACCATGACGCCGTTCGAGTACACGGCGTTTCGCAACGCGCTGGGACGCTCCTCGGGCTTCCAGTCCCTGCAGTACCGCCTGCTGGAGTTCCTGTTCGGCAACAAGAACGCCGAGATGCTCGCCGTACACCAGCGCGACGCGCACGCGTACGAGACTCTGCAGCGCGCGCTCGCCTCACCGTCGCTGTACGACGAGGTGCTGCGCCTGCTCAGCCGCCGCGGTTACGGAATTCCGCAGGACTACCTGTCGCGGGATTTCAGCGAGCCCTACCGCGCCAGCAAACAGGTGGCCGGCGCCTGGCTCGGCGTGTATCACAACGCGGAAACGGGCTGGGACCTGTACGAGCTCGCCGAGCGCCTGGTGGATCTCGACCACAACTTCCAGCTGTGGCGCTGCCATCACCTGAAGACCGTCGAGCGCATCATCGGCTACAAGCCCGGCACCGGCGGCACCGGTGGCGTTTCCTATCTCGCCAAGGCGCTGGAGCTCAAGTTCTTTCCGGAGCTGTGGCAGATCCGGACCTCGATGTGAGCCGTGCGGCAGGCCCCATGGCAGGCACGGCGCGCGCCGCGCCGCGCGCGCGCCAGCGCAGCAGCCGGTACGCCAGCAGCAGCGCCAGCATCCCCACATACAGCAGCGGCTCGCGCACGTCGCGTTTCACCTGCCAGTAGAAATGCCACACCGCGAGAGCGGCGATCGGGTAGATGAGGCGGTGGAGTCTGTGCCAGCGCCCCCCCAGGCGCCGCATCATGCCGTTGGTGGAAGTGAGCGCGAGCGGCAGCAGCAGCAGCAGCGCGCTGAAGCCGATGGTGATGTAGGGGCGTTTGGCGATATCGGCCCCCAGCAGGCGCAAGTTCAGCTCCAGATCGAGCACCAGGTACACGGTGAAGTGCACCACGGCATAGAAGAACGCGAACAATCCGAGCATGCGCCGCAGCCGCAGCAGCTGCGGCAGGCCGCCGAGCTCGCGCACCGGGGTCACGGTGAGCGTGAGCAGCAGGAAGTTGAGCGCGGTCTTGCCGCATTCGTGCTCGAGCCTCTTCACCGGGTCGGCACCCAGGCTGGCGCCGAACAGCTGCAGCGCGCCGCAGATCATCCAGGCGAGCGGCGCCACGCCGGCGACGAACAGGAGCGGCTTGTACAGGTAGCGATAGCGCTGCGTGATGTTCAAAAGTACCGTCGCAGATCCATGCCCTGATACAGGCTCGCGACCTGCGCGGCGTAGCCATTGAAGGGCAGCGTCGGCTGCCGCGCGGCCAGGAACGGCGCGCCGATGCGGCGCTCGCTGGCCTGGCTCCAGCGCGGATGATCGACCTGCGGGTTGACGTTGGCGTAGAACCCGTACTCCTGCGGAGCCGCCACATTCCAGGCGGTGTCGGGTTGCCGCGCACTGAAGCGGATCTGCACGATCGATTTGATGCTCTTGAAGCCGTACTTCCAGGGCACGATGAGGCGCAGCGGCGCGCCGTCCTGGTTGGGCAGAACCCTGCCGTAGAGCCCGACCACCATGAGGGCGAGCGGGTGCATCGCCTCGTCGATCCGCAGTCCCTCGACGTACGGCCAGTTGAGCACCCGCGAGCGCTGTCCCGGCATCTGCGCCGGATCATACAGCGTCGTGAACTCCACGTACTTGGCGCCGGAGGTGGGTTTGAAGCGCGCCAGCAGGTCGCTCAGGGGAAAGCCGACCCACGGCACCACCAGCGACCACGCCTCGACGCAGCGGAATCGATAGATGCGTTCCTCGAGCGCCTGTCCCTTGAGCAGGTCCTCGAGGTTGAACCTGCCGCGCACCTCCGCCTCGCCCTGCACCGTCACGCTCCAGGGTCGGGTCCTGAGCGTGTGTGCATAGCGGCCGGGGGATTCCTTGTCGGTGCCGAACTCGTAGAAATTGTTGTACCCGGCGATCTCCTCGAGCCGGTTGGGCGGCTCGCTGACCGAATACTGCGGATTGCGCCGGTAAGTGAGCGCGCTTTCCGAGGGTGGCGCGGCGTCCCCTGCGGGGAGGGATGCGCTCGCAGCGCTCGCCACCGCGCCGGCGAGGAACGTGCGCCGGTTGAAGTAGATCTCGGGCGGGGTGATCTCGGATGGGGCGATCCGCGGCACGCGCGTGAGCATTGATTAACCTCCGTGAGCAGTAGACCGGCCGGCGGGCCAAAAGGTCACCGCGTGCCCTCGCGCCACGGCGCTCGCGCACCGCGGCGCTTCAGCGCCACACGCGGCAGTCGACTCCGGCGCGCCGGGCCGCGCGCCGGGCGCGCCGGCTGCCATTTACCAGAACGCCCCGGTCGGCGAGCCCCAGGTGCGCGAGGTCACTGGGCGTGTTGCCGTACGCGGTGACCGGCAGCAGCGGATGGCGCGCGCGCAGTTGCGCGAGGCAACGCACCTTCTCCGCACCGCGGCGGTTCGGGGTCGTGAGCCTTCCGACCAGCCGGTCCCCGTTCCACTCCACCCCCGTGCACAGCACTTGCGCGAACCCGAGCGCCGCTGCGATGGCCGGAACGTACAGATCGGGGCTGGCGCTCAGCAGCGCGAGCGCATCGCCCCGGCGGCGGTGTGCGGCGATCGCCGCCAGGGCATCGCCCAGGAGTCCCTGTCCGAGGAGCCCCGCTACGAAGTGCGCCGTCCAGGCGTCGAGCTCGGCGCGGCGGCAGCCCCCCAGTGTCGCCTGCAGCAGCGCGGCTTTGAGCTCGCCGCGGTCGGCGCGCCGCAGCAGGAAGCGCGCCAGCGCCGGGAGCAGGCGCGGCAGCCGCGCGAGGCGCTGCGGGTGGCGTCGCAGAAAGCCCGCCAGGTACGGCAGCAGCGTATCACGGCGCGTGATGGTGCCATCGAGATCGAACAGCGCGAGCACTCGCCCGGGCGCCTCGCGTGGGCCCTGCGTCCCGCTGCCGCCGGTAGCGACAGGGTCGGTCAGGCGGCGCTGCCTGCCGAGGCCAGCTGGCGCAGCACGTACTGCAGGATCCCGCCGTGGCGGTAGTACTCGCGCTCTTTCGGGGTGTCGATGCGCAGGCGGGCCGTGAATTGCACCGCCTTGCCCTCCTGCGGGGTGGCGCTGACGGTGACCTCGGCCGCATCGGCGCGGCTCAACCCCGTGATGTCGAATACTTCTCGCCCCGTCAACCTCAGCGAGGCGACGCTCTGTCCGCGCAGGAACTGCAACGGGGCGACGCCCATGCCGATGAGATTGGAGCGATGAATGCGCTCGAAGCTCTCGGCGATGACCGCCTTCACGCCGAGCAGCATCGTGCCCTTGGCGGCCCAGTCGCGCGAGGAGCCGGTGCCATACTCGCGCCCGGCGAGCACCACGAGCGGCGTGCCTTCCTTGCGGTAGCGCATCGCCACGTCGTAGATCGAGGCCTGTTCGCCGTCGGGCAGGTGCACGGTCACGCCCCCCTCGACCCCGGGCACCAGCAGATTGCGCAGCCGGATGTTGGCGAACGTGCCGCGCGTCATGACCTCGTGATTGCCGCGGCGCGCGCCGTAGGAGTTGAAGTCCGCAGGCGTAACCCCCTGCTCGATGAGATAGCGCGCCGCGGGGCTGCTCCTGGCGATGTTGCCCGCCGGGGAGATGTGGT
>Ga0209238_1000732_pt1 | contig 12054 bp, 10 predicted proteins | sample GraSoi013_1_20cm_FD_185823 | JGI IMG/M metagenome (GOLD analysis project Ga0209238, IMG submission 185823) | Grasslands soil microbial communities from the Angelo Coastal Reserve, California, USA - Sample 10_02_2013_1_20cm (SPAdes) (version 2) | ecosystem: Environmental > Terrestrial > Soil >...
TTGATGCGCACGTCCTTGAGATCGAGCGCGATCGAGCGCCGCAGCGGCGCGACCGCCACGCCCCGAGTGGGAACCCAGCTCGCCGCCGCCACCAGCGTCGTCAAGCTGTCGGCGTCCGGCCCCTGCGCTGCCTCCAACGCAGCGACGGGCAAGAACGCGAGCGTCGCTCCGGAGGCCAAGGCTGTAAGGAGTCTGTGTCTCATGCGATTTGCTCCGTGAACCAAGGTGTTTGGCTCGGCATTAGCGCTCGGGCTTGGTCGGGTAGAAGGTCACGCTCCGCCCGGCGCGCTCGTACCGGGCATGCGCCAACAGCGCGATGGCGTCGAGCACCTGCGCCACCGGCTCGCCGCGCACCGACAGCGTGACGTGCCGGTCGCCCAGCGATGGCGACCCGAGCGTCAAGTCCACGTCGTACCAGCGGGCCAGCTGCGGCAGCACGTCCCGCAACGGCGCATCCTGAAATGCGAGGCGCCCCTCGGTCCACGCGAGGTAGCGTCCCGCCGAGTCAGGGTTGCCGGCGGCGCGTACCCGCACCTTCCCATCCGCCACGACGACCTCTACCTCCGGCTCGTCCGCGTAGGCCCGCACCCCGAACCGCGTGCCCAGGTCCCAGATGACCCCTGGCCCGGCGTGTACCGCGAAGGGCTTGGCAGCGTCGTGCGCGATAGCGAAGTACGCCTCTCCTGCGAGATAGACGGCTCGCGCCGTCACGCCGTAGTCCGCCGGCACGCGGAGCTTGCTGTCCGCGCTCAGCACGATCCTCGTCCCATCGGTGAACTCGATGGCGGCGCGACGCCCTCGGGCGGTGGCGAACTCGCGCATCGCGGGCTCATGACGCACCGATTCCACGCGCCACACCGCCGCGGCGCCGGCCACGAGAGCCAGCACGGCGGCGATGCGGAATCCGGGTGAGGTCGCCCCCGGCCAGCGCCGCGGTGAGGGCTTGACCTCGTGCTGCGCGAGCGCACGCCTCACCGCCTCGATGTATTCGGCTGCAAAGGGATGGACTTCGAGCCATTCGAGGACGGCCGCTCGCTCGGGGGGACTGCATTCGCCCGCAAGGAACCGGTCGAGCAGGCCCCAGTACCGTTCATCCGTCATTACTGATGTGACGCGGACGAGGGACCGAATCCCCTATCGACGTGGAGGGGGGCCGAGCCCGACGGCTCAGCGATGCGGCGCGAGGCTCTGGTAGCTCTCTCTCAGGATGGCGAGGCCGCGGCCCACGTAGATCTCGACGGTCTTGACCGAGATGCCCATGGCGGCCGCGACTTCGGCGTAGCTCATCTGGCGCTGCCAGCGCAGCGTGAGCGCCAGGCGACAGCGCTCCGGCACCCGGTCCAGCACCCGCTCCACGGCCGCCTCCAGCTCGGCCGTTTCGAGGCGCCGCTCACCCTCGTTCTGGTCGAGCGGGGCCGCGCCAGCGGGCGCCCGCTCCCGCCACCGCCGCTCGACGAGCTCATGGCGGAGATGGCTGATCGCGAGATTGCGCACGGCGGCGTACAGATAGCTCTTGAGCCTATCGACGCTCAGTCGCCCGCGCTCTTCCCACAGCGTGGCGAAGACATCGTGCACCAGCTCCTGCGCGACGTCGCGCGAGTGCACGTAGCGGAAGGCGAATTTGCACAACGCCGGATGGTAGGTACGGAAGGCGCGCTCGAACGCCGCCGCATCGCCCGCGCGAATCCGCGCACCCCAGTCCCGCTCCTCTCCGGCGAGCGGCAGTGTCGGGGCGCGGACATCGGTCGGCACGGGCTGCGACATGTCTAGGGCGCATGGCGGCGGGCGGCCGCCTGACGGTCACCCAGTGACCGGGCAAGCCACATGCCCACCCCGGTGATGCCGCTCACGCCGGCCCACCGGTCGCAAATGCTCAGGTCAGTTCGCGAGTCTCACGTGTGGAAAAGGGGGAAAGCACTGGGCAGGATCTTCCGTGCGGCGTCCAGGCCACACCTGTTGTAGGCTCACCTCACCGTCCAGGTCCCTTCTTTGGCCATGAGCAGCTCTGCCAGGTCGGGCGTGGGGCGTCCGGCGCCGGCCGCGCCCGCCTGCGCGTGCACTAGGGCCTCGAACGAGGGCGCCGGATTGCAGTAGATCACTCCCAGCGCCACGGGGAAGCCGGGCGGCTCGAGCGCGACGAGCAGATGCGCGAGCCCGCGGTTGGTCTCGTCGTGTACCACGAGGTCGGCCGGCGTCACGCCGCCCTCGGAGAGCGTAACCACTTCGAGCTCGAGCTTCCCCGGCGTCAAGCGCAGTCCACGATCCCGTCGGGCGCCGAAGATCAGTGGCTTGCCGTGCTCGACGTGCAGCTGCGTGTCCGCCGCGCCGTCCTTCGCGGTGAAATTCTCGAACGCGCCGTCATTGAAGACCACGCAGTTCTGGAACACCTCGACGAACGAAGCGCCCCGGTGCGCGTGGGCGCGCTGCAGCACGCCGACCAGGTGCGCCTGCAGCGTGTCGACCGAGCGCGCGACGAACCGCGCTCCGGACCCGAGCGCGAACGCGCACGCCGACACGGGGTAATCAACCGAGCCGCGCGGGGTGGACGGCGATTTCGTGCCGCGCCGCGACGTGGGGGAGTACTGGCCCTTCGTGAGCCCGTAGATCTCGTTGTTGAACAAGACGATCTGGAGATCGACGTTGCGGCGCAGCACGTGAAGCATGTGGTTACCGCCGATCGACAGCCCGTCGCCGTCTCCCGTCATCACCCACACATCGAGCTCCGGATTCGCCAGCTTGATCCCCGTGGCGATTGCCGGGGCGCGCCCGTGGATCGTGTGGAAGCCGTAGGTGGACATGTAGTACGGGAACCGCGCCGCGCAGCCGATGCCGGACACGACCACGGTGCGCTCGCGCCGCGCCCCTACCTCCGCCATCGCCTTGTGCACCGCCTTGAGGATCGCATAGTCCCCGCAGCCGGGGCACCAGCGCACCTCCTGGTCGGACGCGTAATCCTTGGGCTGGAGCTCGGCGTCGGTGATGGTGGTGACGGTCATCGGATCGCCTCCGCGATCTCGGAGACTTTGAACGGCTTCCCCTGGACCTTGTTCAGCCCTTCCGCCGGCACGAGGTACGTCGCGCGCAGCAGCTGTACGAGCTGACCGTTGTTCAGCTCGGGCACGAGGACCCGGTCGAACCGCTTGAGCAGCTCTCCCAGGTTGCGCGGGAAGGGGCTCAAGTAGCGCAGGTGGATGTGCGACGCGTCGACGCCGTCGTGTCGCGCCCGGCGCACCGCCTGGTGGATCGCACCGTACGTCGAGCCCCACCCGACCACGGCGACGGCGCCATGATCCGTGCCCACCGCCACGGTCTGGAGCGGGATGTCGTTCGCGATCCCGGCGATCTTCTCGGCGCGAGCGCGCGTCATACGCGCGTGGTTCTCCGGGTCATAGGAGATGTGACCCGTGTCGTAGTCCTTCTCGAGTCCGCCGATGCGGTGCTCGAGCCCCGGCGTGCCGGGGCGCGCCCACGCGCGCGCCAGCGTCTCCGGATCCCGGAGGAAGGGATGGAATCCGGCGGGCTCGGTCCGGAAGCGGACCGGAAAGCGCGGCAAACGATCCAGGTCGGGAATGCGCCACGGCTCGGCGGCGTGGGCGAGGAACGCGTCGGAGAGCAGGATCACCGGGGTCATGTACTTCGTCGCGAGGCGGACCGCCTCGATCGCGACGTCGAAGCAGTCGGTCGCGGTGGCCGCCGCCAACACCGCGAGCGGCGCGTCCGCGTTCCGCCCGTGGACCGCCTGCAGCAGATCCGATTGCTCCGCCTTCGTGGGCATGCCGGTCGAGGGACCGGCCCGCTGGGAGTTGACGACCACGAGCGGCAGCTCGGTCGCGATCGCGAGGCCCAGCATCTCGGTCTTGAGCGCCATGCCGGGGCCCGAGGTCGACGTCACGCCCAGCGCCCCGGCGTACGCCGCTCCGACGGCGGCCCCGATGGCCGAGATCTCGTCCTCGGCCTGAAAGGTGATCACGCCGTACCGTCCCAGGCCGGCGAGCGTGTGCAGCAGCACCGAGGCCGGCGTGATGGGGTAGCCCGCGAAGATCATCCGCTCGAGCCCCGCCGCGCGCAGCCCGGCGAGCAGTCCCCAGGCGATCGCTTCGGTCCCGCTCACTGTGCGGTACACACCCGCGGCCACGGGCGCGCGCCGCACGGTGTAGCCGACCCCGTACTCCGACATCTCGGCGGTCTCACCGTAGGCGTGTCCCGCGTTCAGCGCCGCCACATTCGCCTGCGCCAGCTCGGGCCGCCCGGCGAACTTCTGCTTCAGCCAGCCGACCGTGGCCTCGCGATCGCGTCCGTACATCCAGAGCATCAGCCCGAGCGCCCACATGTTGCGGCAGCGGTGCGCTTCCCGGGAATGGAGCCCGGACTCCTTGACGGCGTCGAGCGTGAGCTTCGTGACGTCGAGTTTCAGCACCTGGTATTGCGCGAGCGAGCCATCGTCCAGCGGGTTGGTCTTGAACCCCGCTTTCGCGAGGTTCCGCTCGGTGAAGGCGCCCAGGTCGACGACCACCGTGCCGCCGACGCGCAGGTCCTTCAGATCCACCTTGAGCGCCGCCGGGTTCATGGCGACGAGCACGTCCACCTGATCGCCGGGCGTCATCACGTCGACGGCGCCGAAATGGATCTGGAACGCCGATACGCCGTAGGTGGTACCTGCGGGCGCGCGGATCTCGGCCGGATAATCGGGGAACGTGGTGAGGTCGTTGCCGGCGAGCGCCGTCTCGATCGTGAAGCGGCCGCCCGTCACCTGCATGCCGTCCCCCGAGTCGCCGGCGAACCGGATCACGACGGAGTCGCGCGATTCACGCGCCGGGGACGTCGTGGTCGAAGCCATCGCACAGGAAACTAGCGCGCTGCCGTTCTCCAAGCCAGCTTGTCGCCATGGCCGACCTCCCGCGCCTGAGCGGCGCGCACTGGCCGCCGGGCGCCTACCGCCGCGCGGAGCTGCCGGAGCGCGTGCTGCAGTTCGGCACGGGGATGCTGCTGCGCGCCGTGTGCGCGGCCTCCGTGGACGCCGCGAACGTGGCCGGCGCCTTCGGTGGGCGCATCGTCGTGGTGCAGAGCACGCCGCAGGGACAGGCGTCCGCCCTCAACGCCCAGGACGGCCTGTTCACGCTGGTCGAGCGCGGGCTCGAGCACGGCGCGCCGGTCGAGCGCGCACGTCTCGTCGGCGCGATCTCGCGCGCGCTGCTGGCCGATACCCAATGGGATGCGGTGCGCGAGATCGTCGCGCGGCCGGAGCTACGGGTGATCGTGAGCAACGTGACGGAAGCCGGGTTTCGACCGGACGCACCCTTTCCCCCCCGGCTGACCGACCTGCTCTACACGCGTTTCGCGCGCCTCCCGGACAGCCCGCTGCTGTTCGTCGTCCCGACAGAGCTGGTGGACGACAATGGGCCACGCCTCGCCGCGATGGTCGACCAGCTGGCGGAGGGGCGCGAGCGTGCGCCCGCGTTTCGTGACTGGCTCCGGCGTCGCGTGCGATTTTGCTCCTCGCTCGTCGACCGCATCACGACCGGCACGCCCGCTCGAGACGTGCACGCGGCGCTCGAGCAGCGCGTGGGGTACAGCGACGCCCTCCTCACCGTCGCCGAGCCGCACTGCTTCTGGGCGATCGAAGCCGACCCCGCGGAGCTGCATGCTACGTTCGCGATCGACGCTTCCTCGGTGATCTTCGCACCAGACATCGCGTTCTACCGGGAGCGCAAGCTGCGTCTGCTGAACGGCGCGCACACGGCGACCGCACCGCTCGCGCTCCTGGCGGGCGTGCGGACCGTGCGGGAGGCCGCCGAGCAACCGCGGCTGGGCGCGTTCCTGCGGCACGTCCTGTTCGAGGAAATCCCCGCGGGAACCGAGCTCCCGGCCGACGCCGCGGCGGCATTCGCCCGGACGGTGCTCGAGCGGTTTCGCAACCCGTGGCTCGATCACGAGTGGCGAGTGATCGCCACCAACCAGACGGCCAAGCTGCGGCTCCGCGTCGCGCCCGTGATCGCGGGGTTCGCCCGCAAGCGGGGGCTCGCGCCGCAGGGGCTGACACTGGCCTGCGCGGCTTACCTCCAGTGGGCCCGCTCCTGTCCGCCGCCCCCCGGGGGAGACGTCGATCTGCCGCTGATCGAGCGGCACTGGCGAGCGACGGGTCGAGAGACCGCTTCTGGCCCCGGACTTGCAGCCGCCCTGGAGCGATTGGCCGCCAGCGCGCTCGGCGACGCGGGCCTGTGGGGGGGGAATCTCGCCGAGCTCCCCGGAATCGTCGAGGCGACGACCCGCTGGCTGCTGCTGCTCGAGCGCGAGGGCGTGGATGGCGCGGTCGACGCGCTGCGTGGCATGCCGGAGTACACGACCACCGGCCGGACCCGACCATGACCCATACGACGACGACTCGCGGGGGAGAAACGGGTGGGCTCCCGCTGCTCGAGAGTGGCGTGATCGCGGTCGTTCGCGCACCCGAAGCGGTCCGGCTGCGCGCGGTCGCACGCGCGCTTGCGGCGGGCGGCGTAGGCGCGGTGGAAATCACGTTGACGACGCCCGGCGCGATCGCGACGATCGCCGATCTCGCCGGAGACGAGGGGCTCGCCGGGTGCCTGGTGGGCGCCGGCACCGTGCTCGACGAAGTCGCGGCGCGCGCCGTCATCGACGCCGGGGCTCGCTTCGTGGTCAGCCCGACCCTCGACCACGCGGTGATCCGCGTGTGCCGAGAGCGCGACGTGCCCTGTATGCCCGGCGCGTTTACCCCGACGGAGATCCTGGATGCGTGGCGCGCCGGCGCGTCGCTCGTGAAGGTGTTTCCCGCGGCGGCGGTCGGCCCCGGCTTCATCCGGGACGTGCTCGCACCACTGCCGTTCCTGCGGCTCGTGCCCTCGGGCGGTGTGACGCTCGAGAACGCGGGCGACTGGATCCGCGCCGGCGCCGCTGCGGTGAGCGTGGGCGGCGCGCTGCTGCGGGCGGCGCTGCTCGGCCATGAGAGCCCCGCGGAGCTGACGGCGCGGGCGCGGCTGCTGGTGACCCAGGTCAGAGCGGCCCGCGCATGAGGGCGGTCACGTTCGGCGAGCTGTTGCTGCGGCTCAGCCCGCCGGGCGACGAGCGCCTGCTCGAGTCCCCCGAGCTGCACACCTGCTTCGGCGGGGCGGAGGCGAACGTCGCCGTCGCCCTCAGCCATCTCGGCGTGCGGTGCGACTACGTCACCCGCGTTCCCGACAACCCCCTCGGGGACGCCGGCGTCGAGGCGCTGAGAAAGGAAGGGGTGGGCACGCGGTGGATCGCGCGAGGGGGGAGCGGCGATCGCCTGGGGCTCTATTTCGTGGAGCCGGGCGCGGATCTGCGGGCCATGCGCGTGGTCTACGACCGCGCGGGCTCCGCGTTCGCGCGCCTCGACCCGCACAGCATCGACTGGCCCGCGGTGCTCGCCGGGGCCGACTGGTTCCACGTCTCCGGGATCACTCCCGCCCTGGGTGAAGGCCCGGTGGCGGCGCTCGCGGGCGCCATCGCGTGCGCGCGCGCCCGGGGCACCCCCGTGAGCCTCGACCTGAACTACCGCGAGGCCCTGTGGCGCAACCGCAATCCGCGGCCGCTCATCGAGCCGCTGGCTCGGCGGGCGGGCGTGCTGATCGGTAATACGGGGGCTGTGAGCGCGATGCTCGGCCTTGCGGCCGACGACGCGTCGCTCGCGACCCCCGAGCGAGCGCGCGGGCTCGCCGAGCAGCTCTCGGCGCGGTTCGAAGCGAAGCGCATCGCGCTCACGCGGCGCGAGATCCTCGGGCCCCGGGAGCACGGGTGGAGCGCCGTCCTGTACGACGCGGAGACCCGCGCGTTCGCCCAGAGCCGGCGGCACCGCGTGCACGTCGTGGACCGTGTGGGCGGCGGCGACAGCTTCGCCGCGGCGCTCATCGCCCGATTGCTCGCCGGGGACCGGCCGGCCGCGGCGCTCGAATTCGCGGTGGCGGCGAGCGCCCTCAAGCTCACCGTGCCCGGGGACTTCAGCCGCGCGAGCGTGGAGGAAGTCGAGGAGCTGCTCCGCGCGTGATTCCCAGCTTTCGCTGGTTCGGCCCGGCGGACCCGATCCCGCTCGCCCACATCCGCCAGATCCCCGGCGTGACGGGTGTCGTGAGCGCCCTGTACGATCTGCCGGTCGGCGACCCCTGGAGCCGCGAGCGGCTCGGCACGCTCAAGGCGCAGATCGACGACGCTGGGCTCCGGTTCGCCGTGGTCGAGAGCATCCCCGTGCACGAGAACATCAAGCTCGGCCGGCGCGGCCGCGATCGCCTGATCGAGAACTTCTGCCGGAGCGTGTGCAGCATGGGGGAGCTCGGCATTCCGGTGCTGTGCTACAACTTCATGCCGGTGTTCGACTGGACACGCACCGACCTCGCACTGCGCCTTCCCGACGGCTCGACGGCGCTCGCCTACGACGATGCCGCGCTCGCGAACGTGGATCTGTCGCGCGGAGCACCCGACCTGCCCGGCTGGGCCACGGCGTACCAGCCCGCCGAGCGGCAGGCGCTGATCGCCGCGTATCGCGAGGTGGGCGCGGAGCGGCTGTGGGACAATCTCGCGTACTTCCTGGAGCGTGTGGTCCCGGTGGCGCGCGAAGCGGGCGTCCGCCTGGCGATCCACCCCGACGACCCGCCATGGCCGATCTTTGGGCTGCCGCGCATCATCACGAACGCTGCCGCCCTGGAGCGGCTCGTCGCGCTGGTCGACAGCCCGGTGAACGGCGTGACCTTCTGCACGGGATCGCTCGGCGCCGATCCCGCGAACGATCTCCCCGCGATGGTGCGCCGGCTGGGCGCGCTGGGGGAGAACGGGGGGCGCATCCATTTCGCGCATTGCCGCAACGTGCTGGTCACGGGCGCGCGCCGCTTTCACGAGACGGCCCACCCGTCCGCGTGCGGCAGCGTCGACCTGTTCGAGGTGCTGCGCGCTCTGCGGGACGTGGGCTTCGCGGGCCCGATGCGTCCCGATCACGGCCGCATGATCTGGGGTGAGACCGGACGTCCCGGGTACGGCCTGTACGATCGGGCGCTCGGGGTCACCTATCTGCAGGGCCTGTGGGAAGCCCTGGTGCGGAGCGAGGGATGACCACGCGGATCGGCTACCGCTGGACGGTGTGCGCGCTGCTGTTCGTGGTCACGACCATCAACTACGTCGACCGCCAGGTGCTCGGCATTCTCGCGCCCACGCTGCAGCGCGAGCTGCACTGGACCGAATCGCAGTACGGCGACGTCGTCTCTTGGTTCAGTCTGGTGTACGCCTTCGGATTCCTCGCCGCCGGGCGCGTGTTGGATCGGGTGGGGGTGCGACGCGGCTTTGCGGTCGCGATCGTCGCCTGGAGCGTCGCGGCGATCGCCCATGCCTTCGCCCGCACCGCCGCGGGGTTCTCGGCCGCCCGCGCGCTGCTCGGGTTGGGCGAGTCCGCCAATTTCCCGGGCGCGATCAAGACCGTGGCAGAGTGGTTCCCCAAGCGCGAGCGGGCGCTGGCGACCGGGATCTTCAACGCCGGCACCAATACCGGCGCCATCATCACGCCGCTCGTCGTGCCCTGGATCGCCCTGACGTGGGGCTGGCAGTGGGCCTTCGTCGCCACCGGCTCGCTCGGCTTCCTGTGGCTCGTCGTGTGGCTCGCGCTGTACCGGAGCCCGGAGACGCACCCCCGGGTAACGCCCGCGGAGCTGACGCACATCAAGAGCGACGTCGACGAGCCGGCGGTGTTCGCCGTGCCGTGGGTCCGGCTGCTCGGGCTCAAGCAGACGTGGGCGTTCGCGGCCGGCAAGCTCTTCGCCGACCCGGTCTGGTGGTTCTATCTCTACTGGCTCCCGAAATTCCTCGATACGAAGTACGGCATCCGGCTGGCCCAGCTCGCGCTGCCGCTGATCGTGGTCTACATGATCGCCGACGTCGGCTCGGTCGGCGGCGGGTGGCTCTCGAGCGCGCTGCTCCAGCGCGGCTGGAGCGTGAACCGGGCGCGCAAGACGGCGATGCTGGCGATGGCGCTGCTGATCGTGCCGACGGCGTTCGCGCCCCTCGCCGGGAGCCTGTGGGCGGCGGTGGCGATCGTGAGCGTCGCCGCCGCGGCGCACCAAGCCTGGTCGGCCAACGTCTATACGCTGGCGAGCGACATGTTTCCGCGAGCGGCCGTGGGGTCCGTGGTTGGCATCGGCGCGTTCGCGGGCGCCATGGGCGGCGTGCTGTTTCAGCGCGTCACCGGCCGGATCCTCCAGGCGAACGGCAACGACTACACGCCCATCTTCATCGTGTGCGGGCTGGCCTACGTGTCGGCCTGGACCGTCATTCACCTCCTGGCGCCGCGGCTCGAGCCCGCGGCGGTGGAGGAGCCCGTGCGCGTGTGACGCCCGACACCTCGCTCCCCAGGCTGGCGCCCGGGGTCAGAGCGGACGCCGAGCCAAGCGCCGCGGCGCCGGACCGGCTGCGCCGCTCGCTCGCGCGCATCGGCCCGGCGCTGGTGCTGGTGCTCGTGGTGCTTGTCTTCGCGCTGCTGACGGACGCTCCGGCGCGGTATCTGTCGCCGTTCAATTTGCGCATCGTCCTGTCGCAGACCGTGATCGTCGCCCTGGGTGCGATCGGGATGACGATCATCATCGTCTCGGGCGGGATCGATCTCTCGGTCGGGGCGACGATCGCGTTGACCGGCGTCGTGGCCGCGCTGGTGGTTGGCGCGGGGTGGCCCGCGGGCGTGGCGACGTTCGCCGCCGTGCTTGCCGGCGGGCTCGTGGGACTGGCGAACGGCCTGCTCATCACTTCCTTGCGCGTCGTGCCGTTCATCGCGACGCTCGGGATGCTGGGCATCGCGCGCGGCGTCGCGAAGTGGCTGGCCCATGAGCAGACCGTCAACGTGCCGCCCACGTGGCTCAACGATCTGCTCGTCACGTTCCCTCAACCCGCCTGGATGGTGCTCCCGGCCGGGGTATGGATCACGCTCGTGCTGGCGCTCGCCGCGGCGACCGTGCTGCGTCGCACCGTGTTCGGGCGGCGCGTGTTCGCGCTCGGCTCGAACGAGCGGGCGGCGCGCGCCTGCGGCATCGCGACCGACCGGCTCAAGCTGTGGATCTACAGCGTGGGAGGCCTGCTGTTCGGGCTGGCGGGGGTGATGCAGCTGTCACGCCTCCGGCAGGGCGATCCAACGGTCGCGATCGGCACGGAGCTGGACGTGATCGCGGCGGTGGTGATCGGCGGCGGCAGCCTGAGCGGCGGCGAGGGAAGTGTGTTCGGCTCGGTCGTGGGCGCCCTCATCATGGCGTTCCTGCGCAACGGCTGCCAGCAGATGGGATGGCCGAACTACATTCAGGAAATCATCATCGGCGGGATCATCGTGCTGGCGGTCGCCTTGGACCGGTTGCGGGCAGGGTGGGCCCAGTGAAGTCGGAACGCGGAACGCGGAACGCGGAACAGCCGGGCGAGATCGGTCGCCGCCACGACGCTCGCGTTGATGTTCCGCGTTCCGACTTCCGCGTTCCGCGTTCGGTTATCGATTCCCACGTCCACTTCTGGGATCCCGCCGAGCTCCACTACCCCTGGCTCGAAGCGGTGCCGGCCCTCGACCGCGCCTTCCGGCCGGCGGATTACGCGGCCGCCACCGGGGAAGTGGCCATCACCCAGCTCGTGTTCGTCGAGGGCAACTGCCGACCCGATGAGGCGCAACGCGAGGTGCAGCTCGTCGAGCGCCTGGCCAGGGCGGAGCCGCGCATCGCCGGTATCATCGCCTTCGCCGATCTCATGCAGCGGTCGGGAGCCGGGGAATCAGGGCTGGAAGAGGCGCTCGATGCGTTGGCGAGCTCGCCCAGGGTCAAAGGCATCCGTCACAACATCCAGGGGCAGCCTGCCGGATTCTGCCTGCAGCCGGCGTTCGTGCGGGGGGTCCAAGCGGTCGGCCGTCGCGGGCTCACGTTCGACCTCTGCGTGACGCACGACCAGTTGCACGAAGGCGCCGACCTGGTGCGTCAATGTCCCGACACGCGTTTCGTGCTCGACCATTGCGGCAAGCCGGCGATCCGCACGCGACGGCTCGACCCGTGGCGCGCGGACGTCGCCCGCCTCGCC
>Ga0209238_1000735_pt1 | contig 12048 bp, 11 predicted proteins | sample GraSoi013_1_20cm_FD_185823 | JGI IMG/M metagenome (GOLD analysis project Ga0209238, IMG submission 185823) | Grasslands soil microbial communities from the Angelo Coastal Reserve, California, USA - Sample 10_02_2013_1_20cm (SPAdes) (version 2) | ecosystem: Environmental > Terrestrial > Soil >...
TCTCGTTTGACCGTATTTCACGCTCCGATATCCGGAGGCGTTGTGTCCGACCATCCCGCCGATTCGACACAGGTCTTGACTCCCGGGATCGGGAGCGATTCGAACGCCTCGTTCGGCTAGGTACGCGTTCAGTTCGGCAAGCAGGATCCCGGGTTCGACCGTGACGCAATGCCGGGTCGCGTCGAATCCGAGAATCCGGTTGAAGCGCGTTGTGTCCAGGACAACCCCGGGGCCGATGGCCGCGCCAGATAGGGAGGTCCCTGAGGCACGTGGCGTCAGAGGGATCTGGAGGTCACGGCATACCCGCAGGATGGCGAGGACGTCCGCCTCGCTCGCGGCGAATACGACCGCGCGCGGTTCCACGGCACACGGACTCGCGTCCGTCGAATAGGCGTGCCGACTCCCCTCGTCCGTTCGGACCTTTTCGGCTCCGAGCGCGAGGGTGAGCGAACGACCGAGTGTCGCCTCATCCGTGGATGCCATTCTGTCGGCCAGCGAATCCATGGGGGCGTTTCTCACTTTCGGGAGCGTTGGTCGGTCGCACGGGGAACAACGTTTATCTCGGCCGTCGTCTTCGAATGATTCCGTGCCGATCAACCAGGAGCGGGTCCGAAAGTTGATGGAGCACGGGTTAACGGAGTATCAGGCCCGCGTGTATCTCACGCTCCTCGACCTCGGCGCGGCGACCGCGAGCCAGATTTCGCCCCTGTCGAAGGTCCCGCGAACCCGGATCTATGGAACGATGCAACAGCTCCACCAGAAAGGGCTCGTGCAGATCCTACCGGAGACCCCGCTGCGGTACGAACCGGTCGCGTTTGACGCCTACCTGCGGGCCCTCGGCGAGGACCTCCGATCGCGCGCGAAGCAGATCGACGCGGGCCTCGACTCCCTGGCACGGGAGTTCGCCATCAACGCCCAACGGGAGCCAGAGTCCGTCGGTCGGTTCGAGGCCATCTACGGGCGGAAGAATGTCCGGGAGCGCTTGCTCCGGATGTACGCGATCGCCTCGCGGGAGGTGATCGGGATCGGGACGACGAGGAGTCCGGGTCGGATCCTCGGGGCGTTTCGGCCCAGCATCGTCGAGAAGGCGACGCAGGGAGTGCGATTGAAATACGCCTTTTGCTTCACGCCCGAGAACCGCGATGACGTCCGAATGCTCCTGAAGCACGCCGAGGTCCGTCACATCGACTTCCTGATGCCCGTCTACATGCACAACGTGGATGGGAAGGAGTTCCTCATGAGCCATCCCATCCCGGACGACGATTCTTCCTACCGAGGCGATGACATCGCGATCTGGACAAACGATCCCGCGATCGCGGACGCAATGTCGGAGATGTCCGAGCGGATCTGGGAGATGGGGAAGCCGGCGGCCGACGTGCTCGAGGAGCCGCGACCGGCAAAACGAGTGGCCCTCACGCGCCCTTGAACGTCATCCTCTCGATGAGTCGGGTAAGATCCGTCCGCGGCTCGCCGTTCGGCCCCGCGATCGACTGCAACGCCGGCGGGCTCTCCATGTAGGTCGGGACGCGTTGCATGATCCGTTCCTCGAACGTGGGGACGTGTTCGCTCTTGAAGAACACGCCGATCGGGATGCGATCCCCCCACTCTAGCGCCTTCTCCAGCGCCTGCGTGGCCTTCTTCTCGAGCTCGGACGGTTCGTGGACGACCGGATCGTAGCCTTCGTCCTCGAGCTTGTAGACCCGCGGAAGCGATCGGCCGTTGTTCGTCTCCTTCCGATCTTCGCCGCCGTACCATTCCTTCGTGTTGATGTCGTTGTACGTCGGGCAAGGTTGCAGGACATCGAGGAAGGCGTACCCCTTGTGCTCGATTCCCTGCTTCAGGAGCGAGACCAGGTGCTTGATATCGTAAGAATATCCACGGCCGACCCAGGTCGCACCCGCGGCCAGGGCAAGCCAGATCGGATTCACCGCGTCGTTGATGTTCGGGTGCGCCAAGGACTTCGTCTGGACGCCGAGCTTGAGGGTCGGCGCCGCCTGTCCCTTCGTGAGGCCGTACACGCCGTTGTCATGGATCACGTACAACATGTCCAGGTTCCGCCGGCCCGCATTCACGAAGTGACCGCCGCCGATTCCGAGACCGTCTCCGTCCCCGCTGAGACACAGGACCTTCAGTTGCGGGTTCGCGAGCTTCACCCCAGTCGCGTACGGGAGCGCCCGCCCGTGCAGGGTGTGCACCCCATACGTCTTCACGTAGTGGATCGTCTTCGCGGAGCAGCCGATCCCCGAGACGATCGTCACGCGGTGCGGCTCCATCCGAAGTTCGGCGAGGGCCATCTGGATCGTCCGAAGGATCCCGAAGTCCCCGCATCCCGGACACCAGTCGTTGTGGACCTCCGTCGCAAAGTCCGACGGCTTCATCACCTGTTCAAGCGCCACGGGTCAGCACCGTCCTCTTCTCGGCCTTGCCAGCGAGCACGGAACGAAGGGCGTCGTACAACTCCGTGTTCGACATCGGCCGACCGTTGTATTTCAGGATGAAATGGGTCATCTCGATCCCCGTGTGTTCGCGAACGACGCCGGCCAACTGGGCGCCGAAGTTCATCTCGAGGCCGATGCGCCGCTTCGCCTTCGCCAAGAACTTCCGAACTCCGTCGACGGGGAACGGGTTGATCAGCCGCATGTGGAGATAGCCAATCTTTGCACCTTCCGCCCACAGGCGGTCCAGCGCGTCGAGGACGGCCCCCTTCGTCGAACCCCATGAGACAATCACGGTGCCGGCGTCCTTCGGGCCGAAGTAGTTCATCTTCACATCGGCAGGGATCTCGCGAGCCGCCAGGTCCAACTTCGCGAACCGCTTCTCCATCATGGCGTTCCGCAGGCCGGGATCCTCCGTGATGTGCCCCATCTCATCGTGCTCGTCCCCGGTGTTCCAGAAAATCGTTCCTTCCTGTCCGAGCAACGCACGAGGGGACACAGGTCCGTTCCCGAGGTCGAACCGCTTGTACGGGTCCTCCTTCGAGTAGCCGTTGTTCGCGAGGGCGAGGGCACCGCGTTCGATCCGAAGATCGGAGAGGTCCGGCGGCGCGATCGTCGCATAGCTGTTCGCGAGGGCCTTGTCGACCAAGTGGATGACGGGCATCTGGTATCGCTCCGCATAATTGAACGCGAGAAACCCGTCTCGGATGCACTCCTCGAAGTCGCCGGACGCGAGGACGATCCGCGGGCTTTCGCCGTGCCCCGCGTGCAATGCGAACCGGAGGTCGCCCTGTTCGTGCCGCGTCGGCATGCCCGTGCTAGGACCGGCCCGCTGGTAGAGCGTGATCACAAGGGGGACCTCATTGATCGAGGCCCATCCGATCCCCTCCATCATCAGGGAGAAGCCGGGCCCCGACGTCGCGGTGGCAGACCGGGCTCCCGTCAAGGCGGCCCCGGTGGCCATCGTGACCGCGGCGATCTCGTCCTCGGTCTGCACGACCAACATGGAAGCGCCCTTCTCCTTGCCACCGGTTTCCGGGACCAGGCCATGGCCGTTCAGGTCGAGGATTTCGTTCTCCTCGAGGAACTCGCTCTCGTCGGAGGCGGGAGTAATCGGGTAGTATGTCTGGAACCGCATGCCTCCATAGAGCTTGCCCAAGGCGGTCGCCTGGCTGCCCGTGAGGAACAACCGAGGCTCCTTCTGAGCCACCTTCTCAAGGCGATACCGGAAGTCCGGGACGAGCGATCGCGCGAGTGCGTACGCTTTCTGTGCGCCCGCGGCGTTCATGTTCACGATCTTGGCCTTCGCCCGGAAGACCTCCTCGAGGGAACCCCGCATCATCGCGAAGTCGAACCCGAGCAAGCCGAAGGACGCGCCGACCGCGAGCATGTTCACGACCCGCGAGATCTTGCTCAGCTGGTCGACCTGAAACTCGTCGGCGATTTGCTCGAGGAGCTCCTTGAACGGAATGGGCACGAGGGCGACGCCCCGTTGCTTGGAGGCGGCCAGCATGTCGTCCAGCGTCTCGCCGACGCCATGCGAAATGAGATAGGTCTTGAGGTCGGCGGCTAGCCGCTTCTCGATCGTCGGGATATCCGAGAGTCGAGTCTTGGCCAACGACGGATCGTAGACGATGGCCCCGTCATCCGTGACCGCCCGGGCATGGCGGAACAACGTCTCCGCCTCGAATGTCGCGAGGACATTCACCGCATCGATGTGGGACCGTACCAGATTCGTGTGGGCACGGAGGGCAAAGTAGGAATGCTCTCCCATGATGTTTGAATAGAACTCGCGCTTGCCGAAGACGTTCAGGCCGCCGGCGGCACACGCCCGCGCGAAGACGTTCGCGGACGAATCCACGCCGCTCCCTTGCGGACCTCCAATGAGCCACGAAAGATCGTTGACTAGAATCGGGGGAGACATGGATCCCTCACGCGGACGCCGAAAGGCGGGAGCCTTCTTGGGGATTTAGCAATTCCCGACGAATTCCGCACCCGGATTCGACCACACAAATGGGACGCAAGCGCACCTTATCAAACCTTTCCTCCCGGTTCTGTCGAACGCGAATCGGACGTCGACGAACTAGGGAGAGAGTTGGTTCCCCGTGCCAACCTTCGGCGCGCGACCGCGTGGCAGAGTGAGCTGTTGCATGAACCCTTCCATGAACTGGAAGCGGTTGCGCAACGTCACCTCGCTCACGCCCGCAATTTTCGCGATCGCCTTTTGCGGACGGCGTTCCCCGGAGGCCAAGGAGGCCAAATAGATGGCGGCCGCGGCGGTGCCCGACGGCGAGAGCGACATCGAGTTGTCGATCTTCTCCAGCTCCTTCAGAATCTTCTGTGATTCCGCCTCCACCGTGATGCTCAAACCGAGTCGAGAACAGAAGCGGCTCACGTAGTCAGACGGCCGGGATGGGGGGACGCGCAACGTGAGCGTGCGGAGCAGCGCACCATACGCTTTTCCGATCGTCTTCTTCCGGACGCCGGTCACCTGCTGCAGCTCATCGAGAGTCCGAGGCACCCCATCGATCCGGCATGCGGCATATACCGCGGCAGCCACGATCGCCTCGATGGAGCGCCCCCGCACGAGGCCTTTTTCGAGCGCCTTCTTGCAGATGAAACCGGCTTCGTCCTTGACGGGCCGCGGCAGGCCCATCAGGGAGGCCACGCGATCCAAGGATCGGATCGTCTCGGGAAGGCTCCGCTCGCCGGGACGAGAATGGCCCGAATGCCGCTGGAGCTTCCGCATGCGGTAGAATTTCTCTCGTTCCCGGAGAGGAATTGTGTTCCCCCGGGCGTCTCGGTTCGCAAGGGGGATAACCGTGGTAAGGCCGGACGCGCCCGCGACGGAGCTTCGAGGGGCGCCGGTCCGGGCGAGCCGGTCGTTCTCTTCGACCGAATAGGCAGCCCACTCGGGCCCTTCGTCGATCGCACTCTCGCTGATCACAAGGCCACAGGAATCGCAGACTAGCTCTCCGCGCGCATAGTCGCGCACGAGGTGCTCGCTGCTGCACTCGGGACAGACCCGGTCTTCTTCGACCACCGGATCCGCCGGCGTCGTGGTTGGCATGGGCTACTTCCCTTGCCCGCGGTGGGTCTTCAGGTCGCCTAAATATAACGCGTTTATATTATACCTTGTCACCGTGCTCAGTGACAACTTACGGGTAACCGTTTGGATAGGGAGAGGAGGGAGACCGTCGGGACGAGACACGTCCTAATGCCCGGTGACGACCTCGTGGGGGCCGTCGAAGGGCTTTGGGCGTGTCGAAGCCACGACCCTGGCCCGGCTTTGGACCGTACCGCTCCAAGCCTCCATCGAGGTACGTACGCATCATTGACAAGCTTAATGTTCCTCTTGTTCTGTCGTCCGAACGCACATCCTATGACCGACTACCGCGTCGAAAAGGACTTCCTGGGAGAACTGAAGGTTCCGAAGGAGGCCTACTGGGGCGCCCAGACGCAACGAGCCATCGAAAACTTCCCGATCAGTGGGATCCGCTTCGGGCGGCGCTTCATCTACGCGCTCGGCCTGATCAAGATGGCCGCGGCCCAGACGAATATGGAGCTCGGTCTCCTCGACTCGAAAATCGGGAAGGCGATCGTCCAGGCGTGCCAGGAGGTCATGGACGGCAAGCTGGATGCCCAGTTCCCGCTCGACGTCTTCCAGACCGGGAGCGGCACGTCGACGAACATGAACGCGAACGAGGTGATCGCGAACCGCGCGAATGAGATCCTCGGTCACCCGCTCGGTGAAAAAGGGCCCGTCCATCCGAACGACCACGTGAACATGGGCCAGTCCTCGAACGATGTGATTCCGACCGCGATTCACGTCGCGGCGCTGATGGAGATCGACCACAACCTCCTCCCCGCTCTCCGCGAACTCGAGGATAGTTTGGCGAAGAAGGCGAAGGAGTTCGATCCGATCGTGAAGTCGGGACGCACCCACTTGATGGACGCGACCCCGATTCGACTCGGTCAGGAGTTCTCCGGGTACCAGTCCCAGATTGACCACGGGATCCGACGTGTCTCCTCCTGCCGGGCGGCACTCGCGGAGCTGGCGATCGGAGGGACCGCCGTTGGAACCGGGATCAACGCGCACCCGGAGTTCCCTGGGCGCGTCGTCGAAAAGATCAGCGCGGCCACGAACACGAAGTTCCGTGTCGCGGAGAACCACTTCGAGGCGCAGGCGTCGCAGGACGCCCTCGTCGAGGCGAGCGGGGCGATTCGGACCGTCGCCGCGTCGATGATCAAGATCGCGAACGACCTCCGGTGGCTGGGCTCGGGGCCTCACACGGGCCTGAGGGAGCTCAATCTTCCTCCGGTCCAGCCCGGTTCGTCGATCATGCCGGGGAAGGTGAATCCGGTCATCCCCGAGGCGGTCATGCAGGTGGGCGTCACGGTGATCGGCAACGATGTCGCGATCGCGGTGGCAAACTCCCACTCCAACCTCGACCTGTGCACGATGATGACGGTGATGTCACAGCGCCTCTCGCAGAACATCGAACTGCTCGCGAACGTGTCTCGTGTATTCGCGCTTCGATGCATCGAAGGGATCAGCGCGAACATCGACGTGCTGCAGCGGTACGCGGAATCGAGCCCCGCCATTGCCACGACCCTGAATCTCCTGATCGGGTACGAGAAGGCCGCGGAAATCGCGAAGGAGTCGGGCCGGACCGGGAAGACGGTGAAACAACTCGTGATCGAGAAGGGCATTCTGTCGGCGGAGGAAGCGGAAAAGGTATTGGACCCCAGGCACCTCACGACCCCGAGCAAGGATCTGCTCGGGGGCGGTGGCGGCTGACCGATCGACGAGTGAAGAATCCCTCGGAAATCGTGGTGTTGTTCAAGACTCACCTGCGCGCTGGCGCTGACAAGGAAGAGTACGCAAAGACGTCACGCCGGATGCACGAGCTCGTCGAAACCATCCCCGGTTTCATCTCGATTAAAGGGTACACGGGGGAGGACGGCGACGAGATTGATATCGTCCGCTTCAAGACGGAGAAGGCGCTTGAGGCATGGCGGACGCAAGCCGAGCATCAGGCGACGCAGCAACGTGGGCGTAAGGAGTTCTACGACCATTATTGGGTCCAGGCTTGCCGGGTGTTCCGCGAATACGAGTTCTGGTTGGGGCCTCACCCGGATTGAGGGGGAGCCTGACGGTCATCCGCCGGTGAGCTTCGCGGTATCAATCTGGGCTCGTTGGAGCCGCCCGGAATAGTCCACGTAGATCGTCTTCCAATAGGTGAACTCGTCGAGGGCCGTCGTCCCTGCCTCCCGGGTATCGGTAGGTCCGGTCTCCTTCACACCGCCGAACGGCAATTGGACCTCCGCCCCGATGGTCGGGGCATTGACGTAGGTGATACCCGCTTCAAGCTCCTGCATTGCGCGGAACGCCCACCGCAGGTCATTCGTGTAGAGCGATGAGCTGAGGCCGTACTTGACGGAATTCGCAATCGCGACGGCGTCGTCGAAATCCTTCGCTTTCAGGACGCTGAGGACGGGGCCGAAGATCTCCTCCAGCGCGAGGCGCTTCCGGCGGTCGACCGCAAAGACGGTCGGGGCGATGAAGAACCCTTTGTCGTATACACCTCCGGCGAGCTTTTTCCCGCCCGTGATCAGAGTGTCCCCCTCCTTCCGGCCAATCTCGATGTATTCGAGTACCTTCTTCTCCTGGTCCGCGGAGGCCACCGGACCCATGTCCGTCTTTTCATCGATCGGATTGCCGACCCGTAGTTTCTCAGCCCGTTTCGCGAGATCGTCCAAGACCTGGTCGTAGATTTTCTGATGGACGATGAGACGCGAAGACGCGGTGCACCGTTGTCCCGCCGTTCCAAAGGCGCCGAACATCACACCGTCCATGAGGAGGTCGAGGTTCGCGTCGTCCATCGCGATGATCGGATTCTTGCCTCCCAACTCGAGTCCGACTTTGATCATCTTCTTCGCCGCGGTCTCGTACACGTGCCGACCGGTGTCGACACCGCCCGTGAAGGAGATGACCCGAATGTCGGGATGAGCCACGAGCCCGTCCCCAACGACGGAGCCGCTCCCGGTCAGCAGGTTCACCACACCTGGCGGAAATCCCGCTTCGTCGAGCACCTCGACGAACTTCGCCGCACACAGGGGGGTGAGGCTCGACGGCTTGAGGACGAAGGGACATCCCGCGATCAACGCGGCCCCGCTCTTCCACGCGGGAATCGCCATCGGGAAGTTCCATGGCGTGATCAGGCCGACCGGGCCGACCGGGATCCGGACGGTCAGGCACATCTTGTTCGGCAACTCGGACGGGACCGTCTCGCCGAACATCCGGCGGCCCTCGCCCGCGGCGTACTCATAGAAATCGATCACTTCCTGGACGTCGCCACGGCCTTCGGCGATCACCTTTCCCATTTCCGTCGTGACGACTCGCCCCAGTTCCTCTTTCTTCCGTCGAAAGATCCGGGCCGCCTCGAGGAGAATCTCACCGCGCCGTGGGGCCGGGGTCTTCCGCCATTTCTCGAATGCCCCCTTCGCGGCATGAGCCGCCCCACCCAATTCGTCGTTCGTCGCGAGTGGGAACGTGGCAAGGACTTCGCCAGTCGCCGGGTTCCGAGTCTCGAACCGCTTGCCCTCGGACGTCCTCCATTTCCCGTCGATGAACAGTCCGTACTCCTGGACCATGGGCCTCGCCCGTGTGCGTGTCAAGGTCCCACGAGGCTAATACCTTACTCCCTGCCTCGGGCGACGCGACCCGTTCGAACGAGCCCGAGGTTCGCTTAGACCGTGCGTTTCAGAATGGCGACGGCCGCCCTTCGAAGATCGTCCGCGATGACGTCCGGTGACCAGGGATGCACGTCCGCCTCGAATCGCTTCCGCCAGGATGGAGGACCGACCCAGGCGGTGTGGCATCCGAAGGCGCGGCCGGTCTGCACATCGAGCGGCTTGTCGCCGACCATCCAGGCGTTCCTCGGACGCACGCCGAGATCGCGCGCGGCGGCGAGGAGCATCCCGGGGCGCGGCTTACGGCAGGCGCACTCCGAGAGCACGTGATGTGGACAATAGTAGATCTCGGAAATCCGGATCCCTTCCTTCCGAAGGGAAGCAAGCATGCGGTCGTGGATTCGCCTGAGCTGGCGTTCGGGCACCAACTTCCACCCGGACGCATCCTGGTTCGTCACAATCACGAGGCGCCAACCATGCTCCTGGAACAATCGCATGCCCGCAATCGCACCGGGCAGAAACTCAAACTGCTTCGGAGTGCGGACGTATCCCGGGCGTCCGCGATTAATCACGCCGTCACGGTCTAGCAACACGGTCGGGACGCTGGCCGGTTTCGTCCTCTCCGACAACCCGTGGCGCTTCACGTGCAACGCTCGCCGGGCCACCGGAGATTGCAAGAAGAAGTCGACGAGTCCCCACTTCGCGAATGGGTTGCGGGTCAGGGCCAGTCCCTTGTCCACTGTGAACCAAGCCGCCTCCTCGATCTCGTCCGCCTTGAGTCGAAAACGATCCGACTTGAGATGACCTTTGTACACGAAGCCCAACGTGTACGCTGGCTTTCCCGGAAATCCGGACACGTAGACGTTCAGGAGACCGTCGAGCACGACCTGGGTCCCGATCTCCTCCTTCGCCTCCCGTTCGACCCCTGCCTCGGGCCCCTCTCCATAATCCATGAAACCGCCGGGGATGTTCCAATGCCCTTTCGAATATCCGCGCACGGCCTTGACCATCAACACCCGCGGTCCTTTCGAGAGGATGACTTCGGAGACGCAACGGATCATCGTCGTGTAGATCGCGCGTTTCACGAGCGGGTCGACGTCGGTCCGTTCGAACACGGAATCCCGTCCCATCCACTCTTCGGGATGGTGATCGAGCCGCGGCGTGCGCTTCACGACACGGTCCTCGCCGAAGTCCATGACGCCGTTCGGATCCGTGCGGAACGGGAGGCTCTCTTCCCCTCGGGGAAAGCGATATTTACCGCGGTCCCGGACCAGGAAGACCTGCCCGTCCGTCTCGACGAACACGTGCTCGCGGCTCCGCCTCTTGGCCATTCATCCCAACCATGCCTGTGGGCCGTATTAAATGCTCACGGGGAGCCACCCGCGAACCCGTGTCTCAATCGGCCAGATCGATCCGAGATCTCAGTCTCGAACTTTTGACGCGATCGAGACACCATCGCGGAGCGGCACGATCGTCGCAATCATCCGCGGGTCTTTCGCCAACCGCTCGTTGTAGGTTCGGATCGCCGTTGTCTCTGCGGACTGGACCTTCCGGGCCACGTCCCCACTCCACAAGACGTTGTCCGTCACCAAAAGCCCGCCGATTCGGAGCCGCTCGATACACGGCTCGAGGACCGCGGGATAGCCGGCCTTGTCGATGTCGTTGAAGATGAAGTCGAATGGGCCCTTGAGGTCGCGAAGGATTCGATCTGCGGACCCCACCAGGATTCGCACCTTCGGCGCAACGCCCGTCTTCTCGAAATTTTTCTGAGCGAGAGCCGCGGTCTCGGCATCGTGTTCGACCGTCACGAGTTCTCCCCCGTCGGCGAGGGCGCGGGCCAGCCAGGTCCCCGAGTATCCGATCGCGGTACCGAGTTCCAGGATTCGCTTGGCCCGAACCGACCGCGCGAGGATATGGAGGAAACTCCCCTCGGCCGCGCCGACGATCGGCCAGTCGTCCTTCATGCCCTGCTTCTCGACCGCCATCAGCGCGGCATCGCCGCGGTTCGCGAGGTCATCCATGTACTTGTCAATCTCGTCGTATACGATCCCCGGAGGCAATCGATCACCGTGCGACGGAGCGCGGTTCGCGGGCATGAACCTTCCCCGCGTCGTTGACAAACGCTTATCCCGGCGAAGGCCTCATCGCGCTGCGGGATGGGACCCATGTGCAAGCTTACGAAGACGGACAGCGCCGTCCTGTCGTGGTATCTCGAGACGAAATATGTGAATGAAATCGCGGAGCGCGGTTACGCGCTCGCCCCGAATCTGGACGTGCCGGCGCCGTCGCGCACGAAGCTCACTCGTTGAGGGGTGCGCTGACCCCGGGCCGGCTCACCCCGTCCAGATCGTCCGCCCGGCGTTCCATCTGGTCTGCCTTCGACCGGAGGTGCCGACAGCGCTCCTCTAGGTGGTTTGCCTTCAACCGCGCCTTCGCGGCCCGGTGTCGGAGCTTGGCCGCCTTCGCGCGATCCTTCAGCTCGTGCTCGGGTCCCCGCCGGGCGGACCGCGGAAAGACCGGCCGCGTCTCCGGTGGCGGAGTCGCTGACGGCGGTACAGGGTGCTCGGGCCCGGGCTCCATGGTCGTCTCGAACGCGGATTCGGACATAAGAGTTGCGCCCGGGACCTCACAACCCGAAAATACCGGCATATCCATCGGCGGCTCCGTGAAGGTCTTCGTCGAGGCGCATGGTTGCACGCAAAATTACGGAGAGGCGCGCCTCATGCAGGAGGCGTTGGTCGGCCAAGGCCACGGCGTCGTCACGTCCGAACACGATGCCGACGCCCATGTTCTCGTCACGTGCACCGTCGTCGAAACGACGGAGCGGAAGATGATCCGCCGCATGACCGAGTTGGCGGCGTACGGGAAACCCCTCATCGTCGCAGGCTGCATGGCGGCGGCCCAGCGGCAACGAGTC
>Ga0209238_1000736_pt1 | contig 12046 bp, 12 predicted proteins | sample GraSoi013_1_20cm_FD_185823 | JGI IMG/M metagenome (GOLD analysis project Ga0209238, IMG submission 185823) | Grasslands soil microbial communities from the Angelo Coastal Reserve, California, USA - Sample 10_02_2013_1_20cm (SPAdes) (version 2) | ecosystem: Environmental > Terrestrial > Soil >...
CGGCACACGCCTTCGCCTCCTGCAGCCGAGCGCCGAGGCGAAGCAGGCCGGCGAGCCGGATCCACGCAGCGGGCGCGGCCGGATCCAGTTCGATGGCCTGCCGAAACGCGAGCTCGGCTTGTGCCGCGAGGCCCTGCTTCGAAAGCAGCTCGCCCAGCCTCACCCACAGCGCTGCATCCCTCGGCCCCAGCGCGCTCGAGCGTTGCGCCAGTTTGCCGGCTTGTTCGCTATTGCCGAGCGCCATGTGCGCTTCGGCGAGCGCGAGCAGGGCCTGCGGCGAGCGCGGCTGCAGCCGTACACATTCCTCCAGGTGCGGCAGCGCGGATTGCGCTGAACCCGTCTCGAGCAGCAAGCTGCCAAGCTGTTCGCGCGAGCGCACATCGGCGGGAGCGAGCTCGACCGCGCGCTTCGCGCAGCCGATGGCTTCCTCCATCGCCCCATCCTTGCGCAATGCCGCGGCGAGAAGCGCCACTAGGCGCGGGTTGCTCGCGTCCTGCTCAAGCGCCCGGCGGCCGATGCGCAGGGCAAGCCCCGGGTTGCCGAGGCGCAGCTCCTCGTGCGCCAGCTCTGCCAATGACCGATGGCGCTTCTTCAGCCGGAAGAAATTGCGCAGCCGCAGAACCAGCTCACGCTGCAAGGCGTGGCGAGCCTCGCGCGGCATGCCGAGCTTGCGATACACAGCGCCGAGGTTGGCGTAAGCGACTGCATGGTCGGGCCGCAGCCCGGTGGCGCGGCGGTAGCTCTCGGCGGCGCGCGCGGGATCGCCTTGCGCGAAAAACGCGGTGCCGAGGTCGTTGTGCGCTTCAGCGAAATCGGGCTTGAGCCGGATAGCGCGGCGATAGGCGGCGACCGCCTCGGGCAGCGCGCCGCGGTCCTGGTAGACGTTGCCCAGGGTGCTGTGGAAAACCGCCACCTTGCCGTTCGCCTGGATCGCCTGCTTCAGACGAGCTTCGGCGGCGGCCAGATCGCCGTCGCGGTAGTGCGCGGCGCCGAGCAGGAACAGCGCGTCCGCATCACGCGGATCGCGGCGCAGCGCTTCTTCGGCGCACTGCAGCGCTTCGCTGGCGCGCCCGCGAGCGAGCCATTCGCTGCCCTGCAGGATCAGATCAAGCGATTGCAACAGGTGAAAGCTCGGCGCCCGCGGCGTTCCCCAGGCGGATATCGCCGCCTTCGCTGCCCTTGGTGTAAGCCCGGGCTTCCCATAGCAGGTCGGGGTGGCTGTTCGCTGCGGAGATGAAAAGCTCGGCCCAGAATGGTGGCGGCCTTACGGTGCAATGCGCGTTCTCGCCGTTCGGCAAGCGCTTCACCGCGGGGTGGCAGGCGATGCTGGCAAACACGAAGCGGCGAGCAAAGCCGAACAGCTCGGCGATGATCCAGGCGAGGTCGGCCTCGGGACAGTGCTCCAGTACATCGGTGCAGATCACGCCGTCGAACAGCCCTTGCGGCGCCCTCGAAAAAGGCTCGTAGGCCGGGTCGAAGCAGACGATGCGCTCGACCCCCCAGTATTCCTGCACGCTTTCCCAGCGCGCGACGCCGTTCTCGGCAAGCCGCAGCGGCCGATACTGGCTGCCTTTGCCGCTGCCGTAATCGAGAATCGAGCGCGCGCCGGTCTGCGCCACCAGCCGGCGCACGTGGTGCGCCTGGGGCAGCAGGCTGCTGCCGGGAAACGTGTGCTCGGGAGCGATGCTCCGCATGAGCTCGCCGCGCGCGTGCATCTCGCGGTAGAGCTCGAGCAAGCGCCGGTAACGAGCGCTCGGATTCTGGCGGCTGTGCGTGGCGGCAACCCTGCCCATGAGGCGCAATTTTAGTGAATTATCCAACTTGTAAGGCGAGCGGAAACAAGCTAAGTTGCCCGGCAGCATGGCGATTCCAGGCTCGACGACCGAACCGGTACGCGCCGCGGGCCGTCCGCAGCGGCTGCGGCTCGGCGACATCCTGGTGGCGCAGAAAGTCATCTCGCAGGAACAGCTCAAGCTCGCGCTCGACGAGCAGAAGCGCTCCGGCCGCCGGCTCGGCCGCGCGCTCGTCGACATGGGGTTCACCGCCGAGCTCAATATTGCCCAGGCGCTGGCGCGCCAGCTCAACGTCGGCTTCGTCGACCTCAAGCATCACAACTTCAAGGCGAATGTCGCGCTGAAGCTTCCCGAGAGCTCGGCACGCCGCTTCCGCGCTCTAGCGCTGGAGGAACGCGGCGCGAAGATGCTGGTCGGCATGGCCGATCCCACCGATTTGTTCGCCTTCGACGAGCTCTCGCGCATCCTGAAGAAGGACATCGAGCCGGTGGTGGTGGCCGAGAGCGAAATCGCGCTGGCGCTGGACCGGGTGTACCGCCGCACCGAGGAAATCAGCGGCCTCGCCAAGGAGCTGCACCAGGATCTCGGCGAAAACCTGGTCGACTTCGGCGCCGGCGCCCTCGATGCCGCCCTCGGCGCGGAGGACGCGCCGGTCGTCAAGCTGCTGCAGTCGCTGTTCCAGGACGCCACGCAGGTGGGGGCCTCGGACATCCATATCGAACCGCAGGAAGACAAGCTGCGCATCCGCATCCGCGTCGACGGCCACCTCCAGGCGCAGACGGAGACGGAGCCGCGCGTCGCCGCGGCGCTCGCCCTGCGGCTCAAGTTGATGGCCGGGCTCGACATCTCGGAAAAGCGCCATCCGCAGGACGGCCGCTTCAACGTGCTGGTGCGCCAGCAACCGGTCGACGTGCGCATCTCCACCATGCCGACGCATTACGGCGAGTCGGTCGTCATGCGCCTGCTCAACCGGCAAAGCGGGCTGCTCGGGCTGGAACTGCTCGGCATGCCGGCCCCGATGCTGCAGCGTTTCAGGGAAATCATCCACCGGGTGAGCGGCATGGTGGTGGTCACCGGGCCCACCGGCAGCGGCAAGACCACCACGCTTTATGCGGCTCTCAATGAGCTCAATTCCACGGCGCTAAAGATCATCACCGTCGAGGATCCGATCGAGTACCGGGTCGCCGGGCTGAACCAGGTCCAGGTCAACGAGAAAATCGATCTCACCTTCTCCTCCGTGCTGCGCTCGGCACTGCGTCAGGACCCCGACGTGATGCTGATCGGCGAGATGCGCGATACCGAAACCGCCCAGATCGCCATGCGCGCGGCCATTACCGGCCACATGGTGCTCTCGACGCTGCACGTGCGCGAAGCGGCGAGCGCGCCGGTGCGGCTCCTCGACATGGGGGTGCCGCGCTACATGGTGGCGACCTCGTTGCAGGCGGTGATCGCGCAGCGGCTGATCAGGCGGATCTGCGAGAGCTGCGCCGAGGACTACTCGCCCACGCCGCAGGAGCGGCGTTTCGTCGAAGCGGGGTGGAGCGGCACGGGAAAGAGCGGCTACAGGAAGGGCAAGGGCTGCACGCATTGCGCCGGTAGCGGTTACCGCGGCCGCATCGGAGTCTACGAGATGCTGGAAATGACCCCGCGGCTGGTCGAGGCCACCGCCAAGGAGGACGTGAGCGCTTTCGCGCGCATCGCGGAAGAAGAAATGGCGGGGCACAGCTTCGCGCACCACGCCGCTGAACTGGCAGCCAGCGGGCGCACCACCTTGAACGAGGTCATGCGCATCAGCCAGTCCGAGGAATAGCGTGCCCGAGTTCGCCTACCAGGGGCGCAATGCCCGCGGCGAGCTGGTCAAGGGGATGCTGGAAGGCGCCAGCAGCAGCGCAGTCGCCGATCAGCTGTTCAGCACCGGCATCACGCCGGTGCATATCAACGAAGCAAAAGCCGCGGCTGCCCTCGCCGTCAGCAAGCTCGAGGGGCGCTTCGGCGAACCCAAGGTCGACCTCGCCGATCTCATGCTCCTGTCGCGGCAGATGCATATCCTGCTCAAGGCGGGGGTGCCGATCATCCGGGCGCTTTCGGGGCTGCACGAGTCGGCCACCAATCCGACCCTGCGCCGCACGATCGCCGAAGTGCGCGAGAGCCTGGAATCGGGCAACGAGCTTTCCCAAGCGCTGCGCCGGCATCCCAAGGTGTTCCCCGCTTTCATGGTGAGCCTGGTCCGAGTCGGCGAAGTCACCGGCCTGCTCGACGAGGTGTTCATGCGGCTGTACGAGTTCTTTGCCTTCGAAAAGAAGATGGGCGACGACATCCGCACCGCCCTGCGCTATCCCACCATGGTGATCATCGCGCTGGCGGTGGCGATGTTCATCGTCAATATTTTCGTGGTCCCCGCGTTCGGCAAGATGTTCTCGAGCTTCCATGCCCAGCTTCCGCTCATGACGCGGCTCCTGATCGGCACCTCGGATCTGTTCGTGGGTTACTGGCCGCTGATGATCGTCGGCGCCGTGGCGCTGGTCGCCGCGGCACGGTTTTACGTGCGCAGCGAGAACGGGCGCTTTACCTGGGACGGGCTGAAGCTGCGGCTGCCGGTGGTCGGGCAGCTGATCCACAAGGCGACGCTCGCCAGGTTTTCGCGCGGTTTCGCGCTCGCGGCGAAGAGCGGCGTGCCGATCGTGCAGGGGCTCTCGATCGTGGCCGAGGTCGTGGAAAATGCGTACCTGGAGTCGCGCATCGTGAAGATGCGCGACGGCATCGAGCGCGGCGAGAGCATCCTCAGGACGGCGGTGGCGACCGGCGTCTTCAGCCCGGTGGTGCTGCAGATGGTGGCGGTCGGCGAGGAGACGGGAGAGATCGACCAGCTGATGTCCGAGATCGCCGACATGTACGAGCGCGAGGTCACGATCGAAGTGGAAGGCCTGAGCGCCAAGGCCGAGCCCATCCTGCTCGTGTGCATGGGCATCCTGGTGCTGATCCTCGCGCTGGGCGTGTTCCTGCCGATGTGGGACATGGCGTCGGCTGCAAGGGGAGTCGGTCGTGCCCGATGAGCGTGGCTTCCCGCTCCGCGAGCTGGTCAATCGTCATCGTCATTGTCAGCGTGCTCGCGGCGATCGCGACCGACCGGCTGCTGAAGCTGCGCTTCGAAGCCGAGCGGGTCACGGTAGAGAGCATCGTCGGTGCAATGCGCAGCGCCCTCTACATCGATTTCGCCGCCGCCGCGGCCCGCGGCCAGACCGAGCGCATCGATACCGCCGGCGGCAGCAACCCGATGCTTCGGCTCGGCGGCAAGCCCGGCAGCTACGCCGGCGAGTTTTATGGCCCCGACCCCGCGGTGTTCGCGCCGGGGACCTGGTACTTCGATACCCGCGACCGCGCGATCGTTTATATCGTGCGCTTTCCGGAGCGGTTCGTCACAGGGCTGGACGGGCCGCCGCGCGCGCGTTTCAGCGTCGAGCTCGACTATGACGACATCGACCGCAACGGCCGCTTCGATCCGGGGCGCGACCCGGTGCTCGGCCTGAAGCTGGTGCCGCTCGAGCCCTATTCATGGAGGGAAAGACAATGAAAGCTGCAAGTGCCTTGTTGGTCAGCGTCCTCGGCCAGGCGCTCTACGTCCTGCTGCTGCTCGGCGCTGCGCTTGGCTTGCTGGTGGGCATCATGCTGCTCATCGACAGCCAACGCGTGCTGCGCTGGAATGCGTACCTGAATCGCTGGATCTCGACCGGCGAGTCGCTGCGCGTGCTCGATCAGCCGCACGACCTCAAGCGCATCGTGTACCGCAGGCACCGGATCGTCGGCGTGGTAGTGCTCGCCGCGGCGCTTTACGCACTCGATGTGCTCGTGTTCAACATCCAGACCAGACCCCTGGTGCGCATTTTCCGCGACCTGGCGAACCCCGGAACCCTGGAGCTCTTCGCTGAGGCCGTGCGCCTATTCCTGGTGGCCGGGAACGCGCTTGCCATCCTCGCTGGCATCATCCTGGTCTTCCGCCCCAGCCTGTTCAAAGGCGTCGAGGCATGGACCGACCGGCAATATTCACCGCGCCTGTCGAGCCAGAACCTCGATGAGCCGCGCTACCAGCCGGACGAGTTCGTTCGCGCGCACCTGCGGCTGGCTGGGATCGTGGCCGCAGGCGGCAGCCTGTTCGTATTGCTCAGCTTGGGGGCATCGCGCCTACTCTAGAAAGGGCGAAATACTTTGCAAACAACCGGCGATTGTCCGGCTAAGTGCTTGACAATTAGAAGATCTGTCCGCAGACTGCTCGGGCACGCTAGGGTGTGCGGGGGCTGCGGCTCTCTAACAGAGAAGGGAGAAATAACCATGAGAAGGCAGGAAGAAGGCTTCACGCTGATCGAGCTTGTCATCGTCATCGTGATCCTGGGCATCCTTGCTGCGGTAGCGGTTCCCCGCTACCTGGATCTGACGCAGGCATCCCAGGATGCAACCAAGAGCGCGGGTGTGTCCTCTGTCGGTAGCGCGGTCGCCATTGCTGCGGCGAGGAACCGGGCGACCGCGGGTGCGCCAACTGCGGTGATGGTTCTCGCGGAGTTGCCGGGGGCGACTAGCGCCACGATTGCCGGCGTGTGCAATATCATTCAGGGCAGGGTAAACACTCCATTGCTTGGCGTGGCGCCCGCAGTCATCGATTCTTGCGGTGGTGCGACCACCGTCGCCGGCGTCGGCACGGGGGTTTATTCGTCCTGACGCCCGTAGATCAGCAAGTCTCAACTGTCAGCGGGGCGCCCCAACAGGCGCCCCGTTTTTTTTTGCGGAGATCAAACTGCCCGCGCGCCTGATCGAATCCATTCGCGGACGCATGTTCGCCGGCGCAAGCGCTCCGGGCTGGCTCGCCGTCGACCTTGGCAAGACGCGTGTGCGAGTCGCGCACGTGCGGCCGGGCGGCGAGCGGCCTGAGGTAGAGTTTGCCGAGGAGCGGGATTGGGACGCCGCGGACCCGAAGTCGCTGGAGCGCGTGGCGCGTGAATTCGACGCGCGGCGCTTCCGCTGCACGACCCTGCTGAAGCCCGCGGACTACCAGATCCTGCTGGTCGAGGCCCCGGCGGTCACGCGCGAGGAGCTCAAGCCGGCGCTGCGCTGGCGCATCAAGGACATGCTGGAGTATCCCGTCGAGGACGCCACCATCGACGTGCTCGACGTGCCGGTGCCGCCCAACACCGCGCAGCGCGCTCATTACATGTACGCCGTGGCGGCGCGCAACGAGACCATCCGCACCACCGTGGAACGATTTCAGAAAGCCGGCCTGCCCCTGGCGGTGATCGACATCCCCGACATGGCGCAGCGCAACGTCGCCGCGCTCTATGAGAGCGAGCAGCGCGGCGTGGTCGCCGTGACTTTCGACGCGCACGGCATGCTGCTCACGGTCAATTTTGCCGGCGAGCTGTATCTGTCCAGGCGCCTCGAGATCAGCGACAGGCAGCTTGTCGAGTCGAGCGGCGAAGAGCGTGTCAGCTCGCTCGATCCAGCGCTGGTTCTGGAGTCGAGCGGCGAACAGCGTGCCAGCCTGCTCGATCGAGTGCTGGTGGAGACGCAGCGCTCGCTGGACCATTGTGAGCGGACCTACCCCTTCTTTTCGATGGGACGCGTAGTCCTCGGTCCGCTGCCCAAGGAGATCGGTCTGCGCGAGCACCTGGCGTCCCATCTGTATCTGCCGGTCGAGCCGATGGACCTTGGCCAGACGCTGAGCCTGCCCCAGGACGCCGCTGCCTGGGGGGCTGCGGAGCGGACGAACTGGCTGAAGGTGATCGGCGCCGGGTTGCGCATCGAGGAGAACGCGCCCTGAGCCAGCAGATCAATCTCTACAGCCCGCTCGCCCGCAAGCAGAAGAAGGGGTTTTCCGCGGTATCCATACTCGCGGCGATCGGCTTGGTCGTGCTCGGCGTCGCGGTGGTTTATTTTTACCTGTCTGCGCAGACCTCGCAGCTCGAGGCTCGGGCCCTGGAGTCCGGCCGGCAACTGAAAGAGGAGCTCGAGCGGCTGAGGGCCTACAGCGCGCAGGAAGCACCCGAAGTGCGCGCCAAATTGCTGGCCGAGCGCAGGAAGAAGCTGGAGAGCGCATACGCCGAGCGCACGCAGGCGCTGGAGGCCATGGACAAGGGGGTGCTCGGAAGGACCGAAGGGTACTCCAGCGTTCTACGGGCGCTGGCAAGGCTCGCCGTGGACGGCGTATGGCTCACACGAGTCCGCTTGTCCGATGAGCCGGGCGAAGCTTCCATCGCCGGGCGCGCCACCCGGCCCGAGCTGGTGCCTCCCTATCTGGAGCGCCTGCGCCGGGAGGAAAGGTTGCGCGGCCAGGATTTCTCGACCCTCGAAATTACGCGCCCGGCCCCGGCGCAGGCGTCCGCCGCGCCCGCGGCGCAGGCGCGATTCGTCGAGTTTGTGCTGTCATCAGGGGGCGGAGAGGCAAAGAAATGAGCTTCGACTGGAAAGCCTGGATTGCGCGGATCGACGACATGAGCCTGCGCGAGCGGGCGATGCTGTTCGGCTCGGTTGCCCTCGTCGTGGTGGTAGCGGCGCATGTCACCTTGTTCGATCGGCTGCTGACCAAGCAAAAGGGGCTCATCGAGCGCGTCGCGCGCGACCAGAGCCAGCTCAAAGCCGTGCGCGAGCAGGTCCAGTCGACCTTGAAGGAGAGCCAGGCCCAGGTCCGGCATCCCGACGAGGCGGCGATCGCCGATCTCGAGAGCAAGATCAGGGAGGCCGAAAAGAGCGTCGAGGCCAAGCAGCGCGCCTTTATCGCGCCGGAGGAGCTCCCGGTGCTGCTCAGGCAGATGCTGGGACGCAATCCTCAGCTCAAGCTGGAATCGTTGCGGCTGCTTCCAGGCACGCCGCTGCAGACACCCGGAGCCGCTGCTTCGGCGTCGGCGCCGGGCAAGCCGGCCGGTGCGCAAGCGGGCGCCGAGGTCTACCGGCACGGGGTGGCAGTGACCTTGACGGGCTCCTATTTCGACCTGCTGCAATACCTGAGCGAACTTGAAAAGCTGCCCGCGCCGCTCCTTTGGGGAAAGTTCGAGCTACAGGTCGAGCAGTACCCCGAAGTGAAGCTCACCTTGATCGTTCACACCCTCAGTACACGATGGTCGTTGCTGGCGACGTGAAGGCTTAGTAAAAGCCTGCTAGCATTGCCGTGTAAGCATGGGGTGCGCCACACTGACAACAACATCGGTCACCTGTGTCATCTGTCTATCCTTCGCTGCCGCGTGCGCCGTGCTGGCACCGGCTGCGCGAGCACAGCAAGCCTTGGTTGATCCGATGCGGCCAGCCGACGCGCGTCAAGACGCCGGCCCGGTCGCATCGCAGGCGGCGGCCACCAGCCTGCAGGGCGTAGTGGTGTCGCCGCAACGCAAGCTCGCGCTGATCAACGGAGCCATTGTTCCCATGGGCGGCGCGGTACGCGACGCCCGGCTGGTCGACGTTACCGAGTCTTCGGCGCTGCTGAAGAAAGACCGCCAGACCGAGGTACTGCGGATGTATCCGCGCATCGAGAAGAAGCAGCTCAAGCGTCCGTCTGCGGACAAGGAGCCGTGAAATACGCGGCCATCGCGGTGGCGCTCGCGATGATCTCGGGCTGCGCCGTGCCGCCGCCCACCAAGGGGGTCCTGCCGGCGATTGCGTCCGAGCTCGCGAGCGCCGCGGAGCGCAAGCCCCCGGCGCGCCCCGAGGCGCTGGATCGCGCGCTGCTGCCGCCGGTGCAAATGGGAATGCCGAGCATCGCGGGCGTCGACCTCGAGCCCCGCTTCGACCTGAACGTGAGCAACGCGCCCGCCGCGCAGGTCTTCATGTCCATCGTTTCCGGCACGCGCTACAGCATCCTGCTGCATCCTGAAGTGAGCGGCGTGATCTCGGTGAGCCTCAAGGATGTCACCGTCGAGGAGGCCCTCTCTGCGATCAGGGAGCAGTACGGCTACGATTACCGGGCCGAAGGCACGCGCATCTACGTGCAGCCCGCCGGGTTGCAGACGCGGGTCTTCCAGGTCAACTACCTCCCAGGCCAGCGCCGCGGCACCACCGAAGTGCGCGTGAGCTCGGGCGCGGTCACTGATACCGCCCAGGGCGCAGCGACGTCCCCCGGCGCGGCGCCGACGACGACCACCTCCAGCCGGGCGCAGGAAACGAGCCGGGTGACCACCCAGCAGCAAGCGGATTTCTGGCCCGACTTGCGCACGGCGCTGCTCGCCATCGTCGGCACCGGCGAAGGCCGCTCGGTCATCGTCACCCCGCAGTCGGGCGTCGTGGTGGTGCGCGCTTTGCCAGAGCAGCTGCGCTCAGTCGAGCAGTACCTCCGCGCCACGCGCCTGTCGATCGAGCGCCAGGTGATGCTGGAGGCGAAAATCATCGAGGTCACGCTGTCGGGCGAGTATCAGGCGGGAATCAACTGGGCGATCTTCAACCGCAACGTCGCGGTCGGCCAGCTCTCGAGCAGCGCCGCAGTCAGCGGCGCCGCGGCGGCGAGCGAACTTGTCGCCGACACCGCGAGACGCAGCATTGTGACTTCCGCAGGTGCCTTTGCCGCCTCGAACCCCGCCGGCGCCGTGTTCGGGCTGGCGCTGCAGACCCCCAGCTTTGCGGCGTTGCTGACTTTCCTCGAGTCCCAGGGGAACGTGCAGGTGCTTTCCAGCCCGCGTATCGCGACGCTCAACAACCAGAAGGCGGTGCTCAAGGTCGGCACCGACGAGTTTTTCGTCACCAACGTCAGCACTACGACCACCACGACCAGCGCCGGCTCCCAGACCTCGCCGTCGGTGACGGTGCAGCCGTTTTTCTCCGGCATCGTCCTCGACGTCACGCCGCAGATCGACCAGGGCAGCAACATCATCCTGCACATCCACCCCTCGGTCAGCGAGGTCACGGAAAGCACCCGGGTAGTGAACCTCGGCGGCGGTAATCCCTCGATCACGCTGCCGCTGGCGAAGAGCACGGTGAACGAGACCGACACCATCGTGCGCGTCACCGACGGCAACATCGTCGCGATCGGCGGCCTGATGAGCGTCGACGTGCGCGACTCGCGCGGCGGCATTCCCGGCCTGGCGGACGACAGCGTTTTGCGCAACACTAGCCGCACTGCGCGCAAGAGGGAGCTGGTGATCCTGCTGAAACCCACGCTGATCGTGGCGGACCGCAACTGGGAGCAGGACATCGAGCAGACGCGCGGCCGCCTGGAGTCGCTCAACCAGCCGTCGCTGCGGGGGCCGAGATAGTTTGAATTACCTGAAGCACTTCCGGCTGCGCGAGCTGCCTTTCGGCATCACGCCGGACACCAGCTATTTCTTTGCCTGCCGCAGCATCCAGGAGGCGCTCAATACCTTGCTGATCGCCGTGTCGAACGGCGAAGGCTTCATCAAGATTACCGGCGAGGTCGGAACTGGCAAGACGCTGCTATGCCGCAAATTCCTGTCGACGCTCGGGCCCAGCTGGGTGAGCGCGTACATTCCGAATCCGAATCTGGAGCCGCGGAGCCTACTGCTGGCGCTGGCGGACGATCTCGGCGTAGCCGGCGCCAAGTCCGAACCGCACCGCCTTGAAAAGGACCTGATGCAGCGCCTGCTGGACGTCGCGCGCCAGGGCAAACGCGTCGTGGTCTGCATGGACGACACTCAAGCGATGCCGCTTGGCACGCTGGAGTCGGTGCGGCTGCTGACGAATCTCGAAACTGAAAAGCGCAAGCTCATGCAGGTGGTGCTGTTCGGGCAGCCCGAGCTCGACCGCAAGCTGGCCTCCGAGTCGGTGCGCCAGTTGCGTCAGCGCATCACCTTCCAGTACCGGCTCAAGGCGCTGGCGCGCAACGAAGTCTTCGACTACGTGGCGCATCGGCTTACCATCGCCGGCTATTCCGGGCCGGCGCTGTTCACGAATTCCGCCCTGAGGTCGATCCAGCTCGCGAGTCGCGGTATCCCGCGGCTGGTGAATATCCTTGCGCATAAGGCGCTGCTACTGGTGTACGCCGAGAACGGCCGTCAGGCCGAGCGACGCCATGTGCGAACTGCAATAGAGGACACCCCGGCTGCGTCCCTGCACTGGTGGTGGCGCCCGGCATGAGTCTCATCAACAAGATGCTGCAGGACCTCGACCGCCGGCAGGCGCTCGCTGGCGCCACCGATGCTTCGGTAGTGCAGGCGATGGCGCCGGGCGCGGCGCAGCGCGGCGGCCGCGAGTGGCTCTGGCGCATCGTAGCGGTTCTTCTCACGCTGGGCCTGGGCTGGGTGATCTGGGTGGGCTACCAGCTTTTGCCG
>Ga0209238_1000738_pt1 | contig 12042 bp, 11 predicted proteins | sample GraSoi013_1_20cm_FD_185823 | JGI IMG/M metagenome (GOLD analysis project Ga0209238, IMG submission 185823) | Grasslands soil microbial communities from the Angelo Coastal Reserve, California, USA - Sample 10_02_2013_1_20cm (SPAdes) (version 2) | ecosystem: Environmental > Terrestrial > Soil >...
CGCCGATGCAGAAGAAGGTGGCTCTGGCGCCGTGCGCCTCGAGGAGCGCGAGCACGCGCGGGGTGACCTCCGGATCGGGGCCATCGTCGATGGTGATGGCGATCGCCCCCGCGCCGCCGGCAGCCGCCGGCAGCCGGGTCCAGTTCGGGCCCAGGAGGCGGCTCTTGGGCCACAGGCCTGCGGCGCTGAGCAGCAGATGATCCGCCAGCACGGCGCACACGGTCCAGGGCCACCAGTGCGGGCGCACGAGCGTCACGGCCGCGGCGGCGACGTGCCACGCCACGGAGCCGCGGATCAACGCCGAGGGCCCGCTACGATGTTGGCTCGAAGGCTCGGCCATGGGTGCCGGTGGTACCTCAACAGCGGCTCGGGCGCTACCGTGCCGGCGTGGGGTGGGGCGTCAAGCGCGCATCCAGAAATCGTTCCCACAGCGTGCGCCAGGTGGGCCAGTCATGCCCGCCGGGCACCGTGTCGACGGCCTCGGGGGCGAGCGCGGCCGCCATCAGGCGGTGGCGCGCCGCGAAGCGATCGTCGCGTCCGAGGCCCAGATGCACGCTCAGGGGAGCGCTGCCGTGGGTCCTGATGAAGCGCCAGAGGTGGCGCTCGTCTTCATCCTCGGCGAGCTCGCCGGGACTCCAGCGGTGCACGCCGCCGGCGCGCTCGATCTCAGCGGTGATGATGTGGCTGCCGAGGTAGGGGGCGAGCACGCACACACCCGCGAGCTCCCGTGCATGTCGTGCCGCATACGACAGGGCAATGTAGCCGCCGAGTGAGATCCCGCCGACCCAGACCGCGCAGCCCGCCCGCCGCGCCGGCCGGACGATGTCCTCGTGCAAACACTCGAGCGCGCTGCGATCCACGACCTGCGGCAGCTCGGGCGCGGCGAACACCAGATCGACGGCCAGGGCCCGCGCGCGCACCGCCTCGACGAAGCCCTCGCGCACGAAGTCCTCGGGGCGCGAGTACGCGGCCGGCAGCATCACCACGCGGATGGGTGCGGCCTGGCCGATGTGGGCTGCGTGCAGGATCGTGCGCATCCGGCCCTCAGCGCGGCATCAGGCGCGCGCCGCGCCGGGGCGCACGGCCGATCCGGTCATCATTCCCGAGAACAGCAGCGCGAGCAGGGCCCCCGGGGCCACCGTGGAGCCGAGATCCGCGAGCACCGGCACGCGCGAGACGGCCAGCACCCCGAATGCCACGACGGTGGCCAGGTTCGCGACCAGCAGCGAGGCGAGGGTGCGCGGCACCGAGCCGGCATGCGGCTGCGCGTGGATGCGGTCGAAGAACAACGCGTAGTTGGAGCCGACCGCCACGATGAGCAGCAGGCCCACGACATGCAGGATGGTGAGCTGCCGCCCCGCCGCCGCCAGCAGCCCCACGACGGCGAGGACCGACAGGGCAAGCGGCAGCACCACCCGCAGCGTCCGCGCGAGGCTGCGCAGTGCGATCACGAGCAGCAGCACGATGGCGGCGAATCCGGCGAGTGCCAGTCGCAGCGCGGCCGCGAGGTAGCCCGAGTAGAGCCGGTCGGCCTCCCCCTTCAGATCGAGCAGCGCGGCGTGCGCGGCGGGGTCGGCCGCGACCGCAGCGCGCAACTGCGCGACGGCCGCGCTCGACAGATCCCCTGAAGTCGCCGACACCGGCAGCAGTGCCGACCAGCCGCCGGACCCCTTCACCAGCAGCGCGTCCAGGGCGGCGCCGAGGGAGGTGCCGGACAGGTCGGCGGGGGTCACGGGTGGAGCGTGACGCGCGGCCTCGACGTCGTCGATGAACGGCTCGAGCACCGCGGCCCTCACCGGCAGGCCCGAGAGCGCCCTCGTCAGCCGCGCGCGCAGCTCGAGGGCGGCGGGAAGAGCGTCGCGGCGCGCGCGCTGGGTCGCGAGCGGGGGCAGCAAGCGCGTCGGGGACTCGAAGCCGCCGATCACGCCTGACTCGACCAGCGGGGCGAGGCGCTCGCTCAGGGTCTGCGCGGCCGCGAGCGCGGCTTGGCGGTCGGGGCCGGGTGCGATCGCCAGGAAACGCACGTCCGGGGCGCCGGCCTCGGCACGCAGCCGCTCATCGAGCGCCTGGTCCGCAAGCGACACCGGGTTCAGCGCAGCCAGCTCGCGGCTCCAGAGCGCGCCGCGATGCGCGTACAGCACTGTGGCGGCGAGCACCGGCACCAGCACCAACACTGCGCGTGCGCTGGCGGCGCGCTCGAGAAAGCGCGCCAGTGCCGCGCCTGCTGCCGTGAGGTCGCGTATCGAGTGCACGCGCTGCGCCCAGGCGGGCAGGACGAAGCGCGTGACGAGCGCCGCCGCGATGAGTCCGGCGATGGAGTAAAGGCCGAGCTGCGCGAGGCCGGGGAAGGCCGACGGCAGCAGCGCCGCGAAACCACAGATCGAGGTCAGGACTCCCAGGCGGATGGTGGGCCACACCAGGTGGCGAAAGTCGGCGGCAGCCTGGATGAACAGGTAGATGGAGTAGTCCACCGCCTCACCGATCAGCGTGATGCCGAACCCGAGCGTGATGCCGTGCACGGCGCCGAAGCCGGCCGCGACGCAGGCCACGCCCGCGAGCGCGCCCGAGGCCACCGGCACGAGGGTGAGGAGCAGCGCGGGCAGGGAGCGATACACCGCGAGCAGCAGCGCCACGATGAGCGCGGCGCTGATCGAGGAGAGCCGTACCACCTCGCTCTTGATGATGGCGCGCGAGGCGACCGCGAATACCGGCGGTCCGCTCATGAGGAGCCTCAGCGCGCCGCCCTGGCCTTCTGGCAGCGCGGCCACCACGGCCGCAAACGCGCGCCGGATGGCTTCGCATGCCGCCTGCTGCGCATCCGTATCCGATCCGGCCGCCCGTGTCTGCACCAGCAGCAGCGCGCGCGCGCCGTCGGGCGAGCTCCACACGCCCTCGGTGGTTTGCGGAGCCTGCCCGGGTCCGAGGGAGTCGATGATCCCGAGCAGCTCGCCGGTCGGATCGCGCGCGAACAAGGGCTTGACGAGCAGCCCCTCGGGCGAGGCCAGCCTGTCGAGGGAGTCGCCGATCGCTGCGCGCAGTCCCCCTGCCGTGAAGCGCTCCCGGGTGACGTGCGCGCTCAGCAGGTAGCGATGGCGAAACAGAAACTCCCGATCGCGCTCGAGCCGCGCGGCGTCCCCGTTGTTGACGGCGACGAAGGCCGGATCGGACGCGAGTAGCCTCGCGAGCTGTGTCGACCCCCGCGCTCGCGTGCCTGCATCCGCACCGTGGAGCGCCACGATGATGAGGTGCGCCGCCGGGCCCTCGCGCAGTTGCTCGATGAGGAGGCGCTGCTGCGGGCTGGGGGTGCGCGGCAGAAACGCCGACAGGTCTGCGACGTAGGTCGCGCGCGCGACGACCACCACACCGACGAGCACCAGCAGCACCCAGATCAGGGTGGCGGCACCGGCCGCGCGCCTCATGGCGGGATTTCGGGACCGATGGTGAGGACGGAGCGGTCGCCGTCGTTCTGTCGAATCTCGACCGTGCGGATCGCCTCGCGGGCGCCTTCGATGCGAATGTCCTTCACGGCGCGCTCGAGGGTCGAATCCGCGGGCGTGAGCCGCAGCGTCCAGTGAGCGAGGTCCCCGGTGAATTCGACGCGAAACAGGTGCTCGAGGGCGGCGCGATCGCCTGCGAGCGTGGCGCGGATGCTCTCGACGAACGGTGCGACCTGCGGGTACTCGCGCAGCGGCACGGTGGTGGTGCGAGAGCCGCGGCGCGCGCTGAGGACGCCGTGATCGAGGACGAGGGTCTCGACCCTGGGGACGAGGCTGCGCTGCTCGAGGTGATCCGGCGCCTCGTACACGAGCTCGCCCGAGGACTCGAGTGGACGCTCGAGCATCGCGATCTGGTGGACTTCCTCGAATCTGACGTGTCCGTGGCGGCGCGCGCCGAGGAGCCGCATGAGCTCATCGAACGCGGCCGGCTGGTCGGATTGAGCGTTGACGGCGGCCGTTGCGCACACCCACGCCAGCGCGAGCGCCGCATGGGCCGCGTGGATCCGACGGGTGGTCACGGGGGCGACCCTGTCACGCCGCGCGCGGAGGCGGTCTCGCCGCCATCGCCCCCGTGCCAGAAGTCGTAGAAGTTGAACCAGTTGTACGGATCGCTGCGGCAGTGCGCCTCCAGCAGCGCCACGTAGCGCGCGACCGCATCACGCACCGCCGCCTCGCGGCCCGCGGGGGCGGGCTGCGAGAAATCGGCGATCTGCCGGAACACCAGGTGGTAGCGATTGCCGCCGCGGTACAGGCCGGTCATGAAAATCACCGGGCGCCTCAAGGCTGCCGCGGCGCGCATGGGACCGGAGGGGAACAGCGCCGCACGTCCGAGGAAGCTCACCACCTGCGCCGGGGCATCCGCTATGGTGCGGTCGGCGAGCATGCCGACGAACTTGCCCGCATCCAGACAGTCGCGGATCCGCAGCATCGCCCCGAGCTGCCCGAGGGCGATGATCTGCGGCGCGCTCACCCGGTTGCCGGCTGTGAAGAACGCGGCGACGCGGCTGGCGTTGTGCGCGTACATGGCCATCGCCACGCGCAGACCCGGCTGGCGCCGGCCGACCGCGCTCATGATCTCGAAGCTCCCCAGGTGCGCGCCGAGCAGAAACGCCCCGCGGCCGCGCGCGAGCGTATCGCGCATCAGTTCCTCACCCTCGATCGAGATCGCGAACAGGCCGTAGCGCTCGCGCATCAGATAGAGGCGATCGAGAATGGTCGAGGCAAAGGCAAACACCTGGCGGTAGCGATCGAGGGCGCCGGGCTCGCGCCCGAGCGCCCGGCGCAGATACTGGCGCGCGCTGCGGCGCGCGCCGGGCGCGAACGCGAAGAAGTAGGCCGCGATGAGATGCAGCAGACCGCGCGCCACCGGGCGGCCGAGCCGCAGTGACAGGAAGATCATGATCCGCAGCAGGGTCGCGCTGCCGCGCTCGGGTGCGCCCGCCCATTGCGCGGCGCTCGCCCGCGGGCCGGCGGGGACGGCAGCGCCCCGGGCCTCACGCGCCTCGGTGGGCGCGATCGCGGGCACGAGCACCCCGTGCGCGACCGCTTGTCCGGCGCTCGCGATGTGAAAAGCGATCGAGCCATTGGGCAGGGGCTCGTGCTCGAGCGTCAGCGTGTCCCCGGGGCGCACCGGCTTCACGAACTTCGCCGCGCCGATGCGCCAGCGTATGCCGGCGCACGAGCGCTCCTGCTCCACCGCGCGCAGCATCTCATCGAGCAGCAGCACGCCGGGCAGAATCGGCGCGCCGGGAAAGTGTCCGGCGAGCGCCGGGTGCTCCGCGCCGATGGTGAGGGTGACGGCGCTCACGCGATCCCGCCTGACCTCAGGTGCGCCGCGGCGAGGGACCTCAGGGCCTCCTGCGGAAGCTTGCCGGTGCTGGTGCGCGGCAGGCGCGCCACCAACAGCAGCGGGCGCGGCAGGAAAACCGGATCGATCCGCCGGCGCAGCTCCTGCACCACCCGGGCCGCATCCAGCTGCGGGGCGACCACGCAGGCGGCCAGGCGGGCGACGCCGCCGTGCGAGGCCGGCGAGTCATCGAAGTGGAAGAAGGCGCCGTCGAGGACGCCGGGGATGCAATTCAGCTGCTGATTCAGGTACGCGAGCGAGCTGCGCTTGCCGGCTATGTTGACCAGATCCGCCACCCGCCCGTGCAGCAGGAAGGTCTCCTCGCCCGTCATCTCGAGCACGTCGCACATGCGCGTCGGCTGCTCGATGTGGCCGCCCTGCGCCCAGGTCTCCCCGTCCCTCACCGACAGCGTGACGCCCGGCCACAGCCGCCACTCGGGGGTGTGCGTCGGGCGGCGCGCGCTGATCTGGCCGGTCTCGGTCGAGCCGTAGATCTCCAGCAGCCGGGTGTTGAAACGCTGCTCCACCTCGGCGGCGAGCTGTGCGGTGAGGGGCGCGGTGGACGATACGATCAGATCCGTCGGCGGCAGCGCAGTCCCGGACTCCAGCAGCGCGCGCAGGTGAATCGGGGTGGAGACGAGAATCCGCGGGCGCGGCACGGCGCCGAGCACGCCGGCGATATCGGCGGGGTAGAAGGGGTGCTCGGCGCACAGCGCGTGCCCGCACCCCAGCGCCAGCAGCACGCTCGATTCAAAGCCATACATGTGCTGCGGCGGTACCGTGGCGACGATGGCGCACGAGGCGCTGCCGGACAGTCCCAGCCGATCGGCCTCCTCGCGCACGCAGGCGATGAGCCGGCCCCAGCTCTTGCGGTGCGGGACCGGCGTGCCCGTGGAGCCGGAGGTGAACACGCAGGCGGCGAGCTGCGCGGTGTCGATCGCGGGCACGGGCGCCGGCTGCGCGCTCCCCGCGGCGGCGGCGCCGGGGAACGGTACGCGCGGCAGGTCGATGTCGCAATCGACTTCGTCGGTGAGGCAGATCACATCCGGGGCGAAGGCAGTGAGCTGGCGGATGACTTCGGGGGTGTGCGTCGAGGGCAGCAGGCTCAGCTTGCCGGACACGAGACTCGCGGCGAGACCGACGGCGAACCGATAGCGGTCCGCGCACGCGTTGAGCACGTGAGCGCCGCCGCCCAGCAGCGGTGCCACCCGGGTCAGGTCGGCGAGGAACTGCGTTGCGAGAATCGGCACCCCGGCGCGGTAGGCGATGACCGCGTCGGCGGAGCTGTGCGCTATCAGCGGCAGGGGTGCGATGTCTACTTGGTCCTGTGCGCGGTGATGTAGTCGGCGAGCTGGCGCAGCGAGCCGAAGATGCGCTCGTTCTCCTCGCTGTCGGCGCGCAGCTGCACGCCGTACTGCTTGGATACGACCAGCGCGATTTCCAGGATGTCGATCGAGTCCAGGCCCAGACCCTCGCCGTACAAAGGCGCGTCCGCATCGATGTCGGCGGGGGCGACGTCCAGGTTCAGGGCCGCGACCACGAGGCCGGCGACTTCGGGCACGAGTGCGCCAGCGCTGGCCGGGGCGGCGGGCTGCCGCAGGGGCGAGAATTTCTGAGACATGAGACCTTACAGGAGCTTGGCCGTTGGCAGGGGGGCATTATACAAGGCGCCGCGCGATGAGGAGCGGCAGGCGGATCAGGAAGCCGGGAAGGAGCCGCAGGTACATGGATGTCAGCAGCACGTTGTCGCGCCAGTAGTTAAAGTGTGAGACGCCACCCTCCGCGGCGCTGAAGTAGCGCACCGGGGCGGACAGGTTGACGGCGGGAACGCCGCGCCAGCTCAGGCGCACCACCGCCTCGGGGTCGAAATCGAAGCGCCGCATCCAGCGGCTGGTGCGCATCGAGGCGAGCAGCGGCGCGATGGGATAGACACGAAAGCCGAACAGCGTGTCGTGGATTCCGGCCCACAGCGTCTCGAGGTTGGTGCACCAGTTGGCGATCCTGCGCCCGCGCAGGCGGATGCGCGGCGCGCTGGCATCGAACACCGGCGCGCCGAGAATCATGGCCTCGGGGGCTGCGATGGAGGCGGCCATGAAGGGGCCGATGCACTGTGCCGGGTGCTGGCCGTCGCAATCCATGGCGAGCGCATGGGTGAAGCCGGCGCGCTGTGCCTCGATGAGGCCATCGAACAGCGCCGCCCCTTTGCCGCCGTTTCTGGCGCGCACCAACACGCGCAGCTGCGGATCGCTGCGCGCGAGAGCGCTGAACGCTTCGCCCGAGCCGTCCGTGCTGCCGTCCACGATCACCCACACCGGAGCCCACTGCGCCCGCGCGGCGCGCACCGTCCCGACACCCTGGGCGCCCGGGTTGTAGCTCGGGATCATGACGAGGTGGGTGTGGGAGGGGGTCAATCCTCATCCTCCACGAGCCGTGAAGAGCGCCGGATGATCCAGGCGATCCCGAAGCCACCCGACCAGTAGCTGTCGCGCCTGATGAGCGGGCTGTCGGCAAAGCTCGCGCCGGCGAGCGTGTCGTGGCGCAGGTACGCGCCCAGCCAACAGGCGCGGTAGCGGCGCGTCAGCGCGGCGATGAACTGGGTGCCCGCGTAGCCGCCGTGCGCCTGAAACGCCGCTCGATCGGCGGTGGCGTACTGCGGCGCGACGCCGTAGAAGTAATCGTCATAGCGGCGAGTGGCGAACAGCGGGCCGGCGAGCAGTCCCAGCTTCCAGCCATCCGCCCCGCGCCGCTGTGCGATGTCGAGATTGAGGTGCGGCGCGAGGAACAGGCCGATCATGCTTGGTGCGGCCTCGAGCGTGAACGCGGCGCGCGCCGGCAGGCGCAGGTCGAGCCTGACCCGCGCGGCGGCGCTCTTCCACAGGTGCGCATCGAGGGACGGCCCGATCTCGAGCGTCGGGCGCAGGTCCGGCATGCCGTGCCTCGATGAGTCGCTGCGCACCGGGGTGGTGCCGTTGACACTCAGGTCGAGCTCGATGCGCTCCTGGTCGAGGAGCCTGCCCCGCAGGCCGCGCTGGTCGGATCTGAGAAACTTTCCGCGGTACACCAGATACGGCACCGGCACCGGGTACCCATGCACCGAATCGGCGCCGCGGTAATCGTTGAATACCAGCGCGCCCGCCCCGAGGCCGAATTCCCACAGCGGTTTCGGCTCGGCGCGCGCGGCAGTGCAGGCCGCCGCGGCCAGCGCCGCAGCCGTCAGCAGCGGAACCGGCGCGACTTTCCGGGTGTGCATGTCAAACGCCGGGTGTGCATGTCAAACGCGGCGCGCGGCTTCAGGCATCGGTGTGCAGGGGGCACATTCCCGCCGCTTCGATCTCGACCAGCAGATCCTGGCGGCAGATGTCCGCCTGCAGGTAGACGACCCTGGCGCCGGAGCCGAGCGCGGCAGCGAGTTCCGCCTTGATGACGGGCAGGTCCGCGGGCCGGCGCACGTACACCTTGCAGGCGAGCGCGCCGAGCTCGAAGCGCGCGCCGCGCGCCACGCGGTTGGCTTCCGCGAGCAGCGCCTCGATGTTGGCGAGGGTCTCGCGCGTCTGGGCGGCGGTGTCGCCGACGTGCAGCGAAGTGTGACCGACGATACTCGCGGTGCCGGAGATGAACAGAGCGAGCCCGCCGCGCTGGCGCAGCAGCGTCGCGCGCGAGAACACCGGGCTGTGACTGCCATACTGCCGCGGGTAGTGATAGGCGCTCACCTGGCGGGGATTCTCGAGGAAAGCGGGCGCGGTGCGTCCGGCCAGGAAGTACACCACCAGGGGACTGTCGCTGGCGGCGCCGAGCGCGGAGGCCGCCGGCACGCTGCCGGTGAGCGCGCGGCCGCACTCGCGCAGCACCTGCTGGCGCGCGCTGTTGAACTGCCGGTAGCGCTCGGTGCCGTGGGAATCGGCATTGATGTCCGGCAGGTAGTTCCACACGCGCAGCAGGTGCGGGTAGCGCTCCGCATCCAGGGTCGCGCAGATCTGCCGATAGGCCTGCGTCGTGGCTTGGTGCAGGTGGCATTCGGGCGCTTCGGTGAGGGTGATGCAGCCAAACAGCATGTCGGCGGTGCTGCGGAAGCGCACTCGCTGGCGCTGGCCGGAGCTGGCCGGCGTGTCGCAGCGCCACACTTCGTAGACCTGCCCGCTGCCCGGCAGCACCGGAGTGCTGACCTGCGCGATGGGGATTTCCGCCGCCGCGGTGGGCGAGGCCGCAGCGCCGTTGAAGGTGGCGACACCCAGCACGTCCGCCCACCGTGCCGCCTGGTACTCGGCCAGCGAGACGTAGTCCAGATGCAGGCCCGGTGACGCGCGCATCGGCCGCACGATCGACGCGCTCAGTTCTTCGGCTGCGGCTCGTCGGACTTGCGCGTCACGGTCGTCTCGACCTTCTCGGCGCTGTCCTTGACCGTCGTGCCGACGGTCGTGGCGCTGTGCGCAACCGCGTGACCTGTCTTCTTCGAGTCATCCCGGATCGCCTCCCGGGCCTTGCGGCTCCTCTCGGCAATCGAGTGTCCGACCTTCCTGGACTTGGCTTTGACCTCGTGTCCGACGGTGCGGGCGCTGTGCGCCACGGCGTGCCCGACCGTCTTGGCGTCTTCCTTGATGACCGTCTTGGTGTCGGAGGCTGGCGTGCTCTGGGCGTGCGTCGCCGCTGCCCAGGCCAGTGCGAGTGTGGCGGCCATGGCCGCCTGCAGGATGTTTGCTTTCATCGAAGTATCGTACGACAGTCGCACGGTGTTTTGCACGGCGTGGCTGGTCACGAGCGTGCGGCGCCCGCCGGCGCCCGGGCAAAGCGGTGCCAATCGTCAGCTCCTTCGGGCACACTTCCACGGATGCGCGTCGAGCGGCTGCCGATCTCGGTTCTGCGAACCCGCTACGTGCCCGGCGGCTGGGACCTGCTCGCCTTCGTGCTGGTGTTCGCCTTCTTCGTGTATGTCGCCCAGGCGGCGCACGGACTGGCCGGCTCGCTCGCGCGACTCGAGGCTACGCCGATCTCGCTCTCGCCCGCGGCGCTCGTCGGCTACGCCGCGCGCACCGCGCTGCGCATGCTGATCGCGATGCTGGCGTCGCTGCTGTTCACCTTCACCTACGCGACGCTCGCGGCCAAGAGCCGGCGGGCGGAAGTGATCCTGGTGCCGCTGCTGGACTTGCTGCAGTCGGTGCCGATCCTGGGCTTCTCGATCACCATCCTGTTCTTCCTGCAGCTCACGCCCGGGCGCGTGGCGGGCGCGGAAATGGCCGCCGTGTTCCTGATTTTCACCAGCCAGGCGTGGAACATGGCGTTCAGCTTCTATCACTCGCTGCGCAGCATTCCGGAGGAGCTGGTGGAGGTGGCGCGCAATTTCCAGTTCAGTCCCTGGATGCGCTTCTGGCGCCTGGAGGTGCCCTTCGGCATGCCGGCGCTCATCTGGAACATGATGATGTCCATGTCCGGCGGCTGGTTCTTCGTCGTGGCCTCCGAGGCCATCAGCGTCGGCCACACCACGGTGACCCTGCCGGGCGTCGGCTCCTACATCGCGCGCGCCATCGAGCAGAAGAACCTCGCGGCCATCGGCTGGGCGATCGGCGCGATGTTCGTGGTCATCCTGACATTCGACCAGCTGCTGTTCCGCCCGCTGACCGCGAGTGCCGACTGGTTTCGCCTCGAGCAGGAGACCGGGCTCACGCCCAGCCACTCGTGGGCGCTCACCATGATGCGCCGCTCGCGCGTTCTCGGCCTCGTCGGCCGCGCGTTCGCCGCCCTGCTGCGCGCCGGCATGAAGCCGCACGCGCCGGCGGCGGCGGGCCAGGCACGTCCTGTCAGCCCCTGGAATGCGCGCTGGGTCGACTACGCCTGGTACGCGCTGCTCGGGCTCGTGGGGCTCGCGGCGCTGTGGAAGACCACGCGGTTCGTTCTCGGGGAGGTGCACCCGGCCGAGATCGGCCGGGTCATGCTGCTGGGGCTTCTCACGCTGCTGCGCGTGGCGGTGCTGATCGCGCTCGCCAGCCTCGTCTGGGTGCCGATCGGCGTGTGGGTCGGGCTGCGCCCGCGCGCGGCGAGCATCGTGCAGCCGATCGCGCAGTTGCTGGCCGCCTTCCCGGCGAACCTGCTGTTTCCCATCGCGGTGTCCGGCATCGTGCTGCTGAAGCTGAACCCGGACGTCTGGCTGAGCCCGCTCATGATCCTCGGCACTCAGTGGTACATTCTTTTCAACGTGATCGTGGGCGCCTCGGCGCTCTCACCGGACCTGCGCTACGCCGGGGAAAACCTCGGGGTGCGCGGTTGGCTGTGGTGGCGCCGGGTCGGCTTGCCGGCGGTGTTCCCGTTCTACGTCACCGGCGCCATCACCGCCTCGGGCGGCTCCTGGAATGCGAGCATCGTGGCGGAAGTGGTCAGCTGGGGAAAGGAGAAGCTCACGGCGCACGGGCTCGGCGCCTATATCGCGGAGGCCACCAGCGCGGCGGACTTTCGGCGCACCGTGCTCGGCATCGTGGTGTTGAGCCTGTTCGTCGTCACGCTGAACCGGCTGTTCTGGCGGCCGCTGTATGCGCGCGCCGAGCGCAAGTTCCGCATCAGCTGAAGGGTCTTCGGGTGAGGAGTACACCGTGAACGTCAGCGCCCCGGCGCTCAATCTCGCGCCACTGCTCGACGTGCAGGGCTGCTGCAAGTCTTTCCGCAAGCCCGACGGCGACGAGCTCATCGTGCTCGAGAACGTGCATCTCACAC
>Ga0209238_1000743_pt1 | contig 12024 bp, 6 predicted proteins | sample GraSoi013_1_20cm_FD_185823 | JGI IMG/M metagenome (GOLD analysis project Ga0209238, IMG submission 185823) | Grasslands soil microbial communities from the Angelo Coastal Reserve, California, USA - Sample 10_02_2013_1_20cm (SPAdes) (version 2) | ecosystem: Environmental > Terrestrial > Soil >...
TGGTCAGGTCCCAGAAGTAATGGAAGGTGCGTGTCTCGACCGTGTCGAGGAACGCGGCGGCCTGTGCCGAATCGAGCGGCGTAGGCGGAGGAGGGGGTGGCGGCGGTGTCGGCGGCGGGCCCTGGACGTTATTGCCGCTGCAGGCGCCGCGCAGCATCAAGAATATGAGTGCTACGGCGAGTACAGGCGCGAGCGTAGCCCCGATCCTACTGCCAGAGAATCGGCCCCATCTCATGCAATCAGTTCCCGGGTCGTGGGTCTGGAACGAAGCCGATCTTGTCCAAGGCGGCGCCAATCTCCGGATTCGCCATGAACAGCTTCCAGATGAGCCCCGTGCGATGGTTCTCGATCATGACCACGATCGGCGCCTGATTGAGCCCCATGAAGATCGGCGAGACCCAGTTTTCGTCGAAGTTGATGGCATCACGAAACCCGTATTCGCCCCACAGGCGCCGGCCGAGATCGCGGTAGAAGTGCTTCAGGGCCGCCAAGGACGCGTCCGGCGTGTACGGGAAGGAAGATAGGGCACCGGTCGGCGTGAGGGTGCCCGTGTCCACGTGTGGCGCCGGCTCATGAGCCTCGTAGCCCCAGGGTCCGTCGCTCGCCGTCAATCCCCAAGCCGCGGCGCCGTAGCCCTTGTGTTTGCGGGGATTGTCGATGCAATAGGCGCGGTTTATCTGCGCGATGCGCCGGTTGTTGTCGAAATAATTGGTGTAGCGGTCTCGCTTGCCGCGCGGATCGAAGCCGAGGAACGAGTAGTGCGTGAAGAAGAGTGGACCGCCGGTGGCCACCCCTACCGGCAGCTCGATGCCGTAATACGTGTGCCCGTTCACGTAATGGTCGCCGTGGCTCGTTTGGCCCCAGCCCCGGCGGTACTCCACGGCACGCTCGGACTGACTCGCCCAGCCGCTGTAGTACATCTCCCCCGGCACGCCGTGCGTGGGAGAGGCGACGGCCAGCAGATACGCGATCATGGTCTCGTTCCAGCCGATGAGCGGGTGCTCGAGATTCCAGGCGTAGTCCGGCGACCAGTGCCAGATGAGGAAAGCGCCGTCGGCGGTCTTGCGATGCCAGCTCCATTCGATGCCTTCCCACAGCGCCGTGATACGGTCGTACAGCGCAAGGTCGGCTTTGAAGTACTGGCGCGCGGCCAGCAGGCCTTGAGCGAGGAAGGCGGTCTCGACCAGGTCGCCGCCGTCATCGTAACGGCCGAACAGGGGAATCACGCGGCCGGTGCGCCCGCTCATGAAGTGCGGCCAGACGCCGTGAAACCGGTCTGCCTTCTCGAGGAAATCGACGATCTGTCGCATGCGCGCCGTGCCCTGCGCGTGCGTGACGAAGCCGCGCTCCGTGCCGACGATGAGCGCCATGATGCCGAAGCCTGATGCGCCGGTGGCCACGAGGTCGGGGTCGCCGGGCACGCTCTCGAGCGCCAGACCCGCGTTCGGATGCGCGCCGTCCCAGTAATAGCGGAACGACGCTTCTTGTACCATCGTCAACAGCTCATCGTCGCTCATCGGTCGCGTCGCTGCGCTGACAGGCTCTGACGGCGCCGAGGCATTGTCGTTCGAGTCGAGCGCGCGGACGCGATACGTGGCGCGACGCGGGCGTGCGCCCAGGTAGTCCACGTACCGGCTGAACCAGGACGACTGCACGTCGATCGTCTCGAAGCGCTTGCCGTCGCTGGACCGCTCGATCCGATAACCCCGGAGATCGGGCGCCTGGACCGGCTCCCACACCAGCTCGATGTGTCGCTCGAAGCCGCGCGCCGACAAGGCGCGCGGGACGGGCGGTGGCGTGGTGTCCGCGGGATCGCCGCTCGTGATCGCGATCTCGTCGATGTACAGCGTGTGCGGCGCGCCGTCGTCGAGCCACTGCGCGAAGAACACGACGGCAGCCCGGTGCGGGTCGAAGGTGCGCCCATCTTGGAGCGTCATGGTCAACGGTGCGATGGGGATCGCCAGGCGCACCCACTGCCTGGACGGAAGTCCCTCCTTGTAGTAGTCGGCGAGTCTCACCTCGCGCCGCAGTCCTTGCCCGTCCTCGATCCCGATCAGGGGTAGCGCGTTGGGGAGGATCGGCTGCGGCGTGTAACCCCGGAACACGAGGGAGTCGCCGTCGAACGCCGGCGCTTGATTGCGCCAGGCCTCCCGCCGGATCCCGGCGTGCCAAGTGCCGCCGGGACGAGAGGTCCAGGCCAGGCGCAGCGCATTGGGCGGGGTGTACACGTGCACGGCTTCGACCGGGAGCTTCCCGCGGACGGCCTCCAGCGTGCTGGGGATAATCGCCCTGGCGTCGCTCGAGTAGTAGGTGGTGTCCGTGAGGCTGCGCTCGAAGAAAACGTGCCGATCGTGCGCGGTCTGCGCCGCAGCACCGACGGGCCAGAGAAGCAACGCGACGAGCGAACCGGCGCGGGGTTTACTCAGGGGTTCGTTCGCCGTGCCGGGTCGTGATCAGCACGACCCCGTTCGCCCCACGTACTCCGTACATGGCTATCGCAGCGGCGTCCTTCAAAACGTCGATTCGGTGAATGTCGCTGGGGTCGAGCCAGAACAGGCCCTGCCCCTGCGGGACGTTCAGGGGCACGCCATCGAGCACGTACAATGGCTCACTGTTGCCGTAGATTGAGCTTGGGCCCCAGATGCGAAGCGAGACGCCCCCGTCGGGTGACCGCACCACCTGCACGCCGGCCACCCGACCCTCGAGCAGTTCCTCCACCTGCCGCGCGGGAGCCTGGCGCAGCTCGTCGGCGCCGAGGACCCCTGGCCTCACTTCGGTCAGGTCAGGCGTCTCCATGCGAGGCGAGTGAACGCACGACAGACCACTGGTCACGGCCACGACTACCGCGCAGCCTGTCAGGGTGCTCCCCAACATCGGCGGCCTCAGTAGCCAGGGTTCTGGGTCAGTTTGGCGCTCTGTACCTCGCCGTCGGGGATCGGGTACAGCTCGTCCCTGCCGGCGTGGAACGTCTTCCCCGCGACGAGCATAAGCTGAGCCGCGCGGCCAGGACTCACGGCGTCCTGACGGCGGATGTCGAACCAGCGCTGCTGTTCCATGGCCAGCTCGACCCGCCGCTCCTGCCAAATGGCATCGAGCAGGGCTTGTCCCGACGCCGCCACGGGTGGGAGCAGCGCTTGCGCGTTGATCGGGATGGTCAACGCCTGCGTCGTGACCGTTCCGGTGGCCGAGTCCTGCGTGACCCTCAGCACACCCAGCGATACCGGCGAGCCCACGGTCTTGGAGTCCACGGCCGTGAAATAGTCCTGCAGCGTGGTCACTGCTGAGCCATCGACCGTTTGGATGATGTCCACCGTGTCCACTCGAATGGGGGGGACGGCCGCCGACGCGCACGCGCCGTCAGCGCAATGGGACTTCAGGCTCCGAAGCCCCGCCACATACGCCGGGGTACCCGGTTTGGCGTAGCGAACGAAGACGCGGCTCCCACCGCCGGGCAGGCCGAGCACGGTTTCGGCGATCGGCGTGGCGAGCTGCTCGGGTGTGAAGCCGAGAGTCACGGTGTGACCACCGCGCGCGCGCGCGCGGACCTGATTCAGGTAGGTCCGTGCCTTTCCCTCATCTGTCGTTTGGTGTGCTGCCTCGGCCGCGACCAACAACACGTCCGCGTAGCGGAGGCGCCGGATGTTGATGCCGGCATTGAAGGTCCCCCCGGGGTTGTCGGGCGACACGAACACCTTCTGGCTGAACCGACTGTTCTGCATGCTCGGGTTCAGGTAGACCACACGGCCGCTGCCGTCCGGGATCATCTCCCAGGGATAAAGGATCGTAACTTCGAGGCGCGGATCGCCCGGCTCGTAGGCCGCTTCCAGCTCGGGCGACGGCGTGTTGAATCCCCACCCGATATTAGGCGTGCCCCGCACGCCCTGCACCTCGGCGTACTGGACGTTCGAGCATCCCTCGTCCGGCTGGCAGCCCGAGCCGGGGTTCGCCGCCGCTTGCACCTCGAAGACCGACTCGGACGAGTTCTCCCCTGCCTGCGTGAAGATCGTGTTGTAGTCCGTATTGATGTTGTACTCGCCAGAGTTGATGACCGAATCGGCGTATGCGAGCGCGTGCGGGTAGTCCAGCCGGTAGAGGTACACCTGCGCCAGCATCCCCTGGGCTGCGCCTTTGGTGGCTCGCCCGAGGTCCGCGGCTGCGTACTGCGACTTGAGCGGCAGGGAAGCGCTGGCATCCATGAGGTCCTGCACGATCTGATCGTAGACCTCCGTGGCGGTGGCTCGTGGCTGATAGTACTCACTGGGCTTGAGCGGGTGCGTGAACAGCGGCACGCCGCCGAACGCGCGCACCAAGAAAAAGTAGTAGTAGGCTCTCAGGAACTTGTTCTCCCCGATCAAGCGCGCCTTCAATGCGGGGTCCATCGGCACGCCAGGGATGTTCTCGGTCGCTATGTTCGCTCGAAAGATGCCCTTGTAATAGCCGGCCCACGGATCGGAGAAGGCGAGGTTCCGTGCATCGAAGTTGAGATTGTCGATGTCGAGCAGAAACCCCGCGTCGCCCGGGGTGCTCCCCTTGGTGGCATCGTCCGACGCGATGTCGGTGAGGCCGATCCAGGAGAACACGTGCACCTGCCACATGCGCAGCATGTTGTACGTGGCGTTGGTCGCCTCGACGGCCTGATCCGCCGTCTTGAAGAAGTTCTCGGTAGTGAGCTGGCCCTTCGGCTCGGTCGTGAGGAAGTCGCAGCTTACCAGGCCGACCAACAGGAGGAGCGAGACCCACGCACGTGAGGTGATCTGTGAGGTTTTCATGGTCTAGGTCCTCAGAAGGTCAGGTCCATGCCGACCGTGAACGTCCGCGCGGGTGGGAAAACCCCGAGATCGATCCCGCTGGCCATCACCGAGCCTGAGCTGGCCGTGAGCTCGGGCGTGTAGCCGGTGTAATTCGTAATCTGGAAGAGGTTTGTCGCGCTCACGTAGAACCTGGCTTGCGTCACGCCGAGGTGACTCGCCAGACCCTCTGGCAAGCGGTAGCCGACCTGGAGGGTCTGCAGCTTGAGGAACGAGCCGTCCTCGATGAATCGGTCGGAGGCTTGGTAGTTGTGGCCCGCATTCGTTATCCGCGGCTCTCGGTTGCTCGTGCCCGCGCCGTCCCAGCGGGCCAGATACGAGGTCTCGAAGTTCTCGACGCCAAACCGCACGGCCTTCTTGCCGTTGAACACCTTGTTGCCCGCCTGCCCGCTCAAGTTGAAAGAAAGATCGAAGCTACGCCACTTCACGCGGGTGTTGAAGCCGTAGACGACGTCGGGGATGGGACACCCGAGGAATGTCCTATCGGCTGCGGTGATCGCGTTGTCCTTGTTCAGATCCGTGAACCGCAGGTCGCCGGCTCGCTCGCCCCCCTGCTTGGGGAAGAGCAGCGTGTCCCCGTCGGCCTGGAAGACCCCGGCCACCTTGAAGCCCCAGAAGCAACCGATGGGCTGGCCCACGATCGTGCGGGTCGTGGAGGTGACCTCGTTCCCGAGGCCGCCGTCCAGGATCTCGTTCTTCCCCTGGCCGAGCGCCAGCACCTTGTTGCTGATGGTGGCGCCGTTGAGACCGATCTCATAGTCGAGAGCGCCTGTCTTGCCCTGCCAGGTGAAGGTACCTTCCACGCCGCCGTTACGGACTTTCGCCGCGTTCACGTACGCGTTGGTCTGAGCACCGACGTAGTTCGGAATCGGCACCTGCACCAGGATGCCGTCGGTCACCTTGCGGTAGAAGTCCACAGTCGCCGCGAGGCGACCGTGGAACAACACGCCATCGACGCCGAGGTTGGTCTGTGTGGTGCTCTCCCACTTGAGCTGCGGGTTTGCCAAGTCGATGGGTGTCGCTCCGAAAATGAGATCCTGAGCGGGGCCGAACACGCCGTTCAAGTTGCCTCTCACGAGGGCGACGCTGGGGTAGGCGCCGATCTTCTCGTTGCCGATCTTGCCCCAGCTCCCGCGCAGCTTGAGCGCCGAGATCGCGCCGGCGTCCCGCAGGAACCCCTCCTCCTTCAAGTTCCAGCCCACGGCGAACGAGGGGAAGTAGCCGTAGCGGTTGTCCGGGCCGAACTTCGAGGAGCCGTCGGCGCGCATTGAAACCGTGAACAGGTAGCGATCCTTGAAGGTGTAGTTGGCGCGGAACAGGTAGGAGAGCATCTTCCATTCGAAGCCGCCGTTGAAGTTGCTCTGCCCCTGGGCGTCGCCGGCGTTACAGTACCAGAAGCTTTCGTCCTCTCCGACAACGCTGGTGCGCTTGCAGCCGAGAGAATCCTGGTAGAAGGCCTGCATGCTGATGCCTGCCAGCAGGTTGAGGCGGTGGACGTTCGCAACGTAGTTGTAGGTGAGGGTGTTCTCCCACAGCCACGAGGTCGTCGTTCCCTGCTGAACCAGCACGTTGTTGATCGGGTTCTGCTGCGTCGGTGAGACGAAGTACCGCGGCGTGAAGATCTTGAACTCGGGTCGGTTGTAGTCCAGACCGAAGCTGGAGCGGAGCGTCACGTGGCCGAGGACATTCGCCTCGGCGAATACGTTGCCGACCAGCCTCCCGCCGTGCTCTTCGTTTTGCGTGTAAAAAACCGCGGCCGCGGGATTCCCACCCGACGTCGCTCGCACGCTCAGATCGGTGAACGTCCCGTCCGGGTTGCGTGGCGCGAGGGTCGGGTCGGCGCGGTAGAGCGTGCCCAGCACATCCGGCGGCCGTTGGCGATCCACGTACGAAAACGCGAGGTTGTGCCCGAACAGGATGTGGTCCGTCAGCTGATAGTCGTTGTTCACCCGCAGCGTGAGCCGGTTGAAGTCCGAGTGCGGTAGGACGCCCGCCTGCCGAAACAGGTTGCCGCTGACGTAGTACGAATTCCGCGCAGTGCCCCCTGAGCTCGCGAGCTCGTAGCTCTGCGTGGGTGCGGACTCGAAGATCGCATTCTGCCAGTTCGTCCCCACGCCGATGGCATTCGGATTGGCGAAATACGGGGCCAGGCCGGTGTTGGCAGCGAGCTCGTTGGCCAGCACGGCGTAGTCGTGCCCGTCGACGAGCTTGATGTCGTGCAAGACCTTCTGCGAGCCGGCGTAGGCACGGACCGTGAAGCGGTTGCCGGTTTCGAGGGTGCCCCGCTTCGTGGTGATGATGATGACGCCATTCGCGCCACGCGAGCCGTAAATCGCTTCCGCCGAAGCGTCCTTCAGCACATCGACCGACGTGATGTCGCTCGGGTTGACGAATGAGATGTCGTTCAGCAGCATGCCGTCCACGACGTATAAGGGAGAGGCGTCGTTGAGGGTGCCGATGCCGCGGATCCGGATGACCGCGTTGTCGCCCGGCTTGCCGGAGGACGGAATCACTTGCACGCCGGCGACCCGTCCCTGCAGCATCTGGTCCACGGAAGGTGCGGCGATGGGAGTGAGATCCTCGGCCTTCACACTCGCCATGGCACCGGTGACGTCGCGCCGCTGCTGGGTCCCATAGCCCGTCACCACGACCTCCTGCATCGCGATCGCCGCCGCCTCCATCACCACATTGACGCTCGACCGCCCACCGATCGGCACCTCCGAGGAGCGAAAGCCGATGATGGTGAAGACGAGGGTGTCTGTGGGAGATGGTGCATCGATGGTGTATCGACCATTGGTGGCCGTCAGCGTGCCGAGGTTCGTTCCTTTCACGCTCACGCGAACGGCAGGGAGCTGGCTGCCGTCCACGGCCGAGGTGACGGTGCCCGTCACCCGGAGCGGGCCCGCTTGTCCCCAGACCGGTGCGGTGGATACCAGCTGAAGGAACGTCGCCAGGCTGGTCGGGAACAGCGAGCCGCCGAGTTGCGCGAACAAGCGGGAACAGCTCATGGACTTGTCTCCGAGATGATGCGGTTGGCTCGGTTATCACGCGCACACAAGGGTTTGTCAAGTCCGGTGACGGTCAACTAGAATTGGGTGCGCCGCCCGTCAACTTTCCTCTTTTCTGAAATGGAACCCCGATGCGCCCGCGTAGCGGTTTTGTCACGGCGGTCCCGGCCGCTCTGGCCCTCGTGCTCGTCCCACCGGCGCTCGCCCAGCGCTCCGCCGACCGAAAAATCGACTCCCTCCTCGCCCGCATGACGCTCGAGGAGAAGCTGGGTCAGCTGAACCAGCTCTCCGTCGACGGTCAGCCGAGCGCCGAGCAGCTCGACCTGGTTCGCAAGGGCCTGGTTGGCAGCCTCTTCAACCTCACCGGGGCGGCGGCGACGCACGCCGCGCAGCGCGTCGCCGTAACCGACTCGCGGCTGCACATCCCGCTGATCTTCGGCCACGACGTGATCCACGGCTACCGCACCATCTTCCCGATTCCGCTGGGCGAAGCCGCCTCGTGGGATCCAGACGCCGTGCAGGCCGCCGCGCATCTGGCCGCCGCCGAGGCCGCGGCGGCCGGCCTGCACTGGACCTTCGCGCCCATGGTGGACATCGCGCGCGATCCGCGCTGGGGCCGGATCGCCGAGGGCTCGGGCGAGGATCCATACCTGGGATCGGCCATGGCCGCGGCGCGGGTGCGCGGCTTTCAGGGCTCGGACCCACGCGCCCCCGACGCGGTGCTCGCCACCGTGAAACACTTCGCCGCCTACGGCGGCGCCGAGGGCGGGCGGGACTACAACACCGTCGATCTCTCCGAACGGACGCTGCGCGAAGTGTATCTGCCGCCGTACCATGCTGCGCTGGACGCGGGCGCGGGCAGCGTGATGACGTCGTTCAACGAGATCGGCGGTATCCCGAGCACCGCCAATCCCTGGCTCATGACCACGCTGCTGCGCCGCGAATGGGGCTTCAAGGGGTTCGTGGTGAGCGACTGGACGGCGATCAACGAGCTCTTGAACCACGGAGTTGCCGCCTCACGCGCCGACGCGGGCAAGCTGGCGCTCGAGGCCGGCGTGGACCTGGACATGGTGAGCCGCATCTACGTGGACGATCTCCCGGCGGTGGTGCGGGCCGGCCGCCTCCCGGTCGCCGTCGTCAATGAGGCGGTGCGCCGGGTGCTCCGGGCCAAGGCAGCACTCGGCTTGTTCGACGATCCCTACCACGGCGCCACCGTCGAGCACGAGCGAGCGGTGCTGCTCGCGCCCGAGCACCGCCAGGTGGCGCGGCGTGTAGCCGAAGAGTCGATCGTGCTGCTCAAGAACGATGCGTCGCCGCTGCCGATCGGTCAGCGCGTGCACACCATCGCCGTGATCGGCCCGCTCGCCGACGACAAGGCGTCGGCGCTCGGCTCCTGGCCCGGCCGCGGCGACCCGCAGGACGCCGTGACCCCGCTCGCCGGGATCAAAGCCCGCGCCGGCAGCGTGAGTGTCGTATACGCGAAGGGCTGCGGCATCACCGACACGACGACCGCGGGGTTCGCCGAGGCCGTTGCCGCCGCGAAACAGGCGGACGTCGCGGTGCTGGTGCTGGGGGAAGCGGGGGACATGAGCGGCGAGGCCGCGAGTCGCGCCGATATCGATCTGCCCGGCGTGCAACAGCAGTTGCTCGAGGCCGTGAACGCCACCGGCACGCCCGTGGTGCTCGTCGTCATGAGCGGCCGGCCGCTGACCATACCGTGGGCCGCGGAGCACGTCCCCGCGATCGTCCAGTCCTGGTTCCTCGGGGTCGAGGACGGCCCCGCGCTCGCCGCCGTGCTGTTCGGCGACGTGAGCCCGAGCGGTAAGCTGCCCGTGACGTTCCCGCGCGCCGTCGGGCAAATACCCCTGTATTACAACCACAAGAACACCGGGCGCCCCACCGGGCCGGACAAATACACCTCCAAGTACATCGACCTGCCCGTGACGCCGCTGTATCCCTTCGGCCATGGCTTGAGCTATACGACCTTCGGCTACTCGGACCTGAGACTCAGTGCGCCCAGCATCCCGCCGGCCGGAACGCTGCGCGTGTCGGTCACGGTGACCAACACCGGCAGCCGCGACGGCGCCGAGGTCGCGCAGCTGTACCTGCACGACGAAGTGGCGAGCGTGACGCGTCCGGTGCGCGCGCTGGCGGGATTCCATCGCGTCTCGCTCAAGGCGGGCGAGGCGCGCACCGTGGAGTTCCAGCTGACCCCCAAGGAGCTGGGCCTCTACGACAAGGACATGAAGTTCGTGGTGGAGCCCGGGAAATTCCGCGTGTTCGTGGGCGGGAGCTCGGTCGGCGGACTGGAGGGGGAATTCGAGGTCACGGGCAGCGGCCGGCTTCGTTGACGCGAGCCGGTCGCCTTGCTAGAGTCCGGTGCTTCCTGACCGTCACTTGAGGATTCTCGCTCCCGTGCCGCGATCGCGATGGTGGTGGACCCCCGCCGTGTTGGCCCTGCTGGGCTGCGGAGGTCCCTTCCCTCAATCGACACTCCATCCCCACTCCGATTTCGCGCGCGCCACCGACGTGCTGTTCACCGAGATCTTCTGGTGGGCGACGGGCGTGTTCGTCCTCGTCGAGGGGCTGCTCGTGTTCGCGCTGATCCGCTTCCGGCACCGCGAGGGCCGCCCCGCCCCCAGACCGACCCACGGTCACACCCTGATGGAAATCGCCTGGACGCTCGCGCCGGCGGCGATCCTCGTGTTCGTCGCGGTACCGACCGTCCGGACGATCTTCGCGACCGCCGGGGAAGCACCGGCCGACGCCGTGAAAGTGGACGTGATCGGTCACCAGTGGTGGTGGGAATTCCGCTATCGGGAGCTCGGGCTCGTCACCGCGAACGAGCTGCACGTCCCGCTCGGCAGGACCGCGCAACTCTCCATCACCTCGGCCGACGTGATCCACTCGTTCTGGATACCGGGCCTCGGCGGCAAGCGGGACGCCACCCCCGGCCACGTGACCCGGATCGCGTTTCACCCCGAGCAGGTGGGCGAGTATGCGGGCCAATGCGCCGAGTTCTGCGGTGTCTCTCACGCGAACATGCGGCTGCGCGTCGTGGTGGACTCGGACTCCGTGTTCGGGCGTTGGGCCGCGGTGCAGCTGGCGGGACCGGCCGCTCCCGCCCCGGGCTCGGCCGCCGAGCGCGGCAAAACGATCTTCGCGCGCAGCGCGTGTATCGGCTGCCACACGATCCAGGGCGTTTCGCCGGGCGTGATCGGGCCGAACCTCACGCACGTCGGCCGCCGGACGACGATCGCGAGCGGGCTGTTCCCCAACGACTCGGCGCACCTGGCGCGTTGGATCGCCGACGCGCCGTCGCTCAAGCCGGGGGCGCTCATGACGCGGATGCAGCCGCCGCTCACCGACGCCGACATCGCGGCCCTCGTCGCCTATCTGCAGAGCCTGCAATGAAGAGCTGGCTCACCACCACCGACCACAAGCGCATCGGCCTGCTGTACTTCTTCACGGCCTTCGCGTTCTTCCTGATCGGCGGGATCGAGGCGCTGGTCATCCGCGCGCAGCTGGCCCAACCGAACGGCCACCTCGTGACGGCGGAGACGTACAACCAGCTGTTCACAATGCACGGCACCACGATGGTATTCCTCGCCCTGATGCCGCTGTCGGCGAGTTTTTTCAACTATATCGTGCCGCTCCAGATCGGCGCGCGCGACGTGGCGTTCCCCCGGCTCAACGCCTTCAGCTACTGGGTGTTTCTGTCGGGGGGACTGTTCCTGAATGCCAGCTGGCTGGTGGGGCCGCTGTTCCATGCCGCACGGCTCAACGTGGCACCCGACGGCGGCTGGTTCGGCTACGCGAATCTGACGGAGCGGCAGTTCTCCCCCGGCCCCAACATCGATTTCTGGCTGTTGGGCCTGCAGATCCTGGGCATCTCGTCGCTCGCGGCGGGGTTCAACTTCATCGTCACGATCCTGAACCTGCGCGCGCCCGGCATGAGAATGATGCGCGTGCCGGTGTTCACGTGGATGACGCTGGTGACGCAGTTCCTGGTGATCACCGCATTCCCGGTGATCACGGTCGGGCTCGTGTTCCTGATGTTCGACCGCTTCTTCGGCACGCACTTCTACGTGAGCCAGGCGGGCGCGACGCCGATTCTGTGGCAGCATCTGTTCTGGCTGTTCGGCCACCCCGAGGTGTACATCCTCATCCTGCCGGCCATGGGCATCGTGTCGGACGTGCTGCCGACC
>Ga0209238_1000745_pt1 | contig 12018 bp, 10 predicted proteins | sample GraSoi013_1_20cm_FD_185823 | JGI IMG/M metagenome (GOLD analysis project Ga0209238, IMG submission 185823) | Grasslands soil microbial communities from the Angelo Coastal Reserve, California, USA - Sample 10_02_2013_1_20cm (SPAdes) (version 2) | ecosystem: Environmental > Terrestrial > Soil >...
CACGCGCATGCAAGCTCTCCAATCGGTGACGGGCTGGAGCGCCGCGTTGCTCAATGGGCGACGCAAAACCGCGTCGGCTCCGACGGTAGGGGTGATTGCCGACGGTGCTTACGCCGATCTGGTCGTGCTGGGCGCCGATCCGCTCGCTGACATCGGGAACACCAAGAAGATCGAGCGCGTCATGAAGGGAGGGCGGTTCGTGCAATTGGGCTATACGACGGGCTACGGCGCACCGAAACCTGCCGAAACCGCGATCATTCCCAAAACCCCCGAACCGGAGATCAGCGCAGTCGCCCCTTACGTGGTCGTCGAGGGAAGCCCGGATTTCGAGATTGCCGTCAATGGGGTGGGATTCGTGGGAAACTCCGTCGTCCGCGTCGACGATATTCCGGTGCCGACCACGTTCGTCGATATCCGAACGGTGCGCGCGAAGGTTCCGGCCGCCGCGGTCTCCAGAGCGCTTCCCAACCGTTTCAATGCGCCGGGCCCGGAGCAAAACAACGGCGTGTACGGCGATAAGACGGTCAAAATCACGGTGTTCAACGGTCCTCCGGACGGAGGATTGTCGAACAGCATTTCGCTCAGAGTCATCGCCAAATGGATGGCGGAGGAAAAGAATTGATCTTGGTCATAGCCCGCGCTTCTCGGAGGGCAATATGAAATTGCGGCTTTTGCATATCCTGTCGAGCTGCGCCGGCATCGCTGCCGGTTCCGCGCCCGCCTGGGCGCTGGACGGCGCCGCGCTCTATAAAACGCATTGCTCGGCATGCCACGAGGCTGGAGATCAACGTGCGCCCGCCCGCAGCGTCTTGAAACAGCTGTCGCCGCAACAGATCGTCACGGCTCTCGAAAAAGGAGCGATGATCGCGCAGGGAGCGGAACGAAGCCGCGCGGAGCGCCGCGTGCTCGCGGAGTATCTCTCCGGAAAGCCTCTCGATGAGATGGTGAATCCGATTCCGAAGTCTGCTTTTTGTCAAAGCTCGGATAAGGACTTCGCGAAGGCCGCCTCCGGACCTTCCTGGAACGGGTGGGCGGTCACCGCCCAGAACACTCGCTTCCAGCCCGCCGACGCTGCGGGCCTGCCGCCCGAGGATGTGCCGAAGCTGAAGTTGAAGTGGGCGTTCGGGTTTCCCGGCGCGACTTCCGCGAGCGCGCAGCCGGTTGTTTTCGCGGGCCGCGTGTATGTCGGCAGCTGGGAAGGCGATCTCTATTCGCTCGATGCCAAGACCGGCTGTATTCGCTGGATGATGGAGACCGAGGCCGGAGTTCGTAGCGCGGTCACGATCGGAAAAGCGCCGAGCGGGACCGGCTACACGGCGTACTTCGGAGACTTGGCGGCGAACGTCTACGCCGTGGACGCTGAAACCGGAGAGCTTCGATGGAAAGCGAAGGTCGATGATTATCCGCTGGCCCGGATCACCGGGTCTCCCACTTTGCACGATGACCGCCTCTACGTTCCGCTCTCCGCCCGCGAAGAGTCCCGGGTGTCCGATCCGAAATATGTCTGCTGCAAATTCCGGGGGAGCGTGGTGGCGCTCGATGCGGCCGATGGAAAGCCGATTTGGAAAACCTATGTGATCGAGAAGGAAGCGCAGCCGACACGGATCAGCCGCATCGGGACGCAGCTCTGGGGGCCGGCCGGAGGAGCCGTTTGGAGCGCACCGACCGTCGATCCGAAGCAAAATGCGATTTATGTCGGCACCGGGAATTCCTACTCGTTTCCTCCCGTCAAGACCACCGATGCCATTGTCGCCATGGACATGAAGACGGGGAGAATCCGCTGGGTTCGCCAAATGACCGATCTCGATGTGTGGAACGGCGGCTGTCGCGAAGGCGATCCTGTCGTGTGTTCCGAAGATGCGCCAGACTATGACTTTGGCGCATCGCCCATCCTCGTCGAAACCAAAGACGGCAAGCGGTTCCTCCTTGCGGGGAACAAGTCGGCCATTATTTACGCTCTCGATCCCGATCATGACGGCAAAACGATCTGGCAGCAGAAGATCGGCAGAGGCGGCACGTCCGGCGGCGTTCTCTGGGGACCGGCGACCGACAGTCGGAACATTTTCGCCGCCACGGGTGACGGTGTGCGAGTAGGCGGCGGCCGCGAGGTCGACCCCAACATTGGCGGCGGTATCACAGCCGTTGATGTCAGCACCGGCGAGAAGGTTTGGTCCACTCCTCATCCACCCTGCGGCAACAGAAAACCGTGCAGTCCCACTCAAGCCGCCGCCGTGAGCGCAACGGCCGGCGTGGTGTTTTCCGGCTCAAACGATGGACGAATCCGTGCTTATTCCACCCAGGATGGCAAGATCCTCTGGGAATACGACACCGTTCAGGAATATACGACCGTGAACGCAGTGAAAGCGAAAGGCGGCTCCGTTAACAACGGGGGTCCGGCAATCGCAGGCGGAATGGTTTTCACCAATTCCGGGTATTCCCATCACAGCGGCATCATTCCGGGCAACGTGCTGCTGGCATTCTCCGCGCAATGATCAGGTGGTTGCGAGCACTGGTTTTCTACCCTTGCGGCGGCACGAGCTTGCCGCCGAGCACCGTCGCGCTCGGGAAGAGCCGCTGCCGGCCCGTCCGCACGTTCCTGTAGTTGTCGACGAATTCGAAGTTACCCTCGCGCAACTCGAGTACTGCAACGTCCGCAGGCGCGCCGACCTTCAGCGTGCCGCGATCCTTAAAGGCATCGAACATGCGTGCCGCGTTGCGGGTACCGCATGCGATCACGCGGTCGAGCGGCATGCCGAGCATGAGGAACTTCGAGAGGCAGTTCGGAAAATCGATCACGCCGCTCGCGCGCCCCTCCGTCGTCCAGTCAGTCGAGATCGTGTCCGGCATGAAGCCCTGCTTCAGCGCGCGCTCCGCCACATCCCACCAGAGGTGACCGTTGCGGCCGTTGCCGACGTCGAACCAGATTCCGCGGCGGCGCGCTTCCACGACCTCGGGAAATAGGCGGCCATTGCCATCGAGGATGCTGTTCGGCTCCGGCGCGTACATGTGGGTGACAACGTCGCCACGCTTGAGCAGCGCCAGTATCTTCGGCATCGATGAGACCGTTTGGCCGATGTGTATCATCACCGGGAGATCGCCTGCGACTTCCTGGGCACGCTTGAGGGCGTCGAGATCGCTCGGCCCGGCGACGTTGAATGACAGCCGCGCCTTCACGCCGATAATCATATCGCGGTGGCGCTCGATCGCCGCGCGCGCCAAAGCGACGTCTGCACGCTGCATGTCATTCAGCTCGCCGTCGGCCGTAACGCCAGTGCGCGCGAGGTTGATGAGGACACGGCCGCGATTCGGCGCCGACTTCGCATTCGCCACGATGTCGTCGATCTTGTCCGCCCCTGCGGATCCGGCATCGACAAAACCCGTCACACCGTCGGCAAGGCAGATCGCCGCCATCTCTCTCGCGCGCGCGGCGTGAGTGTGCACGTCGATCAGGCCCGGCACGACGAGCTTTCCTCGCGCGTCGAGCGTTTGCGCACCATCCGCCGCGATGTTGCTTTCGATCGCGGCGATGCGCCCGCCGACGATCGCAACGTCGCGATCTCCCCTGTTTGATAGACGGACGAGCATGGGATATTGAAGCGCCAGTCATGTCTTTGGTGCACTGCTAATATACGCCGACCTTGTCTGCAGAATGGAGAACCAGATCGCCTTCACCGATCAGAGCCTTACCAGCCAGCGAACGACGCTGTAATGCGCCGCGGCGAGCTGTTGCGGAAGCTCCAGGTGCCCGTAATGCGTCATCGGCAGGTCCCAGTTGATCAACCGTACCTGCGCGTCCGGATTTTTCGCCCGGTATTCGTTTGCGATGAACACCTCGATGCTTCTCATCGGCTCCTCGGCATTCCAGTGGTTGCGGTCGAGTTTCGCCGTCGTCCACACCATGCGCCGGAAACCGTCCATGCGGGTGAAATTGGTGGCGTACAGATCCTTCTCGACGTCCTCGACGGCGATGCGCCAGGGATTGCCGGTGCGCTTGAGCAGGGATTCGATCTCGTTCTCCACCCACGCCTTTTCTCCGAGGTCGGCCCCGTGCTCGAGGTTCTGCAGCTGCTGCTTGAAGTTGGGACGCCGGCGCGCCTCCGCCGCGAGCCAGCGTTCGGCGATCTGAAGATGCGTCATGCCCGCTTCGTAGAGCGGGTTGAGAAACCCGCTGTAGCCGCGGGCGTAGCTCGGCGGGTCGCGGCGTTCCAGAACGTGGAGCGGCGTCTTTCCCGCCTGGCTGGAAGCGCCGGCACGGGCCACGATTTCCTGGCCTCTGACTTTGCGCAACAGCTCGAGACGCGCCGGTCCTCCGCTGCCCCAGCCCAGGTAACGACCCTTGAGCCGGGCGCGCAGGTCTGGATCCTCGTAGGCGAGCATCGAAAGCTCGCCGGAGGTCGAATGCCCGATCAGCAGAATGTCGCCCGACGTGTGCCGGGTCACCAGCGCCTTCAGCCCCTGCATGATCAGGTTGTTGGTGTAGATGGCGTTGCGCATCTCGTACTCGTCCACGGACAGATCGCGATCGAGCAAATATGCGGGCTGGCGCCTGGCGTCCAGGACCGGCAGGTCCCAGCCGCCATATTTGAAGTTGCCGGGAATGGTCACGATCATGACGTTGAGCTTCTGCGCCAGGTACTGCGCCCAGCCGGGACGGTTCTTCAGGTCGACGTAGAATTCGTAGAAATTTGCCGCGCCGCCGTTGATGATGATGAACCACGGATAATTTTTCGCCTCCGGATTGAGGCTGGTGAGGCGCAGGGCGGTGATGTCCCAATCGAGGTTGTAGCGGCGAAAACGCTCGACGATCCAGTCTGCCTTGTAGCCGAGCTGCTGCGCGGGAAGCCTGGCGACGTCGCGCGGATCGAAGGCGCCGCCGTCAGCCTTCCCTGCCAGCGCGGTGATCGATCTCCCGCCGTCCGGCAGATCGAGACTCGCGCCGAGGGCGCGTAAATCGGACTCCGCCAGCGAAACGTACGCCGCCTTCCCGTCGTCGAGCAGAGTCCAGATCTTCTGTTCGAGACCCTGGGATTGCGCCAGGATGAATCCGGCCGGAAGGATTGCCGCGAAAAGAGCGAGGACCGCGCCGAAGCCTTTCTTCATGTTGGTGTCTCCCCGTGAAAACCGGTGACCGCCCCCGGTTTGAGGTCGCAAATTATGGACTTAAGTTTGCAAGGGATTGATATAAATGCGACGGGTCTCATCACAAGAACAATTTAATCAAATTGTAATTTTCTACCACCAGACTGGCTCCGCCCCTGCTGAGGGGTGCGCAGGACGGCGAAATTAACATGAGACCGATTGTATGCGGTTCGAGGCACGTTCAAGCACCCGATTGCGCGCTCCGGCGTGCCCTTCAGACTTCGCGGCTGGATTGACCTCATGATGCCGGACAGGAATTTCTTCGCCAACGCGGCGCTCGTCCTCGCGTCCACCTTCCTCAGCGTCACCCTGCTGTTGGCGGCCGGCGAGATGACTCTGCGCTGGCGATACGGCGCGCTGCCGACGGAGTGGCGCGTGCCGATGAAAATTTACGACGAGCGGCGCGGCTGGGCGCTGCAGCCGGGCCACTACTCGTACTTCGACACCAAGGCGGCGCGCCGCGTGGACGTCAGCATCAACGAGCTCGGCTTGCGCAACCGGCCGCTCTCGCGCGAGTCCAAGCCGGGAGTGGAGCGGATCATGCTGCTGGGTGATTCTTTCGTCTTCGGCGCGCCGCTCGATGAGGACCACACGATCAGCGCCCGGCTGCAGGCGCGTGCGGGCGAGTCTTTCGAAGTCGTGAACGTCGGGGTGCCGGGTTACGGCACCGGCCAGGAATATCGCCTGGTGGAGGAATTGCAGGCGAGGGGATACCGGCTGGGCCGCAAGCTCGTGCTGGTCTTTTTCACCAACGACATCCAGGACAACCTCGGCCTGGACTATTCCACCATGGGCCGCAATCGCGTGCAGCCGGCGTTCGACGTCGACGCTGCCGGAAACCTGCAGCAGACCTTGAGCGAGCCGCCGCGCACGCCGACCGGCCAAGGCGCCGGCGAATGGCTCGGCAGCCTGCTGTTCTTCCAGTTCCTTCGTTACCAACTCGAGGTGGCGCTGGTGTCCCATCCGAGCATGCTGCGCACCGTCGAGGCGGTGGATATGGCGCCAGGGCTTCCCCGCACGCCGGGAATCGTCGCCGGCTGGTATGGGGCGCAATGGGGAGCGCATTGGGCCGTGACCGCGGGCGTACTCGAGTACCTAGTCAAGGCGCTGCGGGCAATGCCCGAGGCGCCGGAGCTGTTCATCGCCTACGTGCCCTCTCCCTTCCAAGTGCACGAATCGTTCAAGCTCACCATCGTCGCCGGCGCGAGCAGCGACGCCCGCTACGCGAGTTTCCTGTCCGATCCCGATCGGCCGCAGCGCGTGCTGCAGGCCCTCGCTCGGCGTCTGGACGTGCATTTCATCGATCTCACCCCCGCGCTGCGCCAGGCGGCGGCGCATTCGGTTCTCTACTTTCCGCACGAGGGTCACTTCAACGAACTGGGCTGCGATATCGCCGCGCAGGTGATCTTCGAGCAGGCGATCAAGGAGCGTGGCCGCGGGTCACGAGCTTCCCATGACTGAGGTGCGCAAACTGCGGCAGTGCCGGCGGCTGATGGCGGTGGTCTTGCTGGTCGCCGGCGGCGTCGGGGTGACTCTCGGCGAGGCCATGCTGCGCTCCGTGAGCGCAGCAGCCATTTGAAATCGTGCTTGCCGAGCACCGCGTGCCCCTTCAAAGCGTCCGCGCGCCCCAACCGAAGAAGCGCTTGCGCAGCGATGCGCGCAACCGTCCCGAGAAGGTTTTGCGGGCGGCGGAGGCGCTTGCGGCACGCTCTCCACCGAAAGTCTTCCGGTAGCGACCCTGAATCGGAAAACCAGGCTCGCCCGATTTTACGTTGGCGGTTTTTCGCGCAGAAAAGAAGATCAACACCTTCCTTCCGCCTCCCGCAATGTACGGCACCGGGAGGTCGATGCGCGGGTCGTAGGGCAGATAGCTTTCCCGATGCCGCGCAACGAAGTGGATCTTCATCTGCAGGTCCTCGAACGCGGCCGCTCCGTAGAAATCGAAGAACAATGTCGGCGAGAACTGGTAGAAACCGTGATCGACCCAGTTGTTCATCGGAACATGGTGGATCACCAGGCCGTTGGAAGCCGCGAGCAACGCTGCGTTCCGCATGACTTGGGGAGCGTTGAAGCAATGCTCCATGGTGCCGCCGTCGTACACCAGATCGAACTGCCCGCGCAGGTCTGCCGGCACGGGAAGATTCAGATCGAGCACATGGGTTGGCTTCTCGTCCGGATAGTAATCGATGCTCTCCACCGTACCGAAGCCAAGCCGCCCGAACAGCTCATCCTGGTGAATTTCGCGGCCATCGTCGATCTCGACGCGTTGCACGCCGAAAGTGATCGCGCGCCGGCGAGGGCCTGACTCGCCGAGCGTCGAGGCGATCAGCTTGCTCGCGCCGCGAGAGATGCCCATCGTTCTATGTTAGCGGTTCCAGGGACGGTTGGGAAAATCCTATCACCCGAAAGCCCACCGCGGCACCTTCTACAAACTCGAGGGCGTCCTCTGCAGAGCTGGGGTACCATTCACAATCGAGAACGTTTGACCCATCCACGCGGCGTCAATGAGCATCGATCCAGACAGCATTAATATCGCCGCGCGAGGCAACGATTGCCGGCGTTTCCAGGGCACCTATGCCGATCGCGACGAGGCGCCCGGGCAAACCGCGCGGCCCTCGTTGACACGCGAATTCTTTGGAGCCGACAGTCCCTGGGAAAAGGTGAGCAGCATCCGCTTCGACTTCACCGCGGAGGACGCGGTCGACGTCACGCTCGCCGGGGAAAGCCTGGAACCGATGGTGCGTCGGTTCAGCGCGAAAGCAGGCGAGTTCCGCTGCGACCAGGGCAAGCTCGTGCTGCACACCCGCCGCTGGATGTATTCGGACCTGACGTCCGGGCGGGAAAACCGTGACGATCGACCTGCTCGACGCCGAGCCGTTTCTAGTCACGCATGTCCAGGAGTCGACGACCGGTGTGATGTTCCGGGTGGTACCGCTCTCCGGAGAAAGCGCGCGATCGTTCCGCTTCCTGCGGCTCAAGCCCTGAGCCGGCCATGAGGCAGCCGGAATCAAAGCCCGAAGCGCTGCTTCCCCTGCATTGGTGGCGGCTCAAGCGCAGCGTGGGACGCCGCTGGCGCGAATGGCGGCTGCCGCAGGGATTCGAGCGCCTGGGCACGCGGTACGGTGGGTGGTGGATCTACGCGCCGGCCGTGGGCGGGAACCCCTTGCTCATCGATTGCGGGCTCGGCAAGGACATCAGCTTCCCGGCAGCATTCCTCGCTCGCTTCGGGGGGCGCGTCGTCGGCGTCGATCCCAACCCTGCCGCGCTCGAGTATTCGCGGGCGCATTGTCCAAGCGGCATGGAGGTGCGCGCGGCAGCCTTCTGGGCCGATGCCGGCCGCGAGCTTACGTTCCATCTGCCGCGGCCGCTTGCCGAGCTCCCCGAGGACGCCGACGGCGTGTCGGGGAGCCTTCTGTCCAGCCACTCGTACGCCGGCAAATACACTCTCGCAGTCCAAACCACGTCACTTTCGGAGCTCTTGGAACAGGCTGGCCGCGACGAGTGCGACGTACTGAAGCTCGATATCGAGGGCGCGGAGTACGAAGTGCTCGACGCGCAATGCGCGAACGGCGAAATCCGGCGCGCACGGCAGGTCCTCGTCGAGTTCCACCACCATTGCACCGACCGCACGCTCGAGGACACCCGCGGCTGCATCGCGCGGCTGGAGACGAGCGGATTCACCCTGCGTTACACCGAGGACCGCAATTGCGTATTCCTGCGGAACGGCTAGATTCACAGCTGGAGCCGCGCCGCATCCTTGTCATCAACGTGGCGCGCATCGGCGACACGCTTCTCGTCACGCCCGCCCTGCGCGCGCTCGCGGCAAAATGGCCTGACGCGGCGATCACCTTCCTCGGTCATCCGAAGCGCGTCGAGGTGATGCAGCACCTGCCGTTTCTCGCCACCGCCGGCCCGATCAGCAAGCATCGCGCGCCGTGGCGCGGCTGGCTCTCCGGGCGGACTTGGGATCTTGCGCTCGTGTACGGATTCGACCGGGCGCTTGTCTCCTACGCGTTGCGCGTCGCGCGCAGCGTGGTCGCGTTCCGGCAGGGCAGGGCGGCGCTCGACGGGCTACTCCTGCGCTGTGTCGAGCCGCCGCCTTTCCAGAGCGATCACGCGGTGCCGATGCAACTCTCGCTGACCCGTGCGCTCGGCCTGCCCGACGCGGGACTGCGCCTTTCCTATGCCGTAACCGCTGAAGAGCGCGCCGCCGCCCGAAGGCTCCTTTTCCAGAAAGGCCTTCAAGAAGCCAAACCGCTGGTCGGTCTACAAGTGAGAGCCTTCCCGACCAAGGCTTGGCGCGACTGGCCGATCGAGCATTTCGCGGCCCTTTGCCTGCGCATCAGCGAGCGCTGGCCCGGTGCGCACTTCCTCCTCTTCGGCGGCGGCAAAGACCGGCAGCGCACCGAGCAACTAATGCACCGGTTGCACGGGCGGGCGACGTCGCTCGCGGGTGTGCTCAACCTGCGAGAAAGCGCCGCGGTGATGAACGAGCTGCATCTCTTCATCGGCCTCGACAGCGGCCCTACGCACATCGCAGGTGCGCTCGATGTGCCCCTGATCGGGCTCTATCACTGCCTCACGCCGAGCCGGGTCATCAAGCCGCTGGGGCGCACGGACGTCCACGTCGTGGACCATCCGGTGGCACAAGGCTGCAGCCCCGAAACGCCGATGAGCGATATATCGGTCGACACGGTGTGGCGCAAGGTCCTGGAGGCGCTGCGGACGCCATGACGTTCGCCCTGGTTCTCTCCAATTTGATTCGCCTATCGGTCAACCACGATCGAGGTCGCGGAAGTCCTGATCGCCGAGCTCGAGCAGCGCCGCCGCGACGTTCTCCTCGAGGTGCCTGACGCTCGACGTGCCGGGGATGGGGAGCATCACGGGGGAGCGCCACCTGCGCGGGCGTCGCGTGCAGGCGCTGGGCGACGCGCGCCACCGGGCCGCGCGGCTTCGCGAGATCGCCCGCGAGCAAGGGAAACCACGGATCTTCCCCTGCTGCTGCAGATCCCGCAGGGTGCCGAGCTGATCGTCGAACTTCAGGCCACGGCAATTTCGGCGCACTGCGCTCGATGCTGCGGCTTACCGTGATCGCCGACGCGCGCTTCACCGCACCGGCTCTACTCGGATCGTCGTATCTCGCTTCGTGCGCGAAACTGATCGATCCGCTGCATTCCATGGGACGGCCGTGTCGAGGCGAGGAAGCACCCGCGCAGCTCGATGGCTCGACCGTGGTGTTCGACGAAAAAGGGAAAGCTCACTATGCATCGTGCGCGCGGCGACGGGCTGGGCGCGTGGCGCCGATCCGAGAAGAGAGGTAGTAGCGCTGGGGGATTGATTTTTGTCCGAGGGCCGCCTTTCCCCGGAGAGATTTTTAGCATGTCAGGTAAACCCGGCATCTCCCGTAGTCGTGTAGCGCTCGAACGATAGAGGTGTCGTCGAAGCACGCGGAAAAAAAGTGCTATAGCGATACCGCCATTAGAACCACACGCGGTAGCATCGTCTGTAAGAACTAAACTCACACAACCCAGTCGCCGGCGTTGCTGATCGCCTCAAAGAGCGAAGCGCCGGCAGACCAGCAAGCCGTTCTCGGAACTCGAGGACGAGGGACAAGGGTCGATGAGCACTTCTGCGGTTTGCGCTCGTCGCGGCGCGCTCCGATCATCGGGTTGCAGCGCGCCTTCGACTCGCCATGGCTCCAGCGGCGAGTTGATTCGACTTTCCGTTCTCGGACGAATCGCATTGGTGTTGGGGGCCCTCCTGGCCGTCGCGGCTGGGACATCATCCTGCACCGCGGGTCACGCCGACCCAGATCTCCCGGCCGTGTTCACGGCGGATCAGGCCAGACAAGGCCGGCGCGTCTACAAGACTGCCTGCGCCAGCTGTCATGGCAGCGAGCTCGAGGGGGCGGCTGCACCAGCGCTCGCCGGCCCCGCGTTCCTGCAGGCATGGCAGCCTCCCGCGCGCAGCGCTCAAGACTTGTACCACGTGATGCGCGTGACGATGCCGAAGCTGGCGATGGGCTCACTCAAGCCCGACGACTACACCGCGGTGTTCGCCTTCCTGCTGCAGCGCAACGGCTGGCCGGCCGGGCCCCGGCGATTCGACGGCTCGGTCACGATGCTCAGCCAGATTCGCCTCGACGCTGTGGCCGAGCCGGCCGCGCTCGCGCCCACCGAATTCATCGCGGGCAAGGGCGGCCCGCCTCTCGACCCCGCGGGACCAAGCCTCTCGGAGCTTGCAGGCGCCGCCTCCGCCAACTGGCCCTACCACACCGGCAACTACTCCGGGACGCGCTACTCCCAGCTGACCGAGCTCACTCCCGCCAATGCCGCACGGCTTCGCGTCGCCTGCGTGTTTCAGGTGGGCACCGCCGAAGTCTTTCAAACGGGTCCCGTCGTGTACAAGGGCGTCATGTACGTGACCGCCGTGCGCCAGACGGTGGCGCTCGACGCCGCCACGTGCCGTCCGCGGTGGCGGTACACGTGGCAGCCGCGGGACTACGAGCTATGGCCGACGAATCGCGGGGTGGCGCTGGCGCGAGGGCACGTCATCCGCGGCACGGCGGACGGCTATCTGCTCGCGCTCGATGCCAGGGACGGGCAGCTGTTGTGGGCGCGACAGGTGGCGCGCCCACAGGCGGGCGAGACGATCACGATGGCTCCGCTCATCTACGACGACCTCGTGGTAATCGGCCCCGCTGGCAGCGAGAACAACATCAAAGGATGGATCGGAGCGTTCCGGCTCGCCGACGGCACACCGGTGTGGCGGTTCAATACCGTCCCCCGGCCGGGCGAGCCCGGCGCGGACACTTGGGCGAATCCCGGAGGCCTGCCGCAGGGAGGCGGCGCGTTGTGGACTCCGCTGACGCTCGACCCG
>Ga0209238_1000750_pt1 | contig 12002 bp, 11 predicted proteins | sample GraSoi013_1_20cm_FD_185823 | JGI IMG/M metagenome (GOLD analysis project Ga0209238, IMG submission 185823) | Grasslands soil microbial communities from the Angelo Coastal Reserve, California, USA - Sample 10_02_2013_1_20cm (SPAdes) (version 2) | ecosystem: Environmental > Terrestrial > Soil >...
CTCGCCCGCGCGCTCAAGCAGCGACAGAAAATCGCGCAGGTCCCGGTATCTCATTTCTCTAGGCGATCGTTGCCGTGTCGGCGCCGTCGAGCGAGATTCAGGTCCATGGGATTCCCCGCCCAATTGCAAAGTCGGCAAAAATTCCGACAAAAAAGATCGCGCCGATCCAGTTGTTCTGGTTAAAAGCCTTGAAGCAGGCTTCCCGGTCGCGACCGCGGATGAGGCGATAGTGATGGGTCATGACCGCGGCCGCAGCGGCGAGACCCAGATAGTAGACGAGACCCAGTCCGCGGTGCAGGCCGATGACTGCGAGCAGCGCGAGCGTCACGCCGTAGCAGACCATTACCGCAAGCACATCGTATCGGCCGAGGGTGATCGCGGCCGTTTTGATGCCGATACGCAAATCGTCGTCGCGATCCACCATAGCATATTCCGTATCGTAGGCGATCGCCCAGAAGATGTTGGCAAGGAGCAGCCACCCGCCTTCGGACGGGATGGTCTCGAGGATTGCGGCGTACCCCATCGGAATGCCGAACCCGAACGCGATTCCAAGATAGGCCTGGGGAATCGCCAGGAATCGTTTGGTCAGGGGATAGGTCGCCGCGAGGCCAAGCGCGGCAAATGAGAGAAGCACCGTCAGCCGGTTGAGCGACAGCACCAGCCCGAAGGAGGCGAGTGTCAGCACAGAGGTGAGAATCCAGGCTTCGCGTCGGCTCACCATTCCCGTGGCGAGCGGTCGATTTCGCGTGCGCTCTACGTGAGCGTCATAGCGCCAGTCGGCGAGGTCGTTCATCACGCAGCCGGCCGAGCGCATGAGGAGGGTCCCCAGCGCGAAGATCCACACGATCCGCCCCTCCGGCTTGCCGTTACTCGCGAGCCACAACGCCCACAGCGTAGGCCACAGCAACAGGAGCGTGCCGATCGGTTTGTCGAGCCGCATCAGGCGCTCGTACAGCCTCATTCTGGCGGCGAGAGCGGCGAGATTCATCGCGAGCGCATTGTAGCCCGCCGGCTTCAGGCCCTTAAAAAATCGGCGCGCCCACCTAGCCAGCGCTCGAGGTGCCGCTCCGCGGCCTCGGGACTATCGCGCAGGAGCCCCTCCGCGGTCCCGCGCGCCGCCTCGACCAGATCGGTGTCCCTTTCTAGATCGGCGAAGCGCAACAGAGGCGCCCCGCTCTGGCGCGCCCCCAGGTATTCGCCAGGCCCGCGCAGCATCAGGTCCTCGCGGGCGATGACGAAGCCGTCGGAATTCTCGAAGATCACGCGCAACCGGCTGCGAGCCGCCTCACCCAAGGGTTTCTGGTAGAGGAGCACGCACACCGACTCCTCCGCCCCCCGGCCCACGCGCCCGCGCAACTGGTGCAGCTGGGCAAGTCCGAAGCGTTCCGCATGCTCTATCACCATGAGCGAAGCATTGGGGACATCCACGCCTACTTCGATCACGGTCGTCGCCACCAGCAGCTTGATGCTGCCGGCGAGGAACGCGGCCATCGTCTGCGCCTTCTGCGCCGGTTTCAAGCGCCCGTGAATCAGTCCCACCTCGAACTCGGGAAACTCCGCCTTCAGGGTGGCGTATGTCTCGAGCGCGGTCTGCAACTGCAGCTGCTCCGACTCCTCTATCAACGGGCATACCCAGTACGCCTGCCTTCCCGCGGCACAGGACTCGCGGATGCGCTCCACGACTTCCACGCGGCGCGAACTGGCTGCGAGTTTGGTGACGACGGGCTTTCTGCTGGGGGGCAGCTCGTCGATGACCGACACATCCAGATCAGCGTAGTAGCTCATCGAGAGCGTGCGCGGAATCGGCGTCGCGCTCATCATAAGCTGATGCGATTCGGCCCCTTTCCTTCGCAGGGCGAGGCGCTGCGCAACGCCGAAGCGATGCTGCTCGTCGACCACGGCGAGGCCGAGCGAGCGGAACTGCACGTGTTCCTGGAACAGCGCATGGGTACCGATTGCGACCGGCGTTTTTCCCGAGGCAACGGCGGCGAGCGTGGATTCCCGCTCCTTCCTCGTCTGGCTTCCGGTGAGCCACGCCGCTTCCAGCCCCAGGGGGCCGAGCCACTCGCTGAACTTGCGGAAATGTTGCTCGGCGAGAATTTCCGTCGGCGCCATGACTGCCGCCTGCAGGCCGTTCTCGACGGCGCGTAGCGCGGCGAGCACGGCAATGACGGTCTTGCCGCTGCCGACGTCTCCCTGCAACAGCCGGTGCATCGGATGCGGCTGCGCAAGATCTCCTTCGATTTCTTTCCACACCCGTTGCTGCGCACGAGTCAAACGGAACGGCAGTCGCTCGACCAGAACCGCAGTGTGGCAACGCTCCTTGTCCGGCCGCAGAAGCGGCGGTGCCGCGCGGGCTTTTCGCTCGCGATAGTACTTACGCATCGAGATCTGCTGCGCGAGCAACTCGTCAAATTTCATGCGCCGCCACGCGGGAGAGGTGCGGGCGCTGAGCCCGGCTTCATCGGCCCCGGGACGCGGGTGATGTAGCGAGTCGACCGCCTCGCGGAATCCGCACAGCCCGAGCGCCTTCGAAACACCCTCGGCCAGCGTGTCATCGAACGGGGCGCGTGCGAGTGCCGCTTCGATCATCTTCCGCAGCGATCCCTGCCCAAGCCCGGCGGTAGTCGGATAGATGGGCGTCAGAGCCTGCGGCAGCGGCGTCGACCCGAGCAGAACGCGAAAGCGCGGATGGACCATCTCGCCGCCGAAGAACCCCGTGCGCACTTCGCCGAAAGCGCGCACCGTTGCGCCTTCAGCGAGCGCTTTTGCCTGGCTCGCGTAGAAATTGAAAAAGCGCAGCACCAGTTCGCCCGTGGAATCCTCGATCCGTGAGACCAGCTGGCGCTTCGGGCGGTACACGATCTCGGTCGAGCGCACCGTGCCTTCCACCTGGACGGCCAGGCCGGGAGGCGCGTTTGCGATCGGCGTGACGCGCGTCTCGTCCTCGTAACGCAAAGGCAGGTGCAGCACGAGATCCAAGTCGCGACGAATACCTAGTTTGCTGAGCTTCGCGGCAACCGTCCGGCCGCCCGAAGATCGAGCCGAAGCCTTCCGCACGGCTGATCCCTCGATTCCCGGTGTCAACCCTGAAGCACGAGGATCGCATCCGCTTCGACCAGCGCGCCGCGCGGGAGAGCCGCAACGCCGACGCGGCGCGCGCCGGATACGGCTTCTCGAAATATCGAGCCATGATCTCGTTGACGCGGGCGAAATGCGACAAGTCGGTCAGATAGACGGTGAGCTTGACCGCGTCCGCGAGCGACCCGCCTCCGGCCTCCGAAACGGCCTTCAGGTTGGCGAAAACACGATGGATCTGGTTCTCGATGCCATCGACGAGCTGCCCGGTTGTCGGGTCCAGCCCGATCTGGCCGGAAAGATAGAGCGTGCCACCGGCGCGCACCGCCTGAGAATATGTGCCGATCGCAGCTGGCGCGTTCGAAGTGGAAACGGTGGATCGTGTCATGTTGAGTATGAAGTCAGCGGGAGCGAGCGGTTATAATATCCGCGCTCGGCTGGGCGGCGCCAGCATCCCGGTATCCCCGATGACTTCGCAGCAGATGGTCAATCTCTTGAAGCTCGTGGGCACGCCCAGGGACGGCGCGCTCTTGCGTTTTTCTCTCGGGAGCGAATACCTGAAGTGCGCCGAATTCGGACCCGCCATCGCGCACCTCAATGCGGCAGTCGAAAAAGACCCGGCATATTCCGCAGCGTGGAAACTCCTCGGGAAAGCGCTCGCCGAACATGGACGGGGCGACGAGGCGCTCGCGGCCTACCGCAAAGGCATCGAGGTCGCTCAGGCCAGGGGTGACCGGCAGGCGGCGAAGGAAATGACCGTGTTCGCGCGCCGCCTCGAAAAGGCCATCGCTTCGGGCAAGGCAACCGGCGCATGAGAGCGCTTGCCAAGCTGCGACAGAAGTTGTTCGGCAAGCCGCTCGACCCCTTGGATACGAAGACGCGAAGGCATATCGCGCTCGTCGCCTTTTTCGCCTGGGTGGGGCTGGGAGCGGACGGGATATCCTCCTCCTGCTATGGTCCCGAAGAGGCTTTTCGCGCGCTGGGCGAGCATACGGATCTGGGCCTTTACCTCGCGCTCGCCACGGCAGCGACCGTGTTCATCATCGCGCTCGCCTACAACCAGGTCATCGAGCTGTTTCCCACGGGCGGGGGCGGCTACCGGGTCGCCACGCGCTTGATCGGCCCCTATGCGGGCCTCGTCTCGGGCGCCGCGCTCATTCTCGATTACGTGCTCACCGTCTCGATTTCGATCGCGAGCGGGGTCGATGCCCTGTTCTCGCTGTTTCCGCTCCCCTTCCAACCATACAAGCTTGCAACCGAAGTCGCGTTCATCGTGGGGCTCGTGCTGCTCAACCTGCGTGGGATGAGGGAAGCGATCACGGTCCTGCTGCCGATCTTTGTCGGTTTCATTCTCACGCACGCGTTCCTGATCGTGTACGGCGTGCTCTCCCATGCGACGGTGCTGCCGACTCTGGTGCCCGATGTCTGGCGTGGAACCTCGGAACTTTCGGCGCAGCTCGGCTGGACAGGCGTCGCGGCGCTGCTCCTGCTCGCCTATTCCCAGGGAGGCGGCACCTACACCGGGATCGAAGCGGTGTCGAACAACGTCAACGTGCTCGCGGAGCCGCGAGTGCACACTGGCAAGGTCACCATGCTCTACATGGCGCTGTCGCTCGCCTTCACCGCCGGCGGGATCATCCTGCTGTACCTGCTGTGGGGCGCGCGTCCAGTGGAAGGACGGACGCTCAACGCGGTGGCCTTTGGAGCGATCATAGACAGCTTCGGCTGGGAAACCCGCGACAGCGGGATTGCGTTGCTGGTGGTGCTCGCACTCGAAGCAGGGCTTCTCTTCGTCGCCGCCAACACCGGTTTCCTCGGCGGTCCGGCAGTGCTCTCCAACATGGCCGCCGATTCCTGGGTGCCGCACCAGTTCCGCTATTTGTCGACACGGCTCGTCACCCAGAACGGCATCCTCGTCATGGGGCTCGGATCGCTCATCATCCTTTTGTGGACAGCCGGCAGCGTTTCAACGCTAGTCGTTCTATACAGCCTGAGCGTGTTCCTGACCTTCGCAGTGTCGCTCTTCGGCCTGTGCCTGTACTGGGCCCGCCTGCGAGCGGGGCGAAACTGGCTCGGTAGGCTCGCGCTGTCCGCGGCAGGGTTCCTGGTGTGTGCGGGCATTCTGCTCATGCTGCTCGCCGAGAAGTTCCTTGAAGGCGGATGGCTGGCAGTTCTCATCATCGCGGCGATCATCGCGGTATGCGTGACCATCCGCAACCACTACGAATGGACCAAGGCGCAGTTGAAGAAAATCGACGCCGACTTTTCTGGCATTCCCTTCGGCAGCGTCGCCAATCCGCCCAAGCCTGACCCCAGTCGGCCCACCGCGGTGTTTCTGGTAGGCTCCTCGCGCGGCGGGGGGCTGCATGCCTTGCTCTGGGTGCAGCGGATGTTCCCGGACCACTTCAGGAACTTCATTTTCGTCAACGCGCGCACCGTGGACGCGCAGAGCTTTGGCGGGCGCGAGGACCTCGAAGCGATGAAGGTGGAGGCGAAGGCCTCGCTTTCCTACTTCGTCAACTTCTGCAACAGCAAGGGATGGGCAGCGAAGTCATACCTATCCTTCGGCACCGATCCGATCGATGAATTCACGAGGCTCGCCGAACGCGTCCTGGGCGAGTTCCCCAACGCCATTTTCTTCACGAGCAAGCTCATTTTCGACGAGGACAACTGGTTGACGCAGATACTGCACAATCAGGCGGCGATGGCGCTGCAGCGCCGCTTCCATCTGCGCGGCATGCAGATGGTCATCCTGCCGATGAAATTGAGCGTCTAGCAGCGACGCTATTTTGCGGATGAGGGGAGCGTCCCGTTTTTCGGACGATAACGACGAGACGCCTCTCGCACCTCCGCGCGCAACCGCTCGCCGTGCCAGTGTTTCATGATGAACTTGTGAATGGCGGCTTTGCTGACGGCGTCGGCGAACACCTTGGGATCCTGTGAGTTGGTAAAGACTATTCTGATCACCTCGGGATAGAGCTTTCTCACCTGGCTCAGGAACTCCACCCCGGTGAGCCCCGGCATGTTTTGATCGGAAATCACGATCCTGACCGGATGACTCGCGAGGAGCTCGAAGGCGCGGGTCGGATCGGTCGTCTTCAGCACCCGGAATCCGTCGGGGCGCAGGATCTCTTCGAGCAGCGTCAGATCCCTCTCGTCGTCGTCGAGCAGGAGGACGCTCGACTGTGACCCAGTCTCGCTCGTGGAAAGGCCGAGCGGGCCGTCCTCAGGCGGCATGGAATAGCCCGTGCCTGCGCGCGTCTACGACCTCGCGCTCCAAGTCGATCACCCGTCCAGGAAACTGCCCGACCGCGCTTGCGAATGGCAAGCTGTCGTCGACGACCATGACCCTGATGCGCTTCAACGTCTCCCCCTCTCGGACGCGAGCAGGCGGCGTGCCGCTTTAGGCGCGCGCGGCGAACCGCCTGTGGGCGATACCCGACACCTTAGAGCGAGACGGAGGATGAGCCTATCGGGCCAGCCCTGAGCAAGGCACGCTAAATACCTTAAGAGCAGGCCGGGGTTGCGAGAAAATCTCTTGATTTAAAAGCCTATTATTTTGCGGTGGTGACGAGGCCGTTGCGGATTGCGTACTTCACCAGACCGGCGATATCGCGGATCTGCAAGCGATCCATCAGCTGGGCGCGATGGGTTTCCACGGTCTTCACGGAAAGCTCGGGCGATAGGCGATTTCCTTGGTGCTGTGACCCCCGGCGATGAGCTGCAGGACTTGGCGCTGCCGCGGCGTAAGGTTGTCGGACTTGGGCTGCTCGCCCCCGACCCGCTGCACGTAGCCTTCCACCATCTGTTTTGATATGCGCGGGCTGAGATAGGTTTCGCCTTGTATCACCGCTTGTAGGGCGAGCTCCAGTTCAGCGGTCGCGGAATCCTTGAGCATGTAGCCTGAAGCTCCCGCGCGCAGCGCCTGCAGCACGTATTCCTCGTTGGCGTGCATGGAGAGCATTACCACTCGCACCTCCGGAAGCTCTTGCTTGAGCAGAGCGCTTGCTTCGAGTCCTCCGAGTCCAGGCATGGAAATGTCAAGCAGTACGACATCCGGGTGATGCTTGCGCGCAAGCTCAAGCACCTCGCTGCCGGTGCCTGCTTCGGCCACGACCGTGACCCCTTCCAGACCCTCCAGGAGCGCGCGTATTCCAGCGCGCACCAAGGCGTGATCATCGGCGAGAAGGACGCGCACCGGGATCATACTTGTTCCGCGCCGGCCCGCACCAGAGGGAGCGTAAGGCTCAACCGCGTCTCCCGCGAGAGAGCCGAGTCGATCGCGAGCCGCCCCCCCGCAAGCGTAGCGCGTTCTTCCATGCTCAGCAGCCCCATGCTCCTGCCCGCCGCCGCACGCAGCCGCGCGGCCGCGACATCGAAACCCCGACCGTTGTCGCGCACTTCCAAACGCAATTCCTCCTCAGTGCCGGCGAGCGTAACCCAAACTTCGCTCGCCTGTGCGTGGCGCACAATATTGGTAAGGGCCTCCTGCGCGATGCGAAAGCACGTGGTCTCGATCTCGGCAGCGAGACGCTGGGGTACCCCCTCATGCGTGAAATTCGGCTTGAATCCGGCGCTGCTTGCCTGCTGGTCGAGATGCGAGCGCAACGCCGCCAATAGACCGAGATCATCCAGTTGTGAGGGTCTCAGGTCGCGCGACACGCGACGCACTTGCTCGAGCGCATCGTCGATCGCCGCAACGCATTCGCCCCGGCGAGAGCCGTAGTCCGCTGAGGACGGATTGAGGCCCGCGAGGCGCAATTTGACCGCAGTGAGCAGCTGCCCGATACCGTCGTGCAATTCGCGCGCTATGCGGCGACGCTCGGTTTCCTCCACCTGGAGGAGTCGCACCGAAAGCGCCTGCAACCTGCGGTGGGCGTCCCGCAGCGCCTGTTGCGCGGCGCTGCGATTGGCTCGCTCAAGGCGGTCATTCAAGGCGCGCGTGACAACCGGCGCAAGGCGCTCGAGCCTTTCCTTCATCACGTAGTCAGTGGCGCCCGCTTTGAGGCTCTCGATGGCGCGTTCCTCTCCGAGCGTGCCGGAGATGAGGACGAAGGGAATTTCCAGTCCGCGCTCCCTCAGCAGGCTTAGCGCGCTCAGCCCGTCGAAATCCGGAAGGTTATAGTCGGCGAGGATCAACTCGAACTCCGGGCGATCGAGGCAAGCCTCGAATTCCTCCCGCGTCTGCACTTGCTTCCAGTCGCAGTCATAGCCGGCGGCTTGAAGCCTCCCTACTTCGAGCTCGGCGTCGAAGGTGTTGTCTTCGAGAATCAGGAGTTTGAGGGGCGTGGGCATGCGTCCATGAGGTGGGCTAGACCCACAATACGTCAAATCCGCGGGGCGGTGGTGGAGTTGAGGAGGATCGAACTCCCGACCTTCGCATTGCGAACGCGACGCTCTCCCAGCTGAGCTACAACCCCACGCCACGATAATTTTAGCCGCAATTCCTTTCTTCCTCAACGCCGCGCAGATCAAGAACCCGACTCGCAGAGGCATCGTGACAAGCTTGCATTTCAGACCGAGCCTGCGCGAGTGAGTCGGTCCCGGATCGCGGCCCATTCGAGCGTATCGGGGGGCCCCTCTACCAGAATTCGATCGCAGCCGGACGAATCGAGCGCGCGCAGGTTCGCGTAAGGTCGTGCCCGTATCGCCACGGCTCCCTCGGCCCTTCGATCCACATCGCGCTCATGTCCCCCTCCGGAGCGGAACGGAATGACAGCACGCCTCGCCCACGCGAACTGCCCTGTACGCTTTCGCTCCCATCGGTCCGATGCGATGAGCCGAAGGGGTTGCCGGGGCGCGTAGTGCGCCGCGAGTTCCCCGGGCGCGCGCGGGGCAGCTGAATCGCGCGCCAAGGGCGCGACGCCGAGCTGAGCAGCGATATCCCCCGCAGCGATTCGGCCGGGCCGAAGGAGCACGGGCCTGCCGCGAGAGAGATCCACGATCGTGGATTCGATGCCGATCTCGCACGCGCCTCCATCCAGGATCAGTTCGACTTCGCTCGCCAGATCGCTTCGCACATGCTCCGCCGTCGTCGGGCTGATCCGGCCGAACCGGTTGGCCGACGGGGCAGCTATGCCTCCGCCAAATTCCCTGAGAAGCTGAAGAGCGACCGGATGCCCGGGGACGCGCAGGCCGATCGTATCCTGGCCGCCGCTGAGCTGACTATCGACGTTTGGCGCACGCCTCAGCACCAGGGTCAGCGGCCCCGGCCAAAAGTGCGTTGCGAGTTTGGTCGCAGCCTCGGGAACATCGCGCGCCCAGCGAGCCAACTGCCCGATGTCGCCGATATGGACGATGACAGGATGCCCCGCGGGACGGCCCTTGACCTGGTAGATTCGCGCTACCGCGTCGGGATTGGACGCGTCGGCGCCCAGTCCGTAGACGGTCTCCGTGGGAAAGGCAACCAAGCCGCCGCGTCGCAGTATCGCCACTGCATCCCGAACCGGAACGGATTGGAGCGCGTCGACTTTCGCAGGCAAGGAAAAAGCGGGACGGAGCCCGTGTCAACCCGGCAGCTTGGCGTTCTTTATCGCTTCGGCCTGGCCCGCGCGGAACTGCGCGAGAAGTTTGGCGAGTTTCGCGTCTCCCTGGGAAAGCATCGCGACGGCAAACAGTCCCGCGTTGGCGGCGCCCGCCTCACCGATGGCAAAAGTCGCCACCGGGATTCCTTTGGGCATCTGTACGATCGACAGCAATGAATCCAATCCATGCAGATACTTGGAGGGCATCGGCACCCCGAGCACGGGGAGCGTCGTTTTTGCCGCGATCACGCCGGCCAGGTGCGCCGCACCTCCGGCACCCGCGATGAAACAGCAGGCGCCTTTGGCACCGAGCTGTTCGACCCATTCGGTGAGCGCGTCAGGCGAGCGGTGCGCGGAAAGTACCTTGGCTTCGTAGAGCACAGAAAAATCGGTGAGCTGCTTTGCCGCCTCGCGCATCACCTCCCAATCGCTCGCGCTTCCCATGACGATGCCGACAAGCGGCGGGCGGCTAGCCATTTTCATCCTCCCAATGGGTGCCCGGTCAGACGGCGAAGGGCTTCGCGGTACTTGTCGGAAGTCTTTGCGATCACTTCCGCCGGGAGCCGTGGCGCAGGCGGTGTCTTGTTCCAATCCAGGGTTTCCAGGTAGTCGCGCACGTATTGCTTGTCGAATGACGGGGGGCTCGAACCGGGTTGGTACCGGTCGGCGGGCCAGAAGCGCGAGGAATCCGCGGTGAGCGCCTCGTCGATCAGCACCAGATTCCCCTTCTCATCCGTCCCGAACTCGAACTTGGTGTCGGCGATGATGATGCCACGCCCGCGGGCGTAGTCTGCCGCTTCGCGGTATAGGCGCAGGCTCACATCGCGCACTTTGGCCGCAAGCGTCTTGCCGATCAGCTTTTCAGTCCGCTCGTACGATATGTTCTGGTCGTGAGCGCCGGCTTCTGCCTTGGTGGCCGGCGTGAAAATCACCTCCGGCAGCTTGTCCGCCTGCTTCAGACCCGCGGGCAGCCGAATGCCGCAAACTGCGCCAGTCTTCTGGTAGTCCTTCCAGCCCGAGCCGATGAGATAACCGCGCACCACCGCCTCGACCGGCAGCGGCTTGAGTCTTTTCACGACCACCGCGCGGCCTTTGACCTGCGCCGCGTCGTCGCCGCCCTTCACCACCGACTCGGGCGCGGCGACGTCGAGATGGTTGGGCACGATGTGTCCCAGCCTTGTGAACCAGAAATTGGACATTTCGTTCAGCACACGTCCCTTGTCGGGTATCGGATCGGGAAGCACGACATCGAAGGCCGAAAGCCGATCGCTGGTGACGATCAGCAAGCGCTCGCCGTCCACTGCATACATGTCGCGGACCTTGCCCCGGCCGAGCAGCTTCAGGCTCTTCAGATTCGACTCGTAGAGCGGGAACGCCATTCCCTATGCTGCCTGTTTCTCAAGCTCCGGACGGTATTTTCCTTGAGCCGCGAGTCCGTTCATGCGGGCCCGGTGATGGAACGCCCGCTGAGCGGCTGCGACGTTGCCCGACTGGCCGCGCCAAGACTTCAGGCACGGATTCTGCAGCGCTCGGCTGTAGGAGAACGTGAGCGGCCAAGGCAGCCCCGGCATTCTCGCCATTTCGTTGAGGTGCGCCGTCGCGGCCTCATCGCTTTGACCGCCCGAGAGAAACACGACACCGGGCAGGGCCGCGGGAACGGTGCGCTTCAGGCAGCGCATCGTTTCCTCCGCCACGCGCTCGACTCCGGCCTGCTTCGGACAGTCCTTGCCCGAGACGACCATCGAAGCCTTGAGAACGGTATGCTCGAACGACACGTTGTGAGCGCGCAGGGCCGCGAATACCGCAGAGAGCGTTGCCTCGGTGGCCTCGTAGCAGCGCTCGATCGTGTGATCGCCGTCGAGCAGCACCTCGGGCTCGACGATGGGCACGATGGACGCCTCCTGGCACAGCGCCGAGTAGCGCGCCAGCGCGTGCGCGTTGGCGTAGATGCAGGCGTGGCTCGGGATCCCGGGACCGATCGTGATCACCGCGCGCCACTTGGCAAAGCGCGCACCGAGCCCGAAATAGTCCTCGAGCCGGCCGCGCAGGCCGTCGAGTCCCTCGGTCACCTTTTCTCCGGGAGAGAGCGCGAGGTCGTGCGTGCCCTTGTCCACCTTGATGCCGGGGATGACACCCTTTTTCTCGAGGTATCTCGGGAACGGCTCGTTGCCCGACACCGTGCTTTGGCGGAGGGTTTCGTCGAACAGGATCACCCCGCTTACGAATTCCTCGATGCCTTTCGTCGTGAACAGCAAATCGCGGTAGGCACGGCGGTTGGCCTCCGTGCACTCGACTCCAACCGACTTGAATCGCTTCTCGCACGTGCCGCTGGACTCGTCGGCTGCGAGCAGCCCTTTGCCTCTTGCGACCATGGCCGCGGCGGTTTTGGAAAGGAGATTT
>Ga0209238_1000754_pt1 | contig 11987 bp, 10 predicted proteins | sample GraSoi013_1_20cm_FD_185823 | JGI IMG/M metagenome (GOLD analysis project Ga0209238, IMG submission 185823) | Grasslands soil microbial communities from the Angelo Coastal Reserve, California, USA - Sample 10_02_2013_1_20cm (SPAdes) (version 2) | ecosystem: Environmental > Terrestrial > Soil >...
AGCGCATTCCCAACATCTGTTTCCAGATGCTTCTTCGCGGCGCCAACGCTGTCGGCTACACTTCTTATCCCGACGGTCTCATCACTGAATTCGTCCGCGAAGCACATTCCCAGGGCATCGACATCTTTCGCATTTTCGATTCACTCAATTCCGTCGAAAACATGCGCGTCTCGATCGATGCCGCGCTCGAAGCCGGCGCCGTTTGCGAAGCCGCCATTTGCTACACCGGTGACATTCTCGATAAAAACCGCCCGAAATATTCGCTCAAGTATTACGTCGCGATGGCCAAGCAACTGGAAAAACTGGGCACCCACTTCCTGGCCATAAAGGATATGGCGGGACTTTGCAAACCTTATGCCGCGTTCGAATTGGTGAAAGCTCTCCGCGACGAAGTCGGCATTCCGATCCACTTTCACACGCATGACACCAGCGGCATCAACTCCGCCTCCGTGTTGAAAGCTGCCGATGCCGGAGTCGACGTCGCCGACGGCGCCATCGCCGCCATGAGCGGCGGCACCAGCCAGCCCAATCTCAATTCCATCGTCGCCTCGCTTCGTCACACTCCGCGCGACACGCAGCTCGACGTCGACACGCTCAACGAGTGCTCCGACTATTGGGAAACGGTTCGCACGTATTATCTTCCGTTTGATTCCGGTCCCAAGGCCGGTTCCGCGCGTTTGTATCAGCATGAAATCCCCGGCGGCCAGTTCACCAACTTGCGCGAACAGGCCGCCGCCATGGGCCTCGGCCATCGTTGGCGCGAAGTCGAAAAAATGTATGCCGAGGTCAACCAGCTTTTCGGCGATATCGTCAAAGTCACGCCTTCCAGCAAAGTCGTCGGCGACATGACACTTTTTCTGATGGCCAAGGAGACGCAGCCGTCTGATGTTCTCAAGCTCGACGAAAAACATGACGTGTCCTTTCCCAATTCCGTCGTCGAAATGTTTTCCGGTGTTCTCGGCGTCCCTCCCGGCGGCTGGCCGAGAAAATTGCAGAAAATCGTTCTGCGTGGCCAGGCTCCTCTGCGCGGCCGCCCAAGCGCAAGCTTGGAAGCGGTGAAATGGGACGACGAGCACCAATCCCTCGAGAAAAAAATCGGTCACGCTGTACGCCGCGACGGTCTGCTGAGTTATCTGCTCTATCCCGACGTCTTCACCAAGTACAACAAATTTCGCCAGACCTATTCAGATGTCAGCGTTCTGCCTACGCCTGCATTTTTCTATGGACTCAAGTCCGGCGAAGAAGTCACCGTCGAAATCGAATCCGGAAAATCCCTCATCATCAAGTTTCTGACCATCAGCGAGCCGCATCCCGACGGCACTCGCACGCTCTTTTTTGAATTGAACGGCCAGCCTCGCGAAGTGAACATCCGCGATCGCGCGCTGCGCGTAGTCGAGCGCGCTCATCCCAAGGCCGACCCTGCCGATCCCGGCCAGGTCGCCGCGCCCACCGCCGGCGTCATCAGCGGCATTGCCGTGCAATCCAATCACGCGGTGGAACGCGGCGCAAAACTTCTCACCCTCGAAGCCATGAAAATGCAGTCCAACATCTATGCGCCTATTTCCGGACGCGTTATGAAAATCCTTGTCACCTCCGGGCAGCATGTCGAAGCGAAAGATCTTCTCGTGATGATCGCGCCGTGAGTTCCGGTCAGCTTCGCAAACACGAAAAATTCCGCTCGCGCTTTCTTCGCAACCAGCGCGATCTCATCGTTTACACGCCGCCCGGTTACGCCGATCAGCCTGCGCGTCATTTTCCCGTCCTCTATCTTCACGACGGCCAGAATCTTTTCGATGGCGCCACTTCCTTTATCCCCGGGCAAGACTGGCATGTCGGCCAAACTGCGGATTATTGCATTCAATCTGGCTCCGTCGCTCCTCTCATCATCGTCGGCATGTACAACACCAAGGCGCGCGTTCGCGAATACACGCCCACTCCCGTTCCCAAGCTCGGCGGCGGCCGCGCCGATCGCTACGCAAAATTTCTCATCGAAGAAGTGAAGCCCTTCGTCGACCGCGAATATCGCACGCTCTCCGGCGCGCAGCATACCGGCATCGGCGGTTCCTCGCTGGGCGGTCTCGTTTCTCTCTACGTAGGTCTCAAGCATTCGCCCATCTTCGGAAAAATTGCCGCGCTCTCACCGTCCGTCTGGTGGAACCAGCACGTCATTCATCGATTCGCGCGCACATCAATCGTGGAGCCCCGCCCGCGCATCTGGCTGGACATCGGCACTCGCGAAGGCCCGCGCATCGTGCAGGAAGTCGAAAAATTCCGCGACGTGCTCCTCGAAAAAGGCTGGAAGCTCGGTCACGGCTTGCACTATGAGCGTGTCGAAGGCGCGGAGCACAACGAAGCGGCCTGGGCGCAGCGCGTCGGCCCGTTTCTGCAATTTCTGTATCCCGCGCGCGAAGCCGCTGTATAATCCGCGCTCAATTCAGTCGGGATCCTGGGGGCGTCGCATGTCGGAAGGCCGGCCTCTCACCATTCTCTGTGTCAGTTCCTACGAAAAGGGACAGGAATTCATCCGCACCTGCAAAGCGCTCGGCTGCCGCGTTTTCCTTCTGACCGTCGAAAAACTTCGCCACGCCGGTTGGCCGTTCGAATGCATCGATGAAGTCTTCACCATGCCTGAAGATCTTCCCCTGCAGGGTTTGATTTACGCCGTCAGTTATGCGGCCCGGTCGCGCAACATCGATCGTATCGTCGCGCTCGACGAATTTGACATGGAGAATGTTTCCGCCCTCCGCGAGCATCTCCGCATTCCCGGCATGGGCCTCACCACCGTCCGCTACTTTCGCGACAAGCTGGCCATGCGCGCCCGCGCCCGCGAAGCCGGCATCCTCGTCCCCGAATTCGTCCACGTCCTCAATTACGACCGTCTTCGCGAATTCATGTCCCGCGTTCCCAACCCCTGGCTGCTCAAGCCTCGTTCGCAAGCCTCCGGCATTGGCATGAAGAAGATTCATTACCCCGACCAGTTATGGCACTGGCTCGACCAGCTCGGCGATCAGCAATCCTTTTATTTGCTGGAGCAATTCGTTCCCGGCTCGGTCTATCACGTGGACAGCGTGGTTTCCGAGCGCACCGTTGTCTTCTCCGAAGCCCATGCCTATGGCACGCCGCCGCTGGACACCTCTCATCAAGGCGGCGTATTCACCACGCGCACTCTTCCTCGTGAAGGCGAGGAAACCAAATCCCTTCTCGAGATCAATCGCCATTTACTGGATGGCCTCGGTCTCATGCGCGGAGTCACTCACGCCGAATTCCTCCGCTCCCACGCCGACGGTAAATTTTATTTCATCGAAGTTGCCGCCCGCGTCGGCGGCGCTTACATCTCCGATGTCATCGAAACTGCCACGGGAATCAACTTCTGGCGCGAGTGGGCCCGCCTGGAAGTTGAGGCAGGGAATCAGCCTTACCAGCTTCCGTCACCGCGCTGCGACTATGCCGCAGTCGTTCTTTCTCTCTCTCGCCAAGAACATCCCGACACTTCCGCCTACGCCGATCCGGAAATCACGCACCGCATCACCAAGTATCATCACGTTGGATTCATCCTGAAGTCCCAAAGCCCCGAACGCCTTCAGCAGTTGCTCGATTCTTACTCCACGCGTTTTCAATCCGATTTCGTCGCTACCCAGCCCGTCCCCGACAGGCCAACCTCGTAGCGCTATTTTCCGCCCTCACCTTCGGTCGTTTTCCAATAACTACGCTGATCTGGAGTTGGAGCAGAAAGATTCAAGCCCTCAACAGCCTTCGATTTCGATTGCTGGATTCAATGATTTGATTGTAAAAATGAAGTCGTGAAAGCCATCCATTTGGCTCAGCAGATGAACCCGTCCTCCTTGGTGCGCAATGTCTACGAAACCCACTGCGTAACGCTTTGCCCGCACTGACTTGATCTCGTGAGGAGAAACGGTTGCTCTTCGGAGAATGCTTCGGAACTCGATCATGTTAGCGTCGTCAATCTTGATCTCAAACGGTATCCTCAACCACATGTACGCGACGAAAAGTGCGCCACAGAGCCATATGACAAATGCCCACACTGGTGGGCCATCTGAGCCAAACTTTGCCATCGCTCCCAAGATGATTCCGATTAAGCCCGCGAAAACCCACGCTGCGAGCATGAAAAGATAGAAGACCAAGAGCGGCTTCGCGAGGTACAGTTTGTATAGTTTCATTTAGGCGTTTCCCCTACTCCTTTACACATGGGCCGTTCACTTTGCCTCTATTCTAGCTCTCGACTGCACTACCCTCAGCTTTACATTTCCCCCCGTTTCCTCCACTATTCCCCCGTGCCGCAAACCAGCCCCGGCGCGACCTGTCCCAAAGTCTAGTTAACTGTCTGGAACAGCAGCTTCAAGCATTGTTTGCCGCGCACTCTTCCGGGGAATACAGTTTGCAGTACCCCGGACGGAATTCTGCGTTGGGGTGGTTTTGTCGCTTGGAGGTCCGATGTGGGGCAATAAAAAACCGGATGCAGCGCAAGCAGGGCAACCGGATCAAAGAAATTTACAAACGAATCAGTCGTCGAAGCCTGCTTCGCCGGCTTGGGAGGATAAACCCGCGATGAGTACAGATGCGATGCGTCCATTGGGTGCAACCTCGGATCGCGCCACGGCGCGGCTCGGGGCCAGCCTGCAAGTGAAAGGGGAGATCTCCGGCAACGAAGATCTGTTGATCGACGGTTCGGTCGAAGGACTGATCACTCTCGATGAGCGGAAACTGACTGTCGGGCCCTCAGCTAAAGTAACCGCTGATATCATTGCCCGCGAGGTAGTGGTGTACGGCAACGTGAAGGGCAACCTTCGCGCGAAGGATCGAATTGAAATCAAGAAGGATGGTTCGGTCAACGGCGACCTGACCACTTCCCGAATCATGATCGAAGACGGCGCCTACTTCAAAGGTTCCATCGAGATCGACAAGAACCCCGAAAAGGAATCTGGTTCGAACGCGTTTGCTCGCTCCTCTTCGCACGCGGCCGCGCCGGCAGGCAAGACCATTTAACTTTTTTTCTCCCTCACTCTGTTTCAACCACGGCGTCCCGGTATCCCCGGGGCGCCGTTCTTTTGTTAACGCATTCGCATTTCTCATCACGCACCTGTTTGAGGCATAGAATCAGTTGTAGGGGCGCAGCATGCTGCGCCCCTTCTTGCCCAGGCGGTTCTTTTTATCTCGAATCTCCAGACGGACGAGCCTTGCCGCCTTCTATTTGGATTTGCAGTCTTCTACAATCCCAACCATGCCACCTGTCATTCTGACCGGAGGGACGGCGGTTCTTGCCGTCCGGAGTGGAGGAATCGCACCTCAACTTCTAAATGCAGACGGGTTAGCCACTCATTTCAGTCTCCCATCCATTATTTCTTAACTTGACACTTGAAGTGGTGAGCGTATCGTTGCGTCGGGCATCCTCTCAGCGCTCCCGGCCGGTCCCATGGATTTGTGCGGGTTGCGGCGCTGCATCTTCAAGTTCTCCGCCTCCTCCGCCTGCGCCAGACTTCACTCTCAGCTTGTCGTCGAATTCGATTTCCATCCCGCAGGGTGCCACAAGTCCCTCCGTCAATGTCTCCGTAAACGCCGAGAATGGCTTCGCCGGCGCTGTCCAGGTGACGCTCAGCGCGCTTCCTTCCGGCGTCACTTCGAATCCTGCGAGTCCCTTTAGTGTTACGGTTGGCGCGAGCACACCCGTTGTCTTCGGCGCCTCCACAAATGCCACTACCGGGAATTTTACAATCTCGATGCAGGGCACAAGCGGCGCGCTGTCCCATTCCGCCAGTCTTGCTGTCGCCATACAGGGCGCCATGAGTCCCGCGCTTCCGCGCACCGCTTATGCGCGGACGGATTCCACTTCATCTTCCGACGATCCCTTCGGCGAGCCGCACCATCGCCACATTGCTTACGATCCCGCGAACAAACATCTCTTCGTTGCCAATCGCGCCATGAATTGTGTCGAGGTTTTTTCCACCGCCAGCCAATCGTCCATCGCCCAAATCTCTGTACCCGGCGCGAGCAGCGCCGATCTCTCCGCTGACGGTTCCACAGTTTGGGTTGGCACAGCCCTCGAACAGATCGTCGCCATTGATACTCCTTCCTTGCGCGTCAGGAATCGCTACTCGTTAACCGGACTCACTCCAGTACCCAACACCATCTTCAGCCGTCCCATTGAAGTCCTCTCGCTTTCGAACGGCAAGTCCATGTTGCGCCTGCGCCAGCCCGCCTCCTCCCAGGCGCTGCTGGCTCTCTGGGACCCCGTCTCGAATTCGCTCACCAACCTTACTTCCGCTGCCCCTGCGGTTTTCCAGCAAGGTGTAGGTGTCATCGCGCGCACGGGCGACCATTCGAAAGTTCTCGCCGCGGCCAACGACTCGACCGGGGAACTCGCGCTGTTCGACTCCGCAGGCAACGTCGTTGCAGGCCCGCTCACTCTTGGCGCAGGTTTAATCTCGATCGCCGCAGCCAACTCCGACGGCAGTCGGTTTGCCGTGCTCTTAGCGGCAAGCGGGAGCACGCAGCTTCTCCTCCTCGATGCTTCCCTCAAACAAGTTGGGGTCTACGCGCCAGCGGTCACGCACGGCCTCGCCTTCTCGGTGGATGGAAATCGCTTGTATCTCAGCGAGTCTTCCTCCGGCGCGCCTTTCGTCAACGTTCTCGACGGTCACACCGCCCAGCTCATCGGCCGCGTCCCCGATGCGGCCGTTCAGGGCGTCTCCTCGGAGATCGAGGAAGTCGACGAAACGCAGCTCCTCTTTGGCCTTTCGAATCGTGGAGTCGTTTTTGTCGATACTGCAACCCCAACAAGCTTGTCCTCTCCCGCTCCGGCCATCGCCGCCGCGCCAAGTCTTATACCTTCCGAAGGTCCACTGGCCGGTGGGACTTCCGTTGTCCTCGGCGGCCAGAATTTCACCTCCCCTACGCAATAAAATTCGGCACGCAATCAGCTTCGGGCGTCACGGTTTCCGGCCCCGCTCAAATCCAGGCGAGCTCTCCTCCAACCGTCACGAACAGCGTCGTCAACGTCACTGCTTACTTCCAGAGCGGCTGGCTCGCCATTGCGCCCGATGCCTTCAGCTACGGTCCGCAAATTCTGCGAATTCTCCCAAACGCCGGGCTGAATGCTGGCGGTGACTCGCTTGCAAATTTATGGCTACGGTTTTGGCAGCCATCCAACCAAGATCACCGTCAAGATCGGTGGCGCAAACGCCGTGGTGCAAAAAGTGGAGAACGTTACCACTATGGCTGCCTCCATCGGACTTGACGCCAGCTATCCCTTCTCTCTCGAACGCATCACCTTGCAGACGCCAGCCAGCTCTTCCGGCAAAGCCGATGTTTTCCTTTCAACTCCCGCCGGTTCCGCAACATCTGCAAAGTCCTTCCAGTTTGTGCAAAGCATTCGATCGTATGCGAAACCCGCTCTCTTCAAGTTCCTGCTCTACGATCAAGTACGGCAGCACATCTATTTAACAAACATTGATCACGTCGATGTTTTCGATCTCCAGCAAAATATATTCCTCGGTCCGCTCCAGCCCCCCGGCGGCCCTCCACCGAATGCTGGACTGCGCGGCCTGGCTTTGACTCCCGACAGTTCTCAGCTCATCGTCGCCGATTTTGGCGCGCAGAGTGTTTATCTTCTCGATCCTGTTCTGGGAACCGGCACAACTGTGCCCGTCGGCGGCGTCCCCGGCTTCACGTCCCGCGCGCGTCGCCGCCACCAGCACGCAAACGGTTTTCATCGGTCTCAGCGGTGAAGGCGGTTCTACGGGAGCCTGTTCCGCGTGTCTCGCCCAGATGAACTTGATGGCGAGCCCGCCGACCGTTCAGCCGGCTCCACAGCCGGAGGTCGCCAGCATCACGGGCGCGCCGCTCGTCCAAGGCTCTGCTGCGGGCGATCGTGTTTTTGTCGCCTTCGGCACTTCTTCCAGTGGCCCCGTCGCGGTCTGGAATGCAAGCGCCCCAAATCAGTTTTTCACTTCTCCAGCCAATGTCTCCACAACGGATTTGGGAGCTTCGTCCGACGGCAGCATGTTTGTCTTCTATTCGAATGCCGCAACCGAAATGCACGCGGCGGATCTTTCTCTAACTTCCGTCCCCGCTTCCCCTGAACTTGAACAAATCCTCGGGCGTGTCCTCGTGCCCGGCACTGCTCTCCATCCTTCCCGCGCGCTGCTCTATCAACCTTTCCTCACCGGCGCGCCCGGCAGCGCCAGCGTGAAAGGTGGCATCGACATTCTCGACGCGCATTCGGGTGCGCTGCGTTTACGAATTTTTCTTCCGCAACAATTTATGACCGATATCGATGGTCTTCATGGCAGCTTCCTTACCACGGATGAAAATGGTCAGCGCCTCTTCGCCATTACCTCTTCGGATGGCACGCCACAAAACTCCGCCTTAACGATTATTCAGCTCGTCGCCGTTCCCCTGGGAATCGGCACGATTGCGCCCGCAACGGTTTCCGCAACGGGCGGCGCCACCCTGACTGTCCGCGGCAGCGGCTTCCAGAACGGCGCCACCGTCAGCATCAATGGAAAATCTGCCAGCGCCACATTCAAGGACATCAACACTCTCCTCGTCGTCACTCCCAGTCTCACGCCCGGCTCTCAGCAAATCGCCATCACAAATCCCGACGGCGAATCCGTTTCCCTCGACGCCGCCTTCACCGCCAACTGAGTAGGACAGACATTCCTGTCTGTCTGCTTTGTGCTGTCTCTCTCTCTTCTCCGCATCCCTTCTAACCTTTTCGCCGTATCCTCATCCAACTTGTAGAAGATAAAATAGCCAGATTCGCCGCCAGGGAAATCTGCCTCGCGGCCCGTGAGAGGATTCGAATGGAAACGCGAAAACTGGGAAACTCCGACATCAACATTACGCGCATCGGCTTTGGCGCTTGGGCTCTCGGTGGCGGTGGCTGGGAATTTGCCTGGGGTCCGCAGGACGACGCCGATTCCATCGCCGCAATTCACCGCGCGCTGGAGCTCGGCGTCAACTGGATCGACACCGCCGCCGTTTACGGCCTGGGCCACTCCGAGGAAATCGTCACTCGCGCGCTGAAGGAATGGCGCGGTCCGCGCCCCTACGTTTTTACGAAATGCGTTTTGCGCTGGAACGAGAAAGGCAAAATCTGGAAAGAGTTCAGTCCCGTTTCCATTCGCCGCGAATGCGAAGACAGTCTCCGCCGCCTCCAAGTCAACACCATCGATCTCTACCAAATGCACTGGCCTCCGGAGGACAACAAACCCGGAATCGAAGAAGCCTGGCAAACTCTCGCCACGCTGAAGGCAGAAGGCAAAGTGCGCTTTATTGGCGTGTCCAACTTTAACGTCGCTCAAATCCAGCGCGCCGAGAAAATCGCTCCCGTCACTTCTTTGCAGCCGCCCTACTCCATCGTTCGCCGGAAAATTGAAGCCGAGATTCTTCCGTATTGCCAGCAGCAGGGAATCGGCGTGATCAACTACGCTCCCATGGCTTCCGGACTTCTCACGGGCGCGATGACCCGCGAACGCGCCGCCGCCTTGCCCGCCGACGATTTTCGCAGCCGCAATCCGGAATTTCGCGAACCGCGCCTTTCGAAAAACCTTGAACTCGTCGAACGCCTTCGCCAAGTCGGCGCGCGTCACGGCCGCACTCCCGGCGAAGTGGCCATCGCCTGGACTTTGCGTCATCCTGCCATCACCGCTGCCATCGTTGGCGCGCGCAACGCTGAGCAGGCCGAAGGCGTTATGCGCGCGGGCGAACTGAAACTCACCGCCGACGAAATCGCGGAAATCGAAGGCGCTGCCGCCCTTGCCACTGCCCGATAAAAACCATACTCGCAGAGAGAAAAAAAATGGACCTTGACCTCAAGGGAAAAACAGCCGTCGTGTCCGGCTCCACTGCCGGCATCGGCTTGCCATCGCCGCCGCGCTGGCCGCCGAGGGCGTCATCCGCAGTGTCTTCTAGAAGAACCTGCATTTAAGCGCGCTGGTAGTCGGGCCTCCAGCACTTGATCAGTTGCTTGATGGCCTTGCGTTCCGTCACCTTTTCGTCCAAGACTTTTCGGGCCAGCGCCGGCAACTCCGCATCACTCGCGAAACGCATCGCAACAATCTGGCCGATCGTCAGCTCGGCGCACCTCGCCTGCAAATCCGCGGGCAGCACCTGCGCGTATCGCAGCCTTTCTTCCAGCCGAATGACGCGGTCCTGCACGGCCAGCGCAAACAGCCGTGCCTGAAACGCCAGAATTACCAGGGCCGCGGCTAGAATCACGCCAAAGATTCCGGCGAAAGAGAAACCTAAGTTCCACAGCCGAACCAGCGACCAAACAAAGTTAATCACAAAAACCGGCACAGCGAAAAAATGAAACGTGGGAACAAACTTTCCATGATTCGCAAAATTCTGTTCTTCCATTGGTCTACCTTCCTTATGATAACTTCATGCTACTTCGCCAGCTCGTTCTTGAAGACTGCTCCGTTGTGCATTACAAAGCGGACGTGCTCCAATTCTTCAATGCTCTTCAGCGGATCTCCTGATACTGCGATCACTTCCGCATACGCACCGGGAGCGAGCACACCGATTTCGCCTTTCATGTCTAGCATTTCTGCCGCTCGCGAAGTCGCCGATTGAATCGCGTCCACAGGCGCCATTCCCAGTCCCACCATGCGCTTGAATTCTTGCGCGATCGGTTCAGTCCACGGAATTCCGCCCATGTCCGTTCCAAAAACAATTTTCAAATGGGCCTGCAGCGCTTTCTTGAATGTGATTTCGTGGACTGCGGCCCGCGCGCGGTCGCGTTTTCCCGCCGGAGTATCCGCCGGCGCCCAGTCGTCGTAATACGGGGAAAGCGTCGGGCAATACCAGGTCCCTTGGCGCTGCATCTGCGCCATCTGCTTATCCGTAATTTCCAATCCGTGTTCGATGGAATCGCATCCGCCATCCAACGCCCGCTGGAGACCGATGCCGTTGTACGCGTGGCACGCCACTTTTTTCTGCCATCCGTGCGCTTCATCCACGATGGCTTGCAACTCTTCCACGGTCAGCGTCGGCTGCGAAATCAGCTTGCCCTCTTTGTCCACCCACGAGCGGTGGGTCATGTACACCTTGAGCCAGTCGGCTCCGTGCTCCAGCTGCTGCCGCGCGGCTTTCCGCGCTTCCACCGGCCCGTCGACAAGTTGCGCGCCCTTGGGCACTTCCAGTTCGGGTGCGTAGCCTTCCAAGTTGTATCCGCCGGTCGTGGAGATTGCTCGCGTGGCGCCAAAAATTCTTGGCCCGGGAATCGTGCCTTCCTCGATCGCTTGCTTGATTTCGATGTCGCCGTAGCCCGCACCTTCCGTCTCCACATCGCGAATGGTGGTGAAACCCTGCTCCAGCGCGCGCCGCGCCGCATAAGTAGCGCGAGCTGCCCGCAACGCAATTCCCGCTTTCAAAATATTTACATCGTAGCCGCCCTTCGCCGGATCCTCTCCCCACAGAAAAATATGGGTGTGCGAATCGATCAGCCCGGGCAGCACCGTCGCGCCGGAAAGATCAATCACCTTTGCCCCATCGGGGACCTTTGTAGAAGCGTCGGCTACTTTTTCAATGCGTTCGCCGCGCACAAAAATAAGCTGGTTCTTGCGCGGTGCTTCGCTGACGCCGTCAAGCAGTGTGCCAGCGCGGATGACCGTGAGCGGCGCGGGCGCAGGGGATGCGGATTGACCGCGTGCGGAAACAGCGCACAAAGTCAGGGCGAGCGCGAAACAAGAAAGAGAAAGACGCATGCGGGGCTCCTCAACAGCGTCCGGTAGCTTGCCGCAAAGCGACGGGCGATTGCAACCATTCCGCACGGCTCCAGAGTTCATGACGGTTTCTTCCTGGGGTCGGGCTCTGGGATAGAAGGATCCCAAGTATTGTGGGAGGCGGAAGCAGAATCTGGCTTTGTCTTTTGGGTCGAGGTTTCGTCTGGGCTTGACTGCGGGAGCGAGTCTGAGCCTGGGACAAGGTTAGAATCTTCGACGGAGTCGGTGGCTTCGTTTTTTGTG
>Ga0209238_1000756_pt1 | contig 11975 bp, 8 predicted proteins | sample GraSoi013_1_20cm_FD_185823 | JGI IMG/M metagenome (GOLD analysis project Ga0209238, IMG submission 185823) | Grasslands soil microbial communities from the Angelo Coastal Reserve, California, USA - Sample 10_02_2013_1_20cm (SPAdes) (version 2) | ecosystem: Environmental > Terrestrial > Soil >...
AGAACAGCTCGACGTGGTGTTGGATCCGTTCTGCTTACTGCCCGATGGACGGTTGGCCGAAACATCTCGGTACGGGGTGTGGAGCGTAGCGTTCGGTCAGAGCGGCGACGAGAGAACGCAATCGACGCCGGCCTTTTGGGAGGTCATCGAAGGGAAACCGAGTACAGAAACGCGCCTGTGTATTCACCGGAAGGGCCTGAGCAAGACGGTGTCGCTCTACGTGTCCGTTGCACCCAGCGATCGCCGCTCAGTGTCTCGCAGCCAGAATCATGTTTATTGGAAGATGTCCGCCGCCTTGGTGAGAAACGTTCAGATGCTGTGGGAAGATCCAGACGCTTTCCTCGCGAGGCTCGAGGCGGCTGCGTCGTTCGACGTCACGAGGAACCCATCCCGTGCTCCGGGCAACCTTGCAATGCTGCGGGCGGGGACCGTCTTGCTAGGGCGTTACGTGTCCGACAAGTGCGTCGATACTCTGTATCGCGAGCAATGGGCTTTGGCATATCGTCACGGGACCGGTGAGCGACTGCGGATGGAAAGCTTCCGCCAGTTGATTCCGCCACTGGACCGCTTTTGGGCAGATCCGTTTCCTGTTCAGGTTGGGAACGACCACTACATCTTTCACGAGGAATTGCTCTTCTCGACCGGGAAAGGATCTATCGTCCTGACCGTTGTCGACGACAAGGGCCCCGTGGCCCCGCCCATCCCCGTCCTCGAGACGGACTACCACTTATCCTATCCCTTCGTGTTCCAATGGGATGGGGATTTCTTCATGATGCCCGAGACGGCTTCACGCCGTCAGGTTGAACTGTATCGCTGCGTCGATTTTCCGACGCGTTGGAAGTTGGAACGCGTTGTGCTCCGTGACCTGAAGGCGCTCGATCCAACACCGGCATTGCTGTTCGGAAGATGGTGGTTGTTCGCGAACACGCCCGCGTACGGCGCGGGGAGTTTGGATGAGCTGCACCTGTTTTATTCAGACTCACCCTTGGGGCCCTGGACTCCCCATCGTGCCAACCCCATAAAGAGCGACGTTCGCTCGGCACGGCCGGCGGGACGGATCTTCGAGAACCACGGTCAGCTCTATCGACCGGCGCAAGACTGCTCCACGCGCTACGGGGCTGCTGTTGCCATCAATCGCATCCTCCAGCTTAACCCTGAAACGTATGAAGAACTCGAGTTGGGCAAGATAGGACCCGATTGGGGTCCGCACGTGGCGGGCGTGCACACGTTCAACGTGGCAGGCAACATCACCGTGATCGATTGTCTGTTGAGGAGAAGAAGGTTCTGGGACGGACTAGCTCGGCAGTGACTCCTCGCTGCAGCCCCGATGCCACATAGCGCCGAGGCCACACGGCGCGCTCGCCACGACACGGTTGGGTCACGTGACCGATGGTGTAACCCGTTGCTCTGCAGCGACTTATTGTTGACCACCGGCGTCGGTCGGCTGGGCGCGGCGAGCGGCGCTAAGATTGCAAACCCTCTCAGGCGAGCGGTCACGCCTGCATGCGATTCACGCGTGACCAGGTCCATCGGCAGAGAGGGATTCCATGCTGGGAGCGCGGGCGTTACGGTGTCTTGTCACGGGTGGAGCGGGCTTTATCGGCTCCCATGTCGCCGAGCGGCTGGTTGCTCTCGGGCACCAGGTTCGGGTAGTAGACAATCTCAGCACGGGCGACGAAGCAAATCTCGCTGGCTTGGATGGCGAGATCGAGTTTCTGCGCGGCGATCTCTGCGAGGCACGAGTGTGTCGCAGCGCGGTCGCGCGGATCGACGTGGTCTTTCATCTCGCGGCGCTCCCGAGCGTGCCCCGGTCGCTCAAGGATCCGTGGGCTTCTCACGACGCGAACGTGAACGCGACGATGCGCTTACTCGAGGCGTGCCGAGCGGCGCAGGTCAAGCGCGTCGTGTACTCGAGCTCCAGCTCGGTCTATGGTGATACGCCTGTCCTGCCGAAGACGGAATCGGCCGAGCCCCTCCCGCGCTCGCCCTATGCAGCGTCCAAGCTGGCCGGCGAGCAGTACGTGCTCGCCTTCGCTCGCGCCGGGCTGATCGAGGGGGTGGCGCTCCGGTATTTCAACGTGTTTGGTCCGCGCCAGAGTCCACACTCAGCCTATGCCGCGGTCGTCCCCGCCTTCTTGCTCGCGGTGCTGGAACAGGGGGAGGCGAAGCTGTTCGGGGACGGGACGCAGACACGAGATTTCACCTATGTGGACAACGTGGTGGACGCGAACGTGCTTGCGGCAACGGTGCCTGGGGAACTGGTCAGCGGGGCCGTGGTGAACGTGGGAGCGGGAGCGCGGACCTCACTGCTCGACCTGATCGAACTCGTGGGGAAGATCACCGGCCGGGAGCTCGCCTATCAGCGGCTTCCTCCACGGGAGGGCGACGTTCACGACTCGCTCGCGGGTCTCCGGCGCGCCGAGCGCCTGCTCGGTTATCAACCGCTCGTCTCCTTGGCCGAGGGCCTGCGGCGGACCTGGACCTGGTTCGCGCGTCAGCCCGTCGCCGCAGTGCTACAACCGGCCGCCATGCCCGCCGGAGGAGGGAGCTGGCTTACGCGGTCAAGCCGATCCGTGCGATGACCGTCGTGGAGCGAGTCGCGAGTGCGGACGACTCACGCTCCTCACCGGACCGAATCGCCGCGCTGGTTCCTTCCGAAGCGGTCACCGGACCTGGACGTCAGGTGACCGCTCTGGCGCGTGCGCTCGAGGGAGCGGGGATCGAGTGCCTGGTCATTGCGTTCCATCGACGCGGCCGGCCCCCCTCGGGATTCGCTCAGTACCTCGAGCAGGCCGGCGTTCGGCATTGCGTCGTGGAGGACGGCGGCCCCGTCGATTGGCGAATGGCGTTGAGGGTGGGAAGCGTGCTGCGCCGCTGGCGACCGTCTATCGTCCAGACCCACGGCTACAAGGCGACGACGGTGGCGTATCTGCTGCGCCGGCTGCGCGTCCCCTGGCCCTGGGTGGGATTCTTTCATGGTACCACAACCGAAGACGTCAAGGACCGATTCTATCACTGGGTCGACCGGCGGCTGCTCGGTGCGGCTGAGCGCATTGTCGTCATGTCGCAGGCTCAAGCTCGGGCGTTCCGGCATTGCAACGGCCGGGTTCGGGTCATCTACAACGCCGCGCTGGCGCCCCCCCCCGCTGCAGGCTCCCCAGCCGAGCGCGAACGGCTCGCCGCCCTCACCGGCGGCCTCGGGCGGCCCATTGTGGGGGTGGTCGGCCGCCTGAGCCCGGAGAAGGGCGTAGACCTCTTCCTCGACGCCTGCGCCGTCCTGGCTCAGAAGGGCCTGGCATTCTCCGCACTCGTCGCTGGGGACGGCCCCGAGCGCACGCGTCTCGAGGCTCGCTGCCGTGGTCTCGGGTTGACGTCGTGTGTCCGCTTCCTGGGGCAAGTGCACGACGTGGATGCCGTGTATAGGAATCTCGATCTGTTGGTGCTGCCGTCTCGCAGCGAGGGCTTGCCGAATACACTGCTCGAGGCGATGCAGGCGGACGTGCCCGTTGTGGCAACCGCGGTGGGTGGAGTGCCGGAAGCTGTCGGCGCGTCCGGTGCGGCTCACCTGGTGGCGCCCGGATCCGCTGTGGCGCTCGCCGAGGCGATCGAGCGCGCCCTGACCCACGGGGATCGGCCCGAGGCCGCGGCAGCACGCCGGGATGTCGCGAGCCGGTTCTCCCTGGAGCGCCGGCTGGAGGCACACGTGGAGTTGTATCGCGATCTCCTCGAGGAGCGGCGCGCCGTCGTGCGGGCTGAGCGAGAGGGCTAAGACGAGCATGTGTGGGATCGCCGGTGCGTTAGCCTTGCGAGACGGCGCCCGCGTGGACCGCGAGCGCCTGTGCGCGATGGCGGCACTCATGGGGCATCGGGGGCCCGATGGAGAGGGCTTTTGGACCGATCCGCGAGGCCGCGTGGCCTTCGCCCACCGTCGGCTCTCGATCATCGACATCGCGGGCGGGCGCCAACCGATGTGCAGTGATGATGGACGGATTGCCCTGGTGTTCAACGGCGAGATCTACAACTACCGCGAGCTGCGCCGGGTCCTGTCGGATCAGGGGGTGCGGTTCCATACGGCGTCGGACACCGAGGTATTGCTGCGGCTGTACGAGCGCTGCGGCAGCGAGGCGGTGCACTATCTCCGCGGCATGTTCGCCTTCGCCGTGTGGGACGGGACGCGCGACGAGCTGGTGCTCGCGCGGGACCGCGTCGGCAAGAAGCCCTTGTTCTACTCGCTGGACGACGAGAGCTGCTACTTCGCATCGACCCTGGGGGCGCTCCACGACACCGACCCCCAGGCCCGTCGTGTGAGCGTTTCGGCATTGGACGCGTTCCTCACCCTGGGATACGTCCCGGCTCCCCAGTCGATCTGGGACGGCATCAACAAGCTCCCCGCGGGGACGATGCTGCGGGTGAGCTCGTCGGGGTCTCGTTCCCTCCGGTACTGGGCGCTCGAACGGGCGGTGAAGCCCTTCGCGGGGCGCTTCGCCGAGGCCGTCGATCAGCTCGAAGATCTCCTGACTACCTCGGTCACCTTGCGGCTGCGCAGCGACGTGCCACTCGGTTTGTTCCTGAGCGGCGGCATCGATTCCAGCCTGATAACCGCGATCGCTGCTCGCCACTGTGGCGGGGACGCCTTGACGTTCTCGCTCGGCTTCGCCGAGGCCGCCTTCGATGAGGCCGGCTACGCCGAGCGCGTCGCGCAACACCTCGGCACTCAGCACCGCACGTTCACCGGACGCCCGGAGATGCTGGACGCACTCCCGACGCTCGTGCGCCACTTTGCCGAACCGTTTGGCGATTCATCGGCATTGGCGGTCTGGATGCTGGCGCGGGAGACCAGGAAACACGTCACCGTGGTGCTGACGGGTGATGGCGGCGATGAAGGGTTCGGGGGATACGATTGGTATCGGACGGCGCTCCGCCTGAAGCGTCTGAGCAGCGTCGCGCCCATCATGGCACCGCTCGCCGCCGCCGTGCGCAGCGAGCGGCCCTGGGCGAAACGGATTAAGCGTGCCTTCGGCACGCTCGCGTTGGATGAGCCAGAGCGCTTCGGTGCGTTGCGGACGTTCGTGGGCGACGAAGAGGTACGCGCGCTATACGCCGGAGACTTGCTGCGGGAGCGGCAAGACAGCGGGAATGCCGTGCGCGCCTGGCTGGCGCAGTTGTACCAGAACGGCAATGGCACGGCGCTGCGCCGGATGCGGCTGGTCGACGTGCAGACCTACCTCGCGGACTGCCTGATGCCCAAGGTGGATGTCGCCACCATGGCGTACGGCTTGGAAGCGCGGTCGCCATTGCTCGACCAGGAAGTGCTCGAGTTCGCGCTCGGACTGCCGGATCGGTGGCTCGTGGATGGCAACGGAGGAAAACCGCTCCTCAAGGCGCTGCTACGACGGTTCGTCCCAACCGAGTTGTTCCAGCGACCCAAGCACGGCTTTACCCCGCCACTGCAGGTGTGGTTCGGGTGTGGGCCGACCAGCGCTTGGGCCGATCAGCTGGCGGAGAGTGCGAGCTTGTGCGATTCCGGATGGCTCAAGCCCGACGGAATTCGCGCCATGGCGCGCGAGCACCGTGACGGCGTGCGCGATCACAGCCAGCGGCTCTACCTGCTCCTGGTGTTGCACGAATGGCTGAGCCAACAGTGAAGAGACGACCGTGACAATCGACTGGATTCGCCTGCTCACTCTGTTCGGGCTCGCCTTCGCCATCGCCTGCGAGTCCGACCTCACCAACCCCGAGCGCGAGGCGAAGCCGGCATTCGTCCTGCTCACGCCGGGCACCGTGGCGCAGGTGAGCGCTGGTAGTGCCCACACCTGCGCTGTTCGGACCGACGGCACCGTCGCCTGCTGGGGCCGCAACGACTTCGGGCAGACCGTGCCGCCCGCAGGCGCGTTCATCCAGGTCAGCGGAGGATGGCTCCACACCTGCGGGCTTAAGACCGACAGCACCGTCGCGTGCTGGGGCGACAACTACTACGGGGCGGCGGCACCCCGCCGGGCGCGTTCATCCAGGTGAGCGCCGGCGGGCAGCATAGTTGCGGGCTCAAGACCGACGGCACGGTCGTCTGCTGGGGGAACGATTCTTCCGGGCAGGCGACGCCGCCACCAGCGATCTCGTTCACCCGGGTGAGCGCAGGCTGGGCGCACACATGTGGGCTCGTGGAGACGATCGGCATCGTCCTCTGCTGGGGGGACAACAGCTCGGGCCAAGCCACGCCACCGGTTGGCACCTTCATCCAGGTGAGTGCCGGTGCCGCCCACACCTGCGGAATCAAGACCGACGGCACCCTCGCCTGTTGGGGCAACCACTGGTTCAACGGTGCGTTGACGCCGCCCCCGGGCGTGTTCACGCAAGTGAGCGTGGGGGCCTCTTTCGCCTGCGGGGTAAGAGCTGACGCCACGATCGCCTGCTGGGGCATCGACGCCTCGCCGCCGCCCGCGGGCAGCTTCACCGCGGTGAGCGCTGGCGGCGGCCAGGCATGTGCGCTCAAGAGCGACGGGACCCTCGCCTGTTGGGGCTTGGACCGCTGGGGCGAATCGACGCCACCAACAAACACGTTCACGCAGTTGAGTGGTGGATATGAGCATGTCTGCGCGGTCAAGACGGATAGCACCGTGGCCTGCTGGCCAGGAATGAGCTATTACGGGGAGACGAAGCCGCCAGCGGGCGCCTTTACCCAAGTGAGTGGCGGGTATCGGCACACATGCGGGCTCAAGATCGATGGCTCCGTCGTGTGCTGGGGCGATGAGGATTACGGACAAGCATCGCCGCCGGCGGGCACGTTCATCCAGGTGGACGCGGGTGATTTTCACACCTGCGGGCTCAGAGCCGACCGCACCATCGGATGCTGGGGGGACAATCCCTACTACCAAGGACAATCGACACCACCGCCTGACACCTTCACGCAGGTAAGCGCGGGGGGCTCCCACGACTGCGGAGTTAGGACCGATGGCACCGTCGCCTGCTGGGGTGACAACTCCTACGGTCAGGCGACACCAGCTGGAGGCGCGTTCACGCAGGTGAGTGCCGGTTCCTTGCACACCTGCGGGCTTAAGACTGACAGCACCGTCGCGTGCTGGGGCCGCAACGCCTACGGCGAGGCGACGCCACCGGAGGGGGCATTCGCGCGGGTGAGCGCGGGGGTTGACCACACGTGCGGGCTCAGGACCGACGGCACGCTGGTCTGCTGGCCCTTCCCGACGCCGCCAACTGGCAAATTCACGGACGTGTCCACAGGCGGCGACGTCGCGTGCGCGCTGGAAGCCGACGCGAGCGTCGCGTGTTGGGGTGGGATCGGTATTGCGCAAACCCCGCGGTGAGCTCTCTGGATTGCTGGGCGCGCAGCTAGGTCAGCACAGAAACCGGTGACGCCGCACCGAGGCCGTTGGTCTCAACGGCCTCGTGCCGCATCAGCGCGTCCGCGAAGAACTTCGTCGCCCAGTTTAGGACTTCGTAGGCTCCGTAGTCGCCGCCCACCGGCCATGAGCCTTTGATCCCGCCCCGCACCCCGGGCTCACGGCCCTGCCGGTTCTGCGTTCGCTTGAGGAAGCGCAAGACGGCGGGCACGGGCTCGAGCCATTTCGAGTCGCCCGTTATGACGGCAAGGCGCATCCAGTTGTTCGCCATCTGCGCCTGGCCCGTGAGACAGGACCAGCGCACCGCAGGAGACCAGTCGGAGCGGTAGCGACCGGGCATCCAGCCGTCCGCCCGGACTGTTGCAAGGAGCGCATCCGCTGCACGCTCGGCCGCCTGGAGCAGACGCGGGTCGTCGAGCACCCGGCCGCCTTCCAGGAATCCCCGGACGGCGTAGGCGAGCGTGTGCAGCAGCGGCTGCTCGGGATCGGTGAGGCAGCAGGAAGGCAGCCAGCCGTTCGGGGCCTGCAGCTCGGCGGCGGCGCGCAGGCTGCGGGCGGCGGCATCGGTGAACCCCCCATCATGCAGTCGAGCTCCCGCTTCGGCGAGCGCCCAGGCGGTGCGCGTGTTGTACAGCGTCGCGTCGGCGCGGGCGAAGCGTGAGTTCCCGTTGCGCCAATGCCCATCCGAGTCGAGCGTTGCCACCAGGTAGCAAGCGGCGCGGCGGGCGGCGTCAGCGAAGATCCCTTGCCCCGTCTCCTCGAATGCGGCGAGCCAGCCGAGCAGCACCTGTCCGGTGTTGAACACGGCTGGGGATTCCGGCGCGCCGATCACGCCGCCGCGAACCGCGCCCGTGGGCAGCTGAACCTCGATCTCCCAACGTGCTGCGCGCCCGGCGCGTGCAGCGAGCTCGGCACGTCCCAGGCGCCTTGCGGCGGCGTACAGGGTCGGGATGATGTAACCCGTGGTCTCCGGATACGAGGGCTGCCAGCCCCGGCCGCCGAAATAGGGGTGCCATGCGAGGCTGAACCCGCGCGAGATGCCGCCGTCGGGAGTCGCGTCCTGGGCGCGGACCAGCCACTCGATCGCTGTCACGAGGTGGGGCTCGTGCTCCGGGTCCTCGGCATAGCCCCCGAGCCGCTCGCACCACCCCTCTATGAGAGCGGTTGGGTTGAGGAGCGGGTGAGTGCGGATCGCGCGCAGCCGACCCTTAACGGAGGCCTGGAGCACGAAGAATCAGTTCTTGACGATATCCCCGCTCGTCACCATGCCGGAACGGCCGATTCCCGCCGCCTGGGGCTTGATGATGAAGAAGCTCAAGAAGTCTCTGCCGCTCCCCTGCGCCCCGTCATCGCACACGATTCCCGTAACGTTCACGAGGTCTGGCCCGTCCCTGCCGAGGGCGTCGAACTCGACACCGTGGCTCGGATCGCTGCACGCATTCGAGCTGGTGCGGTACGCCTTGAAAAAGGTGGCGGGGTCCGCCGACGCATCCACGAATACCGTGGCGATGGTCCCGTCCGGGTGAATGTCGTCGTAGGCGCTGATGTAGAACTTCCCCGTCAGATCCGCTCGCACGTCGAAGTTGAAGGTCTGCACGTTGTTGTGCGGCGTGGCAGCGCCCATCCCCAGCTGGCCCGTGCCGCTCGCGCGCGACCCCGGGACGACACACGTCACGGCGAAGGTCGCCGCGCCGGTCCCGCCCGCTGGCACGGTGACCGTGCCCTGATTCGCACCGTTCGCCCAGCAGTTCGAGGCCGCTCCCGACAGCGCCACCGAGTTTGCGCCCGCCGGCACGGTGAAGGTAGCGCTGCCGTTGCTCGCGATCGCCTGGCTGGTGGTGCCGTCGACCGTCACCGTGTAGCCATCGGCATCCGGGTTAGAGCCCGTCGTGCTGGTCGTGACGGTCAGAGCGCCGCTGCCTGAACCAATTGGAGTGCAGCTCTCCGAGAAGGTTATCGACGCCGTCTGGCCTGCCGACACGTTCACTTGTTGCGAGTTCGAACCGACCAGCGTGCAGTTCCCCGTCACGCCCGAAAGGACAATCGTGTGACCCGCAGCGTACAGCTGCGTGAACGTGACGTTGCCGTTCGCCGCGATCGTCTGGCTCGCTCCGCCGTCCACGCTGACCGTGTAACCGCCCGCGGGGAAGTCGACGCCGGTGGTGTTGGTCGAAACGAATACCTCGCCCCACGACCCACACGCCAGGGAGAAGTCCGAGGACCCCCCCACGCCGGCGACGAGCGAGACACCCCGAGGGTTGTTGGGGCCTTTACTCGGCGTGCTTACCGCGCAGTTCGGGGCGATCCCGTAGAGGGCGACTTCATGATCGCCCCCCGCAAGCCCGCTGAACGTGACCACGCCGTTCGTCGCGACCGCCTGGCTGGTCGAGCCGTCTACCCAGACGGTGTACCCGTCCGGATCGATTGAACCCGTACTACTGATGTCGGGGAGGGCGAGCGTGGTGGTGACGTCCACCGCGAGCGTACTGCCGTCCGTCAACAAGAGCTGTGGACGCTGCTCTGGACTCTGTGGCTCGTTACACGCGCTCGCCACAGCCAGCATCGCGGCTGCCACTGCCCACCAGTTTCGACCAACGGTGCGTACCACGAGACTCCTCCAGCTTGACGTTTGCGGGAACCGAGGTGCAAAAACCGGACCGCCTGCAGGTAGCGGAACGCAACCGACCTAGCACCGTATCGCGACGCCTCCATCCAACGTGGAGCACCAAATCGTTGCTGCTGCTCCGTCGCCACAGTGCGGACGCGCCCCAGTCCGGCGTTGCACCGGCCTCACACAAGGGCGGGGTGGGTCAGGCCTCGGGCCTTACCGCTGTGATCGCTCGCGCTAACTCCCGCACGCAGCGCTCGATGCGGGCATAGGTCTGCTCGAACACCGCCAGCGGCTGCCTCACGGGATCGCGGATCATGCGGGTCTCGATCGGCTGGGGGTCGAGGTCACCCAAGACCAGCACGTCCCGCTCGGTTCGCCCGAAGCGGATGCAGATCTCATGGCGCTGGGTGAGGTCCATGACAACGATGAGGTCGGCAGCGCGCGCGGCCTCCGCAGTTACTAGTTGCGACCGGTGGACAGAGAGATCCACGCCATGGCGCGCCGCCGCCGCCACTGCCTCGGGTGGCGGCGGCCGACCGGGGGCCGTGAAGCCCACGGAGTCGACGCGCAGCTGGTTCCGGGAGAGCCGGCGCAGTAACGCGGCTGCGAACGGGCTGCGGCAGACATTGCCGCGACAGACCACGAGCAGGGACCCAAAGCGGTGTCGGCGGCGCAGCGCATTGAGGGCCCGCTGCCGGCACAGTCGGTGCACGACGCGACGGGGCACCTGGCGGAGCCGTGCCAGGAGCTCAGCCACCGCTCACCGCACAGGTCGGAAGGGCTTGCCGCTCGACTCCCGCGAGGCACTCCGCAGGGCAACGAGCCACCAGACTAGGGCCAGCGCAGCTTCTTCTATCCAGGTTAGCTGAGACCACTGCTTCACACGACGCTCTCATGATCAAACCTCGGATCCGAAACGAAGCAGGAGTTGTGCCAAGAGGTTGGTCTCTCACTGTCGCACCGAAGCCTCGCTTGACGACAACGGGATACAGAGTGGGCGCCGCGCCGTCAGCCGGCGGTCACGCGCTCCAGCATTTCACGCAGATCGTCGAGGCTGAAGGGCTTCCGCAGCACGGGTCGGGCGGCGCGCTCCAGCGCGTCACGGGTCTGCGTCGAGATGGAATCCCCCGTCGTGAACACAATGCGCTGCTCGAGCCCCTGACCCGCGGTCCGCAAATGATCGAACAGGTCGAACCCCGTGTGCGCTTCGTCCAGGTGCACATCCACCAATAGAGCGTCGTAGCGCGCGCCCGGTTGGGCGAGACGCTCGATCGCGTCGGCGAACCGACCGACCGTGGTCACCTCGTGGCCGAGCCGTTTGGCGAGCAGTGCCATGGCGCGGCGCACCGCGTCCTCGTCTTCGACCACCAGCAGCGAGAGCCGCTGCCCCGCCGGCCGGCCGGGCGCCCGCGCCGCGGCGTCGGGGCTGCCTGCGTCCACGGGCAGCTCGAACGACAGCCGGGCCCCGCCCCCTTCGACGTTCTGCATCCACATCCGGCCTCCCATGCCCCGCACCAGTCCGAAGCTGATCGCCAACCCCAGTCCGGTGCCGTGCTCTGCTTTGGTCGAGAAAAACGGCTCGAATACCCGGTCGAGGATCTCGGGTGGCACGCCGGGGCCCGTGTCGTCCACGGTCACCAGCACGTGGTGGTCGGTGGAGCGACCCGCGATGGCGATCTGGCCCGGACGACCCGTGCCCTCGATCGCCTGCCCGGCGTTCACCACGGCGTTGAGCATCACCTGCTGCAGCTCCTGCGGGTCGCCCGACACGGCGGGGAGGTCGTGGGGAATCGAAATCGTGGCGCGGATGCGCGCTTTCTTGAGCGCGCTGCGCTGCAGCGCGAGCACGCGATCGGCGATCTCCCCGAGGTCCACGGCGGTTTGCATGCGCGGCCGCTGGCGGGCGAAGTCGAGCAGGGTCTGCACGATGCGACCGGCCCGCATCGCCTCGCTCCGGATCACCTCGGCGCTTTCCTGCAGGTCGGCCTGATGAGGCTCCAACGCGAGCG
>Ga0209238_1000761_pt1 | contig 11921 bp, 10 predicted proteins | sample GraSoi013_1_20cm_FD_185823 | JGI IMG/M metagenome (GOLD analysis project Ga0209238, IMG submission 185823) | Grasslands soil microbial communities from the Angelo Coastal Reserve, California, USA - Sample 10_02_2013_1_20cm (SPAdes) (version 2) | ecosystem: Environmental > Terrestrial > Soil >...
GGCGGGGTTGCCCCCGCCGCTTCGGTTAACCAATGGCTGGCGCGAAAAGAAGTAAAGGAATACTCCCATGGCTCTAGAGCAGACGCAATCTGGACTCGCGCAAACAGCAGACCAGCGCAGAGTCTGGGTCATCTTCAGCGGGCTGATGCTGGCTTTGCTGATCGCCTCCCTCGATCAGACGATCGTGGCGACGGCGTTGCCGACTGTCGTGAGCGATCTCGGGGGACTCAGCCAGCTCTCGTGGGTCGTCACTGCCTATTTGCTGACCTCAACGGTCTCCACCCCACTGTGGGGTAAGCTCGGTGATCTTTACGGGCGTAAGCGGCTCTTCCAGGCGGCGATTGTGCTCTTTCTCCTCGGATCTGCGCTGTGCGGCCTCAGCCAGAACCTGGCCGAACTCATTCTCTTCCGCGGCCTGCAAGGGCTGGGAGGTGGGGGCATCTTCGTACTCTCCCAGGCTATCATCGCCGATGTCGTGCCTCCACGTCAGCTCGGACGCTATCAGGGTGTGTTCGGCGCCGTCTTTGGGGTGAGCAGCGTGGCCGGACCCCTGCTGGGCGGTTTTTTTGTCGAGACCCTGTCCTGGCGCTGGATTTTCTACATCAATCTGCCTCTTGGCGCGGCTGCCTTGCTCGTGCTGGCGCTGGCCTTGGCTGCCAGTGGTGAGCCGGGTCAGCATAGGATTGACTACCTGGGCACCGTGCTGCTGACGGTCGCGGCCAGCAGCCTGATCCTGCTGACTTCCCTGGGCGGGAGCATCGCTCCCTGGGGATCGGCGCCGATCATCCTGCTCGCCATTGTCGCCAGCGTGTTCACGCTGGGCTTTGTCCTGGTGGAACAACGCGCTGTCGAACCGGTGCTTCCGCTGCCCCTCTTCCGCAACGCCGTGTTCTCCTCACGTCCATCCCCAGCGGACAGCTCATCAGCCGCTGGGGGCGCTACAAAGCCTTCCCGATTGCCGGCACAGCCGTGATGACGCTGGGCATGTTCCTGCTCTCACGTCTGAGCGAGCACACGAGCGTGCTGGTGGAATCGCTGTCGATGGCGGTCCTGGGACTGGGAGTGGGACTGGTAACGCAAGTGCTGGTGATGGCCGTGCAGAACGCTGTAGATTACCGCAACCTGGGCGCGGCGACCTCTGGGGTGATCTTCTTCCGCTCTATTGGCGGCGCGTTCGGCACGGCTATCTTTGGGGCCATCTTCTCCAATCAACTGGCATCACATCTCGCTTCCCTGGCTCCCTCACTTCCGTCCGGGATCAGTCTCAGCATGACAGAGAGCGTTGCGGCGATCCAGCATCTGCCAACATCCGTGCGTGCGGAGGTGGTGCATGCCTACGCCCAATCGCTGTCGACAGTCTTCCTGGTGACGGTGCCCATTGTTGCTGTGGCCTTCATATTGTCCTGGCTGCTACCTGAGGTGCGACTGCGCACCACCACCCAGGCGACCGACATGGGCCATACCTTCGCCATGCCAACCACGCGCACTTCCCAGCAGGAGATCGAGCGGGCACTTCACGTGCTGACCAGCCGCGACAGCCTGGACCAGCTCTACCACCGGCTCGCAGCTCGCGCTGGCATTGTGCTCGACCCGCTCTCTACCTGGCTCCTGTTCCGTTTCCAGGAGCAGGCCCCAATTGCTGGGGCGACTCTGGCGAAGCGATTCCACGTGCCGGCCGCCAGGCTGATGCCTTCCATTGAAGCGCTGCGGGAGAGCGGGCTGATCACCAAGATATCAGCCGTGGAGGATCAAGCAGATGGCCAACTCCAACTGACTGCTGCCGGGCAGGAGACCGCCGCTACAGTAGCGATCGCCTGCCATGACAGCCTGGCCGAGTTGCTTGACGGCTGGTCGCCCGGACAGGAAGCCGAGCTGGTCGCCCTGCTTCGTCGGGTGACGACGACCCTGTTCAGTGAAGAGAACAAGAAAGAATTGATCAGCACTCCGGCTTAGAGCTGCCAAGGCTCCTGTGTGTCACGCCGGATATTGTACAGGAACGGCGGATGCACCTGGTAGCGCAGCCAAGCACTAGAAGCAGTACTAGATATCGACGAAGAAAATCCATTTCCATTCCCTGCCTTGCGGCAAATCGCTCAACGTCTTGGCCACAGTACAGCGACTTTACATAAGTACTGCCCTGATCTTTGTCAGGCTATAGTAATGCGATACAGATGGTCATCGACCGGAAATGACGCCCTGATACGTATGAAGCAGGCTTTGGAAGATGCTCTGGTGAGCGACAAACGAATGTCCTTGAAAGCAATTGCGCAGCAGCTTGGCTGCACCACCGCCGTATTATATAAGCGATTTCCCGATCTCTCTCAGGCTGTCGTTACGCGATATCGAGGAGAACGGATTGACAAGGAGCAGATCCGACAACAGTTGCAAGATATGCTAAGGAGCAGTGAGAAGATGCCAAGCATTAGGGAAATTGCGCGGCAACGGGGGTATAGGCTCGCTATTCTGGAGAGAAACTTTCCCGACCTCTGTAAGGAGATTGCATTACGTCGTCGTATTGAACTGAGAAAACAGCATGAAGAGCGGATGACACGAATCTCTCTGGAGATTCATCAGACAGTGATGATCTTGCATCAACAAGGTATGTATCCTAGCTCTATCCAGGTTGGGAAACAACTGAACAATTCGCATATACTACGGCCAAAGAAAGCACGTGAGGCTTGGATTTTGGCGCTTGACGAATTAGGATATCCAACAGATCACCTGAAAAAATAGACAGAGCACAAAGAATCCCCTCCTTTTGATATCTTATATGACCTCTGATGAAAGTCGCACAATAGTAAAATACATTCTTTCTGTACAGGGATGGGAAGCATAGTTTTGGAGGGCCAAATGGGAAGCATAGGTTTTGGAAATCTCCAAAACCTATGGGTAAAATGACAAATTCTCACACACATCTCAAATAATATTGGCAGAGGCGTATGGGAGTCGAACCCACCAGGGACCGCGCCGAGCGACCCCTCAGCCGTTTTGAAGACGGTGAGACCCACCGGGGCCCCTACACCTCCATGTTTCGCACAACTGAACAAACGAGAAATATGGCTTATTGTGCCATTGGTTATATTACTTGTCAAGACAGCGTTTGTACTCGCTTTACATCTACCTCGAGCAGTGTTTTCACCATGAGCTCGGCTTTGCGCAGGCCAGGCAGGTCGCGGTTACCTGCCACAGCGATGCAACGCATACCGGCAGCGTGGGCCGCTTCGACGCCGGCAACCGCGTCTTCAATGACGAGAGAGCGTGAGGGCTCGATATGCAATTGCTGGGCGGCTTTGAGGAAGATGTCGGGCGCGGGCTTGCCGTGAGGCACTGTTTCACCTGATACAAGGGCGGTAAGGTAGCGTTCCAGCCCCAGCACTTCGCTAATAAGTTGAATATTCTCGATGGGCGCGGAAGATGCCAGCGCCTGGAGATACCCTGCTTCGTGCAATGAACGCATTAATTCCATGGAACCAGGTAAAGGGGCTGCCGTTTGTCGGATGAGATCCCGGAAATAGATCTCTTTGCGGTCCCTAAGGAGTTGCACCTGTTCTGGCGATAGAGGCCCCCAGAGGATGGCGATAATATCGTCGTTGCGTTTGCCAAAGGTGGCCCAGAAGTCTTCGTCAGTGAATTTTATCCCTTCTTCACGCGCGAGACGCTGCCAGGCGCGGCGGTGTTCGTCGGCGCTGTCGATGATTACGCCGTCCAGGTCCCAGATAACTGCTTGTATTGTATTTGACATAAAGTTAAGAAGATGCTCCTTTTTCCTTTTATGATATCATGTCGGGCTTTTTTTTGCCCTCATTTGGAGTATATTGAAGGGGCTGTTTCCTGAGAGAGCCAGCCCGTTTAATACACTTTGAAGGAATTTTAGTGGCACCTCTAGTTGCTTCATGCTATAATAAGGCATGATGGGGGCTGAAAAATGCTTTCATTTATGTACTACCTGGTCTTCGTGTTTGATTTGCATTAGAATACATTGCGATTTTATCCACCGAGCATTGGTGCTGCTAAACCTTTGCATAGGAGTTATTGTGATGAGCAGCGAAATTTTAGAAAATGGGAAAACGTCGGTTCCTGGTGTACGACGTAAGCCGGTACCAATTGTTATGGCTTCTGGTCCCCAAGAATACACGCCAGGAGATCAAGAACTACCAGTCCAAATCACCAGTTTTGCCGATATGCTGCAATGGGCGCAGAACTGGGCGCGTTCAAAATCCGTCTGGCCATTAGGCTACGGGCTGGCTTGCTGCGCTATCGAAATGATAGCCAGCGCGCAGGCACACTATGATCTCTCCCGCTTCGGCTCGGAGGTCTTCCGTTCCAGCCCACGCCAGGCCGACCTGATGATTGTCGCCGGAACCGTCTCGATCAAGATGGGACCGCGCCTTCGTCTCCTCTGGGAGCAGATGCCAGACCCCAAGTGGGTTCTCAGTATGGGCCAGTGCGCAAACTCTGGCGGTGAGTTTTATGACAGCTACTACACTGTCCAGGGTGTCGATACAATTGTGCCGGTGGATATCTATGTCCCTGGCTGTCCTCCTCGTCCCGAGGCACTAATAGAAGGTATCCTTAAGCTGCGCGAGAAGATTGCCAAGCAGGGGCTAAAGGTGCGTGGCGAAAAGGAAATTGAGGTGTAGTGTATGCGTGGTATCCTCGAAGGAATGGGTCTGACGTTCAGCCATCTCTTCCGCCCAAAGGTGACCCGACTCTATCCGTATGAGAAGCCGAAACTGCCGCCGCGGAGCCGTGGTCTGATTCAGTTGCTCGCGCAGGAAGGCCTGCAAACAGATTTTAACCTCAAGTGTGAGGCCTGCCTGCTGTGCGAGAAAGCCTGTCCCCCGCGTGCCATTACCATTGACTATGAACCAATGCACTCCTGGAAAGTGCGTCCGTGGTTTAAGTCGTATATTCGCGAGGGCGCCGAGAAGTTTACACCACGTAAACTGGCATCCGCGACTGGCGCGTCGAAGGCGGGCTTTTATACTCCCCGTATCTCGGAGTACGCGGTGGAGTACTATAACAAACCGGTCCCTCCGTGCGTTGCTATGCCCGTCAAAGATTACCTGGAACCTGAGATTGATCTCAACAAGGTTGATGAATTGCTGGAGACCTGGTCGCAGGAGGCAGGTGATCTTCCCGCGCTGCTGGATGCCGTCATGGATATCTACGGGTATCTCCCGCTCCCGGCAGCTAAACGCATTGTCCAGATACGCGGCGTCGATTTGAGCGATATCTTCGGTATCGCTACAATGAGTCCGAAATTCAAACCCGCCCCTGCAGTCCAGCATGTAAAGCGTGACGACCAGCCCCCACGCGGATTGGCGCCAGACACGCGAGGCGTGTGGGGTAATATTCATCATGTGAGGCAGCCAGATGCCTGAATTTGAAACTACATATCGAGTGCTGCGGCGGCGCGGTGAGCCAGATGTGCGCTCGCTTGACGCCTATCGCCGCGCTGGCGGTTATACTGCTTTAGAAACGGCCATCCGCGAACAGACACCTGAACAGATCATTCAACAAGTAATCGACGCGAAACTGCGTGGCCGCGGTGGTGCCGGTCGACTGACCGGTGAAAAGTGGCGCATCGTGCGCAATATTGACGATAATCAGAAATATGTCATCTGTAATGCCTACGATGCTGATCCACGTGCCTGGGCTGCACGTTCGCTCCTTGAACGCAATCCACACCAGGTCATCGAGGGAATCGTCCTCGCGGCCTACGCGGTAGGTGCCACGGAAGCGTACCTCTTCACGCGCAATATTTATCTTGAAGGGGTTGCCTCTGTGCAGAGAGCCTTGAATGAAGCTCTGGAGACTAACCTGGTTGGACGAGATATTTTAGGGACCGAGTTTAGCTGCACCATCAATGTTTTCGGCGTCGATATTGGCTTTATGGGGGGCGAAGAGACCGTCCAGATAGCACTTATCAAGGGACGGCGCGGTATGCCAGAGCAGCGACCACCTTTCCCGGCTCAATATGGCCTGTGGGATAAGCCGACTGCCATAAACTGCGTCGAGACGCTGGCTAACGTCCCTGTCATCGTTCGCAGCGGTGCGACAGAATTCGCAAGCGTGGGCACCGAGATGACTGGCGGTACAAAGGTGTTGACCGTCTACGACTATGTTCCCGACAGCGAGCCAAAGGTGATTGAAGTGCCGTTTGGCACGACACTGCGCGAGATCCTGCACCATGCTGGCTACAATCGTCCAGATAGTGATCTGCGGGCCATTGTGGTAGGAGGCGCAGAAGGTGGCGCTTTGCCAACATCTCTGCTGGATACACCCTATGACTACGACCCTCTAGAGGAAGCGGGTGCTATTGTTGGCTCAAGTGTTGTTGAACTGCTCCCCGCGAACACCTGTATGGTGGCGTGGGCTATGGAACGCAGCAACTACCTCGCGATAGAATCCTGTGGCAAGTGCGTTCCCTGTCGTTTAGGCGTCAAACGTATTGCTGGTCTTCTTGAAGGAATAGTGAGTGACCTCGGTGTCAGCGGGGACCTGGATGTGCTTGATGAATTCGCCAGCTACGTCCCGAATGGCTCATTGTGCGGTTTTGGCGTGCAAGCGCCTAACCCGCTAAGGACAGCCAAACACTACTGGCCGGATCATTTCCAGATGCATATCGAAGAGCAACAGTGTCCCACCGGAACATGTGTTCCTGTGCGCGCTCACCGTTTTGTAACAAAACATGTCTTACCGTAAAGCTTTGAAACTCGGAAGAGGAACTACATGGCTATATCAGTCCGAGACAATTTTTCACTGACAGCGCAGGAGTCAGCGGTACCGATGGTACGCAATGAGGTTGGTCAACCCAGCTTCACATTTACCCTCGATGGCAAAACCGTCCGGGCGTACGAAGGCCAGACGATCCTGAGCGTGGCCATAGACCATGGGATCGACGATATCCCGAACCTGTGTAACGATGAGAAGCTGGAGCCAACATCCGCCTGCCGCATGTGTCTTGTTCACATCGAAGGTGTCGAACGTCCCCTGCCTTCTTGTAATACACCTGCAGCCCCCGGCATGGTCGTCACATCGAAATCGGACGAATTGTTCCACATTCGACGCACCAACCTGGAGATGATGCTCTGTGACCACAACGCCTACTGCCAACCTCCCTGTCAGGTCGATTGCCCCACGCATATCGACATTCCTGGCTACCTGGAACTGATCGCGGAAGGTTCGATGAAAGAGGCGGCGCGCCTGGTAAAAGAGGTGCTGCCATTCCCATATATCCTCGGCCTGACCTGTCCCGCCCCGTGTCAGAAGGCCTGCCGCCGGGCCCTGGTCGAAGAAGAAATTGCTATTTGCCGAATGCACGGCCATGCTGCTGAGACTTGCCTGCTCGATCCACCAGTGCCGTTCGTTAAAGACCCGCCGACTGGTAAGAGGGTGGCCATCGTCGGTGCAGGACCCGCCGGTCTCACCTGCGCGTATTACCTCGCGCTGAAGGGCCACTACTGCAAGGTTTTCGATATGCAGCCTCAGCCTGGTGGTATGCTGCGTTACGGTATTCCTGAGTATCGTTTACAGAAAGATATGATGGACCGCGAACTCGATCATGTCTGGCAATTGGGAGTAGATTTGCACAGCAATGTCAAGCTGGGCAGAGATTTCACCATCGACGATCTCTTTGCTGAAGGCTTTGACGCGGTGTACCTGGCGATTGGCTGCTGGGTCAGTAATAAGTTGAATGTCCCTGGCGATGATGCCGACGGCGTCGTCAATGCTATCGCTTTCCTGAGAGAAAAGGTAGAGGGTCTCCCTGTACCGGTCGATGAGAACAAAGAGGTCGTCGTCATCGGTGGTGGTTTCACCACGTTTGACTGCACACGTACCTCATTGCGCCTGGGTGCGAAAGTACACACCACGTATTATCGTACTCGCGCTGACATGAGTGCTACGCAGGAAGAGGTAGAGGACGGTGAAGCCGAAGGCACACACCTGGTGGTGGGCGTAGCGCAGCAGCGTATCCTGACTGAAAACGGCAAAGTAGTAGGCGTTGAATACGCCAGGACACGACCGGGTGAGCCGGATGCTCGCGGGCGACGTAGGCCGGTACCTATTCCGGGGTCCGAGTTCGTCATCAAGTGCAACACCGTCATTCCCGCTATCGGTCAGGCAGTCGAAAAGGAAGTCCTTGACGAAAAATACGGGGTGAAGTGGACGAAGTGGGGAACCATTCAGTCCGATCCACACAACTTCATGACGGATCGCGAAGGTGTCTTTGCAGGTGGCGATGCGCAGATGGGCGCGAAAACCATCATCGAGGGTGTAGGTCAAGGAAAGCTGGGCGCCCGTTCCATCCATGCCTACCTCAACGGCGAAGATATGAAAGAGGTGGCTCGTCGCCTGGAACTGGAAGAGCGCAAGCCTGATCTCTTCGATATCGTGCCCTATAAGCCTGTCGAGCCCAAAGTAAAGATGCCGATGTTGCCCTACGAAAAGCGTAAGCGCAACTTTAAGATCATCGAGATGGGCTATCTACAGGAACAGGCGGAGCGTGAATCTGCTCGCTGCCTGCAATGCGCCTGTCCTGCTGCCGGCCAGTGTGACCTGCAAAAGTATAGTATCGAACACGGTCTTGCTGATAACCGCTTCCACGATGGCGAACCAAGCGACTATCACGACTATGAAGTCGACCTGTCACACAGCTTTATCCTGCGCGACCCGAACAAGTGCATCAACTGCACACAGTGCGTGCGTGTCTGTCATGACGTGATAGGCCCTGACTGCTATGGTATGTTTGGCAAGGGATTCGACACCATTGTTTCAACGCCATTCAACGTCAGCCTGCACGATACCGACTGTGTCTCTTGTGGCGCCTGTGTCCAGGTTTGCCCGACTGGCTCGTTGATGATGGCCGAGCGCTATCTGACGCGCTATGCATTCGCATTGGATCGCTGTATCTTCTGTGGCGACTGTGTCGAGGTCTGTCCTCACGGCGCGTTGGGTGAGACGCCGAACTTCGAGCTCTCCTTCTTCAACCGCTTCGGTCCCGATGTGACACTGGAGAAAGGTGACCTGGCGAATGCGCCAGATTACCTGGTACGCCAGCGCCTCCCTCGCGGCAAGAAGGATTTACCGGTGATGAGTCCGCTGGTGCGTCCGCTGCCACCACGGCGCATCCGCGAGTAAATAGAAGCAGAACCGAAAAACAGAGCAAGCCACCTTTCGTGAGGTGGCTTGCTCTGTTTTTCGGTTCATATAGGTTCCTCATCGCTTCTTGTTTGTACCTTCGCCACTTTTCCATCGTTAAGCTCGTGTTACAATACAAGGAACAGTTGTGCTGAAGGTGTAAGGAGAGAATAATGGCAAAGCAGCGTATACTGCGGTTTCCAGAAGGATTTTTATGGGGTACAGCATCTTCATCTCATCAGTGTGAGGGGGGTAACACGAATAACCAGTGGTATCGTTGGGAACAGCAAGGGCGCATACTCACTGGTGAGTCAAGTGGAATTGCGAATAACTGGTGGGTGGCAGCGGAGCGTGATTTCGAACTGGCGGAACAGATGGAGAACAACGCGCTGCGCTTGAGCCTGGAATGGAGCCGTATAGAGCCTGCTGAAGGACATTGGGACAGCGCAGCCATCGATCGTTACCGGGCAATACTGAGCGATCTACGCCGTAGATATATGACTCCTGTCGTTACGCTTCACCATTTTACTGATCCCCGGTGGTTCGCAGACCTCGGTGGTTTTGCGAACGAGGCAAATATTTCCTACTTTGTACGTTATGCCGTATATACTGTGCAGGCGCTCAAGGATCTCTGTGATTTCTGGATAACCTTAAACGAACCGAACGTCTACGCTACCCTGGGTTACGTAATTGGCTCCTATCCCCCAGGTGAGCAAAATATGATGCACGCTTTTCAAGTGTTGCATAATATGGCCCAGGCGCATGTCGAGGCTTTCTACGCGCTGCGCCCTCTCCAACCTGAGGGGAAGATTGGTAGCTGTCTGAACTATCGCCTCTTCGACCCGGCCAATTACCTCTCACCCCTTGACCGCAGCGCAGCAGGCCTGCAGGAAACTTTTTATAACTGGGCACCATTAGAAGCAATGGAAACAGGCCGTTTTATCTTCCCCTTGAATATGATGTTAAACCCCATAGAGTATGCGGCGGGGACAAGAGATTTTCACGGTATTAACTACTATACACGAGAAATGGTTCGTTTCGATCCGAGTATTCCTAATGAACTCTTCGGGCGGCGCTTCGTCCGCTCGGGTGCAATACGCAATGATCCAGGCCTGGATAACTATTTCGGAGAGATTTATCCAAAGGGTATCTATCGCATTTTGAAAACTGTCTATCGTCGCACGCGAGGCAACAAGCCATTCTATATCACTGAAAATGGTTTTAGCGATGCCGAGGATAACCGCCGCCCGCGTGCAATTCTGGAGCACCTTGCGATGATCCACCGCGCCATTAGCGAAGGGATCCCTGTTCGTGGCTACCTGCACTGGACACTGGTAGATAACTTTGAGTGGAACGAGGGTTGGAGTGCGCGATTCGGCTTGATCGAGCTTGATCTTCTTACGCAGAGACGCATACCACGCTCGAGCGCGAGTATGTTTGGTGAAATTTGCCGTGCTAACGCCATTACAGAGGCAATTGTTGAGCGATATGCGCCAGAAGCGGCAGAAGCGATTTTTGGGACGGGTACAGTAATTGAGCGTCAGGTACCCGCTTGAACATCAGTTTTCGGCTGAAGCCGAAATGGCTAGAAGATTGAAAGCTGGTGATGTAAGGTCTTGGAGCATTACACATTGCTTCCTGGTATTGTAACTATTCCGCTTGTCATGCCTACTGGTAACGTGTTACACTTTCTTTAGAGGATGAAACACGTTTACCATCTGGCCCATTTTCCTCTATCAAGCAAATGGTAGGAGGTTGGACTCATGCGCAAATTAACATCGATCTCTGAAATGCAGAAGTTTCATTTCGGCTCGAAGATCATCTGTGACGATGGAGATGACGGTTTCTTGACGCAAGTTATTTTTGATCCGGCAGCCCATGGTATAACCCACATCGGTGTGAAGCAGCGGCGTTTATTTGGAAATACAGTCTATCTCCCTTATGATACCGTCATTAACGCGACAGGAAGTGGGATAACAATTCGCCCTAAGCTCGCTGAAGTAGCTACTGCCAGCAGTTCAAGCCCCGGCGGCGTGCCCCTGGACGACAAGAGTACTGTGGAGAATTCAGCCTCCTCCGCTAAAGGGAGATTGATGCTTATCGCACTACATCCAGATAGTAATCAGCTAGCCTACCTGGTAGTTCACGATCTACGTCCGGGCCAGGATACCCTGATCCGGGCGGAGTATATCACTGAAATCTCGACAGGGCATATCAAGATTAATGTGCCGGCAGCAACGCTAAACGCACTTGCCCCGTATCGACCGGATAGCGTTTTGCAGCGAGAGGTAGAGGCGGCGCTGTTCGATGCGGCCCCTCTGCACGTAGATCTCAAGGCTATTTCAGCGCATGTGCTTGATGGGGTACTCTACCTTAATGGCAACATTTCAAGTTCGCTACGTGCGGATATAGCGCAGGATCAGGCGATGGGGGTCAGCGGCTTATTAGAAGTCAAAAACAATCTTGTTGGTGATGACAGGCTGGCGAGCGACCTGGCAATGGCTCTTGGACGCGATCCACGAACGCGTGATCTCCCTATCGGTGTCTATCCGCGCCTGGGAGTGGTGCGCCTGAGCGGTGCCGTGCATAATAGCCAGCAGAAGGCCGCCGCCGAAGAGATCGCGCGAAATTTTGACGGTGTGCGCTCTGTAATCAACGATCTCCTTGTCGATCCAAAGGCCGAACAGCTCAATGTAATGTCTGGCGCCGAAGGTGGGGAGTCCATAGATAAGGTGCCTGGAAAATACATCAGACATACCAAGTAGAGAGTGTAGCGA
>Ga0209238_1000764_pt1 | contig 11905 bp, 11 predicted proteins | sample GraSoi013_1_20cm_FD_185823 | JGI IMG/M metagenome (GOLD analysis project Ga0209238, IMG submission 185823) | Grasslands soil microbial communities from the Angelo Coastal Reserve, California, USA - Sample 10_02_2013_1_20cm (SPAdes) (version 2) | ecosystem: Environmental > Terrestrial > Soil >...
GCGTGAGGGACAGGGGGCGGTTCGGTCCGGCTTCGTCGCTGCAGGCGGCGGCGGTGATCGCCGCGGCGGCTATGCAAGCCGCGAGTATCTGTCGCATCGTGCCTCCGGTGAGAAGTGAAGGACGGCGAAAACGGATACCCGCCCACCTACGGCCGGCGTCACAAACTCTCGTTCGCCTGTTGCTTGCATCCCACACGCCGGGGGTATAATTCAGAATGAACGCGGGCACGAAGTTCGCCATCGGGGCGGCGCTGATCGTCGGCTCGGTAGGCTACCTGATGGCCTCGGGCGTGAAGCAAACGGGGCAGTACTTCCTCACGCCGACGGAGCTGTCGCAAAAAGTCGCGGTCGATCCGTCGTTCTACAACGTAGGAATGAAGGTGGGCGCGCACGTCGTGCGCGGCTCCGTCACCAAGGACGTCGCCACGCAGACGCTGAGCTTCCAGGTCAGCGACGGGAGCGCGCGCTATCCCGTCGTGTTCCATGGACTCCCTCCCGACACGTTCACCGATTCGGTCGAGGTCGTGGTCGAAGGCCGCCTGCAGCAGGACGGCGTGATCCACGCGACCAGCGTGCTCGCCAAGTGCGGGTCGCGCTACGAATCGGTGCCCAAGGCGTAGATGACGGTCCTCGGCAACCTGGCGCTGTGGCTCGCCCTGCTCATCGGGGTATGGGGCGCGCTGGCCGGGTTCGTGGGCGGTCGCCAAGCACGGTCGGACCTCGCGCACAGCGCCCGGCGGGCGGTGTTCGCGATGTGCGGCGCGTTGCTCGTCGCGGTGTTCGCGCTCGAATGGGCGTTGTTCCAGCACGACTTCAACGTCGAGTACGTCGCGGCGTACACCAGCCGCAACCTCCCGATTTTCTATACGTGGTCGGCGCTGTACGCGGGGCAGAAGGGGAGCCTGCTCTTCTGGGCGACCGTGCTGTCGCTGTTCGGGTCGCTCGCGCTCGTGCTCACGCCCCGCCGCCACAGCGACCTGCTCCCGACCGTGGCGGGCGTCGTCGCGCTGGTGGCGAGCTTCTTCATATCGGTGATGCTGTTCGGCCACGCCAACCCGTTCCAGCGGCTGCCCTACACCCCGCTCGACGGCAGCGGCCTGAACCCCCAGCTGCAGAATCCCGGGATGGTGTTCCACCCGCCGATGCTGTACCTCGGCTACATCTCGATCACCATCCCGTTCGCGTTCGCGATCGCCGCGCTGCTCTCGAAACGGCTCGACGGCGACTGGCTGGTCGCGATCCGCAAGTGGACGCTCTTGTCCTGGCTGTTCCTCTCGATCGGGATCTGTCTCGGGATGTGGTGGGCGTACGTGGAGCTGGGCTGGGGTGGTTACTGGGCGTGGGATCCCGTGGAAAACGCGTCGCTGCTCCCGTGGCTCACCATGACCGCGTTCCTGCATTCGGTGATGGTGCAGGAAAAGCGCGGCATGTTGAAGAAGTGGAACCTGGCGCTGATCATCGGCTCGTGGCTGCTGTCGATTTTCGGCACGTTCATCACGCGCTCGGGCGTGATCTCGAGCGTGCATTCGTTCACCCAGTCGAGCGTGGGCTACTTCTTTCTCGCGTTTTTGCTCGTGGCCGCCGCCGCCAGCTTCACACTCTACGCGACCCGACTCCCCTTACTCGCCGCGGAGACGCAGCTCGAGTCGATGGTGAGCCGCGAGGCCAGCTTCCTGTTCAACAACCTGCTGTTCATCGGGATCGCGTTTTCGGTGTTGTGGGGGACGCTGTTCCCGATCCTCTCGGAGCTCGTGCAGGGCACCAAGGTCACGGTCGGCCCGCCCTTTTTCAACCAGGTGAACGTGCCGCTCGGCCTGGCCCTGCTGGCCCTCACCGGGATCGGGCCGCTCATCGCCTGGCGGCGCGCGTCGCTCCCCAATCTGCAGCGTCAGTTCGCCGTGCCCGCGACGGCCGGCGGCCTCACGCTGCTGGTGCTGCTGGTGGGCGGGATGCGCGACCTCTATGCGCTGCTCGCGATCGCCCTGGGCGGGTTCGTCACGGCCACGATCGTGCAGGAATTCGCGCGCGGCACCCGCGCGCGACACCGCCAGTACGGCGAAGCCTACGCGTTCGCGTTCGCCCGCCTGCTGGCGCGCAACCGGCGGCGCTACGGCGGCTACATCGTGCACACCGGCATCGTGATTCTGTTCGTCGCGTTCGCAGGGATGGCGTTCAAGACGGAGACCGAAGCGACCCTGCGCCCCGGGGAGTCGGTGTCGCTGCGGAGTCCGTACGGCCACACCTACACGCTGACGCACCTCGGCATCTCGCAGTACGACGCGCTGAACCGGCTGGTCACCGCGGCCACCGTCGAGGTACGTCGCAACGGCAAGGCGATCGGATTCCTCACGCCCGAGAAGCGGCAGCATGTCGACGGGCTCGGCCGCCCCACGTTCCAGCCCTCCACCGAGCCGGCGATCATGAGCATGCTGCGCGAGGACCTGTACGGCGTCCTGGGCGGCACGGTCGACGGCACGGAGCAGGCGGTGTTCCGCTTCACGATCAATCCGCTGGTCTGGTGGGTGTGGTACGGCGGGATGATCGTCGCGTTGGGGGGACTGATCGTGATGTGGCCGGGGGGGGGCTCGCCCGCGGCACGGCGGGCGCAGGCTGGGTACGCGGTGCGGCTGGTGGGAGAAAAACCGTGACCCGACGCTACGACGCTACGTCGTACGTGGGCCGCCGCGACTTCCTGGTGCTCGGTGCGGGGACGTTTCTTAGCGTCGTGGCGTCGTGGCGTCGTGCAACGCAGCAACCCGACTCTCTCCCGGGCACGGGACCATCCGGCCGCCTGTGGGATCCGGCCCGCGCGGGGCGCCCCCTTCCCCCCGTCACCGCCGCGGACAATGACGCCGCGATCCAGGTGATCGAGAAGCAGATTCACTGCACCTGCGGCTGCAACCTCGACGTGTACACGTGCCGCACCACGGACTTCACGTGCACCACGAGCCCCGCGATGCACCGCCGGGTCGTGGCACTGGCTCAGGCGGGGAAGTCGGGCCAGCAGATCCTGGACGAGTTCGTGCGCGAGAACGGCATCGCCATCCTCATGGCGCCGCCGAAGCGAGGGTTCAACCTCGCGGGATACTTCGTGCCGTCGGTGGCGATCGTGGTCGCCGGCGTCGCCCTGACGCTCGTGCTGCGCCGCTGGGTGCGCGCGGCTCGACCCGCGGCGGAGGCGGCACCGCGCGGCGATGCGGGTGCCACGCCGGACGAGCTGGCGCGCTTGCGTCGCGAGCTCGAGCGGCTCCCCTCCTGAACGGCTTGTTCGAGCTCGCGGCCGGGATCCTGCTCGCGGCGGGGGCGGTGTATTTCGTGCTGCGGCCGATCTTTGGGCCCGAGATGGCGGGAAACGGGAATCGGGAAACGGGAAGCGCGGCTGAAGGCGAGGATCCGGAAGACGACCTGAGTCCCCGCGCCGTTGCGTTGCGCGCGCTGAAAGAGATCGAGTTCGATCGCGCCACCGGTAAGCTGTCCGACGGCGACTACGAAGCGCTCAAGGCCAAGTACACTGCGGACGCCCTGGTGGCACTCCGCGCGGAGCCAGGGACGAGGGACGAGGGACGCGGGACGGGTCTTGCCCCGGCGGTCGCTCGTCCCTCGTCCCCCGTCCCTCGTCCCGCGTGTCCCACGCACGGTCCCCGTCCGGAGTCCGATGCCCAGTTTTGTTCCGAGTGCGGCGCCCGGCTGGCGAGCGCCCCCGGCTACTGTTCGCGCTGCGGCACCTCGCTCGAGCGCGACGCGCGGTATTGCCATTCCTGTGGAGCGCGGGTAGCCGCGTGATTCGGTAGAAGACGGGAGAAGACGGTAGAAGACGTAGAGGGCGGTAGAGGTGTCCGCCGTACCGTCCTCTACCGTCCTCTAGAACCTCTACCATCCTCTTGCATTTCCAGATCTCCCTCCCTATCACTGTCCCACCTTCAATCGAGGAGCGCCGGTGTGACCCGTCTCACACTGCGGATCGGGGTGGTGGTCGCGGGACTGGCTGTTGTCGGCACGAGTGTGCGGGCGCAGCGCCGCGTGCGGGGCGGAAGGGCGGTGCGTGTCGACCGGCCCGGCGTCGGACCGCGCGTCGGGTACGATTTCGACGTCGATCACGTGTTCGTGGGCGGGCAGCTGAACCTGCCGGTGGGCCGGCGCTGGGCGCTGGTGCCGTCTGCGGAATTCTATCCCGGCGTGGCAGGCTCGCCGTTCCGCCTGAACGCCGATCTCAAGTTCCACCCGCCCACCGTGTACGGCTTCTTCTATTTGGGTGGGGGGTTCGCCTACCGGCACGCGTCCGGCGCGAGCGACGCGGGCGCCAACCTGTTCGCGGGGTGGGAGGGGCGGCGGGCGCGGCCCTTCAAGCCGTTCCTGGAAGGGAAATTCGTGTTCGCCGACAACAGCTCGTTCAACGTCGAGGCGGGGCTCAACTTTCCCCTCTAGCTAAAACTCGAACCGCTCCATGCGACGCAGCCCCACCCACAGGGGCAGCGCCGTCGCCGCTGCGCACAACACGGCCGCCACCGCGAACCATGAGATCATCCAGGCATCCACCACCACGGGCTGCCCCTCGTACACCGCCCGGACGTACGCGTACACGGCGGTCCACAGCGTCCGCAACACGGCACCGAGCAGCGCGATCGTCGCCATCATGTAGACCAGCCCGCCGAACGATGTAGGGATCTGCGCCGCGTTCTCCGTCTCGAACTGCGGGTACAGCGCCCCGAACCCGAGCGCCAGCGCCGCGATCGCGAACGTGAGGCCGCCGATGGTCAGCATGCCCATGATCATCATGAACGGCCGGACTTGCAGCAGCACGTTGGTGAGGCCCGTGAGCAACAGCGCCAGCACCAGCAGCGGCACCGTGCCCACCCAGTACTTGGACCAGAGCAGCGCCTTCAAGTCGAGCGGGCTCGAGCGCAACAGCCACATGTGCCGGCCTTCGAGCGACACGGCGGGGAAAATGAATCGCGCGGCGATGGCGGCGAGCACGAACCCCGCGAGACCCAGGTTGAGGAACGAGACCAGCGTGACGTAGAAGAAGCCCACCTGCTCGCCGCGGTGCAGCGGCAGGGCCATGATGTTGAACAAGTACACCACGACGAGCACCGCCAGCAGGATGAGCTGGCTCCACTGGGTGGTGTCGCGGAAGAAGAGCTTGATGTCCTTGATCACGAACTCGCGCTTCGCGACCGGGAGGAAGCGGAGCAGCGTGCCGACGGTCCAGCGCCACCACGCGCCTCTGACGAAGCGCTCGGCGCCCTCCTGCGCCTTGGTGAAGCCCGGTGCGAACAGCGCGCGGTGCAGCATCGCTCCGATCGTCACCGTGCCGGCGGCGGTGGTCCAGAGCAGCACGAGCGGCAGCGGGTCGAGCTCGCCGCGCAGAAACGTCATGATCGCCCTCGTGGCCCACTCGCTCGGCAGAAACGGCGACGTCGGCGTGCGCAGCACCGCGATGAAGTCGAGCAGGTTGCGGAATCCTTCGGGCGACGCAAGCCGTTCGGGCCGGATCAGCCGGAAGAGGAGAATCAGGCCGGCGCCCGCGCCCAGGGCGACGATGGACAGCAGATCGCGCGTGCGGCGTGCGGGGAAGACGTTCACGAGCACCAGGGTCAGCGCCGACCCCGCGGCGGCCGGAACCACGAGCAGCGGGAACAGCGTCATCACGGCGTAGGGAACGAACAGCGGGCCGCCGCGGAACACGACGCCGTAGGCGGCGAACACCGGGACCGCCATCAGCGCCACCATCCACGACGAGTGCAGCAGCGTCTCCCCCAGCTTCGCGAGGTACAGCCGCAGCCAGTCGACAGGCGCCGACACCAGGAGGTCGAGATCCTTCGCCAGGAAGAAGCTCGACAGCGCGGTGATCACGTTGGACAGGACGAGGATACCGACGAACGTGAGCAGCGCGACTCCGAGGATCTTGCCCGCGAGCAGCGGTCCGACGTCCTCCACGCCACGGAGCACGCCGAGAATCTTGTAGAGGATCCCGAACACGCCGGCCCAGAATCCGAGCGCCACCACCAGCAGGACGACCAGCTTGCCCGAGCCGCCGCGCGAGCGCTCCTCGCGGATCCGCTGCACGGCGGTGCGCCACTTGGGCTCGAGCACGCGCCACAGGGACGGCTGCGTCACGGGGCAGCTCCCAGTACCTCCGCCAACTCGCGCACCTGGGCCCCACCCGTGAGCTTGAGGAACAGCTCTTCCAGGCTGGCATCGCCCGCACGATGCTGCCGCCGCAGATCGTCCACCGTCCCCTCGGCCACGATCCGGCCGTGCTGGATGATGGCGACGCGGTCGCACATCGCCTCGGCCACCTCGAGCGTGTGGGTGCTCATGAGCACGGTCCCGCCCCGGCGCACGAACTGGCGGAAGATGTCCTTGAGCTGTCGCGCCGCCTTCGGGTCGAGCCCGACCATGGGCTCGTCCACCACGATGTACTCGGGCCGGTGGATCAGCGCGCTCGAGATGATCAGCTTCTGGCGCATCCCGTGGCTGTACGCCTCCACCAGCTCGTCCTTCCAGCTCGCCAGCTCGAATACCTCCAGCAGCTCGGCGACGCGCCGGTCGACCGTTTCGCCCTCCTGTCCGTACAGGGCGGCCACGAACCGCAGGAATTCGGCGCCGGTGAGCTTGTCGTATACGAACGGCCGGTCCGGGATGAACCCGAGCCGTTGCTTGGCCGGGATCGGATTGCGGTGTACGTCGTCGCCGCCCAACAGCACCCGCCCGTCGGTCGGTCGCAGGATGCCGGCGATCATGCGCAACGTGGTGGTCTTGCCCGCGCCGTTGGGCCCGAGGAAGCCGTACAGTACGCCGCGCGACACCTCGAGCGAGACGTCGTCCACGGCGACAAAGCTGCCGTAATGTTTGGTCAGGTTCTCGAGCCGGATCATAGCACCTCGAGCTTGAGACTCCCGATCAGGCGCACCAGCTCGGCCTGACGGGCCAGGCCCCCCACCACGAACCGCACATGCGCGGCATCGGCGGGGAACTGGTCGAGCGTCGGATCCACGGCGACCCAGTCGCCGAGGTACACCTCCGGCCACGCATGATAGTAGAAACGCCCTCCCCGGTAGAGCAGGCCGGCGACCGGCCGGGCGGGCAGCCCTGCGGCACGCGCCAGCGCCACATAGAGCACGGTGCGCTCGTTGCAGTCGCCACTCCGCGTCTCGAGCACGCGCACCGCGCCCGCCCCGCCCGCGGTCACCCTGGGCTCGATGTGCTGCGCCACCCAGTCATGGATCAGGCGGGCGGCGCGGGCCGGATCCTCCTCGCGCCCCACGATCAGCCGGGTCTGGGCCTGAATGCGTGCGTGCTCGCTTTCGATCCACGGCTCGGGCGCGAGGAACGGCGCCAGCCGCGGGTCCCGCGCCGGCAAGCCGTAGCGCGCCGTGAGCTCCGCCCCCGCCTGACGTCGCACCACCAAGGTGTCTCCCGCCAGCCGCTGCCGGCCGGACGTGAAGTCCGGCCCGCCGGCCGCGGCGCCCGACAGCCGGATCCGCAACAGAGGCACGGTGTCGCGGCGGGCGATCGGGGGCGCGTGCGCGACGAGCGCCGTGGTGGCCACCACGTCTCCCGGCCCGGGATTCGCGCTCGCCCGGGCGACGCGCGCCGTGTCGCGATGCCGGAAGTTCACGTACGCCAGCTCGAACGCGGTGCGCTCCATCGAGAAGCCCGCCGTGTTCACCGCCCGGACGATGTGCCCCTGGGCGTCGATCCAGGCCGTGATCGGGCTGCCGCCCGACCGCTCCTCGATGCGGAAGGCGCGCACGGTGTCGAAATGCACCGCCACCCAGGCCATGGCGGTCGAATCGAATCCCGCGCTGTCGGGCACCACGAGCGTGGACTCCGCCGTCATCGTTACGTCGACGGCGCGCTGGGCGAGCAGCATGGGATCGAAGACGACGCTCGCATAGACCTTCCCCGGCTTGAGCTCACCGCCGAACGCGAGGCGCAGCGGCAGCATCGTGGGCAGCACGATCGGCCGGACGAGCGGCACACGGGTCGTCGCGGTATCGGTTGTCGTGGCCAGGTTGACCGTAAGGACCGAGTCGCCGTTCACGAGCCCCCTGGCGGCGAAGCGCGCCGCGTCGCTGTCGAACCTCGCGTCCACGCGATCGAACCGAAGCGTGCGGGACAAGATGGCCCGGCTCATCGCCGTGGTACGATGCAGCGTGCCCATGGCCGGCACCTGAAGCACGAGCACATCGGTCACCCGGATGCTGGTGTCGGACGTATCGATCGTGGAGGAGGCGAACCCGACCTGCCGTTCCGCGACGGCGAGGCGGTAGTACGCCGCGCCGGGGGGGACCCGCAGGGCGGCCTCCGCCAAGCGGGCGCCCGTCGGCCGGAACACTTCGCGCTTCACGAGCCAGCCGAGCGACACGGTCCAGGCGCCGAGGATCACCGCGGTCAGGGTTCGCCGGCTCACGCGTGAGTCGCCTCGCCGCGACGCAGCACGGTCTCGAAGGCGTCCCGCTCGGCGGGGGTCTCGACGACGAAGGAGACGTCGGCGGGGAAGGCCGCGGTGTCGAGGTGGATCTTGAGGATCGGCACCATGATCTCGGCGGCGTCCTCGACCGTCAGGTTGCCCGCGCCGGTGCCGATCGGCGGCACGGTGACCGCGCCGAATTCCCATTCCTGCACCTGCTGCAGGGTGGAGCGCCAGGCGCGCGCGACGCCGTCACGCGTGACCGGCTCGGTGTCGCTGCGGATCACGGCGTGGATCACGAAGTCCGCCGGGAGGTCGCCCCCGCCCGCCGTCACCACCGCCGCGCCCACCGGGAGCTCCTTTTGGAGCCGGAGGTGGCTGGAGAACTCCGACCCGCCCACCGTCTCGAGCCGTCGCACCGCGGGGGTGGTCGGGTCGAGGCGGGTGGTGGCGGGGCGGACGATCGCGTCGGCGGAGAGGAACGCGAGGTCATCCACGACCACACGAATCACCGGGCGGCGGCCTCCCGGGAGCGACGATACATCCGCGTCGCTTCGGCGGGCCGGTTCAGGCGGTCGAGCACGATGCCGAGGCGGTGCAGCGCCCGCGCGTTGCGAGGCTCGAGCTCCACCGCCCGCTCGTAGGCGGCCTGGGCGGCCGGGAGATCGTCCACATGATTGAGCGCCTCGCCGAGGTAATACCAGGCCGCCGCGCGGCCGGGGTCGACTTCCGTGGCACGCCGCAGGGGGGGAAGCGCGTCGGTCCAGAGCCCCCGGCGCGACAGCAGCACGCCCAGGCCGGTCAGCGCTTCGCCGTGCGCCGGGTCGATCTGCAGCGCCCGCTCATAATCGAGCTGCGCCGCGCTGTAGTGCGCGGCCGCTCCGAGCCGGGTCGCGCGCGCGACCAGCAGCGCGACATTGTCCGGTTCTCGGGCGAGCGCATCGTCGAGCGTAGGCGCGACCGGGGGGGCATCCGGCGCCGCTGCCCCGTCCCCGCCGGACGACGCGGAGGACGGCAGCTCGACGTTGATGGGCGGCGGCAAGCCCGCCCGCGCCACATCGGCGGGCGACGCGATCGTGCTCTCGTCCGTCAGCGAAGCGGCTTCCTCGATCAGCTCGGCCGCCACCCGGGCCCGATCGGCCGCCGATTGCCAGCGCGGCTCACGCTTGCGGATCACCCACCACCTCCTGCCTCAGCCAGGCCAGATAGCCATCCAGGCCGCGCTCGACCGGCAGCGCGAGCAGCTCCGGCACCGCGTACGGATGCCGATCCCGCACGGCGGCGCACAGCGCGTCCCACTTCGATCGATCGGTCTTCAGCAGCACGACCACCTCGGCCTCCTCCGTCACCTTTCCCTCCCAGCGGTACAGCGAGCGCCCGCCGGGCAGCAGCGTCCCGCAAGCTATCAGGTGATCGCCCAAGAGTGCTGTGACCAAGGCCCGGGCGTCCGCTTCGCTCGCGAGCGTGGTAAGCGCCACCAGAGCGGTCGTAGGCATGGGGAGGGCTAACCTAGGACGGGGAGGGGGGTTAGGCAAGGCGCGGGAGGGCGCGGGAGGGCGCGGAAGGGCGCGAACGGAGCGATCGCGCCCTCCCCCGGCGTCCCGCGCCCTCCCGCGCCCCGCAGAGTTGACCCAGCCGCCATGAGCCTTCTAGCCTACGAGTCTATGTCCAGCGAGTCGCTAGTTGTCAGAGGCGCCCGCGAGCACAACCTCAAGAACATCACGGTCGAGATCCCGCGCGACAGCCTCACGGTGATCACCGGGTTGTCCGGATCGGGCAAGTCCTCCCTCGCGTTCGACACGATCTACGCCGAGGGACAGCGTCGCTACGTCGAGTCGTTGTCCGCCTACGCCCGTCAGTTCCTCGGCCTGATGGAGAAGCCCGACGTGGACGCGATCGAGGGGCTCTCTCCCGCGATCTCGATCGAGCAGAAGAGTGCCGGCCACAATCCACGCTCGACCGTGGGCACCATCACCGAGGTATACGACTACCTCCGCCTCCTGTGGGCCCGGCTGGGCACGCCCCATTGTCCCAAAGACGGCTCGCCGATCGAGCGGCAGAACGCGTCGCAGATCACCGATCTCGTGCTCGCCTGGCCGGAGGGGACCAAGATCGAAGTGCTGGCACCGCTGGTGCGCGGCCGCAAGGGCGAGTTTCGCGACGTGTTCGAGGCCGCGAAAAAGCAGGGGTTCGTGCGTGCGCGCGTCGACGGGGAAACGTACGACCTGAGCGCCGTGCCGAAACTCAATCGCCGCCAGAATCACGACGTGGCCGTCGTCGTGGACCGGATGGTGGTGCGCAAGGCGGACCGCTCGCGCCTCGCGGACTCGATCGAGACCGCGCTCAAGGCGGCCGACGGCACGGTGGAGATCGTCCAGGGCGCCAAGTCCACGCTCTTTTCCGAACGCTACGCGTGTCCCAGGTGCGGGTTGTCCCTCCCCGAGCTCGAGCCGCGGCAGTTTTCGTTCAACTCGCCGTTCGGGGCGTGCCCCGACTGCTCGGGCCTGGGCACGCGCCGCGAGGTGAACCCGGATCTCGTGCTCGGCGACCCCGGTCTATCGATCCTGGAAGGCGTGATCCTGCCGTGGGGCGAGCCTTCGGGCTACATCCGCAAGGTCATCCTGCCGAGTCTCGCCCGCGCCTTCAAGTTCGACCTCAATGCGCCGTGGAAAACGCTGCCGGCCCAGGCGAAGAAGGTCGTCCTGTCCGGCGCGCCGGGAAAAACGTTGACCTTCCAGTACGACAGCGAGCGCTGGCACGGCCAGTATGAATCGGGCTGGGACGGCGTCCTCAAGCACGTCGAGCGTCGCTACCGCGAGACCGCGTCCGACAGCGTGCGGGAGCAGCTCGAGGAATTCATGGTCGAGCAGCCGTGCCCGACCTGCCATGGCAAGCGGCTGCGTCCGGAGAGCCTGTCGGTGCTGCTGCACGGCAAGAGCATCGGCGACGTGGTGGACCTGCCGGTGTCGGACGCCCTGGCGTTCTTCGAGAGCGTGCCGCTGCGCCGCAACGGACGACCGGGGGGAGGGCTCGACCCGGAGATCGCCCGGCCCATCCTCAAGGAAGTGAACGACCGGCTGCGGTTTCTCCGCAACGTGGGGCTGGACTACCTCACCATGGGTCGCTCCGCGGACTCCCTGTCGGGGGGCGAGGCGCAGCGCATCCGGCTCGCGACCCAGATCGGCAGCCGGCTGGTGGGGGTCCTGTACATCCTCGACGAGCCCTCGATCGGCCTGCACCAGCGCGACAACGCGCGGCTGCTCGCGACCCTCAAAGAGCTGCGCGACATCGGCAACACGGTCCTGGTCGTGGAGCACGACGAGGAGACCATCCGCGCGGCCGACCACGTCGTGGACCTGGGACCGCGCGCCGGTCGCCACGGGGGGGAAGTGGTGGCGGTGGGGACGGTCGACGCGGTGCTGCAGCACGCCGACTCGCTCACCGGGCGCTACCTCCGGGGCGAGCTGCGCATCCCGTTGCCCCCCCCGC
>Ga0209238_1000765_pt1 | contig 11900 bp, 10 predicted proteins | sample GraSoi013_1_20cm_FD_185823 | JGI IMG/M metagenome (GOLD analysis project Ga0209238, IMG submission 185823) | Grasslands soil microbial communities from the Angelo Coastal Reserve, California, USA - Sample 10_02_2013_1_20cm (SPAdes) (version 2) | ecosystem: Environmental > Terrestrial > Soil >...
CCCCGCCGCAGGCGAAGCGGTGCAACTGCGCCAGGCGCAGCTGTGGCGGTCGGACAGCCCGCACTGGGCGCCGCCTGCGGCGCTTGCGTCGGCCGACGACGCGGTGCTGGATGCATCGACGCCGTGGAGCGATGTGGACCTGCCCTATGGGGGCGACAGGGCCGTGTCGGGCAGCGGCGACCTGGCCGCGGCGCCGCCCGAGGTGCGCTGGTTCCGCGCCGTGGTGCCGCCGGAGGCGCTGGCGCCCACGCCCCAGGGCGCGCGCCTGTATATCCCGCGCTGGCAGACGGTGGGCACGGTGGCGGTGTATGTGGACGGGGCGCTGGCCTGGCAGACGCGCGGCAGCCGGGTGTGGAACAGTTTCAACCGGCCGGTGTGGCTGGACCTGGGCGGGCTGGCGCAGCCGGGCAGGCCGCTGCAGGTGCATGTGCGCATGGCCAGCCAGCAGGGCGTGGGCGGGGCGCTGTCCAGTCTGTGGGCGGGGCCGGCCGAGTCGCTGCGCCTGTCCTGGCGGCTGCGCAGCCTGCTCCAGGCCGATCTGGTGGTCTACACGGCGGGCTCCTACCTGGTGCTGGGCCTGTTCGCACTGGCGCTGTGGACGCTGCAGCGGCGGCGCGGGGATGTGGTGTTCCTGCTGTTCTTCCTGATGTCGCTGTGCCAGTTGCTGGGCTCGCTGCAGTTCATGGTGGACGGCGAGGGGCTGGCCCTGTCGGACGGCTGGTTCTCCTGGCTGACCCTGGCCGGCCTCATGGGCGCCACGGTGGCGGCCTTCCATTTCCTGTGCCTGATGCAGCGCAGGCGCCGGCCCTGGCTGGCCCGGGTGCTGCAGGGCTATGTGGGCACGGTGCTGCTGGTGGCGGTGCCGCTGTGGGGGCCGGTGCACGAGACCATCCTGCCGCTGCTGCGGCTGCTGATGGTGCCGCCGGAGATCCTGGTGCTGTGCATGGCCGTGGCGGGCGCCTGGCGCATGCGCGATGGCGGCAGCACCATGCTGGCGGTGTGGATGCTGCTGTCGTTTCCCATCGGCTTCCATGACCTGGCGCTGCAGAGCTACCTGATCAGCATAGAGAGCATCTACCTGACGCCCTATGTGTACCTGGGGCTGTTCACGCTGTTCCTGCTGGTGGCCTACCGGCGCTACAACGGCGCGCTGGCCGTGGCCGAGAACGCCAACCTGCATTTGGCGGAACGGCTCAAGGCCCAGGAAGCCGAGCTGGCCCAGGCCCATGAGCGCCTGCTGGCCGGGGAGCGCGAGCAGACGCTGATGCACGAGCGCCAGCGCCTGATGCGCGAGATGCACGACGGTGTGGGCTCCTCGCTGATGAGCGCGCTGCGCGTGGTGGAGTTCAACCAGGCCGGCACGGTGAACCTGGTGCAGCTGCTGCAGGAGTGCATCGATGACCTGAAGCTGTCCATCGATTCGCTGGAGCCGCTGGACTGCGACCTGCTGGCGCTGCTGGCCGGGCTGCGCTATCGGCTGGGGCCGCGCCTGGAGGGGGCGGGGCTGCGGCTGCACTGGGAGGTGAGCGACCTGCCCGCGCTGCCTTGGCTGGACGCGCAGGCCGCCCTGCATGTGCTGCGCATCCTGCAGGAGGTGCTGACCAACATCATCAAGCACAGCGGCGCGCGCGAGATCACGGTGCGCACGGCCCAGGCCCCGCTGCAAGGCCGGGCCGGCGTGCAGGTGCTGGTGGAGGATGACGGCCACCCCTTCGACCGCGCCCAGGCACCCACCGAGGGCCGCAAGGGACTGGCGAACATGCGCACGCGCGCGCTGGCGCTGCAGGCCCGGCTGGACTGGGCGCCGCTGGCCGGCGGCAATCGCTTCACGCTGTGGATGCCGCTGGAGCGGGCGGGGCCCTAGTCCTGCGCCGTGCGCGCCATGTAGCGCTTGCGCCAGAAGAACACGGTCAGGCCCACGGCAATCGTCGTCATCGAGCCCATGGCCCACCAGAAGCCGTCCTGCTTGTGCACCAGGGGGATGAATTCGAAATTCATGCCGAAGATGCCGGCAATCAGGTTCAGCGGCAGGAAGACGGCCGTCAGCGCGGTGAGCGTGCGCATGATGTCGTTGGTGCGGTTGCTCTGCACCGAAAAATGCATCTGCACCACGGTCTCGGTGCTCTGCTCCAGCCGCCGCACGTGGTGGACCACGCGCTCTATGTGTTCCAGCACGTCGCGGCTGCGCACCTTGAGCAGGTCCAGCTCGCGCAGCGACGCCGCATCTTCAGGCGGCGCCCAGGTCTCCAGCGCGTCCGTCCAGTCCTGAACGGCGGCGCGCTGGTCTTCGCAGACCTCGTCCAGCTCGTGCAGGGCCAGCCGAGCGTCCAATAGCGCGCTCCAGTTGGCAAAGCGCGTGCGCGGGCGCAGCAGCTCGGTCTGCCAGTGGTCCAGCTGGCGCGACAGTTCGCGGCGCAGGTCCAGGAAGCCGTCCACGATGAGGTTGACCACGCGCAGCATGAGGTCGGGCGGGCTGGCAGGCAGCCGCGTGCCGGAGGTGGGGTTCAGCCGTCCCTCGCGGGGGTCATTGGGCACGGCGGCCAGCAGCCGCGCAGCATAGGCGTCGCGCACGGTGCAGTCGTCGGGGTGCACGGACAGCAGCACCTGATCGAACATGGCAAAGCCCACGGGGCTGGTGTCGATGTTGCGCAGCACGGGCGGGCCTGTGCGCTTCACGGGTGCTGCAGGCGCTGCGGTGGGGGCCGCCGGCACGCCGGTGGAAGCGGCAGCACGCGCCTGCCCGCTGGCCAGGCGGCGAAACACCAGCAGGTCGTACTGCGAGGTGTAGTCGTAGCGCGAGGGCAACTGGGCGTTGAGCAGGTCCGAGACATGCAGGTCCACCAGCTGCTGGCCCGACAGCAGCTGCAGCGTGCGCTGCACCTCGGTCAGCCGCTCCTGCAAGGTGGCGCGGGTGCAGGAGATCCAGACGAATCCCTGCGCGGGCGCCTGGTCGGGCAGGGCGGCCAGCTCGGTGGCGCCGCCCGGCTGCAGGTGGAAGATGCGCATGTTCCTGGCGGCGGGAGCGGCTCCCGCGGGCGGCGTCACCGGCTGCATGCGCTCAGCCGCGCAGCTTGCGCGCGGCGTCGATGGCGAAGTAGGTCAGGATGCCGTCGGCACCCGCGCGCTTGAAGGCCAGCAGCGATTCCATCATCACCTGGTCATGGTCCAGCCAGCCGTTGGCGGCGGCGGCCTTGAGCATGGCGTACTCGCCGCTGACCTGGTAGGCAAAGGTGGGCACGCCGAACTCGTCCTTGACGCGGCGCACCACGTCCAGGTACGGCATGCCGGGCTTGACCATGACCATGTCGGCGCCTTCGGCCAGGTCCTGGGCGACTTCGCGCAGGGCTTCGTCGGTGTTGGCGGGGTCCATCTGGTAGACGTTCTTGTCGGCCTTGCCCAGCGCGCCGCGCGTGCCCACGGCGTCGCGGAACGGGCCGTAGAAGGCGCTGGCGTACTTGGCGCTGTAGGCCATGATGCGGGTGTGGATGTGGCCGTGGGCCTCCAGTGCCTCGCGGATGGCGCCGATGCGGCCGTCCATCATGTCGCTGGGCGCCACCATGTCCACGCCGGCCTCGGCATGGTTCAGGGCCTGGCCCACCAGTACCTGCACGGTCTCGTCGTTGATGATGTAGCCGGACTCATCCAGGATGCCGTCCTGGCCGTGGCTGGTGTAGGGGTCCAGGGCCACGTCGGTCATCACGCCCAGTTGCGGGAATTCCTTCTTGAGCGCACGCACCACGCGCGGGATCAGGCCGTCGGGGTTGAGCGCCTCCTTGCCGTCGGGCGTCTTCAGCGAGGTCTCGATGGCGGGGAACAGCGCCAGGAACGGGATCTCCAGCTGCACGCACTGCTCGGCCACGGGCAGCAGCAGGTCCAGGCTCAGGCGGTCCACGCCGGGCATGGAGGGCACGGCCTCGCGCTGGTTCGTGCCTTCGTGCACGAACACGGGGTAGATGAAGTCATGGGCCGTGAGCACGTTCTCGCGCACCAGATTGCGCGTGAAGGCGTCGCGGCGCAGGCGGCGAGGGCGGTTGTGCGGGAAGGGGGTGGGGCTGGACAGATGCATGCCGAAAATTGTGCCCCATTCCCGCCGCAGGCCCCGCAAACCTGGCGACGACGCCGGCACGCGGGACTCGGCTTTTGCGCCTGCGCAGCCTGGCGCACCCCTGTACGCACGTACACTGCCCGCATGCTGTGGGTCAAAGCCTTTCATATCGTTTTCGTGGCAAGCTGGTTTGCGGGCCTGTTCTATCTGCCTCGCATCTTCGTCAACGTGGCCATGGTCACGCCCGGCTCGGTGGCCGAGCGCGAGCGCCTGCTGCTGATGGCACGCAAGCTGCTGCGCTTCACCACGCTGCTGGCCGTGCCCGCACTGGGCCTGGGCCTGTGGCTGTACCTGGGCTACGGCATCGGCAAGGGGCCGGGCAACGGCTGGATGCATGCCAAGCTGGCCGGCGTGCTGCTGGTCATCGGCTACCACCACGCCTGCGCGCGCCTGCTGCGCAAGCTGATCGACAACCGGGACCAGCACAGCCACCGCTGGTTCCGCTTCTTCAACGAGGTGCCGGTGCTGCTGCTGATGGCCATCGTCATCCTGGTGGTCGTCAAACCTTTCTGAGAAACCGATCCAACGAAGAGGGAGGCAGGGCGTGGTGCAAAAGACTTCGGCCTGGCCGCTGGCACTGGTCTATGCGGTGCTCATCGTTTTCGCCAGCCTGTTTCCTTTCGATGGCTGGCGTGCCCAGGGTATTGATCCGCTGGTCTTCCTGACGGCAAAGATCCCGCCGCCGTACTGGACCTGGTTCGACGTCAACATCAATATCGTCGGCTACGCGCCGCTGGGCTTTTTCCTGGCGCTGGCCCTGGTGCGCAGCGGCAGCCAGCGCGCGGCCGTGCCGCTGGCGGCGCTGGCCGGCACGCTGCTGTCGCTGTCCATGGAGTTCCTGCAGATCTACCTGCCGCGGCGCGTTCCCTCCAACCTGGACCTGGTGCTCAATGCGGGCGGCACCCTGCTGGGGGCGCTGGTGGCGCTGCTGCTGGAGCGGCTGGGCGCGCTGGCGCGCTGGAGCGCCTTTCGCACCCACTGGCTGGGCGAGGACGGCGGCGGCGCCATGGTTCTGCTGGCGCTGTGGCCCTGGGCGCTGCTCTTTCCCGCCGCCGTGCCCTTTGGCCTGGGCCAGGTGCTGGAGCGGCTGGAGCAGGGGCTGCTGGATCTGCTCGAAGGCACGCCCTTCCTCATGTGGCTGCCGCTGCGCGAGTCCGCGCTGACGCCGCTGTCGCCCGTGACCGAGATGCTGTGCGTGATGCTGGGCCTGTGGGTGCCCTGTCTGCTGGCCTACTGCGTGATGCGCCACATGGGCCGGCGCGCCATACTGGCGGGCTCTGCGGTGGTGATCGGCATCGGTGTCTCGGCACTGTCGGCCGCGCTGAGCTGGGGGCCGGCCCATGCCTGGGAGTGGGTGGACCTGCCGGTGCGCATGGGCGTGTGGGGTGGCCTGGGCCTGGCCATGGTGGCCATGCCGCTGCCGCGCCGGGCCTGTGCGGCCCTCTTGCTGCTGGTGCTGGTGCTGCAATTGAGCATCCTGAACCAGGCGCCCACCAGCGCCTATTTCTCGGAAACGCTGCAGGCCTGGGAGCAGGGCCGCTTCATCCGCTTCTACGGGCTGGGCCAGTGGCTGGGCTGGCTGTGGCCCTATGCGACCCTGGTCTATGTGCTGCTCAGGCTGGCGCGCCGCGATGCGGCACCGCCGCCGCCCCCGGCGCCGGCAGTGCCGCAGGCCTAGAATCCGCTCCATGAGCGAACACCCACGTCCCGGGGCCGACAGCGGCCAGCAAGGCGCAGGCAACTACTATGCGCGCCACATCTTCTTTTGCCTCAACGAGAGGCCCAACGGCGAGGACTGCTGTGCGCTGCACGGCGCCAAGGCGGGCTTTGACCACTGCAAGAAGCAGGTCAAGCAGCTGGGCCTGGCCGGCAAGGGGCAGGTGCGCGTGAACAAGGCCGGCTGCCTGGACCGCTGCGCGGGCGGTCCCGTGGCCGTGGTCTACCCCGAAGGCACCTGGTACACCTTCGTGGACGAATCCGACATCGACGAGATCGTCGAGTCCCACCTCAAGAACGGCCAGCCCGTGGAGCGCCTGCTGCTGCCGCCCGACGTGGGGCGCTGAGCACCGGCTGGAACTTTGGGCCTTTCCGGGCATCAGTGCTTTGTCAGCTTGGATTGGCTGCTACTACTAGGATAGCGATTGTGAATGCGCAGACCGAACGTTTGACCTTGACCGGCCTTGCCGGGGCCGTGGAGGCCCTGCGCGATGCGCCGGCCGCCGATGCACCGCCGCGCGGCGTGGCCATCATCGCCCACCCCCATCCGCTGTTCGGCGGCACCATGGACAACAAGGTGGTGCAGACCCTGGCGCGTGCCTTCGTGCAGTGCGGCTACACGGCCGTGCGATTCAACTTCCGCGGCGTGGGCGCCAGTGCCGGCGAGCACGACGCAGGCGTCGGCGAGGCCCAGGACATGCTGTCCGTGGTCCGCCAGGTCGCCCCCGAAGGACCGATTGCGCTGGCCGGCTTCTCCTTCGGAGCCTTCGTCACCAGCCATGTGCTGGCGGGGCTCTGGAACGAGGGCCGGGTGGAAAAGGCGGTGCTGGTGGGAACGGCGGCCAGCCGTTTCACCGTGGCGCCTGTCCCGCCTGAGGCCCATGACCGGACCCTGGTGGTGCACGGCGAAGCCGATGACACGGTGCCGCTGTCTGCCGTCATGGACTGGGCGCGCCCGCAGATACTGCCTGTTACCGTCGTGCCCGGGGGCGGTCATTTCTTTCACGGACAATTGCCGCTGCTCAAAAGCCTCGTGGTCCGCCATTTGCGCTCACTCCCCTAGCGGCACGCGCCGCTGCTCAACAGGCCTGCCCCATCGGGCGGGCATGTTTTCGCCTTTCCTGCATTCCCTGCCCTTTAGCGAGAGTTTTCCTCATGAAGCCACTTTCCTCCACGCTGCGAGTCCTGGCACTGGCGGCCGCCATGGCGCCGGCCCTGGCGCTGGCGCAGATCACCCCGCCCCAGCCGCCCGAAATCGCGGCGCGCAACTATCTGCTGGTCGATGTCACCGCCAACCAGGTGCTGGGCGCCAAGGACATCGATGCGCCCATCGAGCAGGCCTCGCTGACCAAGCTGATGACCGGCTACCTGGTCTTCGACGCGCTGCGCGCCAAGAAGATCACGCTGGAGCAGCGCCTGCCCGTGAGCGAGCGCGCCTGGAAGATGCCCGGCTCGCGCATGTTCATCGACCCCAAGATGCAGGTGCCGGTCGATGACCTGATCAAGGGCATGATCGTGCAGTCCGGCAACGACGCCACCATGGCCCTGGCCGAAGGCGTGGGCGGCTCGGCCGAGAACTTCGTGCGGCTCATGAACGAGCAGGCCAAGGCGCTGGGCATGAAGAACACCAGCTACAAGAACCCCGAAGGCCTGACCGAGCCCGGCCACCTGACCACGGCGCGCGACCTGTCCATCCTTGCCCAGCGCCTGATGCAGGACTTCCCCGAGTACATGCACTACTACTCGACCAAGAAGTACTTCTATCCGGGCACGCCGGCCTCCAACGGCACCAACCGCAATTCGCTGCTGTTCCGCGACCCGACCGTCGATGGCCTCAAGACCGGTCACACGGCCGCCGCCGGCTACTGCCTGGTGGCCACCGCCAAGCGCGACCTGCCCAACGTGGGCAGCCGCCGCCTGATCTCCATCGTGCTGGGCGCGGCCAGCGAGAACGCGCGTGCCAATGAAAGCCAGAAGCTGCTGAACTGGGGCTATGCGGCCTTCGATTCGGTCAAGCTGTTCGATGCCGAGCAGGCCGTGGCCACGCCCGAAGTCTGGAAGGGCAAGGCGAACACCGTCAAGATCGGCCGCACCACGCCCATCGTGGTCACCGTGCCGGCCGGCAGCGGCGGCAAGCTGAGCACCGAAGTCGTGCGCCAGGACCCGCTGATCGCCCCGTTCACCAAGGGCCAGGCCATGGGCACGCTCAAGGTCAAGATGGGTGCCGACACCGTGGCCGAAGTGCCGCTGGTGGCGCTGGAAGGCGTGGAGCAGGCTGGCTTCTTCGGCCGTGCCTGGGATGCGATCCGCCTCTGGATCAAGTAAGCCCCGCGCCTGTCGCGCAGGCCCTCGCGTACTGGCTTGGAGAGGGTGCAGTTGTGCGATCTCCCGCAAGCTGGTACAGTCGAGGGCTTTTCGGAATTTCCGAAGGGATTCACGTTTTCGCTTTTCGCAAGCAATTCACGTTTAGGGACGTTTATTAATGCCAACCATTAACCAACTCGTGCGTCAGGGCCGCACGGTCGAAGTTGTCAAATCCAAGAGCCCTGCTATGGAAAACTGCCCTCAGCGCCGCGGCGTGTGCACCCGTGTGTACACCACGACGCCTAAGAAGCCTAACTCCGCTCTGCGTAAGGTTGCCAAGGTGCGCCTGACCAACGGCTTCGAGGTCATCTCCTACATCGGTGGTGAAGGCCACAACCTGCAAGAGCACAGCGTTGTTCTGGTGCGCGGCGGCCGTGTGAAGGACTTGCCCGGTGTGCGTTACCACATCGTGCGTGGCTCCCTTGACCTGCAAGGCGTCAAGGACCGCAAGCAATCCCGTTCCAAGTACGGCGCGAAGAAGCCCAAGGCCAAGTAAGCCCTGCGTTTTTTCGAGGAAGGTGCTGTATCCCGCGTGGCGCGAGATTCAGCGTAGTGACCCCAAACGCAAGTGTTTTGCGCGGGTCGAGTAAGTGGGAGTCCTGTTGACTCTCGCGGTGTCTGAAAAGATGCCAACTGAAGCAAGATAGAGGTAAAAAATGCCACGTCGTCGCGAAGTCCCCAAACGTGAAATCCTGCCGGATCCCAAGTTCGGCAATGTCGAGCTGTCCAAGTTCATGAACGTGATCATGGAAGGCGGCAAGAAGGCGGTCGCAGAACGCATCATCTACGGTGCCCTGGACCTGATTCAAAAGAAGCACCCTGACAAAGACCCGCTGGAAGCCTTCGTTGTTGCCATCAACAACGTCAAGCCCATGGTCGAAGTGAAGTCCCGCCGTGTTGGCGGTGCCAACTACCAAGTGCCCGTCGAAGTGCGCCCCGTGCGTCGCCTGGCCCTGTCCATGCGTTGGCTGAAGGAAGCCGCCCGCAAGCGCGGCGAGAAGTCCATGGCCCAGCGCCTGGCCAACGAACTGCTCGAGGCCACCGAAGGCCGTGGCGGCGCCATGAAGCGCCGTGACGAAGTTCACCGCATGGCCGAAGCCAACAAGGCATTCAGCCACTTCCGCTTCTAAGAGCACTTCGCTCCCGATCAGACAGGCCGCATGCATTTTTGCCTGCGGCCTTGTCTCGATTAGGAGCATCCCCAGATAAGACTGCTGTCCGTCTGCACCATGAGGCTGGAACGGGCAGAGACTCCCTCCATACGATCAAGGATCCATCATGGCTCGCAAGACCCCCATCGAGCGCTACCGCAACATCGGTATCTCCGCCCACATCGACGCAGGCAAAACCACCACCACGGAACGTATCCTGTTCTATACCGGTGTGACCCACAAGCTGGGCGAAGTGCACGACGGCGCTGCTACGACCGACTGGATGGAGCAAGAGCAAGAGCGCGGCATCACCATCACTTCCGCTGCAGTGACCTGCTTCTGGAAGGGCATGGACCTGTCCTACCCCGAGCACCGCTTCAACATCATCGACACCCCCGGCCACGTGGACTTCACCATTGAGGTGGAGCGTTCCATGCGCGTGCTGGATGGCGCCTGCATGGTCTACTGCGCCGTCGGCGGCGTGCAGCCCCAGTCGGAAACCGTCTGGCGCCAGGCCAACAAGTACAAGGTGCCCCGTCTGGCCTTCGTCAACAAGATGGACCGTACCGGTGCCAACTTCTTCAAGGTCGTGGACCAGATGAAGCTGCGCCTGAAGGCCAACCCCGTGCCCGTCGTGATCCCGATCGGCGCCGAAGAAAACTTCAAGGGCGTGGTCGACCTCGTCAAGATGAAGGCCATCATCTGGGACGAAGCCTCGCAAGGCATGAAGTTCGAATACCACGAGATCCCCGCCGAGCTGGTGGAGACCGCCAACAAGTGGCGCGAGAACCTCGTGGAAGCCGCCGCTGAAGCCAGCGAAGAGCTGATGAACAAGTACCTGGAAGAAGGTACTCTGTCCGAAGAGGAAGTGAAGGCTGGCCTGCGCGCTCGTACGCTGGCTACCGAAATCCAGCCCATGCTGTGCGGCACTGCCTTCAAGAACAAGGGCGTGCAGCGCATGCTGGACGCCGTGATCGACTACCTGCCCGCGCCCGTGGACATCCCTGACGTCACCGGCACCGATCCCGAAAACGAAGAAACCAAGCTCAGCCGCAAGGCCGACGACGGCGAAAAGTTCTCGGCCCTGGCCTTCAAGCTGATGACCGACCCGTTCGTCGGTCAGCTGACATTCGTGCGCGTGTACTCGGGCGTCCTGACCAAGGGCGACACCGTGTTCAACTCGGTCAAGGGCAAGAAGGAGCGTATCGGCCGTATCGTGCAGATGATGGCCAACGAGCGCGTGGAAGTCGAAGAAATCCGCGCCGGCGATATCGCTGCCTGCGTGGGTCTGAAGGACGTGACGACCGGCGAAACGCTGTGCGCTGTTGAAGCTCCCATCGTGCTGGAACGCATGGTCTTCCCCGAGCCCGTGATTGCACAGGCCGTGGAGCCCAAGTCCAAGGCCGACCAGGAAAAGATGGGCATCGCCCTGTCGCGCCTGGCTGCTGAAGATCCGTCGTTCCGCGTGCGCACCGACGAAGAATCGGGCCAGACCATCATCGCCGGCATGGGCGAGCTGCACCTGGAAATCATCGTTGACCGCATGAAGCGCGAATTCAACGTGGAAGCCAACGTGGGCAAGCCCCAGGTTGCCTACCGCGAAACCATTCGCCAGAAGGTCACCGATGTGGACGGCAAGTTCGTTCGCCAGTCCGGTGGTAAGGGCCAGTACGGCCACGTCGTGCTGACCCTGGAACCCCAGGAAGCAGGCAAGGGCTTCGAGTTCGTCGACGAAATCAAGGGTGGTGTGGTTCCTCGCGAATACATCCCCGCAGTCGAGAAGGGCGTGATCGAAGCGCTGACTTCCGGCGTGCTGGCTGGCTACCCCGTGGTGGACGTCAAGGTGCGCCTGACCTTCGGCTCGTACCACGATGTGGACTCGAACGAAATGGCCTTCAAGATGGCTGCCATCTTCGGCTTCAAGGAAGGTGCCCGCAAGGCCAGTCCCGTCATCCTGGAACCCATGATGGCCGTGGAAGTCGAGACGCCTGAAGACTACGCCGGTACCGTGATGGGCGATCTGTCCTCGCGTCGCGGCATGGTGCAGGGCATGGACGACATGGCCGGCGGCGGCAAGTCCATCAAGGCCGAAGTGCCTCTGTCGGAAATGTTCGGCTACGCCACGTCGCTGCGTTCGCAGACGCAAGGCCGCGCTACGTACACGATGGAGTTCAAGCACTACGCCGAAGCTCCCCGCAACGTGGCTGAAGCCATCGTTGCTGCTCGCGCGAAGTAAGCTTTTTTGTATAATTGAAGGCTTTTGAATCGCAGCATCCCGGCGCCTTTGGCTCCGGGATGCTGCGATTTTTGCCGGTCTGCGATCCCATGCCGCCCTGTCACCTGTGCGGGGCGACCAAGCAATGGGGTGCAGACCTTAAACATCACACAGGTTTTGCTCTTTCGGAGAAATCATGGCAAAAGAAAAATTCCAGCGGAACAAGCCGCACGTCAACGTTGGCACCATCGGTCACGTGGACCACGGCAAGACGACCCTGACGGCTGCTATCGCTACCGTTCTGTCCAAGAAGTTCGGCGGCGAAGCCAAGGCTTACGACCAGATCGAC
>Ga0209238_1000769_pt1 | contig 11883 bp, 10 predicted proteins | sample GraSoi013_1_20cm_FD_185823 | JGI IMG/M metagenome (GOLD analysis project Ga0209238, IMG submission 185823) | Grasslands soil microbial communities from the Angelo Coastal Reserve, California, USA - Sample 10_02_2013_1_20cm (SPAdes) (version 2) | ecosystem: Environmental > Terrestrial > Soil >...
CATAACCGAGAGTAGCTGCGATACAACACGCTTCTCAACCTCACCCGTGACCTCTTCTCGCTTCGGCGCGATCGAATCTATCTCGTCGATGAAGATTATCGATGGCGCGTTCTCTTGAGCTTCCTTGAAGATCTCTCGAAGCCTCTCCTCGCTCTCGCCATAGAACTTGCTCATTATCTCCGGCCCACCAATACTATAGAAGTTCGCGTTCGTCTCGCTCGCAACCGCCTTCGCCAGCAACGTTTTCCCGGTGTTGTGGCTCAGTATGCCGTTCGTGAAGAAAGAGTGTGTACTTTGGACTTCGAAGTCGTATACTCTTTGCCATCCTTCAAGCTTCCTTATCGTCCTGATCTTCTCGAAGTCGTCATTAAGATAGGTGAGATTCCGTTTGTACCCCTTGACTATGGCTTCCAGTCGCGTTCTTTTTCGGGTAGAGATGAATCCTATCTGTTCCTTGAACTTGTTTACAACATTTTTGCCGCGGATCGCTAACACGTAAGAGGCTGAGTCTTTTCCTCCTTTGGTAGTATATGGGCCCCCGTGAATCCTTGACGTGATTCCGAATCGCAGGAGGAGTGTCTGCACTTCCTCCAACAATTTCCGATGTTTGTTTTTGAGGAAGACACCATGATATTTGTTGGCTTTTCTTGCGTAGCCATCGCCCTCGAAAGCGCCACGGAGGAACGCTGCCACAACCGTGTTCGGTGACATTAGTATTGGCGTTGGTACCCTCTTCTCTACACGAGACCAATATCTACCGAAGAATTCGGCGAGCCCTCTGTTGTCGAATCGCAGTACATTGCACTGTTTGCCCCACTTCGGAACGATGTATCCTTCTACACCGAAAATCGTCATCCCTTTCCTGATTGCAGTTGCGAGTTCCTCTTCGTGAGACTCTATGGTAAAGAGGACTCTATCCTTGCTAGCGGTCCCCTCTGCAATGAATATGCCGAAGAGTTCTCCCAATTGCTCATCCCAAAACTTAGGCATGACCGGTTTGGTCCATAGTCTCACCATGTTGATTGTATCGCTGACAACTACGTATTGTGTAGGCGACGGAATCCATTTGATCGTTTTCACTCTATCCTCGGGCTTGAGTTTCTCCGCCTCGGTCCACCCATGTTCAGTCATGAGAGGATGGTTCAAAGTCGTCCGGAGCCTTTTTCCAGTCTCGGTGATCATCTCCATCGTTTCAGGCACGTCATAGATGTGAAGGGCCTTCGCACCGCCCGGTGGATAGATAGGAAGGTCTGCGATGTAGACGCCGGGAAGTACGCCTCTCGCGAGTTCTTCTATCCGAATTAGTCCACCATTTTCAAGGGCGATCAACGAGTCGCCAACAACACAGCCTGGTGGGCCGTGAAGCAGGACCCCCTTCGGTGCCTCGACCCCCAGCCGTTCGAAGAGCTCCGGATGTCTCAAGGGGAGCTCGATCATCTCGCGGACTTTCTGAATAACTGGCCGGAGGCCGCCAATGTCCTCGTACGCGATCCTAGGGATCGCTCGGGGAGCTTCTTTCACCTGCTCGCCGACAGTGACTTGTGTCTGGTCTGTGACGATGACTGCTTCTGCGGTCGGGGTGGTGCTTGTGACCACGAGGTCGATCTTCCGACCCATCACGCTTATCGGCACATAGTCTCCCCGTGCCAAGACCCGACCTTCCAAGATCTGGCTTAGATACTCCTCTCCTCCAACGATCCGGAGCGGTTCAGTTGGTGCCAAGGTTACGCGCTGAGCGATCTTTGCTTCTATCTTCCTTATCGTAACCTTGTCGTCTATTGAAACCCCGGCGTTATTTCTCAGATAACCGTCGACGCGGATCGTTCCTTTGCCGAAATCTGACTCGTATCCAGGCCAGGAAAGAGCGGTTGTTTTTTTCTTGCCAACAATCTGAATCACGTCGCCTGAAGTTAAACCGAGTTCGTCCACAACTTTCGGGTCTACTCGAGCAATACCTCGACCGACATCTCTCTGGTACGCGTCTGCGACTCTAAGCGTAAGGGTTTTTTCCGGCAAGACTGATTCGCTGAACTCCGTCAGAGCGAAATTATCCTTAGAGTAATAACTCTACCTGATGCTTTATCGAGACAAGCTATTGTTCCTGTCCCAGATTATCTTGATCGTGGGGCTTGCACGAGTCGAGGTTTCCGGAAGACCTCGATCATTGCTCGCGCGAATTCTGGAAGATCACTTGGGACTCTTGAAGTGACCAGGTTTCCATCCACCACGACCGCCTGGTCCACATAGTGAGCTCCGGCGTTGATCATGTCGTCTCTTATTCCCGCAACACAGGTAAGCGTTCGATTCTTGACAATCCCTGCGGACGCTAACACTTGGCCCGCGTGGCAGATGGCAGCTATGGGTTTACCCTGACGGTCAAAATCTTTCACAAATCTGAGGATCTTGCTGTTGAGTCGCAGTTTCTCCGGCGATTTTCCTCCAGGTACGGCTAGAAAGTCGAAGTTCTCTGCATTTACCTCGTCGATCGATGCGTTGGGTGTGATCGAGTATCCTTTCTTTCCCTTGACAGGTTCCTTCGTTAGTCCGATGACAACGGTGCTGATTCCCTCCTCTTGCAGCCGATATAGTGGATGGAATAGTTCTAGGTCCTCGAACTCATCCGCGACAATGAAGGCTGCTGTCTTTCCCTTCAGATCGTTTGGTACAGTCTACAACCCCTGAGAGTTTGACCGGTGTTGTAGCTGGTTCTCGATTGGCTATAATGGCTTTTTGGCGTCCGGGCGATTTTGGACTTGTAGTGTCCCTGAAGCTGCGATCGACAGATCTTGGTCCCGTGCGATTTATAGAGCGCTGAGCATACTATTCCTGTTGGTCGACGATGTCTGAGGATGTGAAGCGTATGGCAGACCTGTTGAAGTCAGGCGCGACCATGCTCTCTGACGTCTGTCCCGTCTGCGGAACACCCCTCTTCAAGGTGAAGGGTGAGGTTTTCTGTGCTAAGTGTAACAAGCCCGTAGTCTATCAGAGGGCTATGTCGCCCCAGGCCACCCTCTCCCCAGGATATCTCCTGGACTCGGTTGAGATGACGATCATCGGGAAGATCAGTGAGGCGAACGAGGTCTTGAAGATAGAAAAGGACCCTGAGAAGCTATCATTGTACAGTAACCTTGTTTTCGGCTGGTTGTCGATGCTGGAGAAGCTTCGCGGCTTGAAGGATTCCTTCAAGGAATAGCTGCTAGGTTTCCCGGGTCGAAAAGTTTTCCATCAGCTAGGTTTGTCAGCTCTACCTTGCGTCTCCTTCGTTTAGCAAGGATAATCGGCATGCCCGCTTGCTCGGCCAACCCTAGAAGCTCTTTCTTCCTATCTTTCCCGAGCCACGATCTGTCTGTCTTGCATTCTATCAAGAACGATTTCCCGTCTCTCATACAAACTAGGTCGATAGGTTTCGATTGCGCCGCCCGGATGACCAGGTATCCTTCTCTCCGGAAGAGATCCCTGATCCGGTATTCCAGTCTTCTGCCTGTCTCATAGTTCGACAAGTCTCTTCGGGTTGTTGAGAATTCAGTCTCTTAAGAACAGTGGACATCTACGAAACTATTCAGTTCGACTTATAGAATGTGCGTCTCATCGTTGTGGCTAAGCGCCAAGTCCCGACTCGAGACGCGATCTGAGAAACCTTTGAGACCGTCCTTGGGTAGAATCTTTCGAATGTCATCTATCAAATCGCCCAATATCAGCCCTGATTTATGATTTGGCATAATGCCTCTTTCTAGCCTACGAATCGTTCGGAGATCGTTGAAGATTTCCTGTCTTTTTGTCATCTGACATAAGCCTGTATTGTGCCCTGAACTGTGAGACTCGCCCATTATCTATGCCAGACAGGAAACCTTTCTCTAGAAGCGGGGGTAGGGGGTCTTAGCGATCGACTCTCGCGACGCAAGAGAAGCTCCCTCGGGCCCTTGTGAACCCAATCGTTCAAGAATGAAAGTATGGATCTCTCGTCGACCAAGATCTAATTCCGTTTCGCCAAACGGCTGGTCTATCTGATTGGGAGGTGGAAATCTTTTAATCAGAACCCAGCCCGCTCTCACGTTCTGGGCTAGGATGCGTACGGAGTCAAGACGCCCATCCAATAGACTGGTGAAAGCGCCTGCAAAAAGCAAAACGGAAAGAAGAATACGAAACACGGATAAAACAGGCCCTAGCGGTACTCAACGAAGTCTCCAATGACAATACAACCCCTCGCAACATCCGGCGGGCAGCCAAGGGCGCCATGGATGCGCTCCAGGCGCAGGGTCATACGATAGGCGTTCGCGCCTCAAACGCCATCTCAACACTGGACGAGATAAGCCAGGACCCGAACATGCCACCGTACACACGCGTGAAACTGTGGAATGTCGCTAGCATTCTCGAAGCAGTGAGAGACTAGTCGCCTTCCCAACCCCTCCTCAGGAGCCCCCGACGAGCCCATAGAGCCCAATCGTTGGGTTATGCCTAGAACCGGTTTTTTGGACAAGTATTTATCGCCAATCGCCATACCTTCCACGGACAGGGAGCAAGGATTCTGAAAAGAAGCCAACTCCTACCTTTCGTACTAGCCCTCGTACTGCTAGCTTTCGCCCTCGGCTCCCTCCCTCGATCCCAGCCCGGAGGACCCAGCCTACTATTCAACTCCTACTGGCTAATCTACATCCTCTACCTATCTCCCCTCATCGGGCTCGGGGCAATGGTAGTCCTGATAATCCTCCTCGCCTACAACTGGCGCCTTCTCTCCGACGCTCTCGGATACGGAATGGCAGGGAGGAGAAAGCAACAGAAGAAAAAGTCAAGGACCATCCAGATCATTGTGTGGGCAGGCGCATGGCTTGTAGCTGTACAGGTCTTGCTGCAAAAGTGTGGTGGAATTTTCTGCAAACCCTCCCAGAGCTCTGTCCTTCAAGTCCAACAGTTCGTCACCGGGTCCACGCAGGGACCCGCGCTGCCCTACGTTCAAGCCGTTACACAACTAGGCAGTATCGTCCAGACTAACTGGTTTTCGATAGCCTTCCTTGGCCTGCTCGCGGTGAGCTCGGTAATTATCATTCGCGCGGTCAAAGTATCCTGGGAAGAAAGCAGAGAAAAGAGCATTCAACTGCCAGCGCCCCGAGCCGAAGGAATATTGGCCGTAGAAGACGCAATTCAGATCCTAGAATCACGCGATGCCTTGGATCCTCGGACGAGAATCATCAATTGCTACCAGCGCATGGTCCAGGCTGCTCAACATCTCGGAGCCCCAGTTTCATCCGACCAGACTGCTCGGGAGCTTGAAACCGCGATTCGGAAGATGCTGATGCTCAGAGGTCCTGCAATCAAGGAGCTAACCGAGCTTTTCGAGGAGGCCCGGTATAGCCTGCACCCCATAACGGAGCAGGACGGAGAGAAAGCGCACCAGCGGCTGCTTATCATAGCTGAAGAGATGAAACTTCCAGTTAGCGTCTAAGACTTGAAACGTAGCACTGTAAAGCTTCTGATCCCAGCATCCGCCGTCTACGTTCTCTTCCTAATATTCCTCAGAAGCCTCGTTCCCGAAAAACAAACTCCACCCATCACTCTCCTCGTCCTCCCACTAATCCTACTAGTAGTGGTACTCGTCAGCGACCTATCCTACAGAGCAACAGCCCCGTCTAGGATGCAGCAACGGACGAGGATTCGGAGGTTTCAGGCCCGAGACGTCCAATACTTATCACGGCAAGTCGAAGTCGCCTCAGTAGGAAGCCAGGAATATTTCGAATCAATCCTTCTCGACCGTCTAAGAGACATCTTTGCTGAGAAGGTCAGCCTTGAAACCGGACTCGAAAAAGAGAGCGTGAAACAGGAACTCGCCAGTATGGTGAAGGGACCGGCACTGGTTAGGGACAAGACGCTCTACACGCTACTATATAGTTCGACTCCTCCCAAGGGAGCGATACGAGTCAAGATGTTGCGCGAAGCAATTGATGGAATAGAGGCCTGGAACGCGTGAACATTGGAGATGCAGGCGAGACCTGCCAACAAGTCGTCAACCAGGTTAGGAAGGTCATTGTGGGAAAAGAGCAAGTTCTAGAAAAGGTCATGCTAGCTGTTCTAGCAAATTCCCACATATTGTTCGAAGACTACCCGGGCTTGGCAAAGACACTGATGGCACGAAGCTTCGCCATGAGTATGGGATGCGAATTTTCAAGAATACAATTCACCCCAGACTTGTTGCCCGCCGATATTACTGGCACCTACATTTACAACGTCAAGACCTTAGACTTCGAGCTGAGACGTGGCCCAGTGTTTACCAACATACTTCTGGCTGACGAGATAAACCGAGCTCCTCCCAAGACCCAAGCAGCTCTACTCGAGGCGATGCAGGAACGGCAGACCACGCTGGACGGAAGAACCCATCCGATAAAAGATCCGTTCATCGTGATCGCGACCCAGAACCCGATCGAGTATGAAGGAGTCTATCCGCTGCCTGAAGCTCAGCTCGACCGGTTCCTGCTCCGGCTACAGTTGGGGTATCCGAACCGAACGGAGGAGGTGGAGATCCTGAAAAGACGGATGGAGAGAGCTCAGGAAGACGTCCTGCTCCAACCCGCTGCTAACGGAGAAACAATCCTCGCGCTTCAGAAAACTGTGGAGAGAATTCATGTCGACGATGACGTTCTCGGCTACGTTACCGACATTGTCCAGGCGACGAGAGTGCAACGACAGATTGAAGTCGGCGCCAGTCCTCGAGGCTCTCTGGCCATTTTCAAGCTTGCAAGAGCCAGGGCTGTATTCCATGGCCGAGACTACGTTATCCCGGATGACGTGAAAGAGGTGGCTGGACCCGCTCTTGTGCACAGGATGATCATGAAGGCAGAATCCTGGGTCAAAGGCGTTGATCCACGACAAATCGTGGACGAGATTCTGAAAACCATTCCTGTGCCTAAAGCCAAGTGACCTCGAACAATTGTTCACCAGGAAAGCGAGCACTTACTTCGCCCTAGCCACTATCATCCTAGTGCTCGCACTTCTAATTCCGGACTGGCAGCTTGCGACTCTTGTTCTCCCTCTGGCATCATTGTTCTTTCTCAGCAACGTCTGGGGTCTCCCTGAGAGCGTCAAAGTGCGATTAAGCCATCAAGTCATCCCTAACGACAGTTTCGGAGATGAAGACATCCGCGTCCGAATCGAGATCTCGAACGAGTCGAACGGAAAGTTGGGAAACGTCGAGGTTCACGAATCGATTCCGGAAACCATCAAGCTTGAGAAGGGGGCTGCTCGAGTACGAATACAATTGGGGCCTCTCGAAAAGCTAGAAGTCGAACTTGGCTTCCCCAGCCCGATTCGAGGTCACTATCCCGTCGGACCAGTAATCCTCAGGGCCCGAGACCCTTTCGAGCTATACCTCGTCGAGGCAAAGGCGGATTCGGAGGTGTTGTCAATAATGCCTCGACCGGAACGGATCAGAGGTGCAGAACTGCGGCCTCGTCATCTCGGTCCATGGCCGGGGACGATTCCTGCCCGCACCCTTGGACCGGGAATGGAGTTCTACAATATGCGTGGATATGTTTCTGGGGACGATCCAAAGCGAATCAACTGGAAAGCTTCCGCCAGGCACCGTCGACTGATCATTAACGAGACAGAGGCGGAGAGGGTTACCGATGTCATGGTTGTCCTCGACACGGACGTTACCTTCTACGAAGCAGCCGAGGCGGAATTGTTCGAGCGCGGAGTCAGGGCTGCGGCCTCCATAGCCCGCCTCCTCCTCAAACAAGGAAACAGGGTCGGTATGATACTCCAGGGAGAGGAGCGAGGGATTGTAGCTCCGGCCTTCGGCAAGAGACATGAAAGAAACATCCTCTTCCTCCTCGCCGCGGCGATGCCTGGGAGGGCAGTTATCCCCACGGACTACGTCGTTGCACTCCTTGCGCGACTGCTGCTGCCCACGAGAGCCCAGATGGTCATAATCTCCTCACTCATGGATAATACGATAGTCGGCGGAATACGAGGACTTGTCACCGCAGGATACAGTGTGCTGGTCCTCTGTCCCTCGCCAAGGGATCCAGTCAGGTTCGATTCGGAATCGGAGGAAATAGCTTACAGGATGCTGATGCTGGAACGGGCGAATACTCTCTTCGCGCTCGAGAAGATTTGCAGTGTGAGCCAGTGGCCTCTTGGTGTTCCGCTCTCGATAGTTCTGAGCAAGGTGAGACGCGCACGACCAATGATCCGGGTGTAACCCTCAACTTCAGAATTGGCACCCTGGTTGTTAGGTTGCACTATCTAGTGTTGGTGCCGTGGGTGATCTTCGAGATTCCCTCAACCGTGTTATTCGGGCTCCAGGTTCCCGTGGTATTGATTGTCTCTGGGGTTGGATTGCTTGGGATGTTGAGGGGAGAGGAGATTCTTGCGAGAGGGGCGTCTCTAAGCATGATCGGATTGGTCATCGGAGGAAAGGTCGCAGAGGATGTTCTTGGAGCGGCCGCGCCTGACACCGCGGTTCTGCTGGTACAATTCGTTGCGGTTATTTTCTTTATGGAAGCTTCTCGAGTAGTCTTGTCGTTCAATAGCGAGGACCGTGAGCTTGCGGGAAGACGCGATGAGTTTTCAGTGGCTCTGAAGAAAAGACTTGTCGAGTGGACTCAAGGCCAGCTTGTAAGTCAGGCTCGAATCATGATCATCGCCCTCGGGCTTTCCTTGGTGTTATTGATTGTCGGAGGTTTGACCAGCATCTCCATCAATCAGCTGGGCTTCTCTGCAGGTCTCGTTCTGGTTGTTGTCGTAGTCCTTCTCTATCTTGTCACGAACCGACGCGAGCCCGAAAGATAGGGAGAGTGGGCCCTCACCGCTCTTGCGGCGCGAGGGTCGGCCGCTAGGACCCCCTATTTTCTAGAAACCATATGCTGTCTGGCACTGATAACAGGCGAGTCTGGGTGATCGGGGCGTGATTCTGTCTCCGCTGGCCTGCCAGAGAAGACGACAATTCCGAACGAATTTCGGGAGAGTTGAAGGGGGCGTCCCAGATTCGAAAAACATGGCTGATAATGGGCGAATCCCAGTGCTATTCTTGAAGAATACCTTCTCGAGAAGGCTGTAGACGATTTGCCCAAGCGACGGGTCGCCTAAGCCTATAGCGCTCTTACTCGAAGCGAGGATTCTGGAAGATGCTATTAGTACGTTAATCCCCCCATAGCCTTGTGAAAGAGCAGAGCCTGAAACAGGCCTTCGAATACATCCAAAAAAACAAGGAGCCCTTCCTCCGAGACTTCCGAACACTTCTCCGACAACCCAGCGTATCAGCCCAAGGAAAAGGCATCCCAGACTGCGCCCGGATTGTCAAGAAAAACATGGACGCAGCCGGCATAAAGACCCAGATTCTACCAGAAAAAAACGGCAACCCGATCGTCTACGGAGAAGTAAAATCAAGAACCTCCAGCAAAACCCTACTAATCTACGGCCACTACGACGTCCAACCCGTTGAGCCATTGGAAGAATGGGACTCCGGACCATTCGACGCAAAACTGCAGGGAAAAAAGATAATCTCGCGAGGTGCAGCCGACAGCAAGAACAACGTCACGAGCTGTATCAAGGCGACTGAGAGCTTTCTGAAAGCAACAGGTGATGTACCGCTTAACCTGAAATTTCTCTTCGAAGGAGAAGAAGAAATCGGCAGCCCACACCTCCCAGGATTTATCGACGAGAACAAAGAGCGACTGAAAGCTGATAGCGTCGTCTGTTACGATGGAGACTTCGACGAGACAGGCCGCCCAAAGATCAGCCTAGGCGTCAAAGGACTACTCTATGTCGAACTACGATGCAAGAAAGCTAGAGAGGATCTTCACTCATCCTACGCCCCACTCGTCGACAACCCAGCTTGGCGACTAGTCTGGGCGTTGAACACAATGAAAAACCCAGACGGAAAGATCCTGATCAAAGGATGGTACGACGACGTCGAACCATTCACGCCCGCACAATCAAAGCTAGTGGGTAAGATTCCATTCCGAGGAGAGAACTATCTCAAAGAATGGGGCCTGAAAAAATTCCTCAACGCAAAAACAAACAGAGAGGCATTGAAAAAATATCTGATGGAACCAACCTGCACAATTTGCGGCTTCAAAACAGGATACATCGGACAAGGATCCAAAACCGTCCTTCCTGGAAACGCGATGCTGAAGATCGACTTCCGCCTCGTATACAACCAGAACCCGAAAAAACTGCTCTCCGCTCTAAAGAATCACTTGCATCAGCACGGATTCGATGACATCCAAGTCAAAGCACTAGGATTCCTAGAACCCTCCAGAACAAAGCCATCGGCACCTATCGCCCAGGCTGCCGATAGGGCCGCAAAGATAGCGTACGGACGTAGCCCAGTAGTTCTCCCGAGAAACCCGGCATCAGGCCCCGATTACCTATTCACAAAACGACTAGGCCTCGACAGTATCTGGACAGGAAGCGGGCCGCCCTCGGCTTACAGCCACGCCCACGCACCAAACGAGTATACCACAACGGACGATTTCATAGCAGGAATACGATACATCACAGCCATAATCCACCAATACGCAAGCATAGTCTAATTCCTCTCCGCGCGTGGGGCTTCACCGGGCTTCGGCCCTAGTCCCAGCCAGTTAGTTTCCACGTTAGAGTCCAAGGTACGGTTGGCTCTTGAACCAATCAGGGCAGATCGGGGTTAAGAACAGGCTAAGCCTCGGTCGCCATACGTTATACTGACAACAAAGGAATTCCAGTATCCTGGAACGCCCGAAGTCTTTCTACGACGTTTGCTTCGAACGCGTCAATGATTAGTTTCACGGTCCGGTCGCCGTTTGATGAAAGACAGGGAAACTTAGTGGGCGGGTCCCAGGCACAGCCCGAACCAAGAGCACTATAACTCTTGGGTGGTCATCAGGTTGGAAACCTGGGATCCGACAGGATCAGAAGGTTGGACCCCGCCTAATAACAAGCCGTCACCCAGCGAGACTTTTCAGCCATTCAGCTCCGAGATAGTGCCCTCCGCGTTTTATCGACATGCCACGCGAGTAACAGTTACACGTCGTCAAGGTTTCGAAACGTTCTTATTGCATGGACGACCTTGTCTGTTTTGGTCATCAGGTTGAGGAGTCACGTCAGAAACAATCTAGCTGACGCGCTTCACGGTTGCGAGCGCCAACCCAGCATGGCGAGAGCAACTAGTATGCTCTCCCGCTTGAGGCTGGGAGACAATTCTAGCTGATCCCAATTGGCAATGGCCGACGACCGCTTCTGGCCATATTGCTGCTGGCATCAATCGCACTTGCCATACCGGCAACCGCGTTTGCGGCCTCCAACGCCAATGCGTCAGCAGCTTCTCCGAGCATGTTTGACCATATTGTTGTTCTGATCCTAGAGAATCACAGTTTGAACGAGATATACGGAAGTAGTTCGGCTCCATATCTCACAGGGCTAGCTAACGTATGGTCTCTCTCTCAAGGATACGGCGCGGTAGACCACCCGAGCGAGCCCAACTATCTCTCTTTGGTCTCTGGACTCGCCGGAGACTGTAGCAATTCTTCTCCCAACATAGGAGGCTGTCTCTCCGGAGGCGGTGACAGCACTACCGACAGTGGGCCCACTGCTCCGGGTGGATCGTATTCCTCAAACGCGGTTAATCTAGTTGACAGGATGGAATCGGTAGGACTATCTTGGGATGCTTACTATGAGGGTTCTTCCGGTGGCTGTGACCAATCTTTCGGCACCGCTTACCACGCAAGCCTACTCTTCATGAACGACATTGTGAGCAGCTCGACCAGATGCTCGCACATCCACTCGTTCTCGACAAGCACCCCTACGAATCTTTTGACTGAACTCAATGGCGGTGGGGCGAATCTGATCTGGATCAACCCTGACAATAGCCACAACATGCACGACAACTCGATATCCTCAGGAGACACCTAC
>Ga0209238_1000773_pt1 | contig 11865 bp, 15 predicted proteins | sample GraSoi013_1_20cm_FD_185823 | JGI IMG/M metagenome (GOLD analysis project Ga0209238, IMG submission 185823) | Grasslands soil microbial communities from the Angelo Coastal Reserve, California, USA - Sample 10_02_2013_1_20cm (SPAdes) (version 2) | ecosystem: Environmental > Terrestrial > Soil >...
GACGACGGATTTCCTCGCGGAGGTCGCGAACGGACTCGGCGACGACCTGCTCTCGGCGCTTTGCCTCGCGCGTCGCTGCCCCCTCATGGTCGCGCCGGCGATGAACGTGGAGATGTGGCAGAACGCGGCGACGCAGCGCAACGTCGAGCGCCTCCGCGCCGACGGCGTCGGCATCCTGGGGCCGACGGAAGGCGACCACGCCGACCGCGAAGGCGGCATGGGGCGGATGCTCGAGCCCGGGGAGATCTTCGCCGAAGTGGCGGTTGCGCTCGGTCCCAAGGCCCTTTCCAAAAAGAAAATCCTGATCACGGCGGGACCGACCTATGAGCCGATCGATACGGTGCGCGGGGTCACGAATCAGAGTTCCGGGAAAATGGGCTACGCCGTTGCGCAGGCGGCGGTAGAAGCCGGCGCGGAGGTGACGCTGGTATCCGGCGCCACCGTGCTTGCCGCCCCGGCGGGAGTGGAGCGCGTGGACGTGCTGACCGCAAGCGAGATGCACAAGGCGGTGATGGAACGCGCCGTAAAGGCCGACGTCTTCATCTCGGTCGCCGCGGTGGCCGACTACCATCCGGTCGATCCCAAGCCGCACAAGATCAAGCGCGGGAACGGCAACCTCAAGCTCGAGCTCACGCCCAATCCCGACATCCTCGGCGAGGTCGCTGCGCTTCCGAAGGGGCCGTTCTGCGTCGGCTTTGCCGCCGAGACAGAGGACTTGGTGGCGAACGCGCAGGCGAAGCGCAAGAAGAAGGGAATTCCCCTGCTTGCCGCGAACCTCGCGCAAGAGACTTTCGGGAAGGACACCAACGCGCTCACGCTCTTCGATGAGGACGGCGTGCACGAGCTGCCTCGCGCACCGAAGATCGTGCTCGCCCGCCAATTGGTCGCGCACATCGCGAAGCTGCTGCCACGGCACTAGGCGGCTCTTCGCTTGAAGACTCTGGACGTAAAGATCCTCGATCCGCGGCTCCGCGATAGCCTGCCGCAGTACTCGACCGCCGGCGCGGCGGGCCTCGACCTCCGGGCCTGCATCGATAAGCCGCTCGAGCTCGCGCCGGGCGCCGCCGGCCTCGTGCCCAGCGGCCTCGCTATTCATCTGGCGGATCCGGGGCTTGCGGCGGTGGTCCTGCCGCGATCGGGCCTGGGCCACAAGCACGGCATCGTGCTCGGGAATCTCGTAGGCCTCATCGACTCCGACTACCAGGGGCAGGTGATGGTCTCGCTGTGGAACCGTTCGGAAGCTGCGTTCACCATCAACCCGATGGATCGCATCGCGCAGCTTGTCGTCGTGCCGGTGGTGCAGGTGAAGTTGAACGTGGTGGAGGAATTTCCCGCCAGCCGCCGCGGTGCGGCTGGGTTTGGCAGCACCGGCAAGGGTTGACTGCGGGTCAGGCCCGCTTGCGCAGGAAGACGTGGGCCGCGCGTTCGCCCGCGACGTATTTCGCGCATTCATAGCCCAAGGCGCGCACGTCGATGTCGTTCAGGAGATGCTCGCCGGAACCGAGCAGGACGGGCCGGATGGCGAGATGCAGCTCGTCGATCAGGGCGGCGCGCAGATACTGGCGGATAACGGAGACGCCGCCGCCGAGGCGGATGTCGCGGGCGCCCGCTGCAGCCCTTGCCAGCTCCAGAGCGGCGTGGATACCTTCCGTGACGAAGCGAAACTCCGTTCCTCCGTTCATCTTGAGTGGCGCCCGCGGATGATGCGTGAGCACGAAGACGGGCGTGTGGTATGGCGGCTCGTCGCCCCACCAGCCCTTCCAGCTTTCGTCCGGCCACGGGCCCCGGACGGGACCGAACATGTTGCGCCCGAGAATCCATGCCCCGATTCCGGCGAGGCCGTGCTCGGCGATCCCGTTGTCGACCCCCGTCTCTCCGCCGTCAAGGCGCTGCATCTTCCGCCATACGCGCGTGGGGAAGAACCATTCCATCAGCTCGGGGCCCCGGACGCCGAGCGGATTCTGGAGACCCTGGTTAGGCCCGGCCCCGTATCCGTCGATGGAGATCGCGAAGCTTTGGACGCGCAGTTTCGACATTGCATTCCTCGCTACCTAGTCATTTCGGGAGAGCGCCTTGCCTCAGTCCTGGACGACCCACTGGGGATTCCATCCCGACCTCGGTTATTCATGGGCAAGGGACTTCCGATGCCGTGGGCAAGGTGCTCAACAGCAAGAACGAAAGAGCCAGCGCGTTGCTTGGGTCCGGTAACCCGCGGTCTAGGACGGTCCATGACGAGCTTCTCGCCAGACCATGACCGCAAGACCGGCCGTGATCACAAACGCGATGCCGCTCAGCCAGCCCGGAACCATCAATCCGTTCACGGTGACCTCCCAGCCGAGTATAAAGCGAAGCAATTGCACGAGGGCAATGAGCGTGAGTAGAACGACTGTGATCGCGGTAAAAGGCTTCACTTATTCCTCCGATCTTTGAGATGCCTCCGGGACGCCGCTACCAGGAGCTTCGCATACACATGCTGGGTCTTTGACCGTGCATATCCGATTCGTTTGTAGAAGGGGTGCGACTCCGGCCGAACGACGTTGGAGCGAACGACAATCGAGCTCAGGCCGCGATCAGTCGCCCATTCCTCGGCCGCTTGCACAAGCAACCTTCCCACGCCGCCGCGCCGAGCTCCGGTACCGACGGCTAGGCCGACGAGCTCCGCCTTTTCGCCCGTCTCCATGCTGAATCTGTGTTCGGCCTGGACCCAGCCGATGACGCCGCTTTCAATTTCGGCAACCGCGACAAAGTGCTCAGGCAATTTCGACGCCTTCTCGATGCGCGTAACGATCTCCTGTGGTTTCGTCGTGTAACCCAGCTCGCGGGTGAGAGCGGCGAGTTGCTCCGCGTCGGTGACGCGCGCAGGTCGGATTCGTACTTTGTCGACGGCGAAGGCCATTACGGGCGCTTTTTGAGAATATGAAGGATGGTCATGGTTAGAACCGTTTCACTGCGCTGGTTCACTATGCAGTAGCCCATCCGCAGCGTGCCGCGATCGGGTTTCGAGCTGGAGGGGCGCACCTCCAGCACTTCTGCCTCCGTGTAGATGGTGTCGCCCGGCTTGACCGGAGCTGTCCAACGAAGTTCGTCGATGCCGGGAGAGCCCATGCCGCAGGCGCTGAACAATCCCTCAGCAAGGAACATCCGCCATGCGAGAGCGAACGTCTGTATGCCGCTAGCTATCAGTCCGCCGAACGATGAGTTAGCCGCCGCGCCGACATCCACGTGAAACGGCTGGGGATCGTAGGCAAGGGCAAAGTTGATGATCTCGGCCTCGGTCAGGGTTATCCCCTTGGACCGGAAGCGTTCCCGGGCCTGAAGTCGTCGAAATATCGTTCCATTGCGATCACTCGATTACGGCGGCTGCCCGCGGCTCGCCGGTTCTTGCGCCGCTTGCCCGGGGAGGTTGCACTGACATTTGCCGGAGCAAGCTAGCGTTCGCGGTGAGCGGTGCGCCTGGTGCATCCGCTTTCGAACGCGCGGTTACGCGCCATGTGCTTTCCTTGTCAGGACGCACCTGATTCCCCCTTGGGGATTTGGAACATCTCCCTCGTAGCGGGGAATCAAGTGCACGTGTACGTGCATGCGGGACTGCCCCCCGGCTTTCCCGACGTTCACCCCGATGTTATAGCCGTCCGGAGCATGCTCCTTCTCGATAACCCGCTGCGCCTGGTTCAGCAGCGAAAGTACGGAGTCCTGTTCTTCTTTCGTCATGTCGAAAAAGCTGCCGACGTGGCGTCTAGGGATAACCAGGATATGACCGCGGCTGAGCGAATTGTTGTCGTAGCGCACGTAGGCAAGCGAGTTCTCTACCAAGACATCGCTTGGCGCACACAGCTCGCAATTTGCGTCATCGACACTCATCGTCTGAATTCCACGATGCCTACCGTTCGCACCCACGAGTCGGCTCGGAAGCGTCAACTGTAATCTCCCCGCGCAAGTACTCGACGGCTTGCCCCGCGATCAAAACGCGATCGCCGCGCAGCGCGCAATGAAGGTCGCCCCCGCGGGCCGAAAGCTGCTTCGCAACCAGCTCGGAGCGGCCGAGGCGCGCAGCCCAGTACGGCACGAGCGTGCAATTCGCAGACCCGGTTACGGGATCCTCGGGGATTCCTTGGCGCGGCGCGAAAAATCGATAGACATAGTCAACCGCTTCACCGGGCGCGGATATGGTGACGGCAAAGACGTCAAGCGAAGCGATGCGCCCGAAATCCGGCCGAAAGCCGCGTATTTCCGATTCGGACTCGTAGATCGCAAGCAAGTCGCGCGCTCGATATAACTCTTTGGGGCGAACGCCCAAAGCTGCAACGACGGTATCCTCTATCTCCACCGGCTTCCCGGGACGGGAAGGAAAATCCATGCTGAGAAGGTTGCCGTCCCGCGTAACCGTGAGGTTTCCGCTGCGCGTACTGAATACAAGGCGTTTCGCTTCACGCGAGATGTAGCGGAAAAGAACATCGGCTGCCGCCAGAGTTGCATGCCCGCACAGATCGACCTCCACCGTTGGCGTAAACCATCGCAGCGGCATGACCTCCCCATGCCGGATTACGAACGCGGTCTCGGCAAGATTGTTCTCTGCGGCGATCGCTCTGAGCGCGTCGTCGGGCAGCCAGGCATCCAGCAGGACCACTGCAGCGGGATTCCCGCTGAACATCCGGCTAGTAAAGGCATCAATCTGGTAAAGCGGTAGCTTCATTGCGGTCTAACGTTTGAGTTCAGCGGCCGCCGAAGGCAGTCCACTGGAACGAAGGGTTAGGCTGCTGCGATATGGGCTTCACGGGCACTCCTTTGAAACTCTGAGCCCCTTCAGGAAAGCACGGCGAACTGTTCCCGCAGCGATGGCCGCAGCAACCTGCTTCGAGTAACGCTCTGCCCCACTGAGCTTTCTGACCCACCCTCGGAAGGGAACGACACCTTCTGCCGTGTGACGCAGGGCGCCAACCGCTGCGGTACCTGCCGCGCTAGAGCCACGCTCAATGAGGCCTGGATTGCTGGCGGAAGCAGGTGCATCCAGGTCCGGGCCAAGCACCTCATCAAGGGCGCGAACCCTCGCTGTGAGAGAGGCACAACTGTGATCTGACGGTACCGAGTAAGCCTCCTTCTGCGCCTCTACAAGGACAGCCGGTATTTCCGCGTGAACCACGTTCAGATCACTGAGCGGTGTTGCAGCCGCATCCACCAAGCCTAACTGCTTTTGTGTTGTGCAAGCCACCAAAACGAGCGCAAGCGAGACAAGGGTTGACCGGTGCACGGTGCCAATGAGCATGCATGGCCTATGTGGTTGCATTTCCACCGTGATGACGCGTCACCTTCCCTGAATAGCAGCCTAACGTCTTGCTCTGCGGCGAGCCTGGACGACGCTATGAGCGGGCACTTCGCTGGCGGCCTGTCCGCAGCAGCAAAAGGTTGGGGCGCTCATAAGCAATCAGGGATCAGCGTAGTTCCGCTATCGGGTCCAAACCTTTGGCCTTCATGACTGCAGCGGCTTCGGGGGATTGCAGGTACTTGATCAGTGCTCGTGCGGCATCCGGTTGATGGGCAGCCGATGGAATCGCGGCCGCAAAAGTCGTAACACTTTGCAGGTCGCCAGGCAGTGGGCCGAGGAGCTCAACGTCCGGGATCGATATTAATTCCCCGATCTGCTGCACGGCCAACTCAGCGTCTCCGGTAACGAGCAGGCGCGCCGTGAACCCGCCTTGGGGCGGGAATTTGGTCTTGGCCTTCATCTCTTCGGCGATGCCCAGGCGCTCGATCACCTTGCCGAAGTGAACGCCGCTCGCGCCGCCGAAAGCCGGGTTGCTATAGCTGATGGACTTGGCAGCGATAAGCGCGCGCTTTAGCGCCTCGGGTGTGGAAATGTCCGGCTTCGGCGCCCCTTTGCGCACCGCTACGCCGACGCCCGAGCGGGCAAGGTTAATGTCCGAACCCGGTTCCAACCTGCCGGCCTTGATCAAGCCGTCGATACTGCCCCGAGGCCCTAACAGTAAGTCCGCGGCCTCGCCGTCCTGCACTCGCTTTGCCAAAGGGACGCCGAGGCCGAATGTGATCCTCACCTTGTGGCCGCTTGCCTTCTCGAATCGCGGTGCCAGATCCTCCATCACGCTTTGCAGGGCGATCGTTGCGAGTGCCTTGATCTCCGCCGCGCTCGCGCCCGCGGGCATACCACCGAGTGCTAGAACGATGACCGCGAATACAGCTGGAGCAGTGACATTTTTCATTGCATTCCTCGCTTTCCATTCGTTGACGGATCGGGAATCACGTCTCATGCGCTCTAACGTTTCCAGCCACCGGCGCGCGACTGCCGCCGCTTAGTTCATGGCTTCCTGCGCCTCATGGTTTGCCTGTCTTGGCGTCAAGTGCATAGAGATAGCCCTGGTCCACCTTGCTCGTTCCAAAGTAGGTTACGGTCGGCGAGATTGCGAAAATCCTGCCACCGGAAATCAACTGTGCTGAACTAATACGCCGCATTTCCTCGAAGGACCATAGCTTCGTGCCCGCATCTGCATCGAGGGCGTAGAGATTCGCTCCGCCCGCATAGACAACACCCTCATGAACCATGCGCACGTATGCACCGCCGCTAAGTCTCTGTGACCACTTCTCTTGCCCCGTCGCGAGGGCCAGCGCATGCAGCGTGTCGTCAGGCCGAGCCATGGTGCCTTTGTGAGTGACGACGTAGAGATGCTGGTCGTCCACTTTGGGATCACCTTGAATGTTCTCCGCGCCGAAGCTCCAGAGCAGCCGCCCTGTTTCCAGCTCCACCGCGATCAGCCTCTTGTCAGTCTTGAAATAGATGGTGTTGTTGGCGATGAGCAGCCGCGACCTTCCGTACACCCGCTCCGCACCGAGCTTCCACTTGATTTGCCCGTCGACCGCGTTGATCGCATACAGCGTTTCTTGATTCGAGCTGGAACCGAGAGGGTTTCCGGGTTGAGGGGCTGAACGAGGATCTTCAGCCGTGACGAACACGAGCCCCTTGGTTACTACGGGCGCCGTGATATCAAGGCCGTCGAGGGCGTTCACCCACATCGTCTTGCCGGATTCAGGGGCAACGGCATACACGAAGCACTTTTGCGGGGTCGTGGACATCCTGAAAGGCCATGCCGTGAGAAAGAGCGCGTTCTCGCCCCGTTCTGGACCCTGCGCAGGTCGCTTGCCGAGACGCCGAACATCGTTCATCTGCTGAACGGGTATTTCCTGCAGCGTCTCAAATAGCCACTTCCTCTTCCCGGTAGACGTGTCGAGAGCGTGCAGACCCTTCTCCGTTACGATGTACGCGGTGCCATCCTCGTAGACCGCGCTGCCAGCGATCTTCGATTCTGCCGCATACGACCATTTCTTCTCTCCAGTCATCGCATCGAGCGCGTAAAACGAGAAGTCTCCCGACCCGATGAAAACAGTTCCCTTCCGAACCACGGGTGTCAGGTCGATGCCTTTCTTCCCTTGTCGCGGAGCATTGACACCCTTGGTGACCATTTCCTCAAAGGTGGCGCCCTTCCTGGGCGTGGTGATGATTTGGGGGCCGGACGTCAGGCCCTCTCCGGTCTGAAAGCGCCACTTGGTTGCTCCATTTATAGGGTCAAGAGCATAGACCGCACCATCCGCCGAACCCACGTACAGAACGCCATCCGCAATGACCGGATCGGAATCGCTGCCGTCAAACTTGATCTTCCAACCTGCGCACTCGGCAGAAAAGGAGCTCGAGAAGAGCAGAAGACAGAGCAACAGCTTGGGGTAGGTCTCGCGTAGGAAAGTGATCATCACGCCCTCTGTCAGACGGCCACCTAACGCTCGAGTTCAGCGGCTGCCGAGGGCGGCCCGCTGCAACGAAGGGTTATGCGTCATCATTCTCATCCGTTATAGTCCCTATTGAGCCCCTGTGCCAAACGAGGATTGGAGAGCTTCCGGGGGAATAGCATGAATCGCCGCCTTGACATTGGCAGGCAGCGTGACGTTCAGAAGCGGGCTCGCTTTCGCCAGAATTGATGCGGACGGTCCATTGGCCATGTCATCTTTCCAACTCTTGTACACGGCGGGCATCATGTCGCGAGTACTGACTGTCCCGAGAGACAGCGGGCGATCCGATGACTTCGAGTAGAGAGCGAGGGTGATGCTGCAAAATGCAGCGCTCCGATTCTCAATACCAAGTAGGCCCAGCTTGGTCAGGAGAGCGAGCCCAGCAAACTGCTCATATGGAACCGGGGCCTTGGTCAACACAATCTTCGCATCAGCTGCGCTTCCGGGGGCGACGACTTCTATCTTGTAGCCACGCGCGAGGAGCGCTTGCTTAACTGCCTCCTTCGCTGTTTGCGCGGGCGTGGTGCCTGAGACCGGCACGTCAAGGCTTTCCCGATTGAAAGAAGCGAAGCCCTGATCTATGAACGGAATGGACTCTCCGAGGTTCGAGACGACGTCCAGTCGGACCGGGGCAGACTCGCGGATGACCATTGCATTCGTCGCGAGCAGGTCGCAACGCGCGGAACCGTGTAGCAGCGGCGCGTGCTTCACCGCGTGGTACGTTTTCGCTGGGATCAACACGCCGCCGGTGGGCATCAGGAACTCGTTGCCGCCCTCCAAGAATTCGTACTCGGAGGGGCTATCCATAGTCACCGAAGTCGCGTTGGAACAAACCCGTGCGATATACGCTGACAAGGCCGTTTGTATCATTTGACTACTTTGCCCGGGCCGGCCGCGCGCGACAACGGAGAGCGAAATGGCATCAGCGCGATGAACGTCGAATCGCACGCCTGCAACGGAGGCACTAAGGCTTGGTATCGCGTTCTCGGTGACGTCGGGTGCGGTTGTACAACCGCTTAGCAGAATCAGAACAATAGTAACGAGCTGTTTCATGGGTAAGATCCGTGTATTCGAAGAGATGAAGGGGAGATGGTCGGAGATCTCACATTTGGTTCGCTGACGCATAACGTCCACGCCCACCGGCGCGCAACTGCGATGGTAGCCCAAGGCGTAATGCTCCATGCGCGTCCGCGTGCGGCGTGCTGTTAGACCGCATTTCAAAACCGTGCGAGTAGTTTTTCGTATTCACTGTGTGGGCCAATCCAGAACCAAATTACCACGCCTCCCTTCATGACGCCCAGAGCGCGCCAATCAAGGGCGATTCGCACGGAGTAGATGGGTAGCTTGTCGTGAACCTTCTTGAATCGAAGGGAAGGATGCGCCGGGTTATCCGACCAAAGACGATAAGCGTTGTGCGCCTTTGCCTGAATCGCGGCGGGTGCCGCTGCCAGAAGGGTGCGGAACTTGTTTTAGACTGCACGGCCTCTAGAGAGGCTTTGTGCGGCCTGCAGCGTGGTCAGCCAGTGCCTTTTCGGCAAGCTTGGCGAGCAAATCTTGAGACCTAGCGAATGATTCAGACCAGCGTTGCTCGGAGGCAAGTTCCTCGAGCAGGATGGCAGCAACCGCGTCTTGTTCGGATGCTGGGAGCTTAGCGACTTCGTTCAGTGCTTTTTCAAGGAGCTGTGTCATGGGCGCAATCTTACTCCTAGTACGTGATGCGGTCTAACGTCCGCGCTTAGGCGTGCGCCGCTGGGGGCGCGTCGCACTAGAGCGCGCCGTTAGACCGCTACGTTCCTTCTCTGCACCCTCAGCAAGCTCCTGTGACGTGGGAGTACGCAATATGTTGGCCGGAGGATCCGGGTGCTCGACTTGCACGATTCGGAACGTAATGGAGTCTCCGACCTGCAGCGGGAGACCATTGATCCACGTCAGATTGGCTATTCGCGATGGTGATTTAGGCGATGTCAGGCCCATGACGGTAAGGTGAACGGCTGCGTCTCGCTGGACCGTGTCCTTGTCAGAGCTGCCGGAGGCGCCAATTCCCGCGCTTAAGAGCGAAAGATCCTTGGCTCCTGCCACTACCACCCGCTTGCCATTTATCTCCACCTCTATCGCCAGCACGGTCATGGCGGCCTAACGTCTTGCTGTGCGGCAGGCCGGCACGATGGCGAGAAATGGTACGACGCTTCCGGCCCGTCCGCACCAGCTAAAGTTAGGCAGCTTCATGGTGCCGGTGTGCTGATGCTAACTTCAAGATCACGGAGTAAGCCGTCGCGAAGGTCGTAGATCCACCCGTGAATGGCAAGCTGCTGGCCGCGTTCCCACGCTCGTACGACGGTTGGGAGGCCGCTAAGGATACGCGCCTGTGCGATAACGTTGAGCTCACAGAGACGGTGCCAGCGCGTTCCGTCATCAGGGAGCGACGCAAGTTCTTCAGCGTGCAGCTGGCGGATCGCACGCACGTGGGCGATCCATCCCTCCAGAGGGTCGGTCGTGGAAGGCCCGAAAGCAGCCTGGATTCCACCGCAACGATAGTGACCGCACACGATAATGTGAGAGATATGGAGTACGTCTACGGCGTACTGCAAGACTGCCAAACAGTTTTGATCGTCCGGGCGGACTATATTGCCAACGTTGCGGTGGACAAAAAGCTCACCGGGGGCGAGACCGACAATTTCGTTTGCTGGGACGCGACTGTCGGCACAACCGATCCAGAGGTACGCTGGCGTTTGAATCGCGCAGAGACGCTCGAAAAAATGGGGGTCCCGGCGGGTTTGCCGCGAAGCCCAGGCCCGGTTGTTGGTAAAAAGCTGCGGAAGCAAGCGCATGAATGATCAAGCTGCTTAACGTCGCCTTCAGCGGCGCGCCGCTTGCGGCGCGTCCGCTGCAAGGGCTGGTTCGGCGGCATACATGACAACCGCGAAGTCAATCTGCCTTTATGCCGGCGTCTCGAATCACCTTGGCCCAACGCTCGACGTCGGCTTTAACAAAATTCTCCGTGTCGGTCACGCTCATGGCGACCGGCTGGAAGCCCTGCTCGATGATTCGCGTTCTCATATCGGGTGTGCCTGAGATCCTGCTCACTTCAGCGTTGATCTTCAAAACGATATCACGTGGGGTGCCCGATGGAACCATAAGTGCGTTCCAGCTGGTGAACTCGATCCCTGGAATCCCGGCTTCTGCCGTTGTCGGAACGTCGGGCAACAGCGGATGTCGCATGTCGCTCGTTACCGCGAGAGCACGAAGCCTTCCGGATTTCACGTGCGGCAAGCCCTCCGGTAGTTGAGCAAAAATGACGTCAATCTGACCGCCGAGCAGGTCGGTCATCGCAGGAGCGCCGCCCTTATACGGTACGTGCTGAATCTTCGCGCCAGTAGCACTCTTGAACAATTCGAGTCCAAGGTGCGCGGCGGTTCCATTGCCTCCGGATCCGCCATTCAGATTCTTGGTCTTGGAGACTGCAACGAGATCTTGCAGAGTTTGGATTGCCGAATCCGCCCGCACCACCGGGACCTGCGGAATGAGGCCCATGATCGCCGCGGGCTGCAGGTCTCTCTGCAACTGATACGGCGCCTTGGGAAACAGCGAGACGTTGGCGGAATGCGCAATGGTGGCAGCGAGATAAGTGTATCCGTCCGTCTGCGATTTCGCGACCGCATCGGCACCGATCATGCCGTTAGCGCCTGCCCGGTTCTCGACTACGACAGGCTGTTTCCATGCCTCGTTGAGCTTCTGGGCGATATTCCGCGTCATGATGTCCGTCGCTCCTCCTGCGGGAAACGGGACAATGATTCTTATCAATTTCCTTGGATAGGCTGCGCTTTGCGCGAGTGCTGTTGAGTGTGTCGGCACCATACTGACGCTGGCAATTGCTATTAGTAGATGTCGCGTTATCTTCATGATCCTTCCTCCTTTGGTTTCTGGAGTCGACACCGACTGACAACACGCTTACCTTTCCGATGACGCCGAACGTTCCGGTTTAGGCGCGCGCCGCTTGCGGCGCGTCGCCTCTAGAACCGGCGGTTAGAGCGCGGTTTCGAAAAACGGCAATCAGCCAGAAGGCGATACCCGCTA
>Ga0209238_1000777_pt1 | contig 11856 bp, 10 predicted proteins | sample GraSoi013_1_20cm_FD_185823 | JGI IMG/M metagenome (GOLD analysis project Ga0209238, IMG submission 185823) | Grasslands soil microbial communities from the Angelo Coastal Reserve, California, USA - Sample 10_02_2013_1_20cm (SPAdes) (version 2) | ecosystem: Environmental > Terrestrial > Soil >...
TTCCAAGGTCTTCACTTTTTCAAAAAACGCAGTGAAGGCCTGGGGATCGTATCCGGCTTTGTACATGTATTCGAGGCCGAGATAATCGGCCTCGCTCTCGAAGCCGCGGGCGAATTTCAGAAATCCTAGCGGGAGCGCCAGGCCAGCAATGTTTTGCGCCGCGTAGCCGATTCCGCCGCCAACAAAAATCAGCGGGATGGACGCAAAGTTCATAAGCTGACCGCGGGTATTTTGACGGGCTGCGTGACAAGCGGCTACGTGAGCGATCTCATGCGACATCACTCCGGCAAGCTCAGCTTCGTTATCGGCCGCAAGGATCAGACCTGAATCGACGAAGAAAAAACCACCGGGAAGGGCAAAAGCATTGATGTCCTCGGCATCGACAACTTTGATGGTGAATGGCACCTGGGAATCGGAGTTCCTCACCAGATTCTGTCCAAGGCGGTTGATGTACTCGGTGACGACGGGATCAGTGACGAGCTTGCTCGTGGTCTCCACCTGCTGGGCATAATCCCTGCCCATCGCGATCTGACGTTCGATGCTGTACCAGTTGCCCAGCCCGCGTCCGCAACCTACTTTGCGGCTACCGATCGCATCGAGATCGCGGATGCCGCCGTCATGATAAGTCTTCACCGGATAAGCCGCCGAGGTGACGCTTGTTGATGCGGTTTGAGCAGCCGCAAGAACACCTGCGAAGAGGAGGCCTACCGCGAGGAATAACCGCAAATCACGCATGACCCGGGCCATCTGGAATTCTTCATTCATTATATTTAGAGTGATCGTGGGAAAAAAGAGTTATCTGATGCTCAGAGGCTACTTGCACGATCTGCAACCAGCCAGCCACACAAGGAATCGCTGTGAGCTCAACTCGAGCTTATCTACCAGCCCGCAACGTCCACAGCCAGGCAATGCTCAGAATTGTCATGATTACCGTCGTGGACCAGGCGATCACATTGTAAAGTCTTGAGTTCACGTACTCTCCCATTAGTTCCTTCTTGTTCACCAGCAGCAGCATGAAAACCAGCACCACTGGGATCGCAATTCCATTCACCACCTGCGACAGGATGGAAATCCGCACTAAAGGAAGATTGGGGATCAAAATTACGCCGGCACCAGCGGCGATCAAAATGGTGTATAGCCAGTAAAAAACCGGGGCTTCGCTGAACCGCTTCCCTACTCCGGATTCGAAACCCAGGCCTTCGCATACGGTGTATGCAGTCGAGAGCGGCAGGATGGAGGCCGCGAACAACGAGGCATTAAACAAGCCCATGGCGAACAGAATGTATGCATAATCGCCCGCTAGTGGGTGGAGCGCTTGGGCGGCATCTTTAGCGTCGGCAATTTTGTGGTAGCCGTGCACATACAGAGTGGCTGCGCAAGCCACGATGATGAACCAAGCCACGATGTCGGTGAATATGCAGCCGGTGATGACATCCAGGCGTGAAGTCTTGTACTGGCGCCGTGTCACTCCTTTTTCAACAATCGAAGATTGCAGATAAAACTGCATCCAGGGCGCGATGGTTGTGCCTACGGTGGCAATGAACATGAACAAGTAATCCCTTTGTAATAGCTGGTGCTTGGGAGGGGGCACGACGGTGGCAATCAATGCATCCTTCCACGCTGGTTTGGCCAGAATGCCAGCAAAAATGTAGGTGAAATAAAAAAACGAAGCCGCAAGAAAAACCTTCTCCACAGACTTGTACTGTCCCTTCACCACAATAAGCCACACAATAACGGCACAAAGCGGGACCGTGATGTTCTTGGAGAGGCCAAACAGCTCTAGACTGCCTGCAATACCTGCGAATTCTGCAAAAATGTTGCCGAAGTTCACTATCAGGATGCCCAGCATCATGAAAAAGGTGATGCGCAGACCAAATTCTTCACGAATCAGGTCGCTAAGCCCTTTTCCTGTGACCGCACCCATGCGGGCGCAGATTTCCTGGACAACAATCAATGCGATAGTGATCGGAATGAGCGACCATAGCAGGGCGTGGCCGAATTGTGCACCGGCGGAGGAATAGGTCCAGATGCCGCCAGCGTCATTGTCGACGTTCGCGGTAATAAAACCCGGCCCAACGACAGCGAAAAATATCAGGATCCGGGTTTTCCAACGTCTTAGGACTTTCATTCGCACGGTTAGAGCACAGGAGGCTGAAGCGACCGACCAGAATAAATGCAGTTACGGAATCTGAACAGGCAGAAACGAGAATCGGTGCATCCGAATGCAATGTCGAACAAAAGGGGAGCTACAGTTTCGCGCGCAGCAGGCTGATAACGTCATCCGAGGTAATGACGCCCGTCAACTTCTTATTTTCATCCACAACCGGCAATGTCACCAGGTTGTATTTGTCGAACAGTTCGGCCACTTCACGTTCGCTGGCGCCCGCGCGAGTGGAGATGAGAGGCTCCTGAGTCAGAGCCAGCAGGGGCGTATTGGGTTCAGACAGCACCAGTCTTGCCAGCGGCACGGCGCCGATTAGCGTACCCAGAGAATCCACGATGTAGATCGTACTTACAGTTTCTACACCGCCCCCGAAATTCCGCAGCGCTTCCACGGCGTCGGCTGCGGTGTTGTCTGGCCTAAGCGCCAGGTACTCGGTCGTCATCCGACCGGCAGCGGTATTCTCCTTGAACTCAAGGAGCTCAACCATCTCCTTGCGCTCTTGTGGCTCCATTTCGAGCAGAATTTCTGAAGTCCGCTCCTCAGGCAGATCCGCCAGGAGATCGGCAGCGGCATCGGGCTCCATCTCCTCCACGATATCGGCGGCGCGCTCGGAATCGAGCGACTCTACGATCGCCTTCTGTACTTTAGGGTGAACTTCTTCCAGGGCTTCCGCGGCGACCTGTTCGTCCAGCGTCTCGAAGACCGCTTCGCGCTCGTCTGGGGCAAGTTCCTCAACAATGTCGGCGATGTCAGCAGGGTGGAGTTTCGCCAGACGCTCGTGAGAAATCTTGAGCTTCACGCGCCGGGCAGGATCGGTTTCGATGAGATCGACGAAATCCCAGGGAATCTCGCGCGGGGGGATCTTCTTCAACAGCGCATTCAAGGCGACTGCCGGCACTACTCCCTTCAAGAGCCGGCGAATTGCTCCTCGCGGGCCGACATCCACCGAGCCGACTTTCAATACAGGCCGGTTCTGCACAAGTTCCTGGTGCAGATCGACATCATTGACCCGCACCACCTTGCGGCCGAAGACATCGATCACCTGCTGGTCGAGCAGGTCGCGTCCGAGCAGCAGCCAGCCTTCCGATCCATCGCTCGTTGCCCACTGACTGCAAGAGACGTCACTGCGTACACTGGCTTCGATCGACGTAATCGAACTCGACGGGAGCATGCGATCGCCGGATTTTGTGCGGACGATCAGCATGGCGACTCGCGCGCGATCCTCCTGCGGAATCATGGCCAGTTCGCGTACACGCCCGCACCGGGTTCCGGCGGTATCAAAGACCGGAGCGCCGAGCAATTCTGTGAGCGCGAGCGTGGACATATTGCGAGAATACTCAAGAGCCAGGACAGAATCCAGATAAGTTTTGACCGGGTTTGCCGGCCGCTTGGCTCTGGAAGATGGCTCAGGTAATTAGTGGGCGGCACGGCAGGTCGCCAAGAGCAATTCCCAGCGCTCAGTCCAAGTCCTCAGTATCGTGACAGCCATTTTTCAGCCCCGCGTTGACATTTCCACAGGGGAAGTTCAAACTACCGCATTCGCGGCGTTCCCCGATTTTGTTGGTATGGCATAGTCGGAAGGAGCGTAGCGGCGGATTTCCCGGGTTGCGCCTATTAAAAAACCTTTTGCCATGACCGAACACCGGGTCTCCTATACGCTGGATTCGACGCTGGAGACCGTCGATAGCGCGGAGCAGGCAGCCGGAAAAGTGGCCACGGAAGCCGGCTTTGATGAAGACGAGGTCATGAGGATCTCCATGGCGGTGCGTGAAGCGGCGGTGAACGCGGTGCTTCATGGCAATGCTTACGATCCCGGCAAAAAAGTCAGTTTGGTACTGGAGAGAACAGCCGTCGATCTGGTAATCACGATTCGTGACCAGGGTAAGGGGCTGGACATGAGCAAGATCCCCGACCCCTTGGCGCCGGAAAATTTGCTTAAGACTTCCGGTCGAGGAATTTTTTTGATCCGCTCGTTCATGGACGAGGTGCAGATTCATCCGTCGCAAACGGGCACCGAAATCAAACTCATCAAGCACGTCCACGGGCCATCCGAGGGCGGCAAGGAGGCTTCCCAGTGAGCATGAAGGTCAGTACTCGTCAGGTGGATGGGGTAACAATTGTGGATTGCAGCGGCCGAATCACGCTCGGCGAAGGCAGCGTAATGCTAAAAGATACCGTGCGCGAGCTGCTTTCCAAGGGCCAGAAGAGGATTCTCCTCAACCTTGGTGATGTGAATTACATTGACAGCTCGGGAATCGGCGAACTGGTCAGCGCCTTTACCACGGTGCGCAACCAGGGCGGCGAACTGAAGCTGCTCAATCTGACCAAAAAAGTTCACGACCTGCTGCAGATCACGAAGCTGTATACCGTCTTTGATGTGAAAGACGAAGAAGCAGCCGCCGTGAAATCGTTCGCGTAATTCCCTTCTTTGTGGCGACGGGCCGGAGTGTAAGCCGGCCCGCTGCTGCTTTTCTATTTTGGGAAATCTTGCGGGAAGTTTTATCGTTTCCTGGATCTGCCGGATGCGCTTTGTCCTAAAATCTGGCTTGTGAAAAGATGCTACTCCAGTTGCTAGATTTGGAGGACCCAAGTGCGCCGAGTCTCCACGCTTGTGTTCGTCGCCCTGCTTTCTCCTCCTTTGATTTTTTCCGAGTGCATCCCCTTTGATCAGGCCCGGCAACACGTGGGTGAGACACGCTGCATAACCGGCAGAGTTGTGCGTATCGAGCAGGGTATGAGAGGAGTGCACTACATCGATTTCTGTGAAGACTACCGGCTGTGCCCCTTCACGGCCGTAATTTTTCCCAGTGATTTGAAAAGCGTTGGCGATGTGCGGCAACTGCAAGGCCGAGTGGTGGAGATTCATGGCCCGGTGAAGGAGTATGACGGCCGGGCAGAGATTGTTTTGCAGGAGGCGAGACAGCTCGGCGGCGAAGGAGCGAGCATTCCTCCCCTTCCTAAGAATTTCGACGTCGAGAAGCAAGGACACTTCAGCGCGGGGAAGTTCAGCCATCCGAAAGCTCGGCACAAGTCGCGAAAAAAGCGGAAGCCGGCGAAAGTGCCCCTTGAAGTGCCGGAGGATGAGGAAGATTGACGATGCGGAAGTGTTAAAAGCAGATTCCTCGCATGCTCTCGGCACGCAAGCGCGCCTCCGAACGGCTCGGAATGACAAAATGATACAGGTGTCAGGAGGTGGCTGGCCGCTAGACCAAACTTCGCTTGAGTTCCTCAAGCGGATAGAACGTCCCGCGCCATTCCACGCCGCCGCGGCCCAGCGTGACGATCATCGAGCGCAGCATCGTGTATACAAAGAGTATTGTGCTCACGGGATGCAGGACGAAATAATACGGCGGCACATCTGACTGCTTCGACATTCCGGCATAGATGGAGAACATCGAGGCAAGCGCGATCGCGTAGGGCAGCCGTGCCCAGCCATGCGCAAGAAGTGCGCCAAAGAAAGGCAACAGATTAAGAAATGCCAAGCCTACGCATGAGGCCAGCGCTCGCGGCCACTGGAATGACATAACGGCATAGAAATTCTTCGTCAGGTTATTGACCATTCCCATCGCGCTTTTGGCCCAGCGAATCGAGATCAGGTCTGCGCCAAACACGTTGCGTTGGGCATAACCGGCATTCTTAACGACTTTGCCCAGTTTCATGTCATCCAAAATCTCCATGCGGAGAGCTTGATAGGTACCGATCGATTCATACACGCGGCGGCGGATCAAGTTGAACGCGCCGACGCCCATGTGGTCTCGTGTGCGCGGGTTGGCGACTTTCCAGGGGCGATGTCCGAAAACGAAGAGAGTTAGGAAGAAGGCAGTCACCATTTTTTCGCCGGGCTGCTTCATGATCATGCGAGGGAATAGCACAACGTGATCGGCGCGCTCGGCCTCAGCGTAGGCTATCGCCCGGCGCACCGAGTCGGGCTTGAACTGCACGTCGGCATCGGTGAAGAGCAGCCAGTCGCCAGTGGCCTGCTGGGCTGCTGTCCACATGGCGTGAGTCTTTCCAACCCAGGCTGAAGGCAGCGCTTCGATGCTGATGACCTTCAGAATGCCGTGCGCATCCTTGCTACGCGCCAAGCGACCGATAATCTCGCCGGTTCGGTCGGACGAGCGGTCGTCGACGGCGACGACTTCGTAGTTGTTGTAATCGAGGGCGAGAAGGCGGCGAAGCGTCTGTTCAATATCATGTTCCTCGTTGCGAGCGGGAACAATCACACTGACTCGCGTGCTGGCACCTGATTTAGCCGGAGTTCGATCCCACTCTGGGCGGGAGATGTCAGTGATACTCGGAACACCCAGCGCCGCATCCGCCAGACGTGAGAACCACACTGCGGCAAGCAGGCATCCTGCAATCCAGTGGAAATAGATCATTCTGCGGCAGACTCCACGGAGAGCGGTGCCTGACTGCGGACGGGAGGAGCGAATCGCATACCGTAGAACAGTATCGCAGACGAAACTGCCATCGCGATCACGGGAAGGATGAACGCGGTCTGAAGAGAATGGCGATCGGCGATGTAGCCCATCAACGATGGCGAAGGCACGTCGCCGAGAAGATGGAAGATGAAGATGTTTACCGCGATCGCCGTGGCCCGAATGTGAGCTCCGACGGAATTAATCAATGCCGCATTTAAAGGCGCTGTGTTCACGAGCAGCAGGAATGCCGCGGCCCAAATGCCTGCAATCATGGCTTGTCCGCCGGAAAACAGGGCGACGATCATGACCGGTACACCCAAGGCCATGCTGACCGCCGACACGAAGTAGTACGAGCCACGCATGCGCGGCAGCAGTCGGTCGCCAAGCCATCCTCCGGCAAGCGAGGCAATAAGGCCATCCACGACAACGATCGTGCCGAAAATTTCATTTGCCGATTTCAAAGAATACCCACGCACGCGAGAGAGAAACGTTGGCATCCATACCTGGATGCCGCCAAGGGCGAAGGTCATCGCAGCCATTCCAAGTGTGACCGTCCAAAACGCCGGGTTGCGGGCGAGTCCCAAGAGTGTGCCGCGCTCGGCGGTCTCTTTAAGTGAATCGAACCGCCCGCGCTCCGGTTCAGACATCGCCGCAACATAAAAAGGAAAGCGCCAGCCGTGATGCAGACTAAGTTTGCCGCCAAGGATGTATCCCGCGGCAGTGCCCACGGGGATGGCCAGGTAGAACACGCCCAAGACGCGGCCTCGTTTTTCCTCTGGAAACAGATCGGCAACAAACGTTGGTGCGATTGTGACGAACGTCGCTTCGCCTACACCTACAAGCGTGTGGCGGATTAGGAGTTCAGTGTAGTTGTGCGTGACCGCGGTCAGGAGAGTGAGCGCGCTCCAGAAGATTCCACCCAACGCAATAATCAGCTTGCGCGAATAGCGGTCGGCAAGCGGGCCGGCAACCGGCGCGGCAATCATGTAGAAAATCAGGAAGGCGCTGGTCAGATATCCGACTTGCGCGTTGGAGAGACGGAATTCATCCTGCACCATGGGCTGTACGGCAAACAGGACCGAACGGTCAACATAGTTCAGCAGATTGAGCGCTGTGAGCAGGATCAGCGCAGTGCGAGGATAGAGTTTGTTTTGGGGCACTTGGGCAGGGAATATAACACGGGTAAAGGTCTTAACCGCAAAGCTCGCAAGGAATATCCGCAAAGGCCGAAGAACTTTGCGTGCTCTGCTAGTTTTCTCAGCGCTCTCTGCGGTTAAAGGTTTCTATTCTGCTTTCTCGATGAAGGCCTTGGCCAGCGTGCAGTCACCACTGTCGAAATCCCTCCCCTAGGTCGAAAATCACCTTTGACTTCAGCCCACACTGGACGCGCCCAGCGCACCACATCCTCAAGCACGCGGTTCACAATGTTTTCCTGAAAAATTCCTAGATTTCGATATGCGTGCAAATATTCTTTCAGGGACTTCAACTCCAGGCAGCGCTTGTGCGGCATGTAGCGGATGGTGAGCGCGCCAAAATCCGGCAGTCCGGTTTTCGGGCAGACCGAGGTGAACTCCGGATCGTCAACAACTATTTCATATCCCGGGAACTGGTTTGGCCAGGTCTCGATTTCTGGAAACTTGGCATCAAGGCCTGCCTGTGCGTGTTGCTGCGTATAGCGTAGCTGCTTGGGCATCAGACTCATTTTATCGAGAGGGGAACCTCGGAAAACATTACAAGATTTAGGGTTCCGCGAGGATACTCAGGCATCTAACGATTAAGGATTCCTTCATCGCAGATGATACATTATTGCGTTTAGCTAACCATGGCAGCTAACGGAAACAATCGCAGCGGCTTTTTTGTTCGCCATCGCTGGCTGCTCTGGGCGGTGGGCATTGTTGGCGCCGTGGTGTTGCTGGCGTCGTTTATGTCGCACGATGACGCCGTCCCAATCCGCTCGGCCACAGTGCAGCCGGGCACGATTCGCAGCATTGTTTCCACCAACGGAAAAGTTGAGCCGCTGCAAAGTTTCGAAGCGCATGCCCCGGTAGGAACTACGGTTAAGAAACTGCTGGTGAGGGAAGGCGACCACGTGAATCAGGGTCAGCTTATGGTGCAACTCGATGACGCCGACGCGCGCAGCCAGGCAGCCAAAGCGCTCGCACAGATACGGTCGTCGGAGGCCGATGTCAGCGCCATTCAGAGCGGTGGAAATCGCGAGGAGGTTCTGACGCTCGAGGCTCAACTCGCGAAGACCCAAACCCAGCGCGACGCGGCGCAGCGCAATGTTGAGGCATTGCGGCGGTTGCAGCAACAGGGCGCAGCGTCTCCAGGTGAAGTAAAGGCGGCGGAGAACCAGTTGGCTGGGGCGGAAGCGGATCTTAAATTTCTGCAGCAAAAGCAAAAAGACCGCTACTCCAAGCCGGAGGTCGCACGCGTGCAGGCGCAGGAGAATGAAGCGCAGAGCGCTTATGCTGCCGCCGAGGACATTCTCAGCAAGTTGAACGTTCGGGCGCCGTTTGATGGAATCGTGTATTCCCTTCCCGCGCGCCAGGGGGGTTACGTTAATCCGGGTGATCTAATTTTGCAGGAAGCCGATCTATCTAAAGTGCTGGTTCGCTCGTTCGTGGATGAGCCCGACGTGGGCCGCCTCGCTCCGGGGCAGAAGATTGAGATTACCTGGGATGCGGTGCCCGGCCGAATCTGGACTGGCGCGCTGAACACGGTGCCCGCAAGCGTCAAGCTGCGTGGCACACGCAATGTAGGAGAGACGACCTGCATGGTCGATAACAAGGATTTCAAGCTGCTGCCCAACATTAACGTCGGGGTGACGATTGTCACAGCCGAACATCACGACGTGCTTACCGTCCCGCGTGAGGCGGTTCGCCAGGAGGACAGCAAGGTCTACGTGCTTCAGGTAGTCAACAACGAATTGCACCGCCGGGATGTGCAGACTTCAATTTCAAATCTCACGCAGGTCGAAATCACTGGGGGCATCCCGGCGAATTCTCTGGTTGCGCTTGCTTCAATCAATTCCAAGCCGTTGCACGATGGCTTAGCAGTGAAGGTGGTTCATTAAGAATGCGGTTCTTACATACAGCTCTGATTTTGGTTCTAGTCTCCTCGTTTGGTTTCGCAGCGTTTGGTTTCGCAGCCGATGCGGCCCCCGCTCTCCTGGCCGCAGGTCGAGTTGATGATGCGATCAGCACTTTGCAGCAGGAGATCAGCGCCAGCCCAAACGACGCGGCAGCATACAACCTGCTATGCCGTGCCTACTTTTCGTTGAGTCAGTGGGATCGCGGAATTGCGGCATGCGAAAAAGCAGTGTTTCTCGACCCAAACAACAGTCTTTACCACCTGTGGTTAGGGCGTATTTACGGAGAGAAGGCCGACGCGTCCAGTTTCTTCACCGCGGCAGGACTGGCCAAGAAGGTACGCAATCAGTTCGAGATGGCTGTGCAGCTAAGTCCCAGCAGTGTGGATGCACGCACTGATTTAGCGGAGTTCTACCTTGAGGCCCCCGGCATCGTTGGTGGTGGTCAGGATAAAGCCCGGGCACAAGCCGCCACCCTGGCGAGGCTTGATCCCGCTAAGGCCCACTGGGTGAACGCGCGGATTGCGGAAAAGAAAAAAGACTTTACTAATGCGGAGCGGGAATATCGTGCGGCGATCGAAGTCAGCCACGGCGATGCGAATGCATGGCTGAATCTGGCATTGTTTTACAAGCACACCGGGCGGTTCGATCAAATGGAAGGCGCCATTAATCGCGCGGCTTCAGCGCAGGTGAACCATCCAGTTGTGCTTGTGGATGCCGCTGAAACCTTGATTCGTACCGGTCGCAATTTCCCTGGTGCCATTCAATTGCTGCGCCGTTATCTCTCGTCGAGTTCAACGGTGGAAGAAGCGCCAGCTTTCAAGGCTCACTATCTGCTAGGCACCGCGCTTGAAAAGCAAGGCGACAAGCTGGCCGCAGCGCAGGAATATCGCACCGCTCTCTCTATGGCGAAGGGATTTTCTCGCGCGCAGGAAGCGCTGGATCGCGTCAGCCGCTAGCGTCCTGGGTGCCTGGTACCGCGTGCGCAGTTTGACTCGTTTCTATTCCCTAGAAGCGCTGTTCTCTTCCCGCTGATAATAACCTACTGCGCTATCGCTCATTTACAATCGCGTTTTCCGCTGAGTAAATCCGTTGCGAAGGTGAAGAGATGAAACCTGCGTTGCGCTTTTTGATTCTCTTTGTGTTTTCAATTTTTTTTAACCCGGCAGTTCAAAATGGCCTAGCCGAACCTCTGCCGCTGAAGCGCGTGGTCGAGCTTGCAATCCGCCACAGCACGGTAACTGGCGCTACGGCCGCCGACGAGCAGCGGGCGTTTGCGTCTTATCATGAAGCAAGGAATCAATACCTGCCAACGCTCGTTGTTGGGTCGGGATTAGGAGCTACCTGGGGTTATCCGCTCAGCCTGGAAGGATCAGCGCCATCCATCGTCAACGTGACAGCGCAGTCGGCGGTGCTAAATCCGTCGGTACGCGATTTTGTCCGTGCTGCCCGGCAGGAGTGGACTGCTTCCAGCCTGCAGGCAAAGGATGCGCGCAGCCAAGTCGTCCAAGATGCCGTGCTCAGCTATGCAGAACTTAGCAAATGGGAAGGACTGTTGAACCATCTTCAACAGCAGCAGGAGCAAGACGAAAGAATGGAACAAATTGTGGAAGAGCGAATCCGCGCAGGAGTTGACAATTTGCTGGCACGTAGTAAGGCACAACTGGCCACTGCGCGAATGCGGCTCCATCTGGCACAAGCGCACGGCGCTATCGACGTCTTGCGAGACCACCTGTCCAAACTGACCGGGCTTCCCGCACCATCAATCGAAACCGCCGCGGAATCCATACCTGCTCTTCCGGAGGTGCGTCAAACTGACGACCTGGCCGGCAAAACAGTGCAAACGAACGCCGCGCTGCAAGCTGCCAACGAACATGCAATGGCCCAGCGATTCCGGGCTCGCGGCGAGCACAGGGCGCTGTGGCCCACTGCAGACTTCGCTTCGCAGTATGCGTTACTCGCAACCTTCAACAATTACCAAGACTTTTTCAGGCCTGGAAGTTTTCAAAAGCACAATGCGACAATTGGCGTGGTTCTCCGATTTCCCTTCCTAAATCCATCGCAGCACGCCCGCGCAGCGGCCGCGGATGCGGATGCCGCCAAGGCGAAGAGCGATGCACAAGCAGCCAAGAACCAAGCCTCCGAGCAGACGTTGAAATTGCAGCGCTCGGTCGAGCAAC
>Ga0209238_1000778_pt1 | contig 11854 bp, 12 predicted proteins | sample GraSoi013_1_20cm_FD_185823 | JGI IMG/M metagenome (GOLD analysis project Ga0209238, IMG submission 185823) | Grasslands soil microbial communities from the Angelo Coastal Reserve, California, USA - Sample 10_02_2013_1_20cm (SPAdes) (version 2) | ecosystem: Environmental > Terrestrial > Soil >...
TTCGCCATCTCAACCTGCTCCGCCGATGGGCCTCGAGCTCGCTCACCGAGGCCGTTCCGGAAGGCAGCGGCGCGTGGGAAGAAGTATTCACGCTGTTGTACCGCCGGCAGCGCGCCGAGACCGCGCGGAGCCGCCAGCTCGCGCACTGCGGTGCCGGCGCGCGTGCGCACGGAGACCCTCTAGTCCCCCTGATCAGGGCACTCGGGCTGGTGCCGCTTCGGCCCGTCGCGATCGCCGGTGAGGCAGCGGCCGCCATCCGGGTTGTTTTCCAGCTCGAATAGGATGCGCGCGGCCACGGCCGTATCGGCGAAGTCCGAGAACAAGCCGTCGATGCCGAGCCGGTAGAACTGCAGATATTCGTTCACCGGGTTGCCGGTGTAATCGGAGACCAGGCGCCGCTGTTCGTTACGGAAGGTCCAGGTATGGACGAACAGGCCGACCTCGTGGGCGCGCGCTATCAGATTGCCGGCCGGCAGAAGTTTGAGGCTCGCTTCGCCGGGCCCGGGAAGATTCGCGGCGACCGTGCTGACGATGTAGCGTTTCCACGGGCCGATTCCGTCGGCATAAGTCTTGACTTCGCGCAGGCCTTCGTCCGTGGTCAGGAAGCCGAAGGTGCGCGCGAGCAGGCGCGGATCCCCCGAAGCGGTCCAGTCGAACGGCCGGTCGAAGGGCGCGGTGAAGTCGAGGCTGCCGTCGGGATTGACGTCGTTCGCATCGATGAGCTGGATCAGGCGCAGGGGCGTCAGCTTGCGCAGCTCCTTCAGGTTCGACTGCTCGAAAGACTGGATGATGACCGGGGCATCCTTATGGTTCCATCCGGCTGCCGCAAGAATGGCCACCAGGCGCTTCTCGATCGGCAGGCCGATGGACTTGTGGTAAGTCGAATGCTTGACCTCGGGGTAGATTCCGATCGGCCGGTTCTTCTCCTTGGACTTGCGCTTCGCGAGCCCTATGATCTCCTCCAGCGTCGGGATCTCGAACTTGCCGTTGAACTGCTGCGGCCGCTCGCCGAAGTCCTGCACCGCGCGCAGCCGCTTGATCTCGGCGAGGGTGAAGTCGGAAGCGAAGAAACCTTCGTCCGCCGCGCCGTCGATCACCGCCGTGCGCCGGCGCGAGGCGAACTCGGGCCGGCTCGCCACGTCGGTGGTGGCGATCATGTTCGGCTCGTGGCGCGCGATGAGATGGCCGTCCTTCGTGGACACGAGGTCTGGCTCGATGAAGTCGGCCCCGAGCTCGATCGCCAGCGCGTAGCCCTCCAGCGTGTGCGCCGGCAGATAGCCGTGCGCGCCGCGATGGCCGATCACCAAAGGCCGCGGGAATTCGTCCTGATTGGCGTCGCGACTCCGGTCCGCATGGACGGGCGGGGAAAACAGGGTGCAGATCGCGGCCGCGAGCAGGCCGCGTCCGATGACGGAAGCAAGTTTTTTCATCGTCCTCTCCTCTCCTGAAATGGACCAAGAACGAGAATATTCTAGCTGACTCGGGTTACGTCGCGATGACGCGGATATGACGTCTACATACAAAGAGCGGTGACCGGCTGAGCTAGGTCCCGACGCATCCGCGGCTCTTCCGGGCGTGCTCTCTTCCCAGCCACAGTCCGAGGAGAAGCCACAGGATCGCGCCGGGGATCGCCGCGGCGGCAAGGCCTGCGAGGCCGAGCCCCAGGCCTTTCAGCGCCGCGTAGACCCAGCCGCTCGCGGCGTCGCCGCTGCGGAACACGACCGTATCGATGAAGTTCTTCGACTTGTACTTTGCTTCGGGCGTGAGCACGGTGAATAGCATCTCGCGCGCCGGCCGAGCGACGGCATAGTCGGCGGCGCGGCGCAGGATCTGGAACGCGATCAGGACGGCGAGCATCGGCGCGAGCCCGATGGCGACGAATCCGGCGAGCCCGAGCGCAGGCAGCAGGGCAAGCGCGGCGCCGACGCCGAGCTTTTCGACGAGCTTCGCCACGACGAGAAGCTGGCCGAGCAGGGTGATGACGTTGACCGCGAGGTCCATCTGGGCGAAGAGCGCGGTGCGCTGTGCGGAGTCGTTGTAGGTCGCGGACACCATCCGCGCGAGCTCGAGGTAGGCGAAGCCGAAGAGCACGGTGTAGAGAAGGACGTACGCCGCGATGCCGAGGAGGTAGGGCGAGCGGGGAATCTCCGCGATGCCCGACCAGGCCGTGCCGCCGATGGAGTCGCCCGGTTCGACGGGAGCTCGGGCGCTGCCCGCGGGCGCGCGGACATGCGCCCGGCGGATGAGCGCATAGATGCAGACGAGAGCGAGGCCGAGGAAGCCGCAGGACACCAACAGCAGGTTTGCGGTCCCGAGCGGCGCAGCGAGCAATGCGGTGAGCGTCGGACCCGCGAGCGCGCCGCAGCTGCCTCCGGCCGAGACGAAGCCGAAGAGACGCGCCGCCTGTTCCGGGTGGAACAAGTCGACCATGAGACTCCAGAAGAGAGACACCACGAACAGATTGAAAACGCTCACCCAGACGAAGAAAGCGCGCGCCACCGCGGGCGGCGCCGCGCCGGCTGCGAACAGGGCGTAGAAGACGAGCACGTTGGCGACGAAGAACAGATAGGTCCAGGGAACGAGGCGGCGACGCGGCAGGCGCGCCGCCGCCCAACCGAAAAGGGGCGCCGCTCCCAGCATGACCGCGAAGGTCGCCGAAAAGAGCCACGGAAGGTTCTCGACCCCGCCCTGCACCCCCATCTCGTCGCGCAGCGGCCTCAGGACGTAGTAACCGCACAACACGAAGAAGAAGCAGGCGAACGACCACAGCGACGCGGCGACCTCGCCCCGGTCGATCCGGACGATGCGGTTCAGCGCGGCGTACGCGAAGCCCAGAGGCGGCTCGACGAATTGATCATGCCGGCCGGCAGCAGCTCAGGGCGCCAGCCGTTCGATTTTCCAGGCGCTTCCCGCTCTGAGGTAGCACAGACGGTCGTGGAGGCGGTCCTTGCGGCCCTGCCAGAATTCGAATCGCTCCGGAGCGAGACGGTACCCGCCCCAATGGGGCGGGCGGGGCGGCGAGTCGCGAAAGCGCTTGGAGGCTTCTTCCAGCCGCGTTTCGAGCGCCTCCCGGCTCGCCACGGGTTCGCTTTGCGGCGATACGGTCGCCGAGAGCCGGCTTCCCAGGGGCCGGGTTGCGAAATACGCGTCGGATTCCGCCGAAGACACTCGCGCAACGCGGCCTTCGATGCCCACTTGGCGCTCCAGCTCCGTCCAGCAGAAAAGCAGCATCGCCTGCGGATTTTCCTCGAGCTCGCGGCCCTTGCGGCTGCGGTAGTGCGTGTAGAAGACGAACCCGAGCGCGTCGAAGCCCTTCAGCAGCACGGCGCGCGCTGAAGGACGCCCTTTTTTCGTCGCGGTCGCGAGCGTCATCGCATTGGGCAAGGCGATACCGGACTGCAGGGCTTCGTCGAACCAGTTGCCGAACTGCGCGAGCGGATCCGCGTGGAGATCCTTCTCGTGCAGACCGGCGCGCATGTATTCCTGACGCAAGGCGGCGAGATCCATTGCGCGAATTCTACGACCTACTTGCGGCGGCGCGCATACAAACCGCCGAAGGAGAGCAGGAGCGCCGTCGCCCAGAAGACGGGGAGCATGCCCAGCGCCGTACCCAGTGCGCCGAACAGGAGCGGCATCGCGATCTGGCTCATGTTGACGAGACTCATGCGCACGCCTATCGCTTCGCCGACCCGGCCTGCGGGCGCCGTGTTATGGAGCAAGGACATCACCATCGGCTGCGACATCCCGAGCCCTAGACCGAGCAGGAAGGCAACCGCCATCAGGAAGCTCGCGCGCTCGAGTAACGGAAACAGGAAAAAAGCCGCTGCTGCCGTCCCCAGGGATACCGTAAGGAGCGGCCACGCGGTCAGCCGCTGCGATATCGCAGGCAGAAGCCCCCGGATGACGAAGGTCGCCACGGAAAACGAGCCGAGCACCAGGCCGATGCTCGACGCCGACAACCCGATGCGCGAGCCGTAGATCGGAATCGCAAAGGTAAACATATCCCACGCCGCGGCCAGCAGTCCACTCGCGACAAAAACATGACGCAGCACGCGATGGCGCAGCAGATCGACGATGCTGCGGCCAGGGTCAAGCGGCGGCGCGTGGGTGTGCGGCTGCGGCAGGTGCAGCTTGTTCAGTCCGAGCACGGCGATCGGCAGCAGGGGAAATGCGGCGAATGCCCCGAAAGTCGCGATGTGGCCGAACGCGTCGATCCCGAATCCGGCGAGCATCGGGCCCACGAAACCCGATACCGAAAACCCCAGCGCCGCGAGGCTGAAAGTCATCGGGCGATCCTCGGGCCGTCCGATGTAGCCGATGCTGTTCTGCGCTGCGATCTGGTACATCATGAAGCCCGAGCCGATCAGGACGCTCGTAAGATGGAGCGTCGTCAGCGTAGGCCACAGGAAGGGGGCCAGCGCGCCGAGCGCGATCGCGACCGATCCGACGAGCATAGGCACTCGAGCGCCGATGCGGTCGATCAGGCGTCCCATGCCGACTGCCGAGAGCATCGGCAGCAAGGCGTACAGGGCCATCAGCACGCCGACTGTGAACGGCGTCGCGTGCAGGTGAAGGGCATAGAGCGATACCGACACGCGCATCCCCGCGAACGCGCAGTGGTTGAGCAGGGTGATGAAAATGAGGAAATAGAGCGTGCGCACGCCGGGGTTTCCCCTCCCGGTCGGGGGGCTGCCGGGAAGTTTCGTCAGCGACCGATTTCGCTCAGAGCGATTCGAAGTATACCGACATTCGTCGGCGCATTGCCTCGTCCGGAAGCGGCCCCGAGGCGGCACCCAGGTTGTCGGCCACGTGCTTGGGGTTGCGCGTTCCGGGAATCGCGCAGGTCACGAAAGGGTGTCCGAGGATCCATTTGAGGAAGAACTGGGCCCAGCTCGCGCAGCCGATCTCCTTCGCCCAATCCGGCACGGGCTTGTCCTTGACGCGGCGGAACATCGACCCTTCCGCGAAGGGCCGGTTGACGATCACCGCGGTGCGGCTGTCCGCGGCGACGGCGAGCAGACGCCGGTCGGCTTCGGGCTCCGCGAGAGAGTAGTTCACCTGGACGAAATCGATATCGCCTGGCCGGATGATTTTTTCCAGGTCGGCGTGCGCGCCGGCGTGATAGTGCGTCACGCCGAGGTAGCGGACGCGGCCGGCGCTCTTCCAGTCGCGCAGCGTCGCCAAGTGCGTTCCCGCGTCCACCAGATTGTGCACTTGCATCAGATCCAGGCGCTCGACGCGGAGCTTCCTCATCGAGTCCTCCATCTGGCGGATGCCCGCCTGCTTGCCGCTGGTCCAGACTTTGGTGGCGACGAAGAGCTTGGCTTTCACTCGGAGCTCGTCGGCGAGCTGGCCGGATACCGATTCGGCTGAGCCGTACATCGGCGAGCTGTCGATCACGCGGCCGCCGAGATCGACGAGCGCCTTCAGCGCTTCGCGCGCCTGCGCCGTCTCGGCAGCGTCGCCGGCGACGTCGAACGCCTGCCACGTGCCCAGTCCCACCGCCGGAATCGTCTCCCCGGTCTTCGGGATGGGGCGCTGCAACCGCTCGGCGGCGCGTGCTGCGGGCATGCTTCCTCCAAGCGTCAGCGCCGCGGCGAGCTTGAGCCAAGCGCGGCGCGAGACGCCAGTCTTGGGACTTCCGGGGGTGTTCATCGTCTGGAACGATCGAATTCTAACAGTCTTGTTCCGCCGAGGAACCCGGCCGAATCGCTGCGATGGATGAGGGGCCGCGCCGAACGAGGTCTCGGCGCGGCACCAGCGGGGAAGCGGACGGTCCTGCGGATGCTCTCGCCGATCAGCGGGTCGCGTCGGCGAGATGCACCCGAATTTCATCCCGTCTTCGTCAGGCTTGCGGCCAATGGAAGGAGAGTTGCCGGTCGCCCCTAGCGGGCACCTGGACGGTACGGCGCAGGGTCTTGCCGTGCGCTTCTGCGGCAACCGTGTACTTCCCGGCGGGGAGCTTCACCAACATGATGGGTCCGTCGGAAACCGCGCTTAGCATCTCCTCGCCCGACGGATGCTTGATGGTGACTCGCACCGCAGCCAGAAATTCGTTGTCCTTGGCGGCGGAAAACACCATGCTCAGGGGGTAATGCCTGGCTTCCTCCCTCATCGCGTTCGCTTCGGGCTTGCCAACCCCGCCGCTCATGTAGGTGATGCCATTCTCGGTCTTGGCTTGGGGCAGCGGGTAGTTCGTCGCCGAGCCGGCCCATGCGGGCAGGGCGATGCCGAGCGCCAAAGCGCCGGCGAAAAGTCTGCTAGTCGATTTCATGTTGATGTCTCCAGATGGTTGCGTTTCGAAAGCGCGGCGGCCGCCGCGGCTCTGTGCGCGACCCCTACGCCGCGGGGAACCAAGTCGAGGCGCACCGGAAGCCTCAAGGATTCGGTGGCGGCGAATTGTTAGACGGCCGGAGCGGAGAGGAGTTCGGGCCGCCGAGAATCAGTTACCATTCGCCCGGGGAGAAGCGATGCCAGCGCTTTCCGAGAAACACATCTACGATGCCGGCCTGCCCGCGACCAATGCGCCCTTCAACCTGTGCGTGCGTCACGGCGACCTGATCTTCATTTCGGGCCTGCCGCCGTTCGACGAGGCGTTTTCGCGGGCGGTGCGCGAGGCCCGGGAACAGGGGCGCCCGGTTCCGCCTTTTCCGAACCCGCCTTTCGCCGAGCAGGTGCGCCTCGTGATGGACAACATGAAAAAGCTGGTCGAAGCGGCCGGCTCGAACATGGATTGCCTGTTGAAGGTCATCGTGTGGCTGCGCGATCAGCGCGACGCCGAGGAGTTCGACCGGATCTACCGCACGTATTTCTCGGGACGCGACACGCTGCCCGCGAGGACTCGCATCCAGGCCGGACGCACCCCTATGGACTGCGGCCTCGAAGTCGAGGCGATCGGCTACGTGCCGAAAAAGCCCGCGCGAGGTGCCGATCGGCGTCACAAACGCCGCGGTTCGAGGTCGAGGCGCGGCAGATAAGAAGTTTGGAAAGATCACCCCAGGAGGAAAGCATGTCGAGCTTTTGCACGAAGGGTACCGTTGGAATTGCGGTATTCGCTGTCTTGCTCACGCCGGCCCTAGCCCAGAACAAGGCCGAGAAGCGCAACATGGAGCTTGTCGGCTACCACGATCTCCAGGGACGCAGCGCGTATCAGCCCGTTATCCACAAGCAGGGGAGCCGTTGGATCGCCTATGTCGGCCACCACGGCGACAACCTCCTCAACCCGCTCACAGGCAAGAAGGAAGACAACGGAACGTCCATCGTCGATGTGACCGATCCGAGAAAACCCGGCTACCTCGCCCACATTCCCGGAGAGGCCGGAATGGCGGAAGCGGGCGGAGCGCAGATGGTGCGCGTGTGCGACGGCAGCGAGCTGCCCAAGGGCGACAAGAGCAAGGTTTACCTGCTTCGCACTTTCGGCAACGCCGCGCACGAGATCTGGGACGTGAGCGATCCGGCCAGGCCGGCCTTGCTCACCACGATCATCAAGGGCTTGAAGGGGACCCACAAGAACTGGTGGGAGTGCGACTCAGGCATCGCCTACCTGGTCTCCGGGATCGAAGGCTGGCGCGTGCGGCGCATGACCCAGGTGTACGACCTCTCCGACCCGGCGAAGCCGGTGTTCATCCGCAATTTCGGCCTGCCCGGGCAACAGCCGGGCGCGACCGGTCCGACCCCGGCCGACCTGCACGGCCCCATCTCCACCGGGCCCAAGGGCAACCGCGTCTATTTCGGCTACAGCACGAACAAGGACGGAGTCCTGCAGATCGTCGACCGGGAGAAATTGCTGAACGGCCCCAAGGAACCCACCGTTGAGAACCTGCTCTACCCGCAGGTGGGCAGGCTCGACCTGCAGCCCACCCACGGCGCGCACACGACGCTGCCGCTGCTTCGGATGCCGCTACCGGAATTTGCCAAGGATGCCGAAGGAGCCGTGGGCGATTTCGTGATGATCGTCGACGAGCAGATCGCGAACGAGTGCCGCGAAACGCGCCAGAGGGTGTGGATCGCGGACGTGACTGCCGAGGCTACGCCCTTCAACGTCTCGAATTTCAACGTCCCGGAGGCGAGCGGCAATTTCTGCTCCCGCGGCGGCCGCTTCGGCGCTCATTCGCCGAACGAGAACCAGCCGCCGATGTACGCGAAGCGCCTGGTGTTCGTCGCCTGGTTCAACGCGGGCGTGCGCGCGATCGACATCCGCGACCCCTATCAACCGAAGGAGGTCGGCTACTACATTCCCGCGAAGACCGGCAAGACCGACAAGCGCTGCGTGAAGATGCCCGACGGCGCGGAGCGCTGCAAGGTCGCGATCCAGACCAACAACCTCGAGGTCGACGACCGCGGCTACATCTACATCGTCGATCGCGCCAACACCGGAATGCACATCCTGCAGCTCACCGGCGCCGCCCGCGAGATCGCGAAATTCTGAAGAGACCATGGCCAGTAAAGGCGTGCTCGCGCGGCTGGACCGGGCGGTCGATGATTTCTCCCGACGCACGCGTTATTTTCACGAGGAGATGACGAAGGGCCGCGCGCGCATGTTCGCCATGCAGCACCGCCTGAACACGCGTCATCGAAATTCCGTGCTCAAGCTGAAAGTGGCGACCAACTGCCCCGACTGGGATACGCGCATCGGCATCGTCAAGGCATGCAGCGAAGAGGTGATCGCCGACCACGAGCACGGGGGCGGCAGGGCGCACTGGGAGATCCTGGAAGACCTGGGAACACGAATCGGTTTGAAGCGGAGCGAGATCCGCGCAGCGACGCCCATCGCCACCACGCAGCTCGCCTGGGCCGCCTGGGAGGGCCTGATGGCCAACCGGCACTGGCTGGAAGGCATCGTCGCCAACACCTGCGCCGAACGCGCGAACGTTCCCGGCTACGGCACCGGCATCATGAAAAAGCACGGCTGGTTCGGCCTGGAGCGGGAGCGCTGGGGGAAGCTCTTCAAGCTGTCCGATGAGGATCTGGAATTCTTCGAGCTTCACGAGGAAGCCGACATCGAGCACTCCGACGCGGGCTGGCGCGCGGTCGAGCGTTTCGCGAAACAGCTGCATATGGAAGACGCGGTGGTCGATGCCTGCGAGAGGAACCTCCAGGTGTGGGAGCTGTATCTGAACGGGATCGGCGAAGCGGGCGACAAGCTGGATGCGCATTAGCTAGCCCGCAAGCATGAAAAGATACTTAGCCCTATTCTCTGCGCTGCTTTTCGGTGCGTGCCTCTACGCGCAGGGTACCGCGGCCGCCGAAGAGCAACTTCCGGTTCCTTCCGCGGCTCAGGCGAGCGACCACTTCGATCCGCTGGCGGCCACGAACGCCTACCTGGCTATAGTCCCGCCCGACAAGAAGGCGCGCTCCGACGCTTATTTCGAAGGCGGCTACTGGCTTCTGCTTTGGGACTTCCTGGCTCCGGGCGCAGCGTATTTTCTCCTGCTTTCCACGGGATGGTCGGCCCGCATGCACGGCGCTGCCGCACAGTATCCGGCGCGCCCGACCCGCCTGCTCGTGCCCATTCCACCTGGGTGGAGAACCGCGTCGGCGGCAACGGCTATCTCGCCGGAGAGCTGATCGCAAATTCGATTACCTAGGGACAGACCACGGAAATCCGTCGTTAGCGCGCTGCGCGCGACGGTGGTACGCTATGCGCCATGAGTGACTCCGACGTTGCTGAACTCCTCAAACTGCCTGCCGAAGAGAAACTCCGGCTGCTGGAGCTCCTTTGGGAGAGCCTCTCCGCGAGCGCTTCCCCCCTTCCCCTGAGTGATGCTCACCGCGCGGCGATTGACGAGGCGCTGGCCGAACATCGTCAGGCGCCAGACGACGTTCTGACGATCGAACAAGTGCTGTCCGGAGTCCGCAAAGAGCGATGACATTGCCGGTCGTTTTTCGCCGGCGCTTCCAACAGGATCTTGGCGCCGGCTTCGACTGGTACGAAGAACAGCAGTCCGGGCTCGGAGAGGAATTCCTCTCCGCGATTCAGGCCACGCTGCGAAGCATTGAGCAATTTCCGGAGATGTTCGTTTCCATACACCGCGACGTTCGCCGCGCCATTGTTTCCCGGTTTCCTTTCGCAGTTTTTTACCTGGTCGAACCGCGGCACGTTGTCGCGCTCAGGGTGTTGCACACGGCACGAGACCCGAAGCTCTGGCCTCGCGTTAGACGAACGGCACGATAAATTTCTCATGCGTTTTCTTCTTGTCGCCCTGCTCGCACTTCTTTGCCAGGGCGCAGCCGCGCAGTACCCGTCCCGCCCGATCCGCCTGCTCGTCCCGATCCCGCCGGGAGGCGGCCCGGACATCGTCGCGCGCCTGATCGCGCCCAAGCTCGGCGATTCGCTCGGCCAGCCCGTGGTGGTGGAGAACCGCGTCGGCGGCAACGGCAATCTCGCCGGTGAACTCGTCGCGAGGTCACCTGCCGACGGCTACACCCTGCTCCTGGGTATGGATAGCCTCCTCGTGATCAACCCGCATCTGTACGGAAAGATGTCTTTCGATCCGCAGAAGGATCTGACGCCGGTTGCAAGCCTGGTGTCGAACGGGTTTTTCATGGCGGTCAATCCCTCGGTACCGGCGCGTACATTTCCGGAGTTCATCGAATACGCGCGCCGGGCCAATCCGCCGCTGCAGTACGCCTCGGGCGGCAACGGCAGCCAGCATCACCTCACCATGGAGCGCCTGAAGGCTCGCGCCGGGATCGACATGGTCCACGTCCCGTACAAGGGCGGCGCGCCGGCGACCATCGCGACCGTCGCGGGCGAGGTCGCGGTGATGATGTCGGGCACCTCCACGGCGCCGCAGATCAAGGCGGGCCGCCTGCGCGCGCTCGCTTTCACCGGGCCACAGCGCTCGAGGGTGCTGCCCGAGGTGCCGACGATCGCCGAGTTCTATCCCGACTTCGTCATGGTGCAGTGGTACGGCTTGTTCGCGCCGGCCGGCACTCCGGACGCGGCGCTCGCGCGCCTGCGCGCGGAAGTGAACAAGGCGCTCGTGCTGCCGGATATCAGGGACAAGCTGACCAACGCGGGCGGGGTCGAACCCTGGATCACCACGCCCGAGGAATTTGCCGTCGAGATCCGAAGCGAATATGCGAAATACGCGAAGCTGGTGAAGGACGTGGGTGCGAAGGTGGATTAGGACGGTGCAGCTCGGTTAGCGCGCTGCGGTGCCGCGCGCCGAACTCACTGGCCCGGCTCACTCGAGTGTGATCTTGGCACGCCTCATCACCTCTGCCCACGTGTCGGCTTGTGCGCTCAGCCAATCGGCGAACTCTTCGGGGCTGCTTTGCATCGCGTCGATGTTCAGTGCTTCGAGTCGTTCGCGGACCTCCGGCGCAAGCAGCGTCTGAGCAAGAGACTGATTGAGCTTGACGACGGTCTCGCGCGGTAATCTTGCAGGCCCGGCGAGGCCCCACCATGATCCGACTTTCAGCTCGGGCAGCGGCACGCCGGCTTCGGCGAACGTCGGGAGATCCGGTATGGAACGCGCGCGCCTGTCGCCGCTTATGGCGAGGGCGCGAAGCTTGCCCGAATCGATGAATGCCTTGGTGGCGCTCAGGCCCATGATGACGAAAGAGGTCTGTCCCGCGACCAGGTCGGTCAGTGCCGGCCCGGCGCCCTTGTATGGCACATGCAAAATGTCGAGGCCGTACTTCACCTTGAACAGCTCGGGCGCGAGATGAGTCAAGTTGCCGGCGCCGGCCGAGCCGTAGGACAGCTTTCCGGGCTGGCTTTTCGCAAGCGCTATTAGCTCCTGGACGCTGCGCGCGGGAAGAGACGCGTTCACGACCAACGCTAGCGATGCCGAAGCGATGAGTCCGATCGGCGTGAAGTCGTTGCGAGAATCATAGGGCAGCGACT